>Ga0164243_10001016_pt1 | contig 48760 bp, 44 predicted proteins | sample OricompcompostOP_FD_108781 | JGI IMG/M metagenome (GOLD analysis project Ga0164243, IMG submission 108781) | Organic Plus compost microbial communities from Emeryville, California, USA - Original compost - Organic plus compost (OP) | ecosystem: Engineered > Solid waste > Mixed feedstock >... | reverse complement strand
TTCACCCGGCACCTGCCGCCCGGGCGGCGTTACGGCGTGCTGGCCGGCACCGGCCGGGTGCTGGAGTCCCTCGAGGCCTTCCGGTTCACCACGCCGGAGCTCGACTGGCTGGCCGACGAGCACGTCGTGGACGACCCGACGCTGGACTTCCTCGCCGGGTACCGGTTCTCCGGGACGATCACGGGGTACGCCGAGGGTGAGGTGTTCTTCCCGTCCTCGCCGCTGCTCGAGGTGGAGGGCACCTTCGCCGAGGCCGTGCTGCTCGAGACGCTGGTGCTCTCGGCGCTGAACTTCGACTCGGCCGTGGCGTCGGCGGCCTCCCGGATGACGAGCGCCGCCGGGGACCGCCCGTGCCTGGAGATGGGGTCACGGCGCACGCACGAGCAGGCGGCCGTCGCCGCGGCGCGGGCCACCGTGGTCGCCGGGTTCGCCGGCACGTCCAACCTCGAGGCGGGACGCCGGTACGGGCTGGCGACCATCGGCACCGCGGCGCACGCCTTCACCCTGCTGCACGACGACGAGCGCACCGCCTTCGCGGCCCAGGTCGAGGCCCAGGGGCTCGGCACCACGCTGCTGGTGGACACCTACGCGGTACGGGCCGGGGTGGAGAACGCGCTCGCCGTCGCGGGACCGGACCTCGGGGCCGTCCGGCTCGACTCCGGCGACCTGGGGGCACTGGCCCACGAGGTGCGCGCCCAGCTCGACGCCGCCGGCGCGACCGGGACGCGCATCGTCGTGACGTCCGACCTGGACGAGCACGCGATCGCCGCACTGGCGGCCGCGCCGGTCGACTCCTACGGGGTGGGCACGTCGGTGGTGACCGGCTCGGGGGCGCCGACGTGCGCGATGGTCTACAAGCTGGTGGCCCGCGAGGGGGCCGACAGGACGCTGCGGCCGGTCGCCAAGACGTCGCCGCTCAAGGTGTCGGTCGGCGGGCGGAAGACCGCCGCCCGCCGGCTGGACGACGGCGGGCACGCGGTCGAGGAGGTCGTCGTCGTCGGTCCGGACGCCGACGTGCGGGCCTGGTCGCCCGACGGCGGGATGCGTCCGCTGCACGTCCCGCTGGTCACCGACGGGGAGGTCGACCGCCGCTGGGTCGGGGCCGCCGGCGTACAGGCCGCCCGCGAGCGGCACGCGGCGTCCCGCGCGGAGCTGCCCCGGCACGCACGTCGCCTGTCCGCCGGCGAGCCCGCCCTTCCCACGACGACCCTCTGGCTGCCCGAGTCCTGACCGCCCCACCGCCCAACCCGCCCGAAGCGATTCGCCGCAGCGCCCGGCCGCTCGGCCGGCGACAGATCTTCCCGCGACGGATGAACCAACGGCAGCCGGGAGGACGGTGCGCCTACCTCCGGAGCGCGGCTGGTTCATCCCTGAAGTGCACGACGAGGGTGCCGGCAGGGCACGGGCGCGCCGGGCGCCGGGTCAGCGCTTGCCGACGAACCAGCCGCGCAGCATGGACACGCGGGCGGAGAGCTGGTCGGGGTCGGCCAGCGCCACCTCCGGGCCACCGCAGCGGCGGCGCAGCTCGGCGTGCACGGAGGCGTGCGGCTGTCCCGACCGTCGTGCCCATGCGCCGACGAGCTGGGACAGCTCCTTGCGCAGCTCGGCCTGGCGACGGTGGTCGAACTCCGCGGTGGCCGTCGCGTCCGTGGCCGGTGCTGCAGCGGCCGCCCGTCCCGACGACCGCGCCTTGAGCTGGTCGGCCTGGCGCTGGCGCAGCAGCAGCGACACCTGGTCGGCGTCGAGCAGACCGGGCAGCCCGAGGAAGTCCAGCTCCTCGTCCGAACCGACCTCCGCGCCGGTGCCGAACTCGCCGCCGTCGAACAGCACCTTGTCGAAGGACGCCTGCGCCTCCAGCGCCTCGAACGCGCCCTGCACGCCGTCGGCCCCGACGGCGTCGGGGCCGTTGCGCTGCGCGTTCGCGGCCGCCAGCAGGGCGTCCTCCGGGCTCGCGTCTCCGTCCTTCGTCGGGCGGTCCAGGGCGTGGTCCCGCTCGGCCTCCAGGCTGTTGGCCAGCACCAGGAGCTGCGGCACGCTCGGCAGGAACACCGAGGCAGTCTCCCCCCGCCGGCGGGCCCGCACGAAGCGCCCCACGGCCTGGGCGAAGAACAGGGGCGTCGCGGTGCTCGTCGCGTAAACGCCCACCGCGAGGCGTGGCACGTCCACCCCCTCGGAGACCATGCGCACGGCGACCAGCCAGCGCGAGTCCCCGGCGGCGAACTCCTCGATGCGGTCGCTGGCGCCGTCGTCGTCGGACAGCACGACCGTCGGCGACTCGCCCGTCAGCCGGGCCAGGTGGCCCGCGTAGGCGCGAGCGTCGGTCTGGTCGGTGGCGATGACCATCGCCCCGGCGTCGGGGACGGCGCGCCGCACCTCGGTGAGCCGGCGGTCCGCGGCCGCCAGCACGCTGGGGATCCACTCGCCGTCCGGGTCGAGCGCGGTGCGCCACGCCTGGGCGGTCATGTCCTTGGTCAGCGGCTCGCCGAGCCGGGCGCTGATCTCGTCGCCCGCCCGGGTCCGCCAGCGCATCGAGCCGCTGTAGGACAGGAAGATCACCGGCCGCACCACGCCGTCACGCAACGCGTCCCCGTAGCCGTAGGTGTAGTCGGCCACCGAGCGGCGGATGCCGTCCCGGTCGGGGGCGTAGGTGACGAACGGGATCGCAGCGGTGTCGGAGCGGAACGGTGTCCCGGTGAGGGCCAGCCGGCGGCGGGCCGGCTCGAACGCCTCCCGCACGGCGTCGCCCCAGGACAGCGCGTCACCGCCGTGGTGCACCTCGTCGAGGATCACCAGCGTCGCAGCGGCTTCCGTGCGGGCGCGGTGCAGCGCCGGCTTGCTGGCGACCTGCGCGTAGGTCACGGCCACACCGTCGAACCCGTGGCCGTGCCGGCCCTGCGCGTTGGAGAAGCGCGGATCGAGCCGGATGCCCACGCGGGCCGCCGCGTCGGCCCACTGCCGCTTGAGGTGCTCGGTCGGCGCGACCACCGTCACCCGGCGCACCACCCGGCTCTCCAGCAGCTCGGTGGCGATGCGCAGCGCGAACGTCGTCTTGCCGGCACCGGGTGTCGCGACGGCGAGGAAGTCCCGGGGCCCCCGGGCCTGGTACGCGTCGAGCGCCTCCTGCTGCCAGGCACGCAGCTTGCCGGCCGTCCCCCACGGCGCACGCGCCGGGAACGCCGGGGGCAGATGAGACGCCGCCGACGAGGACGCGTGGGACGAGCTGTGGGTGGACGGGTGCTGGCCCGCCGTCACCTGCCGCGGTTCCCGCGGCCGAAGCCCCAGCGCCGACCGCCACCGGAGCCCCCGTCACCACCCCCGCCGGAAGCGCCGTCGCCGTCCTGCGGGTCGCGCAGGCCCTCGTAGATCTCCTTGCAGACCGGGCACACCGGGAACTTGCTCGGGTCCCGCCCCGGCACCCAGACCTTGCCGCACAGGGCGATGACCGGCTTGCCGCTCATCGCCGACTCGAGGATCTTCTCCTTGCGCACGTAGTGCGCGAAGCGCTCGTGGTCGCCGGGCTCGACCTGCTCGCTCGTCTCCTCGCGCTCCAGCACGCCGGTGGACGTGCCGGGCTGGGCCTGCCGCGGGTCCTGGTCCGGGGCGAACGGGTCGTCGGGGCCGGTCGGCGGCAGGGGCTCGCTCATGCCGCCGAGTCTACGACCGCCCCTCGACCCCCTCCGGCCCCACCCCGCCGCCCCGTCCCCACCTCGCCGCCCCGTCCCACCTCGCCGCCCCACCCCGCACCGCCCCACCTCGCCGAGATCGCCACGTTCGGTCGGCCTCGCCGGCTGCAACTGGCGAGGCCGACGGAAAGTGGCGAGGTCGTGCCCAGGGCTCACCCGGAACACCGCTGCCGGTCCATGCGTTCGCATCGACATGGAACTGGGCCTCTACACCTTCGGCGACATCGCCACCGACCCCCTCGACGGCGTGCGCGTGTCCCCCGCACAGCGGCTGCGCGAGGTCCTGGAGCGCATCCGGCTCGCCGAAGAGGTCGGCCTGGACTACGCCGGCATCGGCGAGCACCACCGGCCGGACTACTCCATCTCGTCGCCGTCCACCGTCATCGCCGCCGCTCTGGCCCAGACGTCCCGCATCACCGTCGGCTCGGCGGTGACCGTGCTGTCCACCGAGGACCCCGTCCGCGTCTTCCAGCAGTTCGCGACGATGGACCTGCTGTCGCAGGGCCGTGTCGAGCTGCTCGCCGGCCGCGGGTCGTTCATCGAGTCGTACCCCCTGTTCGGCGCGTCCCTCGACGACTACGACGCGCTGTACGACGAGAAGATCCAGCTCCTGCTGGCCCTCGACCGCTCCGAGCGGATCACCTGGTCCGGCCGCTTCCGTCCGGCGCTGGACGAGGCGCTCGTCCTGCCCCGCCCCTTCGACAAGCCGGACCGCGGACCGCACCTGGCCATCGCGGTGGCGACCGGCGGCAACCCGCAGTCGTCGGTCCGTGCCGGGGTGCTCGGGCTGCCGATCAGCTACGCGATCATCGGCGGCCAGCCGGCCCGGTTCGCCCCGCTGGTCGACCTGTACCGGCAGGCGTCGGAGCAGTCCGGGCACGACGCGTCGACCCGGTTCGTCTCGGTGGCGTCCATGGGTTTCGTCTCGGACGACGGGAAGCGGGCCCGGGACTTCTTCTATCCGTACTGGCACCGGTCGATGGCGAAGATCGCCTCGGAGCGGGGCTTCTCGATGCCGAACCGGATCTCCTTCGAGTCGCAGGCCGCACCCGGCGGGGCGTTCTTCGTCGGCGGGCCGGAGGAGGTGGCTGAGCGCATCGTCGCCCTGCACGGGGTGCTGCACCACGACCGGCAGTCCTTCCAGATGGACCTGTCCGGGGTGCCACAGAAGGAGTCCCTGCGGGCGATCGAGCTGCTCGGCACGCAGGTGGCTCCGCTGGTCCGCGCCGCCCTGTCCTGACCGCCACCGTAAGTCTCGCCCCGCGTGGTGGCGCGCCGGTTCCGGGCTCGACAGGACGACCACCGTCAGGCGCGGCGGGTCCAGCCGAGGGCGCCGCGGTGGCGGACCGACTCGCTGGCCCGGCGGACCCCGTCCTCCAGCGCGGCACGGATGTCCTGACCGGCCGCGAGCGCCGCACCGGTCGCCCCGTGGAGCACGTCCCCGGCGCCGAGGGTGTCCACGATCTCGTGCGCGGCGACCGCCGGGGGCAGCACCTCGGTGACCGAGCCGTCCGCCAGCCGCAGCCGCACCGGACCCGGGCCCGACGAGCGCGCCACGGTGGACGGTCCCAGCCCGGCGACCCGGCCCAGCAGCCCGTCGACGGTCGAGGCTTCCGGGTGCTCGCCGACCGGCAGCGTGAAGGCGGCGGAAAGCACCGCGTGGTCGACGTGCCGCAGCAGCCGCTCCAGGCCGGGCTTCCAGCTCCCGCCGTCCAGCAGCACCGGCACGCTGCGGCCCCGGGCCGCCGCCGCCAGCACGACGGCCGCGGACAGGTGGTGCCCGTCGACGAGCAGCGCGGTGGCGTCCACCAGCGACTCGGGCAGCATCCGGCGGGCGACGTGCTCCAGGTCCGGCATCGCGGTGGCGTTGGTCGAGACGACGGCCCGCTCCCCCGTGCGCTGGGTGACGAGCACCGTGGAGACGGCCGGGGACACCGACAGACCAGGGACCAGCGACAGTAGGTCCACGACCTCGACGCCAGCCGCCGTCAGCCCGTCGCGCACCAGGTCCGCGACGGGTCCGGTGCCGAGCGCCGTGACCAGCCGGGCGCACACCCCCAGGGCCGCCGCCGTCGCCGCGGCGTTGGCCGCCGGGCCGCCGAAGGTCACGTCCAGCGCGCGGGCGACGACCTTCTCGTCCGGGCCGGGGACCGCGTCCACCACCTGGAGGACGTCCAGGGTCGCCAGCCCGCAGCAGACCAGCAGCCCGGGCCGCACGCTCACCGCGCCGCCGGCGTTCGGCTCGGGTCGGCGCCCGCCCGCCGTGCTCACCGTGGCCCGGCGCCCGCCGGCCGTCCGCCGCGCGGACCGATCAGCCGACCACCGCCGGGGGCGTCCACCAGGGTGTACGTCACCGCCGCCAGCACCGCCGCGACGAGCACCACCGCCGGCCACGGCCCGATCCCGCCGGACAGCACGTGCGCACCCACGAAGCACACCAGACCCACGACGAGCACCCCGGCGACCCGCAGCCAGCCGGCCCGCCGGGACCGCACCGCGCACCACCCGGCACCGGCCACCAGCACGACGGCGCCGAGGGCGCGCACCCCGCTGCCCTGCGCCACGGCGAAGGCGACGACCAGGGTGACGGCGGCCAGCAGCGCAGTGGGCACACGGGACATGGCCGACACGATAGGCGCCACACGGCACCCCGCGGGCGTGGATGGTTGTGCGACCTGACACATCGGCGCAATACGGTGGCCTCGGCCGGCCACCCCGCGCCGACCAGCGAACCAGCAGCGAACGAGCAGCATCGAGGCCGGCAGCCCACCGGCCCGCACACCGGGAGACGAGCCATGTCCGCGCACCCCATCGACCCGACCACCACGAGCGCCTGGCAGGAGCTCAGCGCCCACGAGTCCACGCTCACCGCCGACCTGCGCGGGTGGTTCGCCGCAGACCCGGGCCGGGCCGAGCGCCTCTCCTTCCCGCTCGCGGACCTGCACGTCGACCTGTCGAAGAACCTCGTCACGGACGAGACGCTGGGCCTGCTGCTGCGGCTGGCCGACGAGGTGGGGTTGGCCGACCGGCTGCAGGCCATGTTCCGCGGCGACCACATCAACGTGACCGAGGAGCGTGCGGTGCTGCACACCGCGCTGCGCCGGCCGGCGGACATCGAGCCGCACCTCGTCGTGGACGGGCAGGACGTGGATGCCGACGTGCAGGCCGAGCTCGACAAGATGCTGGCGTTCGCCGAGCAGGTCCGCTCCGGGGCGTGGACGGGCGTGACCGGTCAGCGCGTGCGCACGGTCGTGAACATCGGCATCGGCGGCTCGGACCTCGGTCCCGTGATGGCGTACGAGGCCCTGAAGCCCTACGTGCAGGACGGCCTCGAGGTCCGCTTCATCTCGAACATCGACCCGACGGACCTCGCGGAGAAGGTCAAGGACCTGGACCCGACGACGACGCTGTTCATCGTCGCCTCCAAGACGTTCGGCACGCTGGAGACGCTGACCAACGCCCGGCTGGCCCGGGCATGGCTGTGGGAGCGGCTGGTCGCCGACGGGCACATCGCGGACAGCGACGAGGCGCGCACCAGCGCCGTCGCGAAGCACTTCGTCGCCGTCTCGACCGCGCTGGACAAGGTGGCGGCGTTCGGGATCGACCCGGTCAACGCGTTCGGCTTCTGGGACTGGGTCGGCGGGCGCTACTCGGTCGACTCGGTGATCGGCACGTCGCTGGCCGTGGCCATCGGCGCGGACGGGTTCCGTGAGTTCCTGGCCGGTTTCCGCGCCGTGGACGACCACGTCACGAGCACCCCGTTCGAGCGGAACGTCCCGGTGCTCATGGGGCTGCTCAACGTCTGGTACGTGAACTTCCTCGGCGCGCACACGCACGCGGTGCTGCCGTACAGCCAGTACCTGCACCGCTTCCCGGCGTACCTGCAGCAGCTCACGATGGAGTCGAACGGCAAGTCGGTGCGCTGGGACGGCTCGGCGGTGACGACGATGACCGGCGAGGTGTTCTGGGGAGAGCCCGGCACCAACGGCCAGCACGCGTTCTACCAGCTGATCCACCAGGGCACCCGGCTCATCCCGGCCGACTTCATCGGCGTCGCGAACCCGGCACACCCGCTCAAGGACGGCGACACCGACGTGCACGGGCTGTTCCTGGCGAACTTCTTCGCGCAGACGAAGGCGCTCGCGTTCGGCAAGACGGCCGACGAGGTCCGGGCGGAGGGCACGGCCGAGGCGATCGTCCCGGCGCGGGTCTTCTCCGGGAACCGGCCGACGACGTCCATCCTCGCCCCGGCGCTGACCCCGTCGGTGCTGGGCCAGCTCATCGCCCTGTACGAGCACATCACCTTCGTGCAGGGTGTCGTCTGGGGCATCGACTCCTTCGACCAGTGGGGCGTCGAGCTCGGCAAGAAGCTGGCGCTGGAGATCGCCCCGGCCGTCGAGGGCGACGCCGCGGCGCTCGACGCGCAGGACCCGTCGACGCGCGCGCTCATCGCCCGCTACCTGGAGCTGCGCCGCTGACGCCCTCCCGCAGGAGGGGCGGCGGCACGACCGCGGCGGAGCAGGACGGAGGGACCGCGTGGCCGAGTTGACCAGGGCCCGGGTCGATGCCTGGGCGTGGGCCGTACGGCTCTTCCCCACCCGGTCCGCCGCCGGTGCGGCCTGCCGCGCCGGGCACGTGCGGGTCAACGGTGAGCGTGCCAAGCCGGCGACGATGGTCGTGCCCGGCGACGAGGTACAGGTGCGTGGTGGCGAGCGCGAGCGGCTCGTCGTCGTGCGGCGCACGATCGTCAAGCGGGTCGGTGCCGCCGTCGCGGTGGAGTGCTACCTGGACCGCTCGCCCGCCCCGCCGCCGCGCGAGCAGATCCCGCTCGGCCAGCGCGACCGGGGCGCCGGCCGCCCGACCAAGCGTGACCGCCGCCTCATCGAGCGCCTGCGCGGCCACTGACCCACCGGCGCCGGCCGCCCTCGCGCATCCCACCCCCAGCCCCCCGCGGAGCCTGCCACCGACGGCCGGTACCGTTCCGCCCCCGCCCCCGGGCGGGTGCTACGGCCCGACGGCGGGTGCTACGGCGCCACGGCCCCTGCCAGGACACGCGCCGCCGAGGCGTACGACGCGCCGTGGGGCCGTAGGGCGCGCCGTCAGTGGGCGGTGGGGGGCGGGGGCAGGATGCCCAGGCGGGTTTCCAGGGCCATCGCGTCGACCGGGGCGCGCACCTTGACGTCGTTGTCGAAGTAGACGAAGACATCGCGCTCCCTCGCTCGAGGGGACGGACCGGCCACCCGGTGGGCCTTCGGTGCGTCGCGGCCGGCGGCCCACGCCCGGACCTTGCGGGCCCAGCGGTCGAGCGCCTCGTCGTCGTACCCGCTGACGTAGAGCTCCGTGTCGCCGTGCAGCCGGACGTAGACGAGGTCCGCGGTGACGTCCTCGATGACGGGCCAGCGACCGGCGGTGTCCGCGACGACGATCCCCACCCCCGCCGTCCGCATCAGCTCGACGAACGCGGGGTCGGCGAACGACTCGTGCCGGACCTCCAGCACGTGCCGCAGCGGGCGGTCGGCGTCGGTCGTCGTCCAGTCGCGCCCGTCGAGGCGCTCGTCGTGCTCCTTGGCGAGCCTCGCCGCCTCGGCGGTGGTGCGCGGCAGCAGCTCGAGGAACCGTCCGATGCGCTCGGCCTCGAAGCGCAGCGTCGGCGGGAGCTGCCACAGGACCGGTCCGAGCCGTGGGCCGAGGGCCAGCACCCCGCTGGCGAAGAAGTTGGCGACGGGCGTACGGGCGTCCTGCAGCTTCTTCATGTGCGTGACGAAGCGCGGGCCCTTGACAGAGAAGACGAAGTCGTCGGGCACGTCGGCGGCCCATGCCCGGTACCGCTCCGGGCGCTGCAGCGCGTAGAAAGAGCCGTTGACCTCGATGGACGTCATGCAGCGGGCGGCGTAGGCCAGCTCGCGCCGCTGCGGCAGCCCGCGTGGGTAGAACGCACCCCGCCAGGGTGCGTACCGCCAGCCCGAGATGCCTACCCGGATCGTCACGTCCGCCACTCTGCCGGGGCCCGCGCCGTCCGGCACACCGAACGACACCACCGCGACTCACCGTCGTCGGGATGGAAAGCGCGCCCGACGGGAAGGGAAAAGATGTCGACCGACGTTCTGCGATGGCACAGACTGAGCAGGTCACCGCGCGGCCCGGCCGACCGTGACCTCCTCGCCGACGACGGCAACCCCGCCCACCGCGACCCGACAGGTGTGTCCCGTGACCGACCCCGCCCTGCCCACGGCCTCCGGGCCCGACACCGCCGACACCTCCAGCATGAGCCCGCGCGACCGGCGCGCCGTCGCCCTCCTGCTCGTCTCGGCGTTCGTCGTCATCCTCAACGAGACGATCATGGGCGTCGCGCTGCCGCGCCTCATGACGGACCTCGCCATCCCGGCGAGCACCGCGCAGTGGGTGACCGCCGCCTTCATGCTCACGATGGCCGTCGTCATCCCGGTCACCGGCTTCGTCATCCAGCGGCTGCCCACCCGGACGACGTTCCTCGTCGCGATGGGACTGTTCAGCGCGGGCACGCTCGTCAGCGCACTGGCGCCCGGCTTCCCGGTGCTGCTGGTCGGCCGCGTGGTGCAGGCCAGCGGCACGGCCATCATGATGCCGCTGCTCATGACGACCGTGATGACGGTGACCTCGCCGTCGAACCGGGGCCGCACGATGGGCATGATCTCGGTGGTCATCTCCGTGGCTCCGGCGCTCGGTCCGACCATCTCCGGGCTGATCCTGTCGGTGCTCGACTGGCGCTGGCTGTTCGGCCTCGTGCTGCCCATCGCCGTCGGGGCGCTCGCCCTGGGCGCGGCCCGGCTGCCGAACCTCACCGAGCCGCGCACCGCGCGGGTCGACGTGCTGTCCGTCGTGCTGTCCGCGTTCGCGTTCGGCGGCCTGGTCTACGGGCTCTCCGGGATCGGTGAGGCAGCCGAGGGCGGCATCCACGTCACCACCTGGGTGAGCCTGGCCGTCGGTGTGGTGTCCCTCGGCCTGTTCGTGCTGCGTCAGTTGCTGCTCCAGCGCATCGACGACGCCCTGCTCGACCTGCGCACGTTCAGCTCGCCGGTGTTCTCCGCGGCGATCGTCGTGATGGCGCTGAGCATGATGGCGATGTTCGGCACGCTGGTGCTGCTGCCGATCTACGCCCAGACGGTGCTCGGCCTGGAGACGCTCGGCACCGGCCTGCTGCTGCTCCCCGGCGGGCTGCTCATGGGCCTCATGGCCCCGACGGTCGGGCGGCTGTTCGACCGCTTCGGCCCGCGTCCGCTGCTGTTGCCGGGCTCGGCCGTCGTGAGCGTGGCCGTGTGGGGCATGACGCTGCTGCGCGCCGACAGCCCGGTGTGGCTGCTGCTGGGCACGCACGTGGTGCTGTCCGGCGGGCTGGCGCTGATGTTCACCCCGCTGTTCACCTCGGCGCTCGGCTCGCTGCCCAGCCGGCTGTACTCGCACGGCAGCGCGGTGGTGGGCACCGTGCAGCAGGTCGCCGGGGCCGCGGGGACGGCGGTCTTCGTCACCGTCATGACGGCCCAGGCCACCACGCTCGGCGCCGGCGGGGCCAGCCCGGTCGCCGCGACGGCCGGCGGGGTGCACAGCGCGTTCGTCGTCGGCGCGATCGTGTCGCTGCTGGCCATCCCGGCGTCGCTGGCCGTGCGTGCACGGCCCGGGGCGGAGCCGGTGGGCCACGACACCGACAGCGACCGGCCCGCGGAGCCGGTCGGCGCGCACCTGTAGCGGCGCCCCGGCGACGGTCCCGAGCCGCCGGCCCGGCCTCCGGCACCCGTCGGCCGGGCACGAGCCGGCCATCTCACCCCGCGGCCATCACCCCCGAGGCGGCCGCTGGCCTCGTCCACCCGCCGCGCCGGACCGCGGGCGACCGCAGCCGTGCGGGCCACTAGGCTCGCCACGGCACGGTCGCCCCGGGCGCGCGCGTGCCCGGGGCGCCGTCCGGCACGGTGCGAGACGACAGGAGACGACGACCATGAGCGACAGCACGGACCTCCGCCCGGTTCCCGACGACCGGCAGCCGCCCCGTCCGACCTCGCCGGCGATGGCGGTCGGGACGTTCTTCTCGTTCGTCCTGTTCTTCGCCGGTCTCGCGCTGTTCGCCGTCTCCTTCGACATCGGCCACGCCGGGGCCTGGACGATGGCCGGCGGCATCGTGGCGATCGGTCTGGCCTTCGCCATCCCGACGACGATCCTGCCCGCGGTCGAGGAGCGCTGACCGGCGCAGCCGGGGCCGGTTCGCTGCTGGCGGGCCCGGCGCCTCTACACTCGGCGGATGTTCCCCGTCGCCCAGCCCCAGGACGACTAGCGCCGATGGACTTCAAGCACCTCGAGACGTTCCTGCGTGTGGTCTCCACCGGCGGCTACACGCGGGCCGCCGTGTCGCTCGGCGTCAGCCAGCCGACCGTGAGCGCACGCGTCTCGGCGCTGGAGGCGGAGCTCGGCGAGGCGCTGTTCGAGCGTGAGGGCAACGCGATGGTCCTGTCCTCCGCCGGGATGCGGCTCGTGCCGTTCGCCGAGGAGCTGGTGCAGGTCACCGAGCAGGCCCGGCACGCCGTGGCGGCGAGCACCGACAGCTCACCGTCCACGGTCATCCGCATCGGCGCGAACACCACGACCGCCTCCGGCCCGCTGCCCGGCTGGCTGTCCCGGTTCCACCGGCTCACCGAGGGCAGGACACGGACCGACGTGCACGTCAACGCCACTCCGGGGCTCATGCAGGCCCTGCACGCCGGGACGGTGCAGGTCGCGTTCGTCAACCCGCGGCTGGCGCACCATCAGAGCACGGTGCTGTGGACCAAGGAGTACCCGATCCACCTGTACGCCCGGGCCGACCACCCGCTGGCGGGTCGCTCGATCATGCTGGACGAGCTCGCCAAGGAGACCTTCGTCAGCCTGGAGCTCGGCCCCGCGGCGAACCAGATCCGCGCCATCTCCAGCCTCCTCGGCACCGAGGTGCAGGTCATCACCCGCACGAACTCCACGGAGGTCGTCAAGAGCCTCATCCTGGGCGGGCACGCCATCGGCCTGCTGCCCGAGCCCGCCGCCCAGGTCGACGTCGCCACCGGGCACCTGGCGATCATCGACATCGAGGACTACGCCCCCGACCCGTGGGACATCTCGCTGGTGCGCTGGTCGGACCGCTCGCTGACGAGCGTGGTGTCGCGGTTCGTCGACTTCGTCATCCGCACGGAGGCCGAGCAGCCGGCCGCCGGACTGCGCGACGCCGGCCCGACCGGCGCATGAGCACGGCGACGACCACCCGGACCGGGCCCAACCGCTGGTTCGCCGCACTGCTCGTCCACGCGGTGATGACGCAGATCACGTCGTTCGTGCTGCGCCCCTCGGCGGCCTATCGGGCGATCGAGCTCGGCCTGCCGGCGCAGTGGCTCGGCATCCTGTCGGCCAGCTACGCGGTCATCCCGCTGATCATCGCCCTGCCGTCCGGGCAGGCGGTCGACCGGCTGGGCGAGAAGCGCGTCCTCGCGGTCGGGTCGGTGCTCATGGCCGCCAGCGTCGGGCTGTACATCGGCGGTGGCCGCACGATCCCCGGCCTCATCGCCGCCACCAGCCTGCTCGGCGCCGGCCAGCTGCTGTGCGTCATGGCCGAGCAGGCGATGGTCGCGAACCGGGTGCCGACCGGTTGGTACGACTCGTCGTTCGGCCGCTACACGTTCGCCACCGCCATGGGGCAGGCGCTCGGACCGGCGTTCATCGCGCTCTTCGGCGGCAGCCAGACCGTGCCGCACACCGCCGCGATCTTCCTCGCCGCCACCGTCCCGACCGCGCTGCTCGTCCTGGCGGTGATCCCGTTGCCGTCGGGTGCCTCCCCCGGCACGGGCCGCCGGCGCCCCGCCGCAGCGGACGGCACGGACGACAAGGCACGCGGGGCGTACGCGACCCTGCTGCGCACACGTGGGCTGCCGCGGGCGCTGCTGTCGAGCTGCATGGTGCTCGCCGCGGTCGAGATCCTCACCGTCTACCTGCCGGCCCTCGGCACCGAGCGCGGGATCGCCTCCGGGGCGATCGGCATGCTGCTCACCATCCGGGCCGCCGCCGCGATGGTCTCCCGGTTCTTCCTCGGCCGGCTCAGCAAGGCGCTGGGCAGGCGGCTGCTGCTGTCGAGCTCGCTGCTGATCTCCGCGCTGACGCTCGCGCTGCTGGCCGTCCCGATGCCATTGGGTGGGATGGTCGGGCTGATGATCGTGTTCGGCATGACGCTCGGCGCCTGCCAGCCGCTGACCATGTCCTGGGTGGCCGAGGCGACACCGGCAGGTCTGCGCGGCCGCGCGATGTCGCTGCGGCTGACCGGCAACCGGCTGGGGCAGACGTTCCTCCCGGCCCTCGCCGGGCTGCTGGCGGCGGGTACCGGGGCCGGCGGCGTGCTGGTGGCCATCGCCGTGGGGCTCGCGGCCGCGGGCACGGCCGCCCGCGGGATGGGCGACTCGGCCCTCGTGACGACGACCACCGTGGCCGGGACCAAGGACGACACCGAGTCTGCCGCCGCCGCGGAGACGGGCGACGCACCCGAGACGGCCGCCGTGGCGCAGGCCGGGCCCTCGTCGCAGACGCGGACGCCAGCCCCCCGGACGACCTCGGAGCCCAGGGTCGCGCCGGACACCGACGCCCAGGACGAGCCGGACGCACCCGGCGCGCACTCGCACACGCCGCGCCCCTGACGGCACCAGCCGCGCCGCCGCAGCCGTGGCCGGGTGCACGATCCGGCTCCGGCTCAGCCCGCAGCGCAGGTCCGCGGTCCAGACACGCCACAGCGTGTATCCAGAATCAACATCACGTGCGGCAGACTCTCCTGGTGCCTTCGACGACGATCGCCCCAGGCCGCCGACGCCTCGTCTACGGGGTCGGCGGCATCGGCCTGGGCACCAACGCCCTCGTGCTGTTCCTCGTCCCGCTGCGCGCGCACGAGCTCGGGATGAGCCTGGCGGCCATCGGCGTGCTGCTCGGCGTGAAGAGCATCGTCGAGGCGGTGCTGTCCGTGCCCGTCGGCGCGTTCATCGGCCGGGTCGGTGCCCGTCAGGGGCTCATCATCGGCTCGTTCGGCGTCGCGCTGTCCGGTGCCGCCTTCCTCGTCACGTCGTCGGCGCTCTGGCTGTTCGCCATCCAGGTGCTGCTGGGCGTGCTACGGCCGATGGCCTGGATCGGCGGGCAGATGTACGCCGCCGGCATGCGGTCGAAGGAGTTCCACGGGCGTGACACCGCCCGCTTCAGCTTCGGGGCGAACGTCGGCCAGATGGTCACCCCGCTCGGCGCCGGCCTGCTCGTCGAGTACTCCGGCACCCGCGCAGCCTTCGTCGGGATGACGGTCTACGGGCTGGTCTTCATGCTCGTGTCGCTCCTCATGCCGGACATCGCCCGGTCCGCCGGGAAGAAGGGCGGGGACCGCACCGGCTTCGTCGCCGCGCTGCGGCTGCTGCGGCTGCCGAGCATCCGGGTCGACCTGCTGCTCACCTTCGTCCGGCTGTGGCTGCCGACGACGTGGAGCTCGTTCCTGCCCGTGTACCTGGTGAGCGTCGGGACGTCGGCCGTCGTCGCCGGGTCGGTGTCCACGAGCATGGCCCTGGTCTCCACGCTCGTCTCGCTGCTGGCCGGCTGGGTGGTGAAGCTCGGCACCCCCACCGTCATGACGACGCTCGTGCTGGGCATCTCCGCGGTGGGCGTCGTGGTGACCCCGCTGCTCACCGACGTGCCGTGGGTGTACCTGTCGGCGGTGCTGGTCGGCATCGGGCAGGGGCTGAGCCTGCCGCTGCTGCTCGTCATGGTGAACCAGTCCGCCCCGCCCGACCTGCGTGCCCTGGCGCTCGGGCTGCGGGCGAGCGTCAACCAGGCAGGTGCCACGCTCTCCCCGGTGATCACCGGGGCGCTGATCGCCGTATCGAGCCTCGGGGTGGGCTTCGCCGTCTCCGGGGCGCTCGCCGGGGCGATCGTCCTCGGCGCGGGCATGCTGCACCGGCACAACGCCCGCACCGGGACGCACGACGGCGACGAGCCGGAGGAGCCGGGTCCCGCACCCGACCCGTCCGGCCCGTCGCCGCGTACGTCCGCCGGCTGACCGTCAGCCGCACGGCCGACGCCGGTCAGGACCCCGGCCGGGACGTCGTTCAGCCCTGGGACCCCTCACGTACCACGTCGTTCCACAGGTCGGACCACTTGGTGTAGTCCCGGGCGACGGCGATGACGTCCACCGGGATCGGGTCGGCGTCGATGCCGCCGAGCGTCTGCTGCGCCATCTCCTCGTTCGCCGGGGTGCGGTGGTCGTCGACGAAGATCTGCTGACCCTCCGGGCTGAGGATGAAGTCCTGCAGCAGCAGGGCGCCCGCCGGGTTGTCCGAGAGGCAGAGCATCCCGACGGCGGTGATCTCCGGGACGATCGGCACGTTGATCGGGGCGAACTCCACCGGGGCGTTCTCGTCCTTGAGGATGAGCGCCCGGTGCACGTACCCGTTGGCATTGATGGCGTACTGGCCGGCGACGACGAGCTCCGCGGTGGTGGTGTGCCCGGAGGTCATCGTCGCGTTGGCGACGACCTTGCGGAACACCTCGACCGCTTCGTCCTCGGTCATGCCGTCCTCCTCCTCCATGTGCAGGACGAGGCCGGCGAACCAGAGCACATCGCTCGACTCCACGGCGAGCTTGCCCTTGAACCGGGGGTCGGCCAGGTCCTCGAACGACTTCGGCACGTCTTCCGGCGCGAGCAGCGTGGTGTTCCACACCGGGAGGATGTAGCTGAACCGGTCGCCGATGAAGTGCTCGAAGCCCTTCGCCGCCTCGGACAGTTCGTCCAGGTGGGACGACGACGCCTTCGTCAGCAGCCCCTCCTGATCGAGCGTGGCCATCTCCAGGGAGTCCATCTCCACCAGGTCGGCGCCGGCAAAGTTGGCCGCGGACTCCTCGATGATGCGCTGACGGATCTGGTCCGAACCCGCGCGGTAGACGTTGACCGTCACGCCGTCGTACGTGTCCTCGAAGGCGTCGACGAACGGCTGCGGGTCGTTGATCTCGGTGTACCAGTCGATGGCGCCGCCACGGGTCGCGGCGGCCTGCTCGGCGAGCGTCGTCTCCCGCTCGTCGGCCGACATGCCGTCCAGGCTGTCGACGAGCTGGGCGGCGGGGCCGTCGGCACACAGGTCCCCGGAGGCCGTGCCGGACGTGCTCGGCGCGGGATCGGTCCCCCCGGGGGAGCTGCAGGATGCGAGCACCAGCGCGACGACGCCAGCGGCGGCGGCCGCCGGGACGCGGCGGAGGACGGAGGAAGGCATGAAGGGCTCCTTGGTACGTGGAGGGGCGACGCAGCACGTACGCCGCTCGGGCACGGCCACGACCCGGGACGCGGAGGCGTGCCCTTGGGGGAGGGCGGTGGCGGGGCAGTGCTCTCGGACGGAACCGCGATGACGGCCGCCGGCAAGGGACGAGCGCTCGCCCCCACCGGCAGGCGGAGAAGGAACCGACGACTTTCGGAGCGCAGAAGCCGCGGGCGGTAGCCCTCAGTTTGGCTTCTTGATGTTGTATCCGACGGATAGTAGGAACGCGCCGCTACGACGTCAATGGTCACGGGCGAGCGTGTCCGATCCGTGACTAGCGGGAAACAGGCGTGTCACCGGCGACGCATATTTCATCCAAGATCCTTGACACGTTTCCGGGCCGGCCAAGATAGTGGACGGACCGTGGGTCTCCCCCAACTCTCGGCACGGACGCTCCACCTGCAACGGTCCTGCGGTCCCACGGCGACAGTTCACCGGGCGCTGAGCCCCCGCACGAGGGAGTCGCAGTTGAGCCACCACGAGCACGACGAGCACCACTACGAGGACGGGACGATCAACCCCCGCCGCAGCGGCAAGCTGCACTACCACGAGGACGAGGTCCGTCCCCTCGCGGCCGACAAGCTGATCCACCGCCAGCCGCACCTGGACCTGCACGCGGACAAGCTCACGCGCAAGGCGGCGCGCGACATCGACATCCCGCTGCGGACCATCCAGCTGCACATCTCCGAGCTCCCGCCCGGCATGCAGTCCAACCTGCACAAGCACCACAACGAGGCGGCCATCTACATCGTCGAGGGGCGCGGGCACTCCGAGGTGCAGGGAGTGAAGATCCCCTGGGAGAAGGGCGACTTCCTGTTCATCCCGTCGATGCAGTGGCACACCCACGTCAACTCCTCCGACGAGCCGGTGCTGTACCTCGGCATCACCAACAAGCGCATGCTCGACTGGCTCGGACTGGACCGTCGCGTCGACGCGGGGATCAACATGCCGATGGAGGAGGTCGAGAAGGAGATCGCCGCCGCCAAGTTCTCGCCGTACTCGTACTACAGCGTCAACCCGACCGACGGCGTGCGTTTCGGCCCCGAGGGATTCATCTCGCACTCCGACTGACCGGAGAGAATGATCAACTGATCAATTCTTCGTCAAGGCCCGCCGCCCCGCTCACGTGGGGCGACGGGCCTTCGTCATCGCGCGGCTCAGAACTCCCCCGGCAGCGCGGGAGTGCTCCACGGGACCTGGCGGTGGTGGGTCGCCTGCTCGTAGGCGTAGGCATACCGGAGCACCGCCGCGTCCGCGTAGGGCCGGCCGAGGAAGGTGATCCCCACCGGCATCTGGTTCACCGCGTATCCGGCGGGCACCGAGATGGCCGGGACGTCCTCCAGGAACGTGTTGAGGTGCGTCGCGCCACGGTGGCCCACGTACGGCGGGGTCAGGCCGTCCTCGATGAGCGTGGCGGTGTGCTCGACGCTCTTGTGCACGAGCACGTCGAGGCCGAGGTCGTCCATGACGGCCAGCACGCGGGCGTGCAGCTCGGTACGCGCCGCCCGGTGCTCGGCCGGCGTGGCCGACTGCGCGGCGGTCGCGCGACGGCTGGTCGCCTCGGCGTACGCGGGGTGCGCGACGAGCTCCTCGTGGGACCGGAACGGCGGCGTGCGCGAACGGCCCAGCCAGGTCATCAGCGAGACGGCCCGGTCGGGGGACGCGCGGTGCGCGAGCAGCTCGTCCAGGTCGGGGATGACTACGTCGTCCACCACGACCGCACCCGCGTCGGCGAGCTCGCCGACAGCCCGGTCGAACACCGCGGTGACGTTACGGAAGTCCGTCGAGTCGGGGTCCGAACCGACACCCATCGGCCGGCGCAGCACACCGACCCGCACGCCCTGGAGTCCGTCGGCGCGCAGGCCGGCTGCGAACCCGGACACGGCCGGCACCGCCGGGCTCGTGGTGAGCGGGTCCTCGGGGTCCGGGCCGACGAGCACGTCGAGCAGCCGGGCGGCGTCCGCCACGGTCCGGGTGATCGGTCCGAGGGAGCCGGCGGTACCGGGCCAGCCGTCGTACGAGCCGGTGCGCGGCACGAGGCCGCCGGAGGGTCGCATGCCCACGACGTCGCACCAGGCGGCCGGCCGTCGGATCGAGGCGAAGCCCTCCTGCCCGATCGCCAGCGTGCCGAGGTTGGCGGCCATCGCCACGGCCGGACCCCCGGAGGACCCGCCGGGTGTGCGGACCAGGTCGTAGGGGTTACGCGTCGATCCGAACAGTGAGCCGTGGGTGTCTCCGGCGGCCAGCTCGCCGAGCGTCGCCTTCGCGAGCACCAGCGCCCCGGCGTCCTTCAGGCGGCGCACGACCGTGGCGTCCTGGTCGGGGTAGTAGTCGCGGAACATCACCGAGCCGAGCGTGGTCGGCATGCCGACGGCGTCGATCTGGTCCTTGAGGATCACCGGGATGCCGTGCAGCGGACCGACGAGACCGCCGTCGGCGAGGGCGGCGTCGAGCCGGTCGGCCTCCTCCAGCGCCTCGTGGTAGACGGTGAGGATCGAGTTGAGCAGCGGACCGTTGCGGTCGTAGCGCTCGATGCGGTTGAGATACAGCTCCGTGAGCTCGCGGCAGGTGGTGGTCTTCTCCAGGTAGGCCGCGTGGATGTCGGCGACCGTCGCCTCGAGCAGATGGAACCGTGCCTCGCTCACGCATGTCCTCCGTCGCGTCGCCGTCGTCTCGGCCGAGTGTCGTCGCCCCGGGAGCCCGCCGCTGCGATCGAGTCGCACCGCGGGTGTCGCCGAGCGACATTACCGCCCGTACCGGGCCGACCGTGCACGGCGGCCGGCGCGGCCGCACCGGCGCACGGTCCTAGACGCGCTCCAGCAGCGTGAGCACCTCGTAGTGCGCGGTCTGCGGGAACATGTCGAGCAGCCGAGCCCGGCGAGGACGCAGCGACGGCATCGCTGCCAGGTCCTGCACGAGCGACTGCGCATTGCAGCTCGAGTACACGACGTGCCGCACTCCCGACCGCTCCAGCCAGGCCGCCAGCTCGGCGCCGATGCCGCGCCGCGGCGGGTTCACGACGACGAGGTCCGGCGCACTGCTCGCACCGAGGGCGAACGCGGTCGCGTCGCCGGCGAGGAAGCGCACCGACCCGAGGCCGGCCTCCCGTGCGCTGCGCTGCGCACTGGCCACGGCCTCCGGGCTGGTCTCCACGCCGATAACCTGGCGCCCCGGTGTCGCGCAGTGCAGGGCGAACCCGCCGACGCCGCAGTACAGGTCCCAGACGGACGACGGCGACCGGTCGTCCACCCACTGCCGCGCCTGCCGGTACAGCGCGGCGGCGACCTCGGTGTTCGTCTGGAAGAAGCTCTGCGGCCGCAGGTGCAGGTCGACGCCGTCCATCCGCATCCGCAGCGACTCCTCGGCGGACAGCAGGAGCTCTCGCTCCCCCTCCAGCACGGCCTTGTGCTCAGGTTGGAGGTTCGCCGACACCACGCGCAGCGTCGGCAGCGCCTCGCGCAGCCACGGCAGGTGCTTACGCAGCCGCGCCACCGGCTCCTGGGAACGCAGCACGAAGCGCACCATGAGCTCGCCGTCTGGCGACTGCGTCACCAGCAGGTACTTGAGCTCGCCGCGGCGGGTCGCGAGGTCGTAGGGGGTCAGCGCTGCCCGTCCGACGAAGTCGGCGAGCACCGGCAGGGCGGCGTGGATGCCCGGCAGGTACAGGCCGCAGTCGCGCAGGTCGACGCCACCGCCCTCGGGGTCGAGGATGCCCAGCGCCGGTTCGTCGGGGCTCCCGGTGACGACCATCTTGGCCTTGTTGCGGAACCCCGCCTCGGAGCTGGTCACCGGATCCAGCCAGTACAGGTCCGGCTGAGGCCCCAGCAGCTCACGGCAGTGCCGCTCCTTGTCGGCGACCTGACGCGGGTACGGCGTCCCGAGCAGCGTGCACGACCGGCAGCGTCCGGCCTCGTGATACGCGCAGTGCACCGCGGCAGCCTACGTCGCGCGCCGGACGGGGTGCGCCGGCTCGGGCAGGGCGAAGAAGACGTCCGCCCAGCGCGCCTCGTACAGCGCGGGGCGCCGCGCGGCGCGCGCGTCGTGGTCGATCTCGTCGAGCTCGGCGACAACCGCCCCGAACCGCTCCCAGGTGGCGCTGCCCGGGCGCGACGCGCGGCTGTCCACCTCGAGCGACCGCGACCCGGCGAGCAGCCGCCGCGCCCGCCGGCGGATCAGCGTCAGCGCCGTCAGCGCCACACCGGCCAGCACCGCCGCCCCGACCACGTGGCCGCTGAGCAGCAACGCCGCCACCGGGACCGTCGGTGCCAGCCACATGCTCCCCCGGGTGACGGACAGCCAGGCGTCGCACGCCCAGCGCTCGGCAGCGGAGGTCCCGGGCGGGTAGACGGTCAGCGTCATGCGCAGCGCGCCCACGGGCGTCGCCACGTCGACCCTCCCCCAGCCGCGGCGCACGCTCGCCAGCCGGGCGAGCTGGTCGAGCGCCGCGGGCTCGTCGGGGGACGCCGCGGGCTCGGCGTCCTGGGGGTCGGGGGGCACGGATCCATTGTCCCTCGGGCACGCCCGACCGCGCCCGACGTCGACGGTGTCAGCCGACCCGGTCGAGGAAGGCCGTCGTCCGCCCCAGGATGAGCGCAGCCGTCTGCGGCTCGAACTCGTCCAGGCTGTTGTCCGCGACGAGGTGCCCCGCCGTCGGGTAGACGAACAGCTCGCCGTCCGGCACCTGCGCGACGAGCTGCTCCGCGACGTCCAGGTCGCCCCAGTCGTCCGAGGCTCCCGCGTGCGCCTGCACCGGCACCTCGTCCGGCCAGCCGCCGAACACCTCCGGCGGCACCGCCCCGTGGTACAGGATCGCGCCCCGCACCCCGGGACGGGTCTGCGCGACCCGCTGCGCGGGCATCACGCCGAGCGAGAACCCCGCGACCACGAACCCGCCCGGCAGGTCGGCCACCGCCTCGGCGCCCCGCTCGGCGAGGGCCTCCATCCCGATCTGCTCGGCGTATGCCACCCCGACAGGGAGGCTGTCGAACGTCTCCCCGTCGTACAGGTCGGGGGTCACCACGTCGTGCCCCGCGGACCGCAGCTCGTCCGCGAACCAGTGCACGCCGGGAGTCAGCCCCTGCGCGTGGTGGAACAGCACGACCGTCGCCACGAGAACGACGGTAGCGACCGGGTGACGACGACGCACCGCGGACCGACGGCGGGACCGGTGCCGCAGCGCCCGCACCGTCGGGCACCGCGGACCCTGCGCCCTGGGGCGTGCCGCGCCGCGTCGCCGGCGTCAGGCCCAGGACTGCATGGGCACGCGCACGTCGGGCCTCCTGCGCAGAGTCTGCGCCCACGTGCACCGCACGTAGAGGACCGCACCTGAGGTCCTGGGGCGGTCCTCATCCGGGGAGCCGACGAGGCGCCCGGCATGACGCTGCCCGGAAGAGCGATCCGGACGTGCGTACCACGGGAGCGGGCGGACCGTCGCGCGTACCACGCTGACGACGCGTCCCACGGAGCGTCGCCGTCCGACACCACCGGGAATTCCCCTCCGACACGGAGGTTGAACCATCCGTGAAGAAGATCGGCTTCCTGTCCTTCGGCCACTGGAGCCCGTCGCCCGGCTCGCAGACCCGCTCCGCGGCGGACGCGCTGCTGCAGACCATCGACCTGGCGGTCGCCGCGGAGGAGCTCGGCGCCGACGGCGCGTACGTCCGCGTGCACCACTTCGCCCGGCAGCTCGGCTCGCCGTTCCCGCTGCTGGCGGCCATCGGTGCCCGCACCAGTCGCATCGAGATCGGCACCGCGGTCATCGACATGCGGTACGAGAACCCGCTCTACATGGCCGAGGACGCCGGCGCCGCCGACCTCATCAGCGGCGGGCGGCTGCAGCTCGGCATCAGCCGGGGGTCGCCGGAGCAGGTGGTCGACGGGTTCCGCTACTTCGGCTACCAACCGCCGGAGGGCATGTCCGACGCCGACATGGCGCGCCAGCACTCCGAGGTGTTTCTCCAGGTCGTCCAAGGGCACCGGTTCGCCCAGCCGAACCCCAGCCCGATGTTCCCCAACCCGCCGGGCCCGCTGCGCGTCGAGCCGTACTCCCCCGGCCTGCGCGACCGGATCTGGTGGGGCGCCGGGTCGAACGCCACCGCGGTCTGGGCGGCCGAGCACGGTATGAACCTCATGAGCTCCACGCTCAAGGACGACGAGAACGGCAAGCCGTTCCACGTCCAGCAGGCCGAGCAGATCCAGGCGTTCCGGGACGCCTGGGCGGCCGCCGGCCACGAGCGGGAGCCCCGGGTGTCGGTCAGCCGGAGCATCTTCGCCCTGGTGGACGACCGTGACCGGGCGTACTTCGGCGGTGAGCAGCAGGACGAGGACCAGGTCGGGTGGATCGACGCGAGCACCCGCGCGGTCTTCGGCCGGTCCTACGCGGCCGAGCCGGACGTGCTCGTGGAGGACCTGGCCCGCGACGAGGCGATCGCGGTCGCCGACACGCTGCTGCTCACGGTCCCGAACCAGCTCGGCGTGGACTACAACGCCCACGTGATCGAGGCGATCCTCACCCACGTCGCCCCTGGGCTCGGCTGGCGCTGACCGACGCGGCAGCACCGGGCCCGCGAGGCAGCGGCGGCCCGGCGAGCGGACGGGGCGCCTCGTCGCGCCGGTCTTGCCCGACCGCCCGCGCGACGCTAACGTACAACAACATGGTTGTACGTTCTGAGCTCAGCGACACCCAGGTCGACGCGATCTTCCACGCCCTCGCCGACGCGACCCGCCGCGACATCGTGGCGCGCGTCATCGAGCGCGAGCAGAGCGTGTCGGAGGTCGCCGGGCACTATGCGATGAGCTTCGCCGCCGTGCAGAAGCACGTCGCCGTGCTCGAGCGCGCCTCGCTGGTGAGCAAGGAGCGCCGCGGACGGGAGCAGATCGTGCACGCACGGCCGCAGACCATTGCGCGGGCGCGGCAGCTCCTCGACGGCTACGAGCAGCTGTGGCGCGGGCGCATCGACCGGATGCAGAGCATCCTCGACGAAGGGATCAGATGATGGCGACGATCACCTCGGTGAAAGACCTGGAAGCCCTCACCTTGACGGTGACCGCGGAGTTCGAGGGCACGACCGTGGAGCGACTGTGGCAGCTCTGGGCCGACCGGGAGCAGCTGCAGCGCTGGTGGGGACCGCCCGGGTGGCCGGCGACCTTCACCCGGCACGACTTCCGCGTGCCCGGGACGTCCATCTACTTTATGCAGGGGCCGGAGGGCGACCGCGCCTACGGCTGGTGGCACTTCCTGGAGGCCGTCGAGCCTTCACGGCTCCGCATCGAGGACGGCTTCGGCGACGCAGAGGGGAACGTGGATCCGCAGATGCCGCCGCCCGGCGAGATGATCGTCGACTTCGAGCCGACCGGGTCGGGCGCGCGCTTCTCGATCCGCTCCCAGTTCACCTCGCTGGAGCAGCTGCAGAAGATGATCGAGATGGGTCAGGAGGAGGGCATGACCCAGGCGCTCGGGCAGATCGACGCCATCCTCGCGGAGGACGCCCCCGCCGCCTGAGTGCGTGAACCCGCCCGATCCGGGCGCGCCTCCTCGGTCCCGTCGAGCTCGTCGGGGACGACGGGACCGAGGAGATCATCCACGCGATGACGTCCCGACCGCAGCACCGCGACCTGCGCGACCGAGCTCCACCGCGGCAGCGGCCAGCTGCCCACGGGCGGTGTGCCGGCTCCCGCCGCGGATCAGCAGGTGCAGCACCATCCAGATCTCCCCCACCACCGACGGGAAGGCCAAGGCCTCCGCGACGGCGCGCGCCTGCGGCAGCAGCACGCCCAGCGGCACGCTGAGCAGGTAGCCGAGCCCGCCCGCGTACAGCGCCCAGCCGAGCGCCCGCGGCATCCACCCGGAGCGCAGCACCAGCCAGCCCATCGGCAGCAGCCACAGGCCGAAGAACAGGGCTGCGGCGTCCCACAGGTTGCCGGACAGCAGGTAGAGCGCCTGCACGGTGCCCGCGGCGTCGCCCACCGTCCCGGGGTCGAGGGCCGCGTCCAGCGCGGTGGCCAGGCAGGCGGCGCTGACCAGCACCGCGACCGCGTTGACCAGACCGAACGCGGCAAGTGCTGCCGCGGCCATGCTGTTCACCGCTCGGAACAGGCGGAAGAACCAGACGGCCGCCAGGGCCTGCGTGACCACCACGCCGAGCTCGAGCACGAGCGCGGCTCGCGCGGTACCCGCATCGGCGAGGAGGTTCGCCAGCGTGCGGTCAGCGTCGTCCGCGGCGAAGAGCCGGGCCCGCAGCGCGAGGTGCCCGATCCCACCGGTGAGTGCCAGGCCGAGGTAGAGCAGCCCGGTGGTCCGGGCGACGTCGAATGTCTTGCGCGTGGTGTGCATGGTGTCCTCCGGGCGCGCCATCGTGAGCCTTACGCCGTAAGGCAACCATACGATGTAAGGGAGGACAAGGGGGACGACGATGACACCTGCACCACATCGACGGCTCAGCCGTGAGCGTGTGCTGGCCGGCGCGGTACGGCTGGCCGACACCCACGGGCTGCCCGCGGTCACGATGCGCCGCCTCGCCGCCGACCTGGGGGTCGAGGCCATGTCGCTCTACCACCACGTCCCGAGCAAGGACGCGCTGCTCGACGGACTGGTCGAAGCGGTCGTCGGGGAGGTCCAGGCCGAGGTCGCCGCCAGCGGCGAACCAGAGGGCTGGCGTGCGCGGCTGCGCGATCGCTGCCTGTCGGCTCGCCGGGTGATGCTGCGCCATCCGTGGGCGCCCGCTCTGATCAGCTCACGGCCGAGCGTCCCGCCGACGGCATACCTGCACTACGAGGCCATCCTGACGACGCTCGTCGACGGCGGCTTCTCGTACCACCTGGCGCACCGGGCGCTGCATGCGCTGGGCAGCATGGCCCTCGGCTTCGTACAGGAGGTCTTCAGCCCCGTGCCGTCGGCCGACGCACCCGGCACCGATCCGGGTGCGGCCGACCTGGCCCGCATGGCGGACGCCCTCCCCCACCTGGTGGCGATGGCCGAGTCCGAGGCGCACGACGCCGGCGACCCGGTGCTGGGCTGGTGCGACAGCCAGGCGGAGTTCGAGTTCACGCTCGACCTGCTGCTCGACGGCCTCGACCGGGCACGCGTCCTGACCACCTGAGCCGGCAGCGCATCGGGGGCCGACCGCCGTGGCCGACGGCGCAGCGCCCGAGCCGGGCAGACATCGTCCCGACCGCCCGGCCGGCCGCGCGTCCCGGCTGCCGAGCCGGAAGCAGACACCGACGAATCGGATCCCCCCACGCCGGCCCCGCTCAGCCCCGGGCGTCGCCCTCCGGGGCCACGACGACCGGCGCGACCCCGCTGTGCTCCGCGTCGACCAGCACGACCTCGCACCCTGCGGCACCGGCCAGCTCGGCGGTCAGGCTGCCCTCCGCGAGCCGCGCCAGTGTCCCGTGCGCCGAGCGCCCGAGCACCACGGCCCGCGCACCGACCTCCTCGGCGTGCCGCACGAGCACGCGACCGGCAGCGGCGTGGTCCCCCACGCTGTGCAGCACCCGGCCGTGGACGTCCAGCCCGCGCCCTGCGAGCCGGTCCAGATGCGCAGCGACGGCCGCCCGGGCCTGCTCGGGGCTCTCCGGGCTGACCGCCAGCTCCTCGACGACGTCCGTCTCCCGCACGTGCACCACCTCGAGCGGTGCACGGTCACGCAGGGCCCGCTGCGCCGCCGCCTCCACGATCCCGGCCGCCGCCTCGTCGGCCCCGACCGCGACGAGGACGGGGCGCCGCACCGACGCATCGTGCTCGCCGAGCAGCTCCAGCGAGGCCGCCTCCGGCTCCGGCCCGTCGGCCTGCCGCTCTGCGCGCCGGATCAGCCCGTGACCGCTGGCCAGCACGGGGATGGCCACGAGGAAGGCCGCTGCCCCGACGAAGAACGCCACCGACTGGTCGGTCGCGTCGGCGATCTTCCCCGCCACGAACGGAGCCAGGCCGCCGCCGATGAAGCGCACGAACCCGTACGCGGACGACGCCACGGACCGCTCGACGGGAGAGACCAGCATGACGGCCTGCGTGGTGAGCGTGTTGTTGATGCCGATGAACGCGCCGCTGACGATCACCGCGACGATGACCACGCCGGGCCGGTGCACGCCGAGCGCGATGACGGCCATGACGACGCCGAGACCGAGCATGTTGACGTACAGCACCGGGGCCGTGCCGAAGCGACGCTGCAGCCGGGGGGCGAAGTAGACGGCGAACAGCGCGACGAGCAGCCCCCAGCCGGTGAAGACGAGCCCGAGCTCGTGGGCCTCCAGGCCCATCGGGTACGGCGCGTAGCCCAGCATCGTGAAGAAGCCCCAGTTGTAGAGCAGGGCCATGATCCCCATGGTGAGCAGCCCGCGATGGCGCAGCGCCGCCAGGGGTGCCACCAGCGAGGTCTTCTTCTCGGGCTTGGGGAGGTTCGGGACGAACAGCGCCGTGGCGACCAGCGCGATCGCCATCAGCACGGCGACGCCGAAGAACGGCCCGCGCCAGCTGATGGACCCCAGCTCGCCACCGAGCAGCGGGCCGAACGCGATGCCGATGCCGAGGGCCGTCTCATAGAGAATGATCGCCCCGCCGAACCCGCCGCTCGCCGAGGCGACGATGACGGCGAGGCTGGTGGCGATGAACAGCGCGTTGCCGAGCCCCCACCCGGCACGGAAGCCGACGATGCCGCCGATGGTGTCCGACGTCCCGGCCAGCGCGGCGAAGACCACGATGAGGAACAGCCCACCGATCAGCGTCCGCTTCGCGCCGATCCGGCTGGACACCCACCCGACCGCCAGCATCGCGACGGCAGTCACGACCAGGTAGCTGGTGAACAGCAGCGACACCTGGCTCGGCGTGGCGTCCAGGCTGTCCGCGAGCGCCGGCAGGATCGGGTCCACCAGGCCGATCCCCATGAAGGAGATGACACAGGCGAAGGCCACCGCCCAGACGGCACGCGGCTGCCTGAACGGGCTGACCTTCGCTCCACGGGGTGCGCTCATGGCGGTGCTCTCTTCCTCCTCGATGCAGATGCCGTCGACCGGACGACGTGGGACGGACGGCGCCGTGCGCCGCGCGAGCCGCTCAGCCCGACGCGTGCTCGGACGCGTCCCCGGCCAGACGCTCCAGCGCCGGCAGCGCCGCCAGGAGGGCCGTGCGCTCCTCCTCGCCGAGCCGGGCGAGCATCGCCTCCAAGGACGCGGTGCGCAGCGACCGGCGGCGCTCCAGCACCTGGCGACCGTGTGCGGTCAGGCTCACCAGCACACCGCGCCGGTCGTCGCCGGGGGCTGTCCGCTCTACCAGGCCGTCGACCTCCATACGGGCCGCCAGCTGGGTCATGGCCGGTTGACTGACACCCTCCAGCCGAGCCAGCTCCGTGACCCGCAGCGGGCCCTGCCGGTGGAGCCGTCCCAGCGCGGCGGCGACCGACGGGGAGATGCCGCCCTCCGCCGCCTCCGTGCGCAGCCGGCGGACCAGCTGCTCGATCACCACCGAGAGACGGCCGGCGGGCGTCGACTGCCGCGACTGGCCGGAACTCATAAGCAACTTATATCATAATTGCCTTATGCAGCGGCTTGCGCGGCTCACCGAGTGTCGGAGCGCACTACAGTGCGCGCTGTGAGCGACGGTGCCAGCAGCCCGATCGTGCTCGTCGCGGTCGACGGGAGCCCCAGCTCGCTGCGCGCAGGGGCCTACGCCGTCGGCCTGGCCCAGCGCCAGGGCGCCCGGCTCGTCTGCCTCTACGTGCACACGTCGTCACCGGTGCTGCCGGGCGCGTCCCCCGTCGTGGACGTCGCGATCCGCGAGACGAAGGAGACCATCGCCGCCGACCTGCGCCGGCTCGTCACCGAGGGGGCCCAGCACGCCGGGCTCGACGCGGTGTTCATCGAACGGCACGGCAGCCCGTACACCGAGATCGTGCGCGCCGCCACGGAGCTGCGCGCCGACAGCATCGTCGTCGGGGCCTCGACCCAGGCCGGCCACCGGGTCCTCGGCGCCGTCGGCGCGCGGCTCGTGCGCCGCGCCACCTGGCCCGTCACCGTCGTGCCCTGATCGCCGCGCTCTCTGCGAGACTGCCCGCATGCGCCCCATCGTCCAGAGTCGCAAGCTGCACAGCGTCCGCTACGACGTCCGCGGTCCCATCCTCCAGGAGGCCCAGCGCCTGGAGGCGGAGGGCCAGAAGATCCTCAAGCTGAACATCGGCAACCCCGCCCCGTTCGGCTTCGAGGCCCCCGAGGCGATCGTCGCCGACATGGTGCACAACCTGCCGGACGCGCAGGGCTACTCGGACTCCCGCGGCATCTACTCCGCGCGCACCGCCGTCGCGCAGTACTACCAGTCCCGCGGCCTGACGGACACGCAGGTGGAGGACGTCTTCCTCGGCAACGGCGTCTCCGAGCTCATCACCATGGTGCTGCAGGCGTTCGTCGACGACGGCAACGAGATCCTCGTCCCCGCCCCCGACTACCCGCTGTGGACCGGCGCGGTCACCTTGTCCGGCGGCACCCCGGTGCACTACCGGTGCGACGAGCAGAACGGCTGGAACCCCGACCTGGAGGACATCGAGTCGAAGATCACCGAGAACACGTACGGCCTGGTGCTCATCAACCCGAACAACCCCACCGGTGCGGTCTACAGCGAGGAGACCGTCAAGGCGCTGGTCGACATCGCCCGCCGGCACGAGCTGGTGATCTTCAGCGACGAGATCTACGAGAAGATCCTGTTCGACGACGCCGTGCACCATCACACCGCCGCGTACGCCGGTGACGACGTGCTCTGCCTGACGTTCAGCGGGCTGTCGAAGGCGTACCGGGTGTGCGGCTACCGCTCCGGCTGGGTGATGATCTCCGGCCCGCGGCACCTGGCCACGGACTTCATCGAAGGCCTGACCCTGCTGGCGAACATGCGCATGTGCCCCAACGTGCCCGCACAGCACGCCATCCAGACGGCGCTCGGGGGCTACCAGTCGGTCAATGAGTACATCGTCCCCGGCGGCCGCTTCTACGAGCAGGCCAAGACCGCCTCCCGGCTGCTCAACGAGATCGAGGGTGTGACCTGCGTCGAGCCGCGCGGGGCGCTGTACTGCTTCCCCCGGCTCGACACCGAGATGTTCGGCATCACCGACGACGAGAAGTTCGTCATCGAGCTGCTGCGCGCCAAGAAGATCCTGGTGACGCACGGGACGGGGTTCAACTGGTTCGAGCCGGACCACTTCCGGCTGGTGGCCCTGCCCGACGTTGCGATGCTGACGGAGGCCATCGGGCGGATCGCGGAGTACCTCGACACCGTCCGGCGGTGATCCGGCCCGCCGGACGCCACGCCGCCGGACGGGTACGCCCCGCCGGCCGTCACACCGAGTACGCCCCGGTCTCGATGTCCGCGACGAGCGTGGGGCCGGTCGGCGTCCAGCCGAGGAGCTCCTGCGTGGCGGCGCTGTTCGCCGACATGTCGGCGCCGAAGAACCTGCCGATCCAACCGAAGTGCTCCACCGCGTCGTCGGGGTCGATCGAGGCCACCGGCAGGTCGAAGGCCCGCCCGATGGCCTCGGCGATCCGGCGGGTGGGCACCCCTTCTTCGCCGACGACGTGCAGCCGCGCACCGGCCGGCGCCTTCTCGAGGGCGAGCGGGACGAGCCGGGCGGCGTCCGAGCGGTGCACGGCCGCCCAGCGGTGGGAGCCGTCACCGACGTAGCCGGAGACGCCTCTGTCCCGGGCGACAGCTGCGATGGACGAGATGAACCCGTGGTCGCGGGCACCGTGGACGGTCGGGGCGAACCGCAGCGCGACCGTGCGGACGTCCCGCTCGACGTACTCGAGCGCGAGGTTCTCCGCGCCGCCGCGCATCGAGTCAGGACCGTGGAACGGTGAGGCGTCGGCCTCGGTCGAGGGTCGACCCTGCACCAGCACCGCGACCCCGGACGCCAGCAGGAACGGCCGGCCGGAGCCCGCGAGTGCGTCGGCGACGGTCTGCACGGCGGCCCGTTCGGCGGCGTTGGATGCCGCCGGGTTCGACCAGTCGTGCTTGTTGGCCAGGTGCAGCACGGCCTGCGACTCCTCGGCGCCGGCGCGGATGCCGTCCAGGTCGTCCAGGTCGCCCCGCCGCACGTGCACCCCGCGCTCCTCCAGGGCGGCCGCGGACGCGTCGGACCGGGCCAGCCCGGTGACCTCATGGCCGGCGGCGAGCAGCTCGGTGACGGCGGCGGACCCGATCCAGCCCGACGCACCGGTGACGAAGACGCGCATGACGTGACCTCCTTGCGGCGCACCGCCGACCGGCGGAGCATCGATGTCAGTGACAGACGTGACTCTAGACCCTGATGTCAGCGGCTGTCATCACTACACTCGTGCCATGGTGCGTTGGGAACCCGGGACGGCCGCGCGGCTGTATGAGGCGGCGCTCGAGCTGTTCGCCACGCGCGGCTTCGAGCAGACGACCGCCGCAGAGATCGCCGCCGCCGTCGGCGTCACCGAGCGCACCTTCTTCCGCCACTTCGCCGACAAGCGCGAGGTGCTGTTCGGCGGCCAGCGCATGCTCGTCGAGGCCTTCCTTGCCGGCGTCGACGCCGCCCCGGGCGACGCCGCGCCCCTGCAGGTCGTCGCCTCCGCGCTGCGGTCGGCCGCCGAAGCCTTCCCCGACGAGCGGCGCTCGCACTCGCGCAAGCGGCAGACCGTCATCGACCGGAACCCTGCGCTGCAGGAGCGGGAGCGGCACAAGCTCGCCGGTCTCGCCGCCACCCTCGGCGAGGCGCTGCGCGCCCGCGGCGTGGCGGAACCGGCCGCGACCCTCGCGGCCCAGTCCGCGATGAGCGTCTTCGGCATCGCGTTCGCGCAGTGGATCAGCGCGGGCGAGGAGCGGTCGATGGGCGAGATCGCGGCGGACGTGCTGCGCGAGCTGTCGGTGGTGACGTCCGCCGGCTGACGCGCTCGGACCGGCCCGGCCATGCAGCTCTCGACCTCCACCGGGCGCACCTCGGGCACGCGTTCCTCACCGACGCCACGCTCGACGGCGGTGTCTACGCCACGCGTGAGCATCTCCCTCAGCGGGCACCGCGGCGCCGTGCACGTCGACGGGTCGGTCGCGCTCGCCGGCGCCACCTGCCGGCTGCTCTTCGTGAGCCCGGAGGTCCTCGCCAGGACCTCGGTGCGCATGGACTTCAGCAACGACCGTCTCGCCAAGGCCGGCTGGCGGGATGTCCTCGGACTGCTCGACCGGTCCGCCGCGTTCTCCCCACGACCTACCGCCACCTCGCCGACTTCTTCGCCCGGCGCGGCGACACCGTGCCCGGCAGGTACGTCGCGATCCGCTCCAGCGCAGGTACGCCCGGCGGTCGCCCATCTGGGCCCGCGGCGGTGGCTCAGCCGCCCACGGCGGCCGACGCCAGCCGCTGGTCCAGCGTCGCCGGGTCGAGCAGGTGGTCGCGCACCAGCAGGCTCGCCCCGGCGATGCCCGCGCGCGACCGGAACCGCGTCGGGACGATGCGCAGCTGGCGGGTCGCCAGCGGTAGCGCCCGCTGGTAGATGACCTCACGGACCCCGGCGACGAGGTGGTCGCCCGCCACGCTCAGCGCACCGCCGAGCACGATGACGCTGGGGTTGAGCATGCTCGTCGCGAAGGCGGCGGCCTCCCCCAGCACCCGTCCCGCCGTGCGCAGCAGGGCCACCGCGTCGCTGTCACCGCGCTTGACGAGCCCGGCGACGTCGCGGGCGTTGTGCAGCCCGGGCCGGCTCCGTTCGAGCGCCTCGGCGAGCGCCCAGCCCCCGACCAGCGCCTCCAGGCACCCGCGGTTGCCGCATCGGCACAGGGGGTCGTCGTAGCCGCTGATGCGGGCGTGCCCGATGTCACCGGCGGCACCCTGCGCCCCGCGGTGGACCGCCCCGCCGACGACCATCCCGCTGCCCACACCCGTCCCGGCCTTGATGTAGAACAGGTGCCGCTCGGCGGGCCAGTGCGTGCGCTGCTCGGCCAGCGTAAGCAGGTTGACGTCGTTGTCGATGAGCACGGGGACCGACCAGCCGCGCCCGAGCGTCGCGCGGATGTCGTACCCGTCCCAGCCCGACATGATCGACCAGCCCTGCACCTGCCCCGCCTCGTAGTCGACGGGCGCCGGCAGCCCCAGGCCGATCCCCACGAGCCGCTCGTCCTCCAGCCCGCCCTCAGCGAACAGCTCGCGGGCGACCGTGCTGACGCGCCCGAGCAGCGCCTCGGGGCCATCGGCGAGGTCCAGGCGCTCGACGCGCTCGACGAGGATGTCGGTGGCCAGGTTCGTGATGGCCACACGGGTGCGCTCCTCGCCGATGTCCACGGCGACGGTCAGACCGGCGTGCGCGTTGAGGGCGAGCACCTGCGACGGCCGGCCCCGGCCGCCGACGACCCGGTCCGTCTCGCTGACCAGCCCCGCGCCGACGAGCACGGCCAGCCGGTCCAGGACGGTCGACCGCGACAGGCCCAGCTCCTCGGCGATCGCCGCCCGGGTCACCGCGCGGCCGGAGGTGATGAGCTGGAGCACCGCGCCCGGCCCGTCCTGCGTGCGCCACGGCGACCCGGACGTCTCCCTCGCGTCCATGCGAGTCTCCATTTCGTCGACTATTACGCATATAAGCGCACTTAGTGTTTGACAGTCAAACATATTGGCCATCAAGATCGACGGAGTCGGCACGACGAGGCGCGCGACGACGCGTCGCCCGGCTCGTGCCCCGGCGCACAGGAGGCAACGATGAAGTTCGTCCCACGAGGCCGCACCGCCCTCGCCACCATCGTGGCGTCGGCCCTGGTGCTCTCGGCGGCCGCCTGCTCCAGCGGCTCGACCCCCGGCTCGTCGCCCAGCGGCGGCAGCAGCGCCGACGGCGGCGACGTCACCGTCGGCATCGTCAACCTGAACCTCGACAACCCGTTCTTCAGCACACTCGGCAAGGGTGCGGAGGACGCTGCCAAGGAGCACGGCTGGAAGGTGATGACCGCGGCCGCCAAGGTCCCCGGCGACTCGGCCACGCAGGTCACGGCGATCGAGAACATGATCGCCAGCAACGTCAAGGCGATCGTCCTGACGCCCGCGAGCGCCACCGCGCTCAACGACGTCGTGCAGCGTGCCCGCGACGCGGGCATCCTCGTCATCACGGTCAACGGCACGCTCGACCCCGTCGACACCGCTGACGCCACCTACGCGACGGACAACGTCCAAGCCGGCAAGCTCATCGGCGAGTGGGCGAAGGTCGCCGGACCGGCCGACCCGGTGATCGCCCTGCTCGACTTCGACCTGTCCGACGGCCCGGCGAAGGGCCGCCACGACGGGTTCCTTGCCGGCTACGGCATCGACGACGCGTCCCCGCTCATCGCCGGCACCGCCCTCACCGAGGGCACCGTCGACACCGGCCAGTCGAGCATGGAGAACCTGCTCGCGGCCCACCCCGACATCAACCTCGTCTACACGATCAACGAGCCGGCCGCCCACGGCGCCGCAACCGCGCCGGCCGCTCGTGCGTGCAGTTGCACCATGAGCCCACCGACGAGCACCCACGATGTCGATGGCAGCACGGACGCGATCTCGGCGACGACGGCCCAAGGTGGCGCCCATCCGCCAGGCGGAGCGGTGACGCGCAGAGTCGTCATCTCAGTAGCTCCTTGAGCACGCGGAAACCAGCGGACCGCTCCCTGACCTCGAGCGACTCTGCGAGGTCTGCCGCGATGACGGCGACGGGCATCGTGTCCCGTCCCTCCAGGATCGAGCTCGGCGCGGTGGCTACCCGCAGGGTGGCATTCCCCCGCGGGTCTTCAGTGAGGTGGAAGTCGCGTACCAACCGAGTCGCTGCGTCGTTCGTGCAGTAGCCGTCAACGCTACTGAGGTCCCGTTCCAGGGCGAATCGGGACAGCTCCTTCGCACCGGCGCCTGTGCGGATGACGAACATGTCGAGTTCAGCGAGGAACGACTCGCTCGCCCGAAAGCGGCGGACTGAAGCGCGGCGTCGGGCCGCGTGCACGAGTTCCTCGGCGTCGATGGACGCGAGCCGGTCGTCCAACCGCCTGGTCGTGCGCCCGTCGAGCCAGTCGACCTTGAGCCCGGAGATGCGCCACAGGGCTGCCCAGGCGGTAGATGGGGACCAGGGGCGGCCCCGCTCAGGACGCGTTCGCGCCATGGCGTTGACGGCGAGAGCGTCGACGACCCACGCATCGCCTGCTGTGCGCGTCGCGGGCAATCGTCCCGTCTCGATGAGGCGCTGCACCTGGCGCTGCGAGACGCCGAGCCGCTCGGCGGCGACGGCGGTCGTCATGTGCGTCATCCATATATGGTCGCGCAGGCGACCATATATGGATAGCTGCTGTGACACGGATCACATAGGCGTGCCGCCTGACGTCTCGTCGCCGGGCGCCCAAGGGACAGGTCGGTTCTCTCCGCTCCAGCTGGTGATCTTCGTCCGATCGGTCACGTTTCCGTTGTAGCCGACGTGATGAAGCAGGGCCAGATCAAGGTAGCGGGACGCCAGGCGGCTCGCTTCGCTCAGTAGCCCACTGTGCTTGTAGACCTCCTGCGGTTCCTTGGGATGTGTGAGCGCGTTCAGAATCTGGATGAGCGTCTTTGGTCCGTCCGAGCCGGCGGCGAATCGCGCAAGCACCGGTTGGTCCTCTTGAACCACGTCGAGATCGAGTGAGGCTACAGACAGGAGCCGGCACAGACGCTGGTGCGCACTCCCGTCGTCGCGTCGGTAAGTGATCCAGTGGAAGTGCTCAAGCGCAGCCAGGGCTGTCATGAGACGTTGCTCTACGAACCCGGGCTCGCCAGCGGCGATTGCCGACGTCGTGAGGAACCGGAGAGACGGCTGCTGGGCGGGGTCACGCCACCGGTTGATGAAGAGGGCGAGAAAGTCCCGCAGGTGAGGTCGGGTCGTCCATCGATGATCGCCTCCCAGTCCCCGAACGCGAGCACCCATCGGCCGCCCCATTCGATCCAGCTACCGTCCGCGTCCTCCAAGCAGAGGACCTCGCCGCGAGGAAGGCTCGGGAGGTCGACCCAGTGGGCGATGACGTCGACGAGCGGCGTCGAGTCCTGACCGCTCGTCGACGGGCTCCCGAAGAACGCCGCGCCGCCGCCGGACAGGTTCGTATCGAGCTCGAGCATGGCTCCGTGGAACGGCAGGCGCAGAGATGTCTGTGGCCGTGCAGTCCGGTAGCGCCATCTCCGACGTTCTTCGTACGGTGCCTCGTCCAGGTCTGCGCCCCACAGGAGGTTGCTGCCCGAGCGGATGACGAGTGCGATCTTGCCCGGGCGCTCGCTACTCAGCCCTCCGTCGACCTTCAGCTGCAAGGGGCCCTCGTGCAGCGTGATGACGTCTGATGAGGGTGCGAAGGGCAAGCACCCAGGCGTAGGGGTCTTCGCGGTCTCGTCGTGGTCCTGGTGCACCACCTCGCTCACCGCCCTCCGGAGTTGCGCGCCGACGGTGTTGGTGAACAGCAGTTCGTCGGGCGCCTTGCCGGCCACCAGCGGCAGCAGTACGGCCACCAGGTCGTCGGGCAGCGACACCGTCCGCCGCGCGCGCTTCGTCTTCGGCGGCCCGAGGTACCAGTGCCGGTCCGCGTGGCGCTTCCACGCCTTCGTCACGCGAACCGTCGCCAGCCGCGCAGCGAGGTCGACATCCCCAGCCGTCAGCGCCGTCGCCTCGCCCCCTCGCGGTAGTGCGCACGTGTGTCTGCACCGACGCCGGTCAACAGGTCGATGTGCTCGGTGATCGCCCCGAGCACCGTCGGGCCGGGCTGCGGACCCCCGCGGCGATGCGGGCGGCCTCGATGAGCTCCTTGGCGACCCGTGCGTCCCGCTCGTCGTCGTACATCAGCGAGGTCGGGCGGTCCGTGTCCGAGTCGCGCCACAGCACCGCGAACGATTGCATCCCATCGGAGCGACGTGGCTCCCCGCTGGACGCCATACGCAAGAAGGCAGCCACCCGAGTCAACGAGTGGCTGCCTTCCTGTCGACATGACCTGCGCTTGCGCAGCTCACAGGAGTGGAGGTGGCGGGAATCGAACCCGCGTCCGATGACGTGGAACCAGGGCTTCTCCGGGCGCAGCGCTGCTGTGATTTTCTCAGCCCCCACGATCACGCAGGCAAGTCGTGGACGGGCTCAGTCACCTAAAAGTCCCCGCAACCCCGATGACGAAGGCTACGAGCAGTGGCTCTCTAGATGACGCCAGCTACCGGGTCGAGAGCTGTCCCGGGCTGACGGACTTCGAGGCTCGCTCAGGCGGCGAGGGCGAAGTCGGTGCGGTTGGAATTGGCACCTATGGGTTTACACGGAGCGTTAACGAGATAACCGTGCATCCTCGGCCCGCTTCTCCTGGCTCGACGATCACCGTCGAAACCGATCACCCCCATGTTCAGTTGTCAACCACCGCCCCCGCGCCCCTGAGGGCCGGTCACAGCGGTGCATCGATCGTACCGTCCAACCACGACGTCGTCTCCGTCATTCCCGGCGTCGCCGTCCCACGTCGGCGGCGCTCACCACCGCCCGCGGTGCACCACGTCCACCACGTCCCGCCGGGGACGCCGCGCCCGTGACCCCGGCAGCACCTCGGACGGTGCGGGGTGGCCCAGGGTGATCGCCCCGACGGGGGTGTACGCGTCGGGCACGCCGAACGCGGAGCGGAACGCCGCCGTGCGGGTCGGCGGGATGCCGAAGAAGCAGCCCCCCAGTCCCTCGTCGACGGCGGTCTGCAGGATGAGCAGCGACGCCATGCCGGCGTCGACGTGCCAGTACGGGACCGCCCAACGGGTGCGGACCCGGTCGGTCCAGCCCTTGTCGGGCTCGGCGTAGCGGTCGGCGTAGGCGGACTCGTCGGACATGGGGACGACGACGACCGGTGCGGTCCGCATGGAGGTCAGCCAGGCGCTGGACGGGTCGGCCGAGTCCGGCGTGGTCGCGGACCAGAACAGCGCAACGTCCTCGGGCTCGGTGAGGACGAGGAACGCCCAGCCCTGGGTGAAGCCCGCCGACGGGGCACGGGTGGCGTTGCGCACGACGCGGTCGAGGGCCGCGGGGTCGACCGGGTCGGGCAGGTAGGTGCGCACCATGCGGCGGCGGCGGACGACGTCCTGGAACTCCATCCCGTGATCATCCCAGGCCCGACGCGACGCCGACCGGCCGCGCCGGTCGGCCGGCCAGCCTCCGGCACGGCCCCTACCCCGCCGCCAGCACGTCCCGCAGGTCGTAGCTCACCGGCTCCTCGAGCTGCGCGTACGTGCACGACTCCGGGTCCCGGTCCGGCCGCCAGCGGCGGAACTGGGTGGTGTGCCGGAACCGGTCGCCCTCCAGGTGGTCGTAGGCCACCTCGACGACCCGTTCGGGCCGCAACGGGACGAAGGACAGGTCCTTGCCGCGCGCCCACCGGCTCTGCTCGGCCTCGCGGGGTGTCCGCCCGAGCGCCGATGCGCCCCACGGGTGCCCCTCCAGCGAGGTGACGAGCGGGGCCAGCTCGGTGACGAGCTCACGGCGGCGGGCCATCGGGAAGGACGCCGCGACGCCGACGGACGCGAGCACCCCGTCGTCGGTGTAGAGGCCCAGCAGCAGCGAGCCGACGGCATCGGGGCCGGACGTGTGCGGGCGGTAACCGGCGAGCACGCAGTCGGCGGTCCGCTCGTGCTTGACCTTCGTCATGGTGCGCTTGCCCGGCTCGTAGACCGACGACGGGTCCTTGGCCACGATCCCGTCGAGCCCGGCGCCCTCGAACTGGGAGAACCAGCGCTCGGCGAGGTCCCGGTCGTCGGTCTGCGCCGTCACGTACACCGGTCCCCCGGGCCGCACCAGCCCTTCGAGGACCGCGCGCCGCTCGGACAGCGGCCGCCCGGTGAGGTCCTCGTCGCCGACGGCGAGCACGTCGAACAGGACGAGCAGGCCCGGGGTCTGCTCCGCGAGCAGCCGCACACGGGACTCGGCGGGGTGGACGCGCTGGAGCAGCGCCTCGAAGTCGAGGCCGGTGTGCTCCTGGGAGGCGACGACGATCTCCCCGTCGACCACGCACTGCGCGGGCAGATACGCCTTCACGGCGTCGACGACCTCGGGGAAGTACCGCTGCATCGGCTTGGTGTTGCGCGAGCCGATCTCGACCTCGTCACCGTCGCGGTAGACGATCGCGCGGAACCCGTCCCACTTGGGCTCGTAGAGCCGGTCGGCCGGGATCCGCGGCGCGGACTTGGCGAGCATCGGGTCCACCGGCGGCATCACGGGCAGGTCCATCGCGCCAGTGTGGCGGTCGCGCCCACGACCCGCCACCGTCGTCCGACAGCACGACGCCTCCGCCACCGCTCCACCGATCACGACGACCCGGGCCGCGCACCGCCGTGGCCGGAACGCGCACCCCGCGCCCGCTACCTGACCAGGGGCCACGGTGCACCGACCCCGGAGCGCTACTCATGAGAAGCGCTTCGAGGTGCGTGCCCAGGACAAGTGCTCCACAGTGGGGCGGGAGGCCGGCCCGGTCCACGGACAGGGTGAACGGCCGGCACCGCGCGTGAAACAGCCCGCGTGACCAGGTGCAGCACCGAAGGGTCTCGCCGATGCGCGTCCTCGGGGTCAACGCCGTCTTCCACGACAGCTCCGCCGCCCTCGTCGTCGACGGGGTCACGGTCGCCGCCGCGGAGGAGGAGCGGTTCAGCCGGCGCAAGCACGGGAAGCGGCCGGTGCCGTTCGCCGCGTGGGAGCTGCCCGAGCAGGCCATGCGCTGGTGCCTGGCCGAGGCGGGGCTGCGCCCGGAGGACCTCGACGCGGTGGCGTACGGATTCGACCCGGCGCTGACCAAGGCAGCGGCGGACCTGGGGCTGGACGACCCGTGGGACCACCTGCGCGTGACGTACGCCGAGCACGCGCCCGGCTTCCTGGCCAGCGCCCTGCCCGGCCTGGACCCGCGACGGGTGCGCTTCGTCGCGCACCACGTGGCGCACGCCGCCTCGGCGGGGATCGCGGCCCCGTTCGACGCGTCGGCGGTGATGGTGCTCGACGGACGCGGCGAGCGCGGGTCCGCGCTGCTCGGGCGGTACGACGGCGGGCGGCTGCAAATCCTCGCGACGCAGGAGCTGCCGCACTCCCTGGGCCTGGTCTACGAGTCCCTGACGGAGCACCTCGGCTTCCTGCGGTCCTCCGACGAGTACAAGGTGATGGCCCTCGCGTCCTACGGCACGCCGCGCTTCCTGGAAGAGCTGCGCGAGCTGATGTGGACCACGGGCGACGGCGGGTACGTCGCCGAGCCGCCGGACTGGACGCGCTGGGCGCCGCGGCGGGTGGACGACGGCACCTGGGGCGGGGAGCACGCCGACCTCGCGTGCTCCGTGCAGGCTCGGCTGGAGGAGATGCTGGTCGAGCTGGCGCGCTGGCTGCGCGAGCGCACCGGGCTGCCTGCCCTGACCATGGCGGGCGGCATCGCCCTGAACTGCGTGGCGAACTCGCGCATCTGGCGGGAGGCCGGCTTCGAGGACGTGTGGGTGCAGCCGGCGTCGGGTGACTCGGGGACGGCGCTGGGCGCGGCGATGCAGGTCGCCGCCGACGAGGGCGAGCTCGTCTCCCCGATGCCGGGAGCGGCCCTGGGACGGTCCTGGTCGGACGACGAGCTGGCCGGCTGGCTGCGCACCGCGCGCGTGCCGTTCAGCACGCCGGGAGACCTGCCGGGGGCGGTGGCCGACGTGCTCGCCGACAACGGCGTGGTCGCCTGGTTCGACGGGCGCAGCGAGTTCGGACCGCGCGCGCTGGGCCAGCGGTCGCTGCTGGCGCACCCCGGGCACGCCGACAACGTGGAGCGGCTGAACGACGTCAAGGGTCGCGAGCAGTTCCGCCCGGTCGCCCCGATGGTGCTCGCGCAGGACGCGGCGACGATCTTCTCCGGCGGACCGATCCCGAGCCCGTACATGCTCTTCGTGCACACGGTCGAGGAGTCCTGGCGGGACCGGATCCCCGCGGTGGTGCACGTCGACGGCACGGCACGCATCCAGACGGTGGACCCCGCGACGCAGCCACGGCTCGGCGCGATGCTGCAGGCGTTCCGCGACCGCACGGGGCTGCCGGTCGTCGTCAACACCAGCCTCAACACCGCCGGCCGGCCGATGGTGGACGACCCGCGCGACGCGCTGGAGCTGTTCGGCTCGGCGCCGGTCGACGCCCTCGTCCTCGGGCCGCACCTGGTGCGCCGTGCCGACCTGTTCGCGGAGGCGGGCCGATGACGAGCCCCGCACCGGGCGGGACGACGCCGGACGCCGCGGCGCGCTGGTCCGTCGTCGTGCCCACCGTCGGTCGACCGTCCCTCGATGCGCTGCTGGCGAGCCTGGACCGACAGCCGTTCTCCGCGGACGTCCCCGCTCCCGAGCACGTCGTCGTCGTCGACGACCGCAGGCTGCCGCCGACCGGCGCCACACCCACGCCCCTGCACCCGGCGTCGGTCGGCGGCCTGACCCCGCTCGTGGTCCGCACCGGTGGGCGCGGTCCCGCCGCCGCGCGCAACGCCGGCTGGCGCTCGGTGCGCAGCGGCTGGGTCGTCTTCCTGGACGACGACGTGCTGCTGCCCGACGGGTGGGCGCAGGCCCTGGTGGCGGACCTGCGCGAGGCCGCCGACGACGTGGCCGGCGTGCAGGCGCGGCTGCGCGTCCCGCTGCCGACGGACCGCCCGCCGACGGACTGGGAGCGCAGCACCGCCGGTCTGGAGCGGGCGCGCTGGGCGACCGCCGACATGGCCTACCGCCGGATGGTGCTCGACGCGCTCGGCGGGTTCGACGAGCGCTTCCCGCGCGCCTACCGGGAGGACGCCGATCTGGCGCTGCGCGTGCGGCGGGCCGGCTGGCGGCTGACCGTCGGGGGACGCACCACGACGCACCCGGTGCGACCGGCCGACGACGCAGTGAGCCTGCGCGTCCAGGCAGGGGCGGCGGACGACGCGCTGCTGCGCGCACTGTACGGACGGCGCTGGCGGACGACCACGGAGGCAGGGCGGGGGCGGTTCGGCTGGCACGTCGCGACGGTCGCCGCCGGGACGGTCGGTCTGGCCGGGGCGGCGACGTGGACGGCCGCGACGACCGCGGCCCTGGTGGGACACCGACGGGCCGGCGCGGCAGGCTCGCGGCCGGCGGGCGGTGCACGCGCCGGCGCCCGCCTGGCGGCGCTGGGCGCCGGCGCCTGGACCGGCCTGACGCTCGACTTCACCGCCCGCCGCGTGCTGCCCGGCCCGCGCCCCGGCACGCCCGGCTGGCGCGAGGAGTGGCGGCGGATGGCGTGGACCTCCGGGCTCATCCCCCTGGCGGCGGTGCTGCACCGGCTGCGCGGGACGCTCACGCACGCCGCACGACGACCCGCCCCCTGGCCGGTCCCGGTGCGGGCGGTGCTGTTCGACCGCGACGGGACGCTGGTCCGTGATGTGCCCTACAACGGCGACCCGGCCCGCGTGGAGCCCGTGCCCGGCGCGCGCGAGGTGCTCGACGCCCTGCGCGCGGCAGGCGTCGCGGTGGGCATCGTCTCCAACCAGTCCGGCGTGGCCCGCGGGCTGCTCACGGCGGACGAGGTCGACGCGGTGAACGCCCGGGTAGCCGAGCTGCTCGGCCCGTTCGGGACCGTCCGGGTCTGCCCGCACGGTCCCGAGGAGGGGTGCCCGTGCCGCAAGCCCGGTCCCGGCCTGGTGCTGGACGCCGCGCGGGACCTGGGCGTGGCGCCGTGGGAGTGCGCGGTCGTCGGGGACATCGGCGCGGACCTGGGCGCGGCCGTGGCGGCCGGTGCCCGTGCGGTGCTGGTCCCGACGCCGGCCACCCGTCCCGAGGAGATCACCGACGCCCTGACCGGCGCGCTCGTCGCCTGCGACCTGGCGACGGCCGTGGCCTTCGTCGTCCCGCAGGTGACCCTGCCGGGCGCCCTCGACGACCCGGAGGGGCACGGCGAGGCCCCGCCGGTGGCCCCGCACGCCGTGGGCGCGCTCGCTGGCGGGGTGGAGCACGGCAGCCGCGCGGAGCTGCTCGACCACGTCCCGGGGCCGCGCCCGCGCTTCCGCCGGGTGGGCTCCCTGTCCCCCGCGCTGCCGGCGGCCCCGGCCCCGCGTGGGTCGTGGCGACAGGCGGACGGGGGCGCCGCATGAGCCGCGTGCTGGCCGTCCGGCTCGACAGCGACGGCGACGTGCTGCTCACCGGGCCGGCGGTGCGTGCTCTGGCGGCGAGCGCAGGCACGGTAGACCTGCTCGTCTCCCCCGCCGGCCGGGCCGCCGCCGGGCTGTTGCCGGGTGTCGCCGACGTGCTCGTCTTCGACGCCCCGTGGAGCGGCTACGTGCCGCCGGCGGTGGACGAGCGGGCCGTCCGTGGGCTCGTCGTGGACCTCGCGCTGCGGGGCTACGACCGCGCGGTCGTCTTCACCTCCGACCACCAGAGCCCGCTGCCGATGGCCCTGCTCCTGCGGTTGGCGGGTGTCCCGCACGTCGCCGCGACGAGCGCCGACTACCCGGGGTCGCTGCTGGACGTCCGGCACCGGCGGCCCGTCGGACTGCACGAGGTGGCGGCCGCCCTCGACCTGGCCCGGGCGGCGGGCGCCCCGCTGCCCGCCACCGACCCGGGTCTGCTCGCGGTGCGCCGCCCGCTGCCGGACGTGTCCGGGCTGCTGCCGGCCGGTCCGTACGTCGTCGTCCACCCCGGTGCCTCCGTGCCCGCCCGGGGTATGGCCGCCGGGCACGCGCACGCCGTGGTGGCGGCGCTGGTGGCGGCCGGACGGACAGTGGTCGTCACCGGAGGCCCCGGCGAGCAGGCGCTCACCGCGCAGGTGGCGGCCGACCAGGCCGTCGACCTCGGCGGGCGCACCGACCTGGCAGGCCTCGCCGCGGTGCTGGACGGCGCCGACGCGGTCGTCGTGGGGAACACCGGTCCCGCCCACCTGGCGGCCGCCGTGGGCACCCCGGTGGTGAGCCTGTTCTCCCCGGTGGTCCCGGCCGAGCGCTGGCGTCCGTACGGCGTCCCCACGGTGCTGCTGGGCGATCAGTCGGCGCCGTGCGCGGGCTCGCGGGCACGCACCTGCCCGGTCCCGGGCCACCCCTGCCTGTCCGGCATCCGGCCCGGTGCCGTCGTCGCGGCGGTCACCGAGCTGGCCGGGCGGGCCGCGGCGCCGGCACGCGAGGCGGTGGGCGCATGAGGGTCCTGCTCTGGCACGTGCACGGCTCGTGGACGACGGCGTTCGTCCAGGGGCCCGACGAGTACCTGCTGCCCGTGGTGCCCGACCGCGGACCGGACGGTCGCGGCCGGGCGCAGACGTGGGACTGGCCGGCCTCCGTCCGGGAAGTGCCGGTCGACGCGTTGCGGGCCGCCGAGCCCGACGTCGTGATGCTGCAGCGCCCGCACGAGCTCGAGCTGTTGGAACGCTGGACCGGGCTGCGGGCGGGCGTCGACGTGCCGGCCGTGTACGTCGAGCACAACACCCCCGGGGGGCCGGCTGCGGCCACCGTGCACCCGCTGGCGGACCAGGACGACGTCCTCGTCGCCCACGTCACCGCCTTCAACGCGCTGATGTGGGACACCGGACGGGCACCCACCGCCGTCGTGGAGCACGGCGTGGTGGACCCGGGCCACCGCTACACCGGCGCGCGGGCACGGATCGCCGCTGTGGTCAACGAGCCGGTGCGTCGGCACCGGGTCGCGGGCACGGACGTGCTGCTGGCCCTCGCCCACGACGTCCCCGTCGAGGTCTACGGCATGCAGACCGCCGCCCTGACCGAGCTCGAGCCCACCCTCACGGCCCATGACCTGCCGCAGGACGCCATGCACACCGCCCTCGCCCAGGATCGGGCCTACCTGCACCCGTACCGCTGGACGAGCCTCGGGCTGGCACTGGTGGAGGCCATGACCCTCGGCATCCCGGTCCTGGCGCTGGCCACGACGGCTGCCCCGGAGGCGGTGCCCCCGCAGGCCGGGGTCGTCTCCTCCGACCCCGCGGTGCTGCTGGCGACTGCGCGGCGCTGGCTCGCCGACCCTGACGAGGCCCGTGCGCGCGGTGACGCGGCGCGCGAGCACGCACTGACCCGCTTCGGTCTCGACCGTTTCCTGTCCGACTGGCAGGTGCTGCTGAAGGAGGTGACGCGATGAGGATCGCGATGGTGTCCGAGCACGCGAGTCCGCTGGCCGTTCTGGGTGGTGTCGACGCGGGCGGCCAGAACGTCCACGTCGCCGCCCTGGCGAGCGAGCTGGCCGCGAGCGGTCACACCGTGGACGTGTACACCCGCCGCGACGATCCCGGGATGCCCGCCGCCGTGCCGCTGTGCCCCGGCGTCACCGTGCGCCACGTCGACGCGGGCCCGCCGATGGCCGTCCCGAAGGACGACCTGCTGCCCTACATGGCGAGGTTCGGCGACGAGCTCACCGTGGCATGGTCCCGGCGGCGGCCCGACGTGGTGCACGCGCACTTCTGGATGTCCGGGCTGGCGGCCCTCCAGGCCGCCGCCGTCACCGGGGTCCCGGTCGTGCAGACCTTCCACGCCCTCGGCTCGGTGAAGCGGCGCCACCAGGGCGCCAAGGACACCAGCCCGGCCGGGCGGGTCATCACGGAGGCGACCATCGGGCGGCGGGCGGACGCCGTGGTGGCGACCTGCTCCGACGAGGTGACCGAGCTGGCCCGGCTCGGGGTGCCGACCGGGCACGTCCGGGTGGTGCCGTGCGGGGTGGACGTCGACCACTTCTCCCCCGCGGTGGCCCCGGCGGGCGTCCCGCGCCCGGCCGGTCGGCCGCACCGGCTGCTCTGCGTGGGGCGGCTCGTGGAGCGCAAGGGCGTCGACACGGCCATCGTGGCGCTGCGTGACCTGCCGGACGCCGAGCTCTGGGTGGCCGGTGGTCCGGACGTCGCCGAGCTGTCGGCCGACACCGAGGCGTCCCGGCTGGCCGACGTGGCCCGCCGGGCGGGCGTCGGTGACCGGGTGCGGCTGCTCGGCCGAGTGGGTCACGACGCGCTGCCGGCGCTGCTCCGGGACGTCGACCTCGTCGTCGTACCGCCGTGGTACGAGCCGTTCGGCATCGTCCCGCTGGAGGCCGCGGCGTGCGGCGTCCCCGTCGTCGGCACGGCCGTCGGCGGCCTGCTGGACACCGTGGAGGACGGGCGCACCGGCGTCCTGGTGCCGCCGCGCGACCCGGCGGCACTCGCCCGCGCCCTGCGCGAGCTGCTGGACGACCCCGCCCGCCGCGTCGCCTACGGCCGCACGGCCCGGCGCCGGGCCGTCGCCCGCTACGCCTGGGACCGGGTCGCCGCGGCGACCGCCGACGTCTACGCGTCCCTGCTGGGGACGCTCGTCCTGCCGGAGGTGACGGCCGTATGACCGCGACACAGCTCCCCGCCCCCACGGGCGCGCCCGCCTGGGTGGCGCAGCACCGCACCGAGCTCGCCGACGGCCTGGCGGGCCTGCAGCGCGACGCCCACATCGTCGAGGCCTGGGGTCGGGTGCTCGCCGAACGCCTCACCGCCGGCGGGCGTCTGCTCGCCGTGGGCAACGGCGGCAGCGCCGCCGAGGCCCAGCACCTGACCGCCGAGCTCGTCGGCCGCTTCCTGGCCGAGCGCCGGCCGCTGTCCGCCATCTCGCTGTGCGCCGAGTCGTCCAGTGTCACGGCGATCGTCAACGACTACGGCACCGACGAGATGTTCGCCCGGCAGGTGGAGGCGCACGGCCGCCCCGGCGACGTGCTGGTGCTGCTGTCGACCTCCGGGGCGAGCCCGAACGTGCTGCGCGCCGCCGAACGGGGCCGCCGGCTGGGTCTGCACGTGTGGGGCCTCACGGGCCCGGCGCCGAACCCGCTCGCCGCGCGCTGCGAGTCGGCCGTCGCCGTGCCGGCCCCCACCACGGCGGCCGTCCAGGCGATCCACCTGGTGGCGGTCCACGCGCTGTGCGCGGCGCTCGACGCGCACCTTCCTGCCGCCGACCGGTCGCCCGGCCCCCGGGACGTCGCCGCCCCGCTGCCCGCGCTCAGGGAGGTGCCGGCGTGAACGCGCCGCACGTGGTCGTCGTCGGCGACGCGATGCTGGACCGGGACGTCTCCGGACGTGTCGAGCGGCTGTGCCCCGACGCGCCGGCCCCGGTGCTCGACGTGACCGCCACCCGGCAGAGCCCGGGCGGGGCCGGTCTGGCTGCGCTGCTGTGCGCCGCGTCCGGTGCCCGGGTCACGCTGCTGGCGCCGCTGGCCGACGACGACGCCGGACGGGCGCTCGTCGACGGCCTGGGACGCGACGTCTCCGTGCTGCCGCTGGGCCACGAGGGCGCCACCCGGACCAAGACCCGGGTGCGCGCCGGCGGCACGTCGCTCGCGCGGCTGGACGAGGGCGGCCCCGGTCGACCGACGGACGTGCCGGTGGAGGAGGTCGCGGCGCTGCTGTCCGGTGCGGACGCCGTGCTCGTCTCCGACTACGGTGCCGGCACCACGGCCGAGCCCCGGCTGCGGGCGCTGCTCGCGGCGGCGGCGCGGCGCGTGCCGGTCGTCTGGGACCCGCACCCGCGCGGTGCCCCACCCGTCGAGGGTGTGCGGCTGGCCACCCCTAACGTCGCCGAGGCGCGTGCGGCGCTGCTCGCGGAGGACGACGAGCACCCCGACGCGCTGGCGCTGCGGCTGCGGCACCGGTGGGGGGTGCGCGCCGTCGTCGTCACGGCCGGGGCGGACGGCGCCTACCTGGCGACGGGCGACACGGCCGCGGGGTTCGTCCCGGCGCCCGTGGTGCCCGACGGTGACCCGTGCGGTGCCGGCGACCGCTTCGCCGCCGCCGCCGCCGTCACGCTGGCCCGCGGGTCCCTGCCCTCCGCCGCCGTCATGGAGGCGGTCGAGGCGGCTTCGGCCTGGGTCGCCGCCGGCGGCGCCGACGGGTTCCGGCGGCGCGCCGCCGACGGGCTGGCCGCGTCTGCGTCCGTCGAGGCGGGCAGCGTTCCCGGCCCGGGGACCCACCCGCATCCCGTCCCGCCGCCGGAGGCCCGGGACCCGCAGGACCTGGTCACGCTCGGCGAACGGCTGCGCGCCGGGGGGCGACGACTCGTCGCCACCGGCGGCTGCTTCGACCTGCTGCACGCGGGTCACGTCGCCACGCTGCAGGCCGCCCGCCGGCTCGGCGACGCGCTCGTCGTCCTGCTGAACTCCGACGCGTCGGTGCGCCGGCTCAAGGGCTCCGGCCGGCCCGTCGTGCCAGACACCGACCGCGCACGGGTGCTCGGCGCCCTGGACTGCGTCGACGCCGTCGTCGTCTTCGAGGAGGACGACCCGCGCGCGGCGCTGGCGCTGCTGCGTCCCGACGTGTGGGCGAAGGGCGGCGACTACGACGCCGACCGGCTGCCCGAGGCGGAGGTCGTGCACGCCGGCGGCGGCCGGGTGGTGCTCCTGCCCTACCTCGACGGGCACTCCACCACCGGGCTGCTCGCCCGTGCCGGCGCACCCGTCGGCTGAACCCACCGATCCTCAGGGAGGACCCATGACCAGCATCGTCCCGCGTGACATCGGGACCGTCTTCGTCACCGGCGGCGCGAGCGGCCTCGGCGCCGCCGTCGTCGACGCCGTCCGCGAGGCCGGCGGCACGCCTGCCGTGCTCGACAAGGCGGCGCCGTCCAGCGGCGTGCCCGCCGTGTCGGTCGACCTCTCCGACTGGCAGGCCGCTGCGGACGCGGTGGAGGACCTCGTGCGGCAGGTGGGCCCGCCGTCGGCGGTCGTCACCGCTGCGGGCATCGACGCCTGCGGACCCCTGCTCGACATCCCGACCTCCGCCTGGGAGCAGGTCGTCCGGGTCAACCTGTTCGGGACGGTCGCCGTCGTCCGGGCCGCGATCCCGTACCTGGAACGGGTCCGGGGCACGGTCGTCACGGTG
>Ga0164243_10001014_pt1 | contig 48792 bp, 49 predicted proteins | sample OricompcompostOP_FD_108781 | JGI IMG/M metagenome (GOLD analysis project Ga0164243, IMG submission 108781) | Organic Plus compost microbial communities from Emeryville, California, USA - Original compost - Organic plus compost (OP) | ecosystem: Engineered > Solid waste > Mixed feedstock >... | reverse complement strand
GGACCGGTACGGGACGGACGGGGTGTTCCTGGTGGGGGACTGCGCGCATCTGATGCCGCCGAGCGGGGCGTTCGGGGCCAACACCGGGGTGCAGGACGCGCACAACCTGGCGTGGAAGCTGGCTCTGCGGGTGTCCGGGCGCGGTGGGGCCGGGCTGCTCGGGACGTACGAGGCGGAGCGGCGGGCGGTCGCGGTGGCGACGGTGGAACAGGCGGTGCTGCGCTCGCGCGACCGGCCGCGGGTGGGGCGCGGTGCGGATGGGGTCGATTCGGGGGCGATCGTGCCTGATGAGACGGTGCAGCTCGGGTACACGTACGGGGCCGGGGGCTGGGGCGATGGTACGGCCGTGGTGGGGGGGCGGGCGCCGCATCTGTGGCTGGGGCGTTCCGGGCGGTCGGTGCTCGACCTGTTCGGTGCCGGATTCGTGCTGCTGACCGGGCGCGCCGGCGCGGCGTGGAAGGCGGCCGCGCGCGGCGTGGACGTGACGGTCTTCCAGGTCGGGCTGGACGACGCCGACGCTGATGGTCACTGGCGGGCGCGGTACGGCTCGGACGACGCCGCCTACCTGGTACGCCCGGACGGCTTCGTGGCATGGGCATCACCGCACTACACCCCGGACGCCCCTTCCCGCCTACGCGGGGCCTTGCAGGAAGCGCTGGGCTCGCGGGGGTAAAGGCCTCGCTTCGCGGGACCTCGTCCTGCGCGCGAAAAGGCCTCGCTTCGCGAGACTGATTTATTTGCGCGGTGGGTCGCCGTGGGTGGCTGGTCGCCGTTTGCGCGGCACAGGTGGGTGCCCGCCGCAGGCGACGCTTTGAACCCTGGCTGCACCACAACGCCCCCGTGCCTGGAATCTGCACAGAGCCCGCCCTGCTCCTGCCCGCACTTCGCAAACGGCGACCAGCCACAACGGCGGCCGCACGCGTAAGAAATCAGTCTCGCGGAGCGTGGCCTTTGGCCTGGCCTGTTCAGCGCCGGGTCATCAGGAAGCAGGCGGCGTGGGGTGGGCGGGGGCCTACGGGGATGGGGTCGATGGTGAAGAGGTCGGCGAAGAGGTCGTGTTCCTCGCCGGGGCGCATGACCGTGTGGAGGAGGCGGGAGATGCGGCCCCTGGCGATCAGGGGGAGGTCGCGTTTGCGGGCGGAGAAGCACCAGAGGAAGAACAGGGAGCCGGGGCGGGTAAGACGGCGTACGGTCCGGGCCATTGCCAGGCGCCGCGGGCCGGGGGCGTCGTCGATGGTGCTGTAGTCGACGATCAGGTCGTACGGGGCCTCGTCGTCGACGCCGTCGATGTGCGGGCGGGCCAGGTCGCCGTGGGTGAACCGGCAGCGGCCATTGAGACCGGCGCCGGACGCGCGGGCGTGCGCGCGTTCCAGGGCGATCGGCGTGAAGTCCACGCCGAGGACGTCGAAGCCGCGCTCGGCCAGGTACACCGACGTGGCGCCGGAGCCGCAGCCGAAGTCGAGGACGCGCGGGTGGGTGCCGGGGTCGAGGCGGCCCTGTTCGACCAGCGCGATCAGCTCGTCGCCGATTCCGTGCCGTTCCCAGGGGGCGCCCTTCTTGTACAGGTGCGCGTACATCCACGGCCGCATGGCCGTCTCCCTTCACATGCCTCCGTCCACCCGCAGGTGGATTCCGGTCAGGTAGCGCGACCGGTCGCCGGCCAGGAACAGCACCGCGCCGGCGATCTCGCCGGGCTCGGCGAGCCGCCCGAGCGGTATCAGGTCGCGGAAGCGCCGCTCGACGTGCGGCGGCAGGTGCACGCGGTCCTCTGTGCGCACCACGCCGGGGCCGATGGCGTTGACGCGGACGCCGCGCGGTCCGTACGCGCGGGCCAGCTCGCGGGTCAGGTCCAGCACGCCGCCCTTGGCCGCGAGGTACGCGGCGCGGCCGGCCGAACCGCTCGCGAGGATCGACGTGCACAGGTTGACGATCACGCCGCCGGGCGCGAGGTGCGGCAGGACGGCGCCGGCCAGCAGGGCCTGTGAGGTCAGGTTGACGTCGAGGGCGGCGCGCCATTGATCGGGGGTCAGGTCGGTGAACGGCGCGTCCACGTCCGCGCCGACGTTGTTGACCAGGACGTCCAGCCCGCCCAGCGCGTCGCGGGCGGACGCGGCCAGCCGGTCCACCTCATCGGCCCGCGTGCAGTCGGCGGCCAGCACGGTGTACGGCACCCCGTACCCGGCCAGCTCGGTACGCAGCCGCGCAGCCGCGTCGTGCCGCGCCCGGTACCCGGCCGCCACCCCCGCCCCGGACCGCGCGAACGCCAGCGCCACCGCCCGCCCCACCCCGCGCACACCCCCGGTGACCAGCACCCGCCGCCCGCACAACGACCGGTCGACCGGCCCGTACGGCGCCGTCACGGGTCCCACCGGACGGGGAGGTGCGCGGGGCCGCGCTGCATTCCGGACAGGTCCCAGGGGACGGACTCGATGGGGGTGGCGGGGGCCAGGCCGGGGAGGCGGCGGAGAAGGGTGGCGAGGGCCAGCTCCAGTTCCAGCCGGGCCAGGCGGGAGCCGATGCAGCGGTGGATGCCGTGGCCGAAGGCGATGTGGTGGTTGGGGGTGCGGGTCAGGGTGAGGTCGTCGGGGGCGGGGAACGCGTCAGGGTCGCGGTTCGCGGAGACCAGGGCGGGGAGCACCGCCTCGCCGCGGCGGATGAGCACGCCGCCCAGCCGTACGTCCTCGGTGGCGACGCGTACGGTGCCGCCGCTGGCCGTCAGCGGGGTGTAGCGCAGCAGCTCGTCCAGGGCGGTGGGCAGCAGTGCGGGGTCGTCGCGCAGCGCGCGGAGCTGGTCGGGGTGCCGGAACAGCGCGACGAGGGCGCCGCCGAGCTGGTGGGTCATCGGCGCGTAGCCGGCGACCAGCAGCGTGACGCCGAACGCGACCAGCTCGTCCTCGCTGAGCCGGTCCTCCGCGCGGTACGCCACGAGGTCGCTGAGCAGGTCGTCGCCGGGCGCCGTCCGCCGCCGCGCCACCAGGTCGGCGAGGTAGGCGTGCAGCTCACCGGCGGCGCGCGCCACGTCGTCCGGATCGTGGTCGCGGATCCGCAGGTACAGGTCGCCCCAGGCGCGCAGCCGCGCGTCGTCGTCCGCCGGTACGCCGAGCAGCAGGCCGATGGCCCGGATCGGCAGCGGCCGGCACACGTGCGCCACGACGTCGGCGGGCGGGCCGGCGGCGGCCATCGCGTCCACCAGCCGGTCGCAGTACGCCTGGATCTCCGCACCCAACCCGTCCACGCGGCGCTGGGAGAACGCCCGCCCCACCAGGCCGCGCAGCCGCGTGTGGGCGGGCGGGTCCAGCGTGGTCAGCGCGTGTGACTCCAGCGGGATCGCGCGTACGCGGGGGGCGCCGGCCGCCGCCGCGGCCTGGCGGCTGAACCGTGGGTCGGCCAGCAGCGCCCGGTTGTCCGCGTAGCGGGTGACCAGCCAGGCGCGGTCACCGGTGGGCAGCTCCACGCGGACGACCGGCTCGGACTCGCGCAGCTTCGCGTACAGCGGGGCGGGGGCCCACGGTTCGGGCGTGGGCAGCGGGTACCGCATCGGCGCTCCGTCCTCTCACACGACGGCGGTGCAGGTGAGCAGCATCGCCGCGAAGGCGACCGCGGTCCGGGTGAGGTGCCAGGCACGCCACCGGGGCCGCGGGTCGGACCAGTCGTCCGGCAGATCAGCGGTGTCCACACCGTGCACGCGGCGGTTCAGCGGCACGTTGCACAGGTGGGACACGCCCTGCACGACGAGGACCAGCGCGGCGGCCGCGCCGTACAGCGCGGTGCGGCCGGGCCGCCCGTCGAGGACCGCGAGGGCGATGTCGGCGGCCATCGCCGCGTTGACGATCAGCGGCATGGACGGGTGGTAGCCGCGGCCGAGCAGCCGGTGCATCTCGACGTACCGGCCCGTGGGCAGCACGCGCAGTGCGGGCACGACGCTGACGGCGACGGCGAAGAACACGCCGCTGACGAGTCCGGTGCCCAGCAGCGCCGCCACCGCGAGCACCTCGGTGATCACCGAGCCGGTCATGACCCGATCGTCGCGGCGCGGATTCCAGATCCGGTCGAAGACCGCTGGAGTCCGGGATTCCAGGGCTTCTCCACGCCGGCTCGACCGGATCTCGAAGGCCCGCCCGCACGGTTGGCCAAATGTCGCAAGCGTGGAGGTGTACGCGGTGGGCGCACGAAAACTGATCGTGGCGCGGATGGACCCGTCCGACGCCGAGGCGGTCGCGGACATATTCGCGGAGTCCGACGCCACCGACCTTCCCCGGCGGATCGGCGTCACCCGGCGGACGCTCTTCCGGTTCCACGGCCTGTACTTCCACCTCGTGGAGTCCGACACGGAGATCACCCGCCGCCTGTACGACGAGCGGTCCGGCCCGCTGTACCAGGACATCAGTACGCGGCTGGAGAAGTACATGACGCCGTACGACCCGAACTGGCGCGAGCCCAAGGACGCCATGGCCGAGATCTTCTACGAATGGACCCCGGAATGACGGCGCCGCGGACCGAACCCGACCCGGCCGCGGTGCGCACGGTCGCGCCCGGCGACGTCAAGGTCAACCGGCGGCGCGGCGGCGAGATGCGGGTGCTGCTCAGCCCGGTGACCGCCGAGGCGACGTCCGGCTTCATGGGCACGCTGACGCTGGCGCCCGGCGAGTACGTGAGCGAGCACCTGCACCCGTACTCCGAGGAGTTCCTGTGCGTCACCGGCGGCCGGGCGCGGCTGCGCCTCGGCGGGCCGGACGGCACGTACCGGGAGCTGGGCGCCGGCGAGGCCGTGATGGTGCCGATCGGCCTGCGGCACCGGCTGGAGAACGCCGGTACGGAGCCGCTGACGGCGGTGTTCCACCTGAGCCCGCTGGCGCCGCGCCCGGACCTGGGGCACGTCGACACCGAGGAGCCGCCGCGCGCCGCCGAGCCGCAGCCGCAGGTCGGGGAGCGTGCGCGATGAGCGTGGCCGTCACCGGGATCGGCGTGGTCGCGCCGGGCGAGCCGGGAGTGAAGCCGTACTGGGCGATGCTCACCTCCGGCCGTACGGCGACCCGGCGCATCACCGCGTTCGACCCGGCCGGGCTGCGCTCGCAGCTGGCCGCGGAGTGCGACTTCGACGCCGAGCGCGAGGGCCTGACCGACGCCGAGGCCACCCGCATGGACCGTTCCGCCCAGCTCGCCGTGGTGGCGATGCGCGAGGCGGTGCGCGACAGCGGCCTGGACGTCGACGGCGGCGACCCGTACCGGACGGGCGTCAGCATCGGCTGCGCGGTCGGCGCCACGGTGGGCCTGGAGCAGCAGTACGTGCCGCTCAGCGACCACGGGCGCGACTGGCTGATGCGCTCGGCCACGCCGGCGCCGCACCTGTACGGGTACATGGTGCCGAGCACGATCGCGGCCGAGGTGGCCCGGGCGTACGGCGCGCGGGGGCCGGTCGGGCTGGTGTCCACCGGCTGCACGTCCGGCCTGGACGCGGTGGGCCACGCGATGCGGCAGATCACCGGTGGCGCCGCCGACGTCATGATCGCCGGGGCCACCGACGCGCCGATCTCCCCGATCACGATGGCCTGCTTCGACGCGATCAAGGCCACGTCCCCCGACAACGACCGCCCGGAGAGCGCGTCCCGGCCGTTCGACCGGGACCGGCGCGGCTTCGTGATGGGGGAGGGCGCCGCGGTGTTCGTACTGGAGCGTACGGACCGGGCCCGGCGGCGCGGCGCGCACGTGTACGCCGAGCTGGCCGGGTACGCGAGCCGCAGCAACGCCTACCACATGACCGGGCTCAAGCCCGACGGCCGCGAGATGGCCGAGGCCATCCGGGTGGCCATGGACCGCGCCCGGATCGGCGCCACCGACATCGGCTACGTCAACGCGCACGGCTCGGGCACCAAGCAGAACGACCGGCACGAGACCGCCGCGTTCAAGCGCGCCCTCGGCCCGCACGCGTACGACGTGCCGGTCAGCTCGATCAAGTCGATGATCGGCCATTCGCTGGGCGCCATCGGCTCGCTGGAGCTGGCCGCCTGCGCCCTCACCATCGAGCACGGCGTGGTGCCGCCGACCGCGAACCTGCACACCCGGGACCCCGAGTGCGACCTGGACTACGTGCCGCGCACGGCGCGTGAGTGCGACGTCGACGTGGTGCTCAGCGTGGGCAGCGGCTTCGGCGGGTTCCAGAGCGCCGTGGTGATGACCGCGCCGGGATGGCGGCGATGAACGGCGCGCCCGTCTTCACCGGCGTCGGCGTGGTGGCGCCCACCGGCGTGGGCACCGGCGCGCACTGGTCGGCCGTGCTGGCCGGGGAGGGCGCGCTGGCCCCGGTGGACCGGTTCGACGTGTCCGGCTACCCGGTCGGCGTGGCCGGCCTGGTGCGCGGGTTCGACGCCGGCGCGTGCCTGCCCGGCCGGCTCGTCGTGCAGACCGACCACTGGACGCACATGGGCCTGGCCGCCGCCGACCTGGCCCTCGACGACGCCGGCGCGGACCCGGCGGAGCTGTCCGAGTTCGACCTCGGCGTGACCACCGCCAGCTCCTCGGGCGGTACGGAGTTCGGCCAGCACGAGATGGAACGGCTGTGGGCGCAGGGCCCCGGGCACGTCACCGTGTACCAGTCGATCGCCTGGTTCTACGCCGCGACCACCGGCCAGATCTCCATCCGGCACGGCATGCGCGGCCGGTGCGGCGTGCTCGCCGCGGAGCAGGCGGGCGGCCTGGACGCGCTGGCGGCGGCCCGCGGCGACCTGCGCGACGGGGCGCGGCTGATCGTCACCGGCGGCACCGACGCCTCGCTGTGCCCGTACGGGCTGGTCGCGCAGATCACCAGCGGCCTGCTCAGCCCGTGCGCCGACGCGGACCGCGCGTACCTGCCGTTCGACGTCCGCGCCGGCGGCTACTGCCCGGGCGAGGGCGGCGCCATGTTCGTCCTGGAGGACCCGGAGTCGGCGCGCGCCCGCGGCGCCCGCGCGTACGGCCGGCTCACCGGCCACGGCGCCACCTTCGACCCGCAGCCGGACCCGTGGCCGGGCCCGCCCGCGCCGTCGTACGCGCCGAGCGGCGAGGGGCTGTGGCGGGCCGTGGAGATCGCGCTGGACGACGCGGGGCTGGCGCCGGCCGACATCGACGTGGTGTTCGCCGACGCCTCCGGGGTGCCGGCCGCCGACCGGGCCGAGTGCCGGGTGATCCGGACCGTGTTCGGGCCGCGCGGCGTACCGGTGACCGCGCCGAAGACCATGACCGGCCGGCTGTACGCGGGCGGCGCCCCGCTGGACGTCGCCTCCGCGCTGCTGGCCATCCGCGACCAGGTGATCCCGCCGACGATCAACGTCACGGAGCCGGCCGACGCCGGCATCGACCTGGTGGGAGCCGTGCCGCGGGAGGCGCGCATCCGGCACGCGCTGGTACTGGCGCGCGGCCACGGCGGGTTCAACTCGGCCGCCGTGCTGTCCGCGTAACGATCACGAGAGGAAAACGATCATGGAACTGACCCTCGCCGACCTGCGGCGGATCATGCGCGGCTGCGCGGGCGCCGACGAGAGCGCCGACCTCGACGGCGACATCGCGCAGGTGCCGTTCGCCGACCTCGGTTACGACTCGCTGGCCGTCCTGGAGACGACGAGCCGGATCGAGAAGGAGTACGGCGTGCGGATCCCCGACGAGGTCGCCGCCGACCTGGACCGGCCGGCCGCGCTCCTCGAGTACGTCAACGGCAACCTGACAGGAGTGTGAACATGTCGACCGCCACCGCCGTCGGGCACACCGACAACAGCGTCACCATCGCCGCGCCCATGGACCTCGTCTGGGACATGACCAACGACGTCGAGTCCTGGCCGAACCTGTTCAGCGAGTACGCGGACGCGAAGATCCTCCGCCGGGACGGCGACACCGTCCGCTTCCGGCTGACCCTGCACCCCGACGAGAACGGGACGTCCTGGAGCTGGGTGTCGGACCGGGTGCCGGACGCGGCGACCCGCACCGTACGGGCGCACCGCGTGGAGACCGGCCCGTTCGAGTACATGAACATCTACTGGGAGTACACCGACACCCCCGAGGGCGTGCGCATGCGCTGGGTGCAGGACTTCCACATGAAGCCGCAGGCGCCGGTGGACGACGCCGCCATGACCGAGCGGCTCAACCGCAACACGCGGATCCAGATGAACCTGATCAAGGAGCGCGTCGAGGCCGCCGCCGCGCGTGCCTGACCGGAGGTCAGGAGGGGAAATGATCGGATCGGTGCTGATCGCCAACCGGGGCGAGATCGCCGTGCGGATCGCGCGGACCTGCCGCGAGATGGGCATCCGTACGGTCCTCGCCACGTCGACCGCCGACGCGGGCTCCACGGCGGCGCGGCTCGCCGACGCCACCGTCTGCGTCGGCCCGCCCGACCCGCGCCGCAGCTACCTGGACATCGCGGCGATCGTCGAGGCGGCCCGCGGCGCCGGGGCGGACGCGGTGCACCCGGGCTACGGGTTCCTGTCCGAGGACCCGGACCTCGCCGAGGTGTGCGTGGGCAACGACCTGGTGTTCGTCGGGCCGCGGCCGGACGTGCTGGCCACGCTGGGCGACAAGGTCGCCGCGCGGACCCGGATGGCCGAGGTGGGCCTGCCCGTGCTTCCGGGCAGCCCGGAGGCGATCGGTACCGGCGAGGAGGCGATGGAGGTCGCCGCGGAGATCGGGTTCCCGGTGATCATCAAGGCGGTCGCGGGCGGCGGCGGGCGCGGCATGACCGTGGTGTCCGAGCCCGCCGCCTTCCGCGCCGCCTACGCCGAAACCCGCGCGCACGCTCAGGCCGTGTTCGGCGACGGGCGGGTGTACGTGGAGCGGTACCTGCCGCGCGCCCGGCACGTCGAGGTGCAGGTGCTGTGCGACGCGTACGGCACGGGCGTGCACCTGGGCGAGCGCGACTGCTCGGTGCAGCGGCGCAACCAGAAGCTCATCGAGGAGACGCCCGCGCCCGGCCTGCCCGCCGAGCTGACCGAGGCGATCGCCGAGGCGGCGCTGCACGGCGCGAAGGCCATCGAGTTCACCGGCGCCGGCACCTTCGAGTTCCTGGTCGCCGACGACGGCTCGTTCTGGTTCATGGAGGCCAACGCGCGCATCCAGGTGGAGCACCCGGTCACCGAGATGACCACCGGCGTGGACCTGATCCGCGAGCAGCTCACGGTGGCCGGCGGCGGCCGGCTGTCGGTGGACCAGCCGGACGTCGTACCGCGCGGCGCCGCGATCGAGTGCCGGGTCAACGCCGAGGACCCGGACCGCGGCTTCGCGCCGGCGTCCGGCACGCTCGACGTGTTCGCCGCGCCCGGCGGGCCGTTCACCCGTACCGACACCCACGCCTACGCGGGCATGCGCTTCCCGCCGTACTACGACTCGCTGCTCGCCAAGGTGATCACCTGGGGCCCGGACCGCGACGCCGCGCTGGACCGGATGGACCGCGCCCTCGGCGAGTTCGCCATCGACGGGCACGGAATCCGTACCACCATCCCGTTCCTGCGGGAGGTCATCGCCGCGCCGGAGTTTCGCGCCGGGCGGCACACCACGGCGTTCACCGACGCGTTCATCCGCGACCGCGCGCCGTCAACCCGAGCCGAGGGATCCCGATGAAGGCACTCGTACTGTCCGGGGGCGCGGGCACCCGCCTGCGCCCGATCACCCACACGTCCGCCAAACAGCTCGTGCCGATCGCGAACCGGTCCGTGCTGTCGTACGGCATCGAGGCGATCCGGGACGCGGGCATCACCGACGTCGGCGTGGTGATCGGCCAGACCGGCGCGGAGATCCGCGCCGCGCTCGGCGACGGGTCCCGGTACGGCATCCGCGTCACCTACATCCCGCAGGAGGCGCCGCTCGGCCTCGCGCACTGCGTGAAGATCGCCCGCGGCTTCCTCGGCGACGACGACTTCGTGATGTACCTCGGCGACAACTTCATCGTCGGCGGCATCACCGAGCTGGTCCAGGAGTTCCGGCGCACCCGGCCCGAGGCGCAGATCCTGCTCACCAAGGTCGGCAACCCGTCGGAGTTCGGCGTCGCCATGCTCGACGCGGACGGCGTGGTCACCGGCGTGGAGGAGAAGCCCGCGGAGCCGCGCAGCGACCTGGCGCTGGTCGGCGTGTACATGTTCACGCCGGTCATCCACGACGTCGTCGCCGGCCTGACGCCCAGCGCGCGCGGCGAGCTTGAGATCACCGACGCGATCGGCGAGCTGATCCGCGCGCGCCGCGACGTGCGCTCGCACGTCATCTCCGGCTACTGGAAGGACACCGGGCGCGTGGAGGACATGCTGGAGTGCAACCGCATCGTGCTGGAGTCGATCACCACCCGGATGGAGGGCTACGTGGACGACACCACCGAGGTGGTCGGCCGGGTGGCCGTCGACCGGGACGCGACCGTCGTACGCTCCCGGCTGTTCGGGCCGCTGGTGATCGGCGCCGGCACCGTCGTCGAGGACGCCTGCGTGGGGCCGTTCACCTCGGTCGGCGCGGGGTGCGCGCTGCGCGGTACCGAGGTCGAGAACTCCATCGTGATGGACGGCTGCTCCATCACCGGCGTCCGCCGGGTGCAGGGCTCGCTGATCGGCCGCGAGGTACGGGTGGAACCCGCCGAGGCCGCGCCGCGCGCCCACCAGCTGGTGCTCGGCGACCACAGCCGGGTGCGCATCGAGCAGTGACGGTCCGGCCTTGGTCCCCCGGGCGGTTCCGCCCGGGGGACCTCGGTCAGCTCGCGCCGCCGCGGGCGCGCAGCGCCAGATGGATGACGAAGAACAGCACGACGCCGACGACGGCGACGATGGCGAGCGCGCCCGGCCGTACGAACGCGCAGACCACCAGCGCGAGAACGTACAAGGTCGAGGAGATTATCTTGCCGGTCTTGTTCATTTCCTGCTCCGTTTTGTTCGGCCCCCGGCCTGCTTGTTCTCGACGCTAGGCGTTTATCGGGGGCCGGCAGAAGTATCAATTGTCCGGATTCCGGCATGACAGAAATCATGGCCGAATCTGAATTGATTTCAGGAACGGTCGAGAGCGGCGGCGAAGATGGACAGGTCGCCGAACACCTTCTGGCCGTCGGCGACCGCGGGGAGCGCGGACCAGGTGTCCGACGCCTGGTCCAGGTAGCAGGGGGTCACCGGGGCGTCCGGGGCGGCGGTGTCGAAGACGGCCAGCTCCAGGTTGCCGAAGGCGCCGCGCATCATCGAGACGGCGAGGTCGGTGCCGTCCTGGGCGGGGAGGTCGGGGCGGCGTTCCCAGGTGTCCTGGGTACGGCGGAGGTGCGCGAGGTTGCCGCCGGCGGCGACGACGAGGTCGGTGCCGGCCAGGGCCAGGCCGGTGACCGGGGCGTCGAGGTCCGCCGGGATGGGGTGGGGGGTGGTCCAGGTCGTGGCGCCGTCCGGCAGTGTGCACTCGGCGAGGCCGTCCGGGGTGCGGGCGATGAGGTCCAGGCCGTCGTCGGTGGCGGAGAGGGCGACGGGGCCGGTCGCGCCGGTGAGGTCGGCGTAGCGCCGCCAGGGGCCGCGCCCGGTACGGCGGTAGTGGGTGAGCCCGCCCGGGCGGGGGAGCAGCAGATCGGCATGCTCGGGGCCGGCGACCAGCGCCGGGTCGCCCTCGGCCCGGTCCACCCCCGGCACCGGTTCCGGCCCCTGCCAGGCGCCGTCGGTGTACCGGTACGCCACCAGCCGAGCGTCCTCGTCCCGTACCACGAGCTCAAGCCCATCCCCCGCCGCCACCAGCGCCGGCACACCCCGCACCGCGGTGTCCAGCGTGGCAACGTACCGCCACGGAAACCCCCAGGTGTCGTTCTCCCGCCGGTAGTGCACCGGCACCCCACCCCGCGGCACCACCAACGCGAAGTCCCCCACCCCGCCCTCCCAGGTCTGCACCAAAAACCCACTCCCTCGCCCCCCAACCACGGCCCCACCGGACGCGGCTCCGGGAGCCGCAGCCCCCGTCGCGCCTCGCGCGCCCGCGCCTTGCCCTGGGCCCTGTGTGCCCGTGCCATGGCCTGCGCCTGGGCCTGCGCCTGGGCCTGCGCCTGGGCCTGCGCCTGGGCCCGCGCCTGGGCCCGCGCCTGGGCCCGCGCCTGCGCTCCGCGCGCCCGCGCGGGGGGCCTGCTCCGTACGGGGAGGGGGTGCTTCGCGGGCTACCGGGTGGCCGGTCTTCCAGATGGTGGTGATGGTGCGGGTTGCCGTGATGTCGGACGTGGGATCGCCGTCGACCAGGATGAGGTCGGCGCGGTGGCCTGGGGCTATGCGACCCCGGTCGGTGAGGCCGAAGCACGCCGCGGGGACCGAGGTGGCCGATGCCAGGGCGTCCGCGGGGCGCAGGCCCGCGTGGACGAGGAGTTCGAGTTCCAGGTGCATGCCGACGCCGTGCAGGAACGCGTTGGCGTCCGTGCCGCACAGGACCGGCACGCCGGCCGCGTGGAACCGGCGTACCGCCTCGGCCGCGCCGTCGAGGGCCACCGGCAGCGGCGGCCCGTCCTGCCGGGCGAGCGCCCGGTCCGCGTCGGCCAGGTACGCGGCGAACCGCGGGTCACGCAACCCCGCCCGGGGCACCTCGCCCCCGCCGAGCAGCGTGAAGATGGTCAGCGTCGGCACCACGAACGCGCCGCGCGCGGCCGCGCGGTCCGCCAGCCCGGCGATCTCCGCGACCCGCCGCGCCGGCGTGTCCACGAAGACGTGCGCGAGCCCGGTCGCGCCGACGTCCAGCGCGTCGCGGGCGGCGGCGAGCGTGCCGACGTGCACGAGCACGTCACGCCCGGCTCCGCGCGCCGCGCCGGTCACCGCGGCCAGCGTGTCCCGGTCCACGTACGGCAGGTCGCGCCCGGCGACCCGGCCGAGCAGTCCGCCGTCGTCGTACCGGATCTTCACGTAGTCCGACCCCTCGGACAGCCGCGCCACGACGAAGTCCTCTGCCTCGTCCGGCCGCGAGATCGTCGGCACCGCGCCGAGCGCGCCGGTGGCCGCGTGCCCGCCGGGCGCCTTCGCCGACACCCCGGCGGACCGCAGGTCCGCGATGGCCGCGCCGCGCGGCGTGTCCTGGTCCGCGCGCGCCGCCGCGACGAGGCCCGGGTCGTCGCCCATGCTCAGCTCGGTGGTGACGCCGAACCGCAGCGCCTGCCGCAGCGGGTCCGGGCCCATCAGGTGGGTGTGCGCGTCGATGAACCCGGGCAGCAGCGTGCGTACGCCGTGGCCGTCGTGCACCTCGGTGCCGGGCGGGGCGGGCAGGTCCCGGCCGACCTCGGTGATCACCCCGTCGGTGACCAGCACGCTGTCGTACGGGGACACGCGCACGCCGTCGAACACGCGGACGCGGCGGAACAGCAGGGACGTCATCTCGGTCTCCCGGGGTCGGTGGCGGTCACCAGGTGACGGGCAGGCGCTCCAGGCCGCGGATGACCGTGCCGGTGGGGCGCAGCTCCTCCTCGGGCACCGCCAGGCGCAGCGTGGGGAAGCGGGCGAACAGGGCGTGCAGCGCGACGGTCAGCTCCAGGCGGGCCAGGCGCGCGCCCAGGCAGTAGTGCGGGCCGGCGCCGAAGGCGATGTGCGGGTTGTCCGCGCGGGCGGGGTCGAAGCGGTCCGGGTCCTTGAAGACCCCGGCGTCGCGGTTGGCGGACACCGTGGACGGCAGCACGGCGTCGCCCGCGCGGATCAGCACGCCGCCGAGCTTCACGTCCTCGGTGGCCACGCGCAGGTTGCCGCCGTTGACCGCGTTGGCGGCGTACCGCAGCAACTCGTCGACGGTCGCGCCGACGGTCTCGCCCCGGGTGGCCGCCCAGGCGTCGCGCCCCTGCCGGAGCAACGTGAGAACGCCCCCGGACAACGCGCTCGACGTGGTGTGATACCCGGCGATGAGCAACGTCGCCGCCATGGTGACCAGCTCACGCTCACTCAACGCGTCCTCGTCCCGCGCCCGCACCAGCGCACCGATCAGATCGTCCCCGCCCGCCTCCTCCGGAGGCGCGGCGGCCGCGGGGCACGTCCCCGCGCGGGCCTCGCCCGGAGGCGTCGCGCGCTTGGCTGCCACGATCTCGGCGAGGTAGGCGTTCATGTGCTCGCGGGCCGCCCTCACCTCCTCCGGCGTGTGGCCGTGCAGGCTGAGCATGGTGTCGGCGTCGTCACGGAAGCGGGCTCTGTCGTGGGGCGGGATGCCGAGCAGGTCGGCGATGACGGCGATCGGCAGCGGCAGCGCCAGGGAGGCGACCAAGTCGGCGGGTGGGCCGGACGTGGCCATCGCGTCCAGGAGGGACGTGGTCAGCTCGGTGATCCGCGGGCGCAGGGCGTCTACGCGGCGGGCGCTGAAGGCGCGTACCACCAGTTTGTGCAGGCGGGTGTGGGCGGGCGGGTCGAGGGACAGGATGGTGGCCGGGTCGGCGGGCATGGGGCGCATTCGCGGGGCGTCGCGGCGGGCGGCGGCGGCGCGGCTGAACCTCGGGTCCATCAGGACGGTGCGCACGTCGGCGTACCGGGTGACCAGCCAGCCCTCGTCCCCGGTGGGGAACCGGACGCGGGCCACCGGCCGCTCGTCGCGCAGCGTACGGAACCGCTCCGGCGGGCTGAACAGGCGCTCGGACGCGAACGGGAACGGCAGCGGCTCGTCCATGCCGCCGATGGTGCCGCCGCCCGCTCCAGTTCTCCTGGAGGACCGCTGGCCCACGGTGCACCAACGATTTTCGAGTTGCCCTCCAGGGGCGGCGCGCAGGATCGGGGCGATTCCCCAGGAGTCCGCCGAACGCGAAGGTGAATGCCATGCCGCCGGATGCCAGGCACGAGCTACTCGAACAGGTCCGCCGCTACCACCGGGAGCGGTCGCGTGAAAGCGCGTTCGTGCCGGGCGAGACGCCGATCTGGCCGTCCGGTGCGGTGCTCGACGAGGACGACGTGGCGGCGCTGGTGGAGGCGTCCCTCGACCTCAACATCGCCGCCGGCGCCCGCGCCCGCAAGTTCGAGTCCGCGTTCGGCCGGGAGATCGGCGTCCGCAAGGTCCACCTCTGCAACTCCGGATCCGCGGCCAACCTCCTCGCCACCACCGCGCTGACCTCCCACCTGCTCGGCGACCGGCGGCTGGTACCCGGCGACGAGGTCATCACGGTGGCCACCAGCTTCCCGACGACGGTCAACCCGCTGCTGCAGAACGGCCTGGTGCCGGTGTTCGTCGACATCGACCTGGAGACGCACAACCTGCGCCCGGACATGCTGGAGGCGGCGCTGGGCCCGCGCACCCGGGCCATCGCGGTGGCGCACGCGCTGGGCAACCCGTTCGACGTGGACGCGGTACGGGAGTTCGCCCGCCGCCATGACCTGTGGATCCTCGAGGACAACTGCGACGCCGTGGGCACCCGCTACGGCGGCGTCCGTACGGGCACGTTCGGCGACGTCTCGACGGTGAGCTTCTACCCGGCCCACCACCTGACGATGGGGGAGGGCGGCTGCGTCGCCACCTCGAACCTCACGCTGGCCCGCGCGGTCGAGTCGCTGCGCGACTGGGGCCGGGACTGCTGGTGCGATCCCGGCGAGGACAACAAATGCCACAAGCGGTTCGGCTGGCAACTCGGCCGGCTGCCCGCCGGATACGACCACAAGTACATTTTCTCGCACGTCGGATACAACCTGAAGGCCACCGACATCCAGGCCGCGCTCGGTCTCAGCCAGCTCCGGAAACTGCCGGACTTCATCGCCGCGCGGCGCCGGAACTGGCGGCTGCTGCGCGAGGGCCTGGACGGTACGGAGGGCCTGCTGCTGCCGGAGCCGACGCCGAACAGCGAGCCGAGCTGGTTCGGCTTCGCCATCACGGTCGCCGACGACGCCCCGTTCACCCGCGGTGAGCTGGTGGACTTCCTGGACGCGCGGAAGATCGGCACCCGCCCGCTGTTCGCCGGGAACATCACCCGCCAGCCCGCGTACATCGACCGGGAATTCCGTACGGTCGGTGACCTCGCGAACAGCGACATCGCCGCCGAGCGGACATTTTGGATCGGCGTCTACCCGGCGCTCACCGAGGAAATGATGGACTATGTCGTTTCCTCGATCCGGGAATTCACCAAGCGCCGCAGATAACCGCCCCTGACATTTGTCACGCGGCATCTGGGACGGATGACACTGGTCCCATTACCGGGGCCGCTCATAGCGTTATGAATATGACCGCCCCTCAACCTCGCGGAGTTCATGAGATGACCGAACGAGCCGAGCGGGCGGGACACGACGACCCCGTCGACCCGCCCGCGGACTTCCTCGTACGACTCGCCGAGGCCGGTCTGGACTCCGCCGACCGCATCGGCCGCAAGGCCGCCAACCTCGCGGAACTGGCCCGCGGCGGCTACCGCGTGCCCGACGGCGTGGTGCTCACCACCGACGCGATGGAACGCGTGCTGCCCACCGGCCGGGCGGTGACCGCCGAGGTCATGGAGGACCTGCCCATCCCGGACGACGTCACGGAGGCCATCCGGCTGATCGCCGCGCACTTCGGCGACACCCCGGTCGCCGTACGCTCCTCCGGCATCGCCGAGGACCTGCCCGGCATGTCGTTCGCCGGCCAGTACGAGACCGTGCTCGGCGTACGGGGCTTCCCGGCGCTGCTCGACGCGGTACGGACCTGCTGGCTGTCCGCGTTCGCCGACCGGGTGGTGGCCTACCGCAAGGGCGCGGGCGGCGACGACGACGGCGCGCGCATGGCGGTGCTCGTGCAGCGCATGGTGCCGGCGCGGGTCGCCGGGGTGGCGTTCAGCGCCAACCCGGTCAACGGCCAGCGCGACGAGGCGGTGGTCAGCGCGGTCACCGGCCTGGGCGAGCAGCTGGTGTCCGGGCGGGTGTCGCCGGACGAGTGGGTGGTCAGTACGAGCGGCGCGGCCGAGCGGCAGTCCGGTTCGCTCGACGCCATCGACGAGCCCACCGCGAACGAGGTGGCCGGCCTGGTGCGCAGCGTCGAGGCGCACTTCGGCCGCCCGCAGGACATCGAGTGGGCCATCGATGACGACGGCCTGTGGCTGCTGCAGGCCCGCCCCATCACGGCGCTGCCCGAACCCGAGCCGGACGCGGTCACCGTCGAGATCCCGCCCGGCCGCTGGCGGCGCGACACGTACTTCCGCCGCCCGCTCACCCCCATGCAGCGGTCGATCATGCTGCCGGTGCTGAACTCCACGTCGCACCTGCTGTTCGCGTACAACATCGTGGAGCGGCTGGAGTCCCGCGAGATCGGCGGCTGGCTGTACACCAAGTTCGTCCCGCTGACGGGACACGAGCGGGTGACCGGGCAGCTCGCCGAGATCCGGCGGGCGGCCGACGAGGGCGAGCCGCAGCGCATGGTGGACCGCTGGGAGACCACGTTGTCCCCGCACCTGGCCGAGGTGTCCGGCAAGCTCGCCGACACCGACCTGACCGCGCTCGCCGACGGCGAGCTCGTCGCGCACCTGGCCGCCACCGAGGCGCTGTACCGGGAGGCGCAGGACGCGCACTTCCGCGTCGGCGGCGCCATCCTCTACCTGTGGAGCGTGTTCGGCGCGACCTGCGAGCGGCTGCTCGGCTGGGACGCCGCGCACAGCATGCGGCTGGTCACCGGCCTGCCCGGCAAGACCACCGAGCCCGCCGTACGGCTGGCCCGGCTGGCCGCGCTGGCCCGGGAGCGCCCGGCCGTACGCGCGGTGCTCGCCGAGCCGGCCACCGGGATCACGCCGGACGCCCTGGCCGTCGCCGACCCGGAGTTCCGCGGCGAGCTCGACGCGTACCTGCGCGACTTCGGCCACCGGTCGCTGAGCATCGACATCACCGACCCGACCCTCGCCGAGCGGCCCGCGTTCGTGCTGAACCTCGTCCGCGACCAGCTCGACCGCGGCTTCGACCCGGGCGCCGGGGCAGCCGCGCTGGCCCGGGACCGGGAGGCCGCCGAGGCCGAGGCCCGCGGCGTCCTGGCCGAACGCGGCCCGGAGGACCGCGCCGCGTTCGACGCCGTGCTGGCCGACGCCCGCCGCTCGTACCCGGTCCGCGACGACAAGGCCTTCTACACCAGCATCGCGCGCGGCCTGCTGCGGTACGCGATCCGCGAGATCGGCCGCCGCCTGGCCGAGCGCCGGCTGATCGGCGAGACCGACGACGTCTTCCTGCTCGAACGCGACGAGGCCGTGCGCGCGCTGACCTCGGGCGTCCTGGAGTACGAGCTGGTGGCGCAGCGGTCCGGCGAGCTGGCCTGGACCCGCGCGCATCCCGGACCGGCCACGTACGAGGGCGCCGCCGAGGGCCCCGCGCGCGCCGGGGGCGGCGACTGGCGCGACCGCCTGACCCCGGAGGAGCGCCGCGTCGTGGACGTCATCCTCTGGCTGGCCGAGGCGGACAGCGGCGAGGCCCGTACGGACCGCTCCGCGCGGCCGGACACGCTCACCGGCGTGGCCGCCTCGCCGGGCCGGTACACCGGCACCGTCCGGGTGATCACCGACGAGTCCGAGTTCGACAAGCTCCAGCCCGGCGACGTCCTCGTCTGCCACGAGACCAATCCGCAGTGGGCGGTGCTGTTCCCCAACGTGGGCGCGCTGGTCACCGACGCCGGCGGGCTGCTCTCCCACCCGGCGATCATCGCCCGCGAGTACCGGGTGGCCGCGGTGGTGGCCACCCGCGAGGCCACCACGCGCCTGTCCGACGGCCAGACCGTCACCGTGGACGGCACGGCGGGAGAAGTGGAGGTCCAGTCATGACGGGAACCGGCCGTACGGCCACCCAGCAGCGGCTCCGGGAGATGGTGCCCGCCCTGGTCATCGACCTGGCCGTGCCGCTCGCCGTGTACGGCGTGCTGCAGCTGGCCGGCCTGTCGGTGACCTGGTCGCTGGCCGGCGGCAGCGTGGTGCCGATCGTGCGCATCATCGTCGCCGCGGTCCGCGAGCACCGGGTGAACGGCCTGGCGCTGTTCGTGCTCTGCGCGCTCGTCGTCGGCGTGACGCTGTCCCTGGTCACCGGCGACGCGCGGCTGGCCATCGCGCGCGACGCGGTGATCGGCGTGGCGCTGGGCATCGTGTTCATCGGGTCGCTGGCGATGCGCCGGCCGATCATGTTCTACGTGACCCGCTCGTTCGGCGGCGGCCGGCTGGGCGAGCAGTGGGACCGGGTGCCCGCGCTGCGCCGCGACCTGCGGTACATGACGCTGGCCATCGGCGGGCTGTGCCTGCTGGACGCGGCGGCGCGCGTCGTCCTCGCGTACACGCTGCCGGTCCGTACGGCGGGCTTCGCCGTGCACTTCCTGCCGATCGTGCTGGTCGCGCTGCTCATGCTGCTCGGCAAGTCGTGGGGCCGGCGCATCCGCGGCTTCGTCCACGAGGACGGGGACCGGTGAGCCTCGCGGACGGGCCCGCCGTCGAGGCGCGCGACCTGCGCAAGACGTACGTGACCGCGCGCGGTGAGGTGCCGGCCGTGCGGGGCGTGGACCTCGACGTCCCGCACGGCGAGTTCTTCGGCCTGCTCGGGCCGAACGGCGCCGGCAAGTCCACCACGATCGGCATGCTGACGACGCTGACCGTGCCGTCCGCCGGGGTGGCCCGCATCGCCGGCGCCGACGTCGTCCGCGACCCGGTGGCCGCGAAGCTGCGCATCGGGGTGGCGTCGCAGAACAACACGCTGGACCGGCAGCTCACGGTGGCCGAGAACCTGGAGTTCCGCGGCCGCTTCTTCGGCATGCGCGGCCGGCAGGCGCGCGCCCGCGCGGCGGAGATGCTGGACATGTTCGGCCTGACCGCGCGGTCGCGGGCGATGGTGTACGAGCTGTCCGGCGGCCAGGTGCGGCGGCTGATGGTGGCGCGGGCGCTGATGCACGCGCCGCCCGTACTGGTGCTGGACGAGCCGACCGCGGGCATCGACCCGCAGGCCCGGTTCAACCTGTGGCAGGTGCTGCGCCGCCTGCACGCCGAGGGGCAGACGCTGGTGCTGACCACCCACCACCTCGAAGAGGCCGAGGAGCTGTGCGAGCGGGTCGCGATCATCGACCACGGCCGCGTGCTCATCTGCGACAGCGTCCCCGGCCTGCTCGACGTCACCGGGCAGCCGGACCTCGAGAACGTCTTTCTTGAGCTCACCGGACGGGAGTACCGCGAATGAGCACGCTGACCACGCACGAGCCGGCCCGCGGCGTCCTCCGGTCCCGGCCGGGGCGCACCCTGACCGCGCTGGCCGCCCGCGACGTGCTGCTGCTGCGCCGCGACGTGTCCACGTTCGTGACCCGGACCGTCATGCAGCCGCTGCTGTTCGTCTTCGTGTTCGCGTACGTGCTGCCCACCATCGAGGGCGGCCGCTCGGTGTTCTCCGCGGCCGGCACGTCCTTCGCGACGATCCTGGTGCCCGGGCTGCTGGGCACCGCGATGATCCTCTCCGGGATCATGGCCGTGACGATGCCGCTGATCTTCGAGCTGTCCTACAACCGGGAGATCGAGGACCGGCTGCTCGCGCCCATGCGGGTGGAGCTGCTCGCGCTGGAGAAGATCCTCTGGGGCGCCGCGCAGGCGCTGCTCGCGGCGCTCATCGTGTTCCCCGCGGTGTACTTCGTGCACGCGCCCGGCCAGGCGCCGCAGGTGCACGTCGCCGGGTGGCCGATGTTCGTCACCGTGTTCGTGTTCACCGGGCTGCTGTCGTCCAGCGTGGGCCTGTACCTCGGCACGCTGGTGGACGTCCGCAAGATCAACATGATGTTCGCGATGATCACCGTGCCGGTGACGATGCTCGGCTGCGTGTACTACCCGTGGGAGTCGCTGGCCCCCATCCCGTGGCTCCAGTACGCGGTGCTGGTGAACCCGCTCGTGTACGCCAGCGAGGGCCTGCGCGCGTCGCTGACCCCCGCGCTGCCGCACATGCCGCCGTACGTGTTCTTGACCGTGCTGGTCGGCGGCAGCGTGCTGTTCGGGTTGCTGGCCGTACGGTCGTTCACCCGCCGGGTGCTGGCGTGAGAGGGGTGCCGCGATGGACGTGATCGCCGTCGGCTTCGGGCGTACCGGGACGCTGTCGCTGAAGACCGCGCTGGAGCGACTGGGGTACGGGCCGTGCCACCACATGTTCGAGGTGATCGGCGACGTGCGCGCCACGCGGCGCTGGACGGCGGCGGCGGATTCGCCGCCCGGGGACTGGGCCGGCCTTCTCGGCGGATACCGGTCCTGTACGGACTGGCCGTCGTGCTACTTCTGGCGCGAGCTGGTGGCGGCGTACCCCGAGGCCAAGGTGGTGCTGACCGTACGCGACCCCGGCGAGTGGTACGCCAGCATGCGCCGCATGCTCGACGCGGCGACCTCGGCCGTCGGCGATTCGGAAGGCGTACCGCCGGTCTCCCTCCTCTACCTGGCCACGCTGGTCGACCGCCTGGTCTGGCAAGGCACCTTCAACGGCCGAATCAACGACCGCGACCACGCGATGTCCATCTTCGACCGGCACACCGCGGAGGTCACCGCCACGGTCCCCTCCGACCGCCTGCTGGTATACGAGGTCGCACAGGGTTGGGGGCCACTCTGCGCGTTCCTCGACGTCCCGGTCCCGTCCACGCCCTTCCCCAGACTCAACGACACCGAGGCCTTCCGCACCACGATCATGGAGAAAACCCGGGCCCCGCTACCGAGCGACTCCACCCCGAGATGAAGGCCTCGCTTCGCGCGACCTCCCTCAGCCCGGATAAAGGCCTCGCTTCGCGAGACTGATTTATTTGCGCAGTGGGTCGCCGTTGCCGGCGGGCCGCCGTTTGCGCGGCACAGCTTGGATGCTCGCCGCAGGCGACGCGTGGCGCGAAGCGAACCCTGACCGGCTCGGCACCCTGGAAGTACCACAACGCCCCCGTGCCTGGAATCTGCACAGATCTCTCGCCCCGCTCCTGGCCGCACTTCGCAAACGGCGCCCGGCCACACACGGCGGCCGCACGCGCAACAAATCTGTCTCGCGAAGCGAGGCCTTTAGCGCGGGGAGCGCCGAGGCGTGCCTGTGGCTAGGGGGTGTCTCAAAGTGCTCGCTTCCCGGGGAACCACCGACTTTGAGACACGGCCTAGCCTGCGGCCGGGGTGGACAAACGGAGGGTGCCGTCTTCCGTCACCGGGCGGCGGGTGCGCAGGGGGCGCCACCAGCTCGGGTTGTCGCGGTACCAGCGAATCGTCGCGCGCATTCCGGACTCGAACGTGATCTTCGGGTGCCAACCCAGCTCCCGCTCGATGAGCGAGGACTCCAGCAAGTACCGGCGGTCGTGTCCGGGACGGTCGGGGACCGTCGTCTTCAACGACCCGTCCAGGCCGAGTTCGTCCAGGACCAGGTCGGCGATCTCCTCGATGGTGGCTTCCCGGCCCGTGCCGACGTGGTAGGTGGCGCCGATGCGGCCGTCTCTCAGTACCGCGGCCACCGCGGCGCAGTGGTCGAGGACGTGGATCCATTCCCGGCGGTGGTCGCGCGAGGCGTACATCGGCAGCTCGCGGCCCTCAAGCGCGTTCGTGACGAACAGCGGGACGACCTTCTCCGGGAACTGGTACGGGCCGTAGTTGTTCGCGCAGTTCGTGATGGTCACCGGCAGCCCGAACGTCTCGTGGTACGCGCGCACCACGTGGTCGGCGGCCGCCTTGCTGGCGTTGTACGGCGTACGGGGCCGGTACGGGGAGGTCTCGCCGAACGCCTCGGCGGCGTCCAGGTCCAGGTCGCCGTACACCTCGCACGTGGAGATGTGGTGGAACCGGCGGACGGTACCGCTGTGCCGGCACGCTTCGAGCAGCGTCTGCGTGCCCAGCACGTTGGTGGTGAAGAAGCGTGTCGGCTCCAGGACGGCCAGGCTGTTGTGCGACTCGGCGGCGAAGTTCACCACCACCTCGACGCCGTGGTCGTCCAGCACCCGCCGTACCACCCGGGCGTCGCCGATGTCGGCGCGGACGAAGGCCACCTCGCCGGTGAGGTCCGCGATGTTCGCCCGGTTGCCGGCGTACGTCAGCGCGTCGAGCGCGACGATCCGGTCGCCGGGGCGGGTGTGCCGCCAGTAGCGGACGAAGTTCGAGCCGATGAAGCCCGCCGCGCCGGTCACCAGGACGACGGCGGGGCGGTCGAGGTCTGCGTGCATGATGCCTTCCGATTCAGGCGGGCCGATTCAGGCGCGGCCGGTTCAGCGGGCGAGCCGTTCCAGGCGGGCGACCAGCGCCGCGGCCGGCGGTGCCTGCTCGATCTCGGCGCGCAGGGCGCGGGCGGCGTTCCGGTACGCGGGCGCGGTGCGCAGCGACGCGCAGGTGTCCGCGATCGTCGCGGTGTCCGCTTCGAGGGGGAGCCACGCGGCGGCGCCGGTGGCGGTGAGCCGGTCGGCGTTGAAGACGCAGTCGCCCATGTACGGGAAGACGAGCTGCGGCAGGCCGTACCGGAGCGAGGTGAGCATGGTGTTCGAGCCCGCGTGGTGCACGACCAGGTCGCATTCGCGGGCGATCAGCCGCAGCGGCAGGTCCTCGACGACGCGGACCCGGCCGGGCACCGCGCCCAGCCGGTCCGCCTCACCGGGCAGCACGGCCACCACGACCTCAAGGCCGGCCGCGCTCAGCGCGTCCACGACGCGGCGTGTCACGTTCAGGCCGCCGAGGGCGCCGGCCATCGAGCCGAGCGTCACGCACACGCGGCCGGCGCCGGCGGGCTCGTGCAGCCAGCCGGGCAGGACGGCGCCGCCGTCGCAGGGCACGTACCGTACGGGCAGGCCGCGCGGCACGTCCGGGTCCTGGAGGCCCGGCGGGCACGGGTCCACGGTGAGGTCCGGCTCGGCGGGGCCGGCGAAGCCGAGGTCCTCGGCCCGGTCGCGCAGCTCGGCGGCGGCCGCCGCGGTGACCTCGGCGGCGGCGCGGTCGACGCCCCAGCGGTGCCGTACGTACGGGACCTTCAGCGTCGCGGCCAGCACGGACCCGGCGATCGCGGTGGGCTCGGCCACCACGACGTCGGGGTCCCAGCGGCGGCCGTACCCGACCAGGTCCTCCAGCATGGCCGCGGCCAGCCGGACGAACCGGCTCCCGGTGGCGGCCAGCCGCGCCGGGTCGAGCAGCTCGGCGACGGTACGCGGCTGGCCGTCGGCCTGGCTGCGCACCGGCCCGAGGGACAGGTCCTCGCCCGCCGGTACGGCGATCAGGCCGGCGCCGGCGACGGCCGGGGCGAGCGCGGGCGGGGCCGCCACCCGCACCTCGTGGCCGGCGGTGCGCAGCGCGAGGGCCAGCGGGACCAGGGCGGTGAAGTGGCCGCGGGCGGCGTTGGTGACGAACAGGACGCGCATCAGGGGGCTCCTCCGGTGTCCAGGGTGACCAGCGGCTGGTCGTACTCGACCGGCTCGCCGTCGGGGGCCGGCAGGGCGACGACGGTCCCGGACGCGTCCGCCTCCACGGCGGTCATCAGCTTCATCGCCTCGAGGATCCCGACCTGGTCGCCCTTCTCCACCCGGTCACCGGGCCGGACGAACGGCGTCGCCCCCGGCTCCGGCGCGTGGTAGAAGGTCCCGACCATCGGCGCGCGCACCTCGTGCACCGCGCCGGCGTCCGCCACCGTGTCGGCGTCCGGGCCACCCGCGGCGGCCCCGGGCGTACGGGCTCCGGCCCCGGCGGCCCCGGCGGCTCCGCCCCCGCCGACCCCGGCGGTACCGGCGTCGCCCGCCGCACCGGCGGTGCCGCTCGTACCGGCGCCGGGGGAGCGGGCGGCCCCGGTCTGGGCGGGGGCCGGGTCCGTCGGGTCCGGGGCGGTGGGCCATTCCAGTTCCACGCTGGAGGAGCCGGCGCTGATGCTGAGCCGGCGCAGCGGGCCGCCGGCCGCGTCGAGCAGGGCGCCCAGCTGCGTACGGATCGCCTCGAGCTCCTCGTCGTGCGCGCTCATTCCGCCTCCCCTCGTCCGTACCGGCGGAAGCGGGCATGGCGCCGGTCCAGCAGGTCCGCGCGGGACAGCGGCGCCAGCTCGGCCAGCGCCGCGGTGACCGTCGCGCGCAGCGCCGCCGCGGCCTGCGCGTGGTCGGCCGCCGCGCCGCCGGGCGGCTCCGGTACGACGCCGTCCGCCACGCCGAGGCGCAGCAGCGACCCGGCGTCCAGCCGCAGCGCGGCCGCCGCGTCGGGCGCCGCGGCCGCGTCCCGCCACAGGATCGCCGCGCAGCCCTCCGGGCTGATCACCGAGTACGTGGCGTTCTCGCACACCAGCACCCGGTCGGCGATGCCGAACGCGAGCGCGCCGCCGCTGCCGCCCTCGCCGGTGACCACCGCGACGATCGGCACCGGCAGCCGCGTCATCAGCCGCAGGTTCGCGGCGACCGTGAACGCCTGGCCCTCCTCCTCGGCGGCCACGCCGGGCTCCGCGCCGGACGTGTCGATCAGCGTGACGACCGGCACGCCGAGCTTGGCGGCCAGCCGCATCAGCCGCGCGGCCTTACGGTGCCCGCCCGGCCGCGCGCGCCCGAAGTTCCGGTCGATCAGCTCCCGCGTCGCGTGGCCCTTCTGGTGGCCGAGCAGCATCACGGGCCGCCCGTCGATCCAGCCGAGCCCGCCGGCCACGGCGGGGTCGTCGTCGCCGATCCGGTCCCCGTGCAGCTCGGCGAACGCGTCCAGGATCCGGGAGGCGTAGTCGGCGAACGTCGGCCGCTGCACGTCCCGGCTCGTCCGCACCACCTCGGCGGGCGGCCGCTCGGCCAGCCGCGCCGGGTCGCGGACGACCGGGTCGGTCTCCGGCGGGTCCCAGCCCGCCGCGCCCGCCCGGGCCGCGGTGGCCACCAGGTGGCCGATCGCCGCCCGCTGCGTGGCGCGCGGGCGCACGTCGTCGATCAGCCCGTGTGCGAGCAGGAACTCGGCGGTCTGGAAGTCCTCGGGCAGCGACGCGCCGATGGTCTGCTCGATCACCCGCGGCCCGGCGAACCCCATCCGGGCGCCCGGCTCGGCGATGATCACGTCGGTGAGGGTGGCGTACGACGCCGCGACGCCCCCGTACGTGGGGTCGGTGACCAGCGTGATCGTCAGGATCCCGGCCTCGTCGAGGCGGGCCAGCGCGGCGCTGGTCTTGGCCATCTGCATGAGCGCGAGCGCGCCCTCCTGCATGCGCGCGCCGCCGGACGCCGTCACGATGACGAACGGCGCGCGGCGGGCCAGCGCGGTCTCCGCGGCGACCGTGATCGCCTCGCCGACGCCGCTGCCCAGGCTGCCGCCCAGGTACCGGAAGTCCATCGCGGCGACCACCACCTCGTCGCCCCGGATGGTGCCGGTCGCGCACAGCACCGCCTCGTCCAGGCCCGTCGCGCCGCGCGCGTCCGCCAGCCGCTCCGGGTACGGGCGCCGGTCGGCGAAGCCGAGCGGGTCGTCCGCGGGCAGCGGCGGTTCCAGCGGCCGTACGCTGCCCGCGTCGAGCAGCCAGGCCAGCCGGCGCGCCGCGGTCAGCCGGTGGTGGTGCCCGCACTCCGGGCACACGCCCAGGGTGCGGTCGAGCCGCCGGCGGTAGACCAGCACGGCGCACCCGGGGCAGCGGGACCATTCCGGCTCGGCCGCGGCGTCCGCCGCGCGGGTCAGCGTCTCGGTCATCGCGGTCCTCCTCAGGACGTGCCGACCACGCGGTAGATGCCGTAGTGCCGGCCGGAGTCCCGGTCCTGGTACGGGCGCAGCGGCGACGTCTCCTTGCGGTGGCCGGGGCCCTGCTCCCAGGTGCGGAACGCGTCCATGTCGGTCCAGTGGCTGAGCACCGCGAAGGCGTCGTCGTCCAGGCTGGAGTGCAGCAGCTCGCTGCCGACCAGCCCGGGCGTGCCGTCGAGCTCCTTGTTGATCCGCTCGTACGCCTCGTGCACGCGGCTCGGGTCACCGTCCGGCGCCCGTACGTACAGCAGCACCCGGACCGACCCGGCGCCGGTCATCGCACCGCTCCGGCCATCGCCGGCAGGTGGTGCACGACGTGCATGGTCGTCATCGAGCCGCCGCTGCGGTACGGGTGCAGCCGCTGCCGGTGCCCGACGTGCTCGTCGCTGTGCTCGAACGCGCGGAACCCGGCCTCGTCGCTCCAGTCGCTGACGATGTAGTAGACCTCGTGCGGGCCGTCGTCGTCGGCGCCGCGCAGCAGCCACTGCCCGCGGTTGGCGGGGTGCCCGGTGACCGCGTCGCCGATGCTCAGCCAGGTCCGCTCGAAGTCCGCGCCCATGCCCGGGTGCACGTTGACCCGGAGCAGCACGCGGAACGTCGCGTCGTCCGCGGGCATCTCAGATCCCTCCGTCCACGTTGATCGTCTCGCCGGTCACGTACGCGGCCTCGTCGCCGGACAGGAAGAGCACCACGTCGGCGACCTCCTCCGGCTCGCCCAGCCGGCCGAGCGCGGTCAGCCCCGCGTACTTGGCGCGCATCTGCTCGCGCTGCTCGTCGGTGAGCAGCTCAAGCGCCTCGGTCGCCACGACGCCGGGCGCGACCACGTTGACGCGCACGCCGCGCGGGCCGAGCTCCTTGCACAGCGACCGGGCCAGCCCGGCCAGGCCGGCCTTGGCCGCCGTGTAGTGGGCGCGCAGCGCAATGCCGACCTCGGCGACCTTGGAGCTCACGTACACCACCGAGCCGCCGCCCTCGGGCAGCAGCGGCAGCGCCTTCTGCGTCACCAGGTACGCGCCGGTCAGGTTGGTGTCGAGGACGCGCCGCCACTCCTGCGGGGACAGCTCCTCGAACGGGACGTGGGAGATCACGCCCGCGTTGTGCACGACCGCGTCCAGGCCGCCGAACCGGCGCCGGCACTCGGCCATCAGCTCGTCCACCTCGCCGGCGTCGGCGACGTCGGCCTTCAGTACGGCGTGCTCGCCCGCCATCTCCTTCAGCTCGGCCGCCAGCGCGTCCGCGGCCGCCTCGTCGCGGCCGTAACAGGCGGCGACCTGGGCGCCGGCGCGGGCGAACGCCCGGACGATGCCCCGTCCGATACCGCGGGTACCGCCGGTCACCAGCACCCGCTTGCCTTCGAGGCCCATGGGAACTCCCTTCGGTCCGGTCGACGGTCCGATGCTGTTCCGGGGTCCTAGAGGAACGCTCGACGCCCGATCGCGGCCCGCTCGCGGCGCCGCCGGACGAGCGCGGCTCGATCCGTACTCGATTCCGGCGACGGACCATCGGCCGCGTGGAGGTAACCGAACTCGCCGTGCCCGGCACGTACGAATTCGCCCCGCGCCCCGCGGAGGACGCCCGGGGCCTGGTGCTCGAGGCCATGCGCGCCGACGCGTTCGCCGGCGCGATCGGCCACGCGTTCCACCTGGCGCAGGTCAACCTGTCGGTGTCGCGCCGCGGCGTGATCCGGGGCGTGCACTACGTCGCGCTGCCCGGCCAGGCGAAGTACGTGTGCTGCGTACGCGGCGCGGTGCTGGACATCGCCGTCGACCTGCGGATCGGCTCGCCCGGCTTCGGCACGTACGCGGTGACCCGGCTGGACGACACGGAGATGCGCGCGGTCTACATGCCGGTCGGCGTGGGCCACGCGTACCTGTCGCTCAGCGACGACAGCACGGTCGTGTACCTCATGTCCGCGCCGTACATCCCGGCCCGGCAGCGCGCCGTGCACCCGCTGGACCCCGAACTCGCGCTGCCGTGGGCCGGCGAGCCCGCCGGGGTGGACCCGGTGCTGTCCGGCCAGGACGACGCCGCGCCCACGCTGGCCGCCGCCCGCGCGCGCGGCCTGCTGCCCACCTACGCCGACTGCCTGCGCATCGAGCGGCTGCGCGAGCGGACGGGACCCGACCGTACGACGACCACACCGAGGTGACGCATGCTCTCTGCCATCACGTACAACATCCGGCCCGGCCACGACGACGAGATCGCGGAGATCTTCTCCGCCGCGAACTTCCGCCGCGCCGCCTCGCCCGTGCTGCGCGACGACGACGGTACGGAGGTGGGCCGGATCCTCGGCACCGGCCTGTTCATCCGCGACGACCTCATGGTCCGGGTGATCCACCACGAGGGCGACATCGCCGCGGTGGGCCGGCACATGGCCGGGCAGCAGGGGGTGAAGGAGGCCGAGCGGCGGCTCGTGCCGTACCTGGCCGCGCCCCGCGACACCGCCACGCCGGAGCGGTTCCGCGCCTACTTCCAGCGCAGCCTGATGACCAAGTTGCAGGACCGCGAGCTGACCGCGCGGCCGGGGAAGATCGCCGCGATGCGGCACCGGGTGAAGCCGGGCAAGGCCGGCGAGATCGCCGAGGTCTTCGCGAACCTGCCGCCCGCGCCCGACCCGTCGCTGCGCGGCGACGCCGGCGAGGTGACCGGCGCGATCCTTGGTGTCGGCCTGTTCCTGCACGGCGACGTCATGATCCGCGCGGTGCGGTACCAGGGCGGCCTGGACGACCTGGCCCGGTTCATGGCCGACTGGCCGGCCCGGCCCCGGCTCGAGGCGATGCTGGAGCCGTACCTGGACGAGGACCGGCCGGCCACCCGCGAGGAGTTCCTGGCCCGGTTCCGGGAGAACACGCTGCGGCGCATCTCCATGCTGACCGTCGCGGACCTCAGTACAGCGACTGGAGGCACGTGATCAGCGTGCGCGCCTCCATGTCGAAGTGGTTGCTGTGCTTGATCAGGGCCTTGATCTGATCGAACGTCATCCAGACGTAGTCGGGCGGCGAGTCCAGCGCGAACTCGTCGCCCGCTTCGAGGATCATGTACCGGTTGGTGCGGTGGTAGAAGCGGCCGCCCTCCTCCGACAGCTCCGCGTCGTACCGGATCCGTTCGGCCGGGGCGCCGAGCACGTAGTCGAAGTACGGCGGCCGCACCTCGGGCGGCACGTCGCGGTAGCCGCCGGTGACGCACTGCAGGGTGGGCGCGATCTCCACCGCGTCGACGTGGCCGGGCTGCAGCTTGGCCTGCATCAGCGCGTGCAGCACGCCGTCGATCTCCTTGACCACCAGCGCGGCCACGCCCGGCTGGCAGGACCGGTACAGCGGCTGGCACCACCGCGTCACCTCGCGGTTGCCGGCCTGCACCGACACCCCGACCACGCTGAAGAACCGGCCGTCCACGTGCCGGATCTCCCAGTCGGTGCGCTCCCAGTCCTTGACGTCGGCCAGCGGGATGCGGTCGGCGCGCAGCTGGTACCGGCTCTTCGCGTCGGTGAACCAGTGCAGCAGGCCGTCCAGCGTGTGCAGCGACCGGCCGTCGTGCAGCGACGCGTCGAGGGCCGGCCAGTGCCCGGCGCCCGCCCCGGCGAGCGGCAGGCAGGCCAGTACGGTCCGGGTGTCCATGTTGACCAGGTGGTCGTACCGGAGCAGCGCGTTGATCTGCCCGAGCGTCAGCCAGCGGAAGTCGTCGGACTCCTCGACGTCCCCGGCCGCCTCGACGATCATGTTCCGGTTGCGCTTCTGGTAGAAGCTGTCGCCCTGCTCGGACTGCAGGGCGTCGACCAGGACGCGCCCGCTGCCCGGGCCCATGAAGTGGTCCAGGTACCGGGTGGGGGTGCCCTTGTGCACGCCGGTGTAGTTGCTGCGGGTGGCCTGGACGGTCGGGCTGAGCTGGATCAGGTTGATGTTGCCCGGCTCCATCTTGGCCTGCATGAGGAAGTACAGCACGCCGTCGAACTCGCGGACGAGCAGGCCGAGCAGGCCGCGTTCGGGCTGGTACATGATCGGCTGGGTCCATTCGGGCACCGGCCCGTAGTCCGTGCGCACCCGCAGGCCCTCGAAGCTGAAGAACCGGCCGCTGTCGTGCACCAGGTTCCCGGTGCCGGGCTCGAAGCCCCACTGCCGCAGCGCACGGAACGGCACCAGGTCGGCGGCGAAGACGTGCGCGCCGGCCCGCTCGGCGAGCCACCCGGGTACGTCCTCGGTCGCCATGAACCGTCCGCCGGTCTCCCGGAGGGACGCGCCCAGCAGACGCGCCGTACGAGCGTCCGTGGTCCGTTCGCGAAGTCGCTCCATGACCTCTCCTCGACGATGCGTGCCCCCGCGGCGGTGGCCGCCGGGTCGCCGTCATCGTCGGCCCGGCGGCTCGACGCCGCATCGAGAAGCACTGGAAGAGCCGCCGCGGGGCGGCGCCAGCGATCCTCGAGCGCCGGTCGAACGCCGCGTGCCCACGATGGCCCATGACCATCGGAATCGTCGTCCCCGTACACGACCGCGCCGACCAGCTCGCGCTGCTGCTCACCGCGCTCGAACGGCAGACCGGCCAGGACTTCCACGTCGTCGTCGCCGACGACGGCTCCGGCCCGGACGTACGGGCGCGGGTCGAGGAGCGCCGCGCCGCGTGGTCCGGACGGCTGGGGTACGTCGCCTGCGGGCCGCGTACCGGGGTGCGGATCGGCCGGGCGCGCAACATCGGCGCCGCCAACCTCCCGCCGGACGCCGGCACCCTGTACTTCCTCGACGCCGACACGCTGCCGCACGCGGGCGTGCTCGCGGGCCTGGCCAAGGCCGCCGAGGAGCACCCGGAGCAGGTGATTTACGGGCCGGTCGACTGGCTGCCCGAGACGCCCGCGGCCGACCTCGCCGCGCACGTCGCCGAGGACCGGCTCGACGACCTGCGCGCCAAGGTCCCCGCCGCCGTGCCCGGCACGCTGCCGGCGCAGGTGGACGGCACCATCGTCGGGCCGGACATCCGGTTCAGCCTGTTCGGCGGGCTGCGCGAGCACGACCCGGACGCGCCGCTGCCGGTACGTCCGTACTGGTCGCAGGCGGCGAACTGCGCGGTGCCGCGCGGCCTGTTCGAGCGGCTCGGCGGCTTCGACGAGCGCGTCACCGGCCGCGGCACGCCGGAGCTGGCGTTCGGCGCCGCCCTCGCGCGCGCCGGGGTGACCTGCCTGGCCCGGCCCGACCTGTGGTGCCTGCACCTATGGCACCCGCGCGGCGCCGACCCGGACGAGCCGCCGGCCTTCGACCTCGACGCGGCGGTCGAGGAGTTCGGCATGCCCGCCGGGATCTTCCTGACCTGCCTCGGCGGCGCGCTCGGCTGACGGCCGCGGGCACCGGACGTAGCCTTGTTGCCGACCCGTCGAGGACGGTGGAGCGACCATGGAATCCCCGGAGACACAGGACCGCTGGCGGCCGCGGCCCCGGCGGGTGGTCGCCGTCCTCGGCCTGGGCCTGCTGCTGCTGGCCGCGCCGATCAACCGGATCTCGCGGGACCACACCAACTACGTCACGACCGGCGTGACGCTCGGGCTGGTCCTGGTGATCCTCTGCCTGTTCGTCCACCTCGGGCTGGCCGGCCGGTTCGAGAACCGCCGGCCGCCGCTGTTCTGGCTCGAGCAGGCGGTGTTCTACCTGCTCGCCGTGGCCCTCGTGCTGTACGCCGGGCCCGAGTGGATCCCGGTGCTGACGCTCGTCGCCGCGATCTCCGGGCTGCGCTGCGACCGCCGGGTGGCCACCGCGCTGGCCACCGGGTGCGCCGCGACCGCGCTGGTGCTGGCCCGCTCGTACGACGAGCCGCTCGGCCAGACCGCCATCATCATCCTGCTGACCGTGGTCATGGCGCTGTTCAGCTACGGGTCCGGGCAGCGGGTGCAGACCATCAACACGCTCCAGGAGACCCGGCGGCACCTCGCCCAGCTCGCCGTGCAGGAGGAGCGGCTGCGGTTCGCCCGCGACCTGCACGACCTGCTCGGGCACAGTCTGTCCGTGATCATCGTGAAGGCGGAGCTGGCGGAGCGGGTGCTGCGCGCCGACCCCGCGTACGCCGAGCGTGAGCTGGCCGAGGTGCAGGGCGTCGCGCGGCGCTCGCTGAGCGAGGTGCGGCAGGCGGTGAACGGGTACCGGCAGCCCAGCCTGCGCTCGGAGATCGCGGACGCGCGGCGCGCGCTGGACGCGGCCGAGATCACCTGCCGGGTGGACGTACCGGAGGACCTGTCGCTGCCGTCCGGCGTCGAGGGCGTGCTGGCCTGGGCGGTGCGCGAGGGCACCACCAACGTGGTGCGGCACTCCGGTGCGTCCGGCTGCGCGATCCGCGTCACCGCCGGGGACGAGGAGGTCGGTCTGACCATCGACGACGACGGCACGCCGCCGGCCGGTGACGGGCCGGGCAGTGAGGTCGCCGTGACGTACGGGGCCGGCCTGGCGGGGCTGTCGGAGCGGGCGGCCGCGAAGGGCGGCGAGGTACGGGTCGGCCGCGCCCCCGCGCTCGACGGTTCCCCGGGCGGCGGCCTGCGGCTGAGCGTTACGCTCCCGCGCGACGGCTCCGGGGGACCGAACCGAATGCGACCGGAGGGCACATGACCGAGGAACGGCCGGAGGGCCGGACCGGCCCGATCCGCGTGGTGTACGCCGAGGACCAGACGCTGCTGCGCGGCGCGGTGGTGGCGCTGCTGAACATGGAGGACGACATCGAGGTCGTCGCGGAGGTCGAGCGCGGCGGCGAGGTGATCCCGGCGGTGAAGCGCACCGAGCCGGACGTGGTGCTGCTCGACATCGAGCTGCCCGGCGTCAACGGCCTTGAGGTCGCCGGGGAGCTGCGCGAGATGGGCTTCCCCGGCCGTACGGTCATCGTCACGACGTTCGACCGGCCCGGCTACCTCCAGCGGGCGCTCGAGGTGCAGGTCGACGGCTTCCTGCTGAAGAACGCCCCGGTGGCGGACTTCGCGCGGAACATCCGGCGGATCATGGCCGGCGAACGGCTGCTCGACCCGGACCTGGTGGCCGCGTCGGTGGTGGAGGGCCGCAGCCCGCTGACCGACCGGGAACGCGAGGTGCTGCGGGCGAGCGGCAGCAACGCGACGGTCGTGGAGCTCGCCGACGAGCTGCACCTGTCACCGGGCACGGTGCGTAACCACCTGTCCAGTGTGATCCAGAAACTCGGTGCCCGGAACCGGGCGGACGCGGTGCGGATAGCGGAAAGCAAGGGCTGGATCTGAGGATCCCGCGCGGGGAACCGGCGCACCGATTCCCCGTACGGTCATTTCTTCTTCTTTCCGGCGACCCAGGAGACCAGTTCACCCACCGCTCGGTCGGTCGGTGAATCCGCGTTCTCCACCTTTCGCTTACCGGTGACCCAGGAAAGAAGGCGGCCGAGTGACTCATCAGCGGACGGTCCCTCGGACGCCATCCGTCCTCTCTTCCTGCTGTTCATCTTCGTTTCCCCGATAGGTGCCTTGACCCGGACTCAGGTTAACACCGATGGCCGTAATCGGGTTATGACACACGTCATCAATTGTGACTGACACACGTCATGCGGCTCGTTGGGTTTCCCTTTTCCGAGTTCACGGTTTGTGGAATTCCTACGCGTCAGGTGCGGCTGCGCACGATGGGGAGCGTGACCAGGTCGTTCTCGGGCGGGGACAGCATCTCGTCGCCCAGCTCCCGGATCCGGCGGGGGACGCCCGCGCATCCGGCCAGGTGCCCTCGTGCCGACCGCGGCTCGCCGTCGACCAGTGGCGCGCCGACGATATGGCGCAGCAGCAGGAGGCTGTCGTCGATGCTGAGCGCGTCCAGCCGTACGTACCGGACCCCGGACAGGCCGCGGACCGGCGCCCGGCTCGTGACGATCACCGCGCAGGCGTCGCTGCCGGGCAGCAGCGGCGTGACCTCCTCCGCCTCGGCGACGTCGTCCAGCACCACGAGCGCGCGCCGCTCGGCCGTCCAGCTGCGGAACAGCCGGCTGCGTTCGTCCAGGTCATCGGGGATCTGCGCCTCGCCGAACCCGACCGCGCGCAAGAACCCGTACAGCACGTCGCCGGGGCTCATCCGCCCGGCCCGGTAGCTGACGTAGAACTGCGCGTCCGGGAACTCGGCGCGCATCTGCCGCGCCGACCGGACCGCCATCGCGGTCTTGCCGATGCCCTCGGTCCCCAGGATGCCCACCACCGGGAGCGCGCCGCCGCACAGCCCCTCCTCGAACCGCCGCCGGATCTCGTCGAGCTCGGCGTCGCGGCCGATGAAGTCGCCGATGTCCGGGGGCAGCTGGGCCGGCGGCGGGATGGCCCGCGACCGGCTCGGCGCCGCGCCGCGGCCCGGCTCAGGGCCGACCTTGATGCTGCCGTCGAGGATCGCCTGGTGCAGCCGCTGGACCTTGTCCGTCGGCTCCAGGCCCAGCTCCCTGACCAGGGTCGCGCGCAGCCGCTGGAACGTCTCCAGCGCCTCGCTGCGCCGGTCGGCGGCGTACAGCGCGAGCATCAGCTTGCCGTGCAGCCCCTCGTTCAGGGCGTACATGACGGTGAGCGCCTTCAGCTCGCTGATCAGCTCCCGGTGCCGCCCGAGCTGGAGCTCCGCGTCGATGCGCAGCTCGATGGCGCGCAGCCGGTCCTCCTGCAGCTGGGCGCTGTACGCCTCGAGCAGCGGGCCCTTCTGGACGTCGGCGAGCGCCGGGCCGCGCCACTGGTCGAGCGCCGAGCGGGCCAGCTCCACGGTGCGGTGCAGCTCGCCCTCCTGCAGGGCCCCGCTGGCCTGGTCGACGAGGTCGCCGAACACGCCGTCGTCGACGTCCTCGTCGCGTACGCGCAGCCGGTACCCGGCGGGCTTGGTCTGGAGCATTTCGGTGGCCCGGTCCGTTCCCAGGCAGCCGGCCAGGAACTTCCTGAGCTGGTAAATATACGTCTGCAGGGTGGCCAGTGCACTGTGCGGCGATGAGTCACCCCAGAGTTCCTCGATGAGCCAACCGGTCGGCACGTCCCGGTTGCGGTGTTGCATTAAAACCGCGAGGACACTACGCGGTTTCGGGGCCGTCGGGGTCACGAATTCTCCGCCGGCATGGAGACCGAGCGGCCCGAGAACTTGAAACTTCATCGATCCCTCCGCCTTTGCAAAGATCTTGATGTTGGCCCACCGGGTCCGAGACCGGCGGAACGTCACTTGCAGAGGCGGCACCCACGGGAATACGCGCAGCAGCGTAGCGCGATCTCCGCGCATTGGCAAAAGTTGTCCGAAAACGGTCAAGTCCAAGGTCAGGAGGGAATTCCTATTCCCTTGGCAACACGGTAAAAAATGCGAAAAGCCGAGTCACAGGATCGACTTCCCACACTCCGGCACCTTCCGTCACAATGATCACACGGTTCACGGAGCGTCAGCACGTGAGGCCACCGGGACCGCCGAAGAAGAGGTACGTGCCCCAGTCGGAGGGTGAGTCGCCGGTGATGTCGATCGTGTAGCAGGAGCCGGTGGTCGAGCCGGCCAGGGGATGGAGAGCCGGTTCTCCACCTCGCCGCCGAACGTGACACGCTGGGCGCCCTGGGAGAGCGGGCCGTCGCCGTACAGGGCCAGCGGGTAGCAGCCGACCGGGCGGTCGCCGGTACACCCCGCCGTCCTTGTTGTAGAAGTTCTGGCCGGTGTCGTAGTTCCGCAGCGTCGTGAAGACGAACAGGTGGGGCTGGGCGTCGCCGTACAGCTTCGGCGCGATACCGGAGAACGCCACCACGGCCGGGAACCGGCAGAGCTGCTCCAAGGTGGTCCGGTACATCGGGAGCGTGCCCGAGGGGTGGTCCTCGCGCGGGCCGTACGGGTTCACCGGCAGGACGTTCGACACCGCGCGGGTGTCCGGCGTGACGAACGACGGCGAGGCGACGGCGCCGGACTCGATCGCGGGCTGGGCCGGCGGCGGCTTCGCGGTGACGTCACGGTCCGACCGGCGCGTGGCCGGGTGCCGCTCCTCCGGGATGCAGTCGGCCGGGCGCCGTTCGCGAGGTGCGGGCAGGAGCGGGGTCTGTGCAGATTCCTGGCACGGGGGCGTCGTGGTGCGGCCCGGATGCCGAGCCGGTCAGGACTCGCTTCGCGCAACCACGCGCGGGCGTCCCACCCGGGCCCCGCAAACGGCGGCCCGCTACGCACGGCGGTTCACGCGCAAGAAATCAGTCTCGCGGAGCGAGGCCTTCGTCTAATGCATCTATGTCACGAATTCAGGCAATTGGCTAAGCTCGGGGTATGACAGCTGCCGCTCAGGTTCCGCTCGTCGACTACCTGGTACTGCGACCGGAGCCGCATCTCGTGGCCAACGAGTGCACGCGGTGTGGCGCGCGGTACTTCGATCGGCGGAACGCCTGCGCCTCCTGCGAGAACGACGTGTTCACCAAGGTGGACGTCGCCACGCGCGGTGAGGTGCGGGCGTTCACGATCGTGTCCAAGGCCGCGCCGGGTGTGCCCGTGCCGTTCGTCGCGGCGGTCGTCGACTGCGACGGTACGAGTGTGCGCGCCAACCTGATCGACGTCGAGCCCGATGACCGGCATGTGGCGCTCGGGACGAAGGTGGAGCTGGCGACGACCACGGTCGGCGTCGACGACGATGGCGTTGAGGCTGTGGGCTTCGGCTTCCGGCCGGTCTCCTAGGAGAGAAGATGGCAGGCGACGTCTGGATCCTCGGGATCCACATGACGAAGTTCGGCAAGCACCCCGACAAGGACACCGTCGACCTCGGCGCCGAGGCGGCCCGCAACGCGCTGCGCGACGGCGGCGTCACGATGCGGGACATGGACGTGCTCGCCGCCGGCAACCTCATGGGCCGGGGCGCCTTCGCCCAGGAGCTGCAGAAGCAGATCGGGCAGACCGGCATCCCCGCGTACAACGTCGCCAACGCGTGCGCGACCGGCGCCACGGCGCTGCGCACCGTCGTGATGGCCGTCAAGGCGGGCGAGGCGGAGATGGGGCTCGCGGTCGGCGTGGAGAAGCTCGCCGGCGCCGGCCTGCTCGGCGCGGGCGGGCGGCCGAAGTCCGAGAAGCAGCAGTACGCACCCTCGGGCCGCTTCGGCGCGGTCACCGACACCGACGGGCGGATCGGCACCACCACGATGCCGGGCGTGTTCGCGCAGATCGGGATGGAGTACGGCCACCGGTACGGCGGCACGTCGTTCGAGCTGTTCGCGAAGATCAGCGAGAAGAACCACGCGCACTCCACGCTGAACCCGCTCGCCGCGTACTCGAAGAAGATGTCGCTCGAGCAGATCATGGGCGACGTGATGATCGCCTACCCGAACACCCGGCCGATGTGCTCGGCCAACTGCGACGGCGGGGCGGCCGCCGTGGTGGTCAGCGACGCGAAGCTCAAGACGCTGTCGCTGGAGCAGCGGCGCCGGGCGGTCAAGATCAGCGCGTCGGTCCTCACCTCCGACCCGTACACCGAGTCCTGCCAGGTGCTTCCGGACGTCAGCACGCTCACCAAGCGCGCCGCCGACCAGGCGTACGAGCAGGCGGGCGTGGGCCCCGGCGACCTCGACCTCGTGGAACTGCACGACTGCTTCGCCACGGCCGAGCTGGTGCACTACGACAACCTGCGGCTGTGCGAGGAGGGCGGCGCCGTCGACTTCTTCCAGTCCGGCGCACCGTGGCGGGACGGCACGACGCCGGTGAACGTCTCGGGCGGGTTGCAGTCGAAGGGCCACCCGATCGCGGCGACCGGCATCGCGAACATCTGGGAGGTCTGCCACCACCTGCGCGGCGAGGCGGGCGCCCGCCAGATCGACGACGCGAAGGTCGGCCTCGCGCACGTCATCGGGCTCGGCTCGGCGTGCGGCGTGCACATCCTTGAGAAGTCGGCCGCCTGACGCCATGGACGTGTTCTCCGAGGCCCGGCTCGGGCCGGTCCTCTTACGCAACCGGGTGATCAAGGCCGCGACGTTCGAGGGCCGGACGCGCGGCGCGGTGGCCGGGCCGGAGCTGGTGGAGTTCCACCGCCGGCATGCCGCGGGCGGCGTGGCGATGACCACCGTGGCGTACTGCGCGGTGGCGCCCGAGGGCCGTACCGAGCGCCGGCAGATCTGGATGCGCCCGGAGGCGGTGCCCGGGCTGCGCGTCCTGACCGACGCCGTGCACGCCGAGGGGGCCGCCGCCTGCGCGCAGATCGGCCACGCCGGGCCGGTCGCCAACGGCCGGTCCAACCGGCTGCCGTCGCTCGGACCCTCGGCCGCGCTCAACCCGCAGTCGTTACAGCGGACCCGCGCGGCCGGCCGGGCCGACATCGAGCGCATCACCGCCGCGCACGCCGACGCCGCCCGCCTGGCCGTCGAGGCCGGCTTCGACGCCGTCGAGATCCACCTCGGGCACAACTACTTCGCCAGCTCGTTCCTCAGCCCGCGGCTCAACCGGCGTACGGACGCGTACGGCGGCACGCTGGCGAACCGGGCCAAGGTCGCGCTCGGCGCCGCCCGGGCGGTACGCGACGCGGTCGGCGACCGGATCGCCGTACTGGCCAAGCTGAACATGGACGACGGCGTGCCCGGCGGGTTCTGGCTGGACGAGAGCCTCCAGGTGGCGCGGTGGCTGGAGCGCGACGGCACGGTCGACGCGCTGGAGCTGACGGCCGGCAGCTCGCTGCTCAACCCGATGTACCTGTTCCGCGGCGACGCGCCCATCCAGGAGTTCGCCGCGAACTTCCGCCCGCCGATCCGGCTCGGCCTCCGGCTGGCCGGCGGCCGGTTCATCCGCGCCTACCCGTACCAGGAGGCGTACCTGCTCGACTCCGCCCGCCAGTTCCGCGCCGCCCTGACGATGCCGCTCGTCCTGCTCGGCGGCATCAGCCAGCGGGCCACCATGGACCTGGCGATGAGCGAGGGCTTCGCGTTCGTGGCCATGGCCCGCGCCCTGCTCCGCGAGCCGGACCTGATCAACCGCATGCGCCGGGACCCCGCGACCCGGTCGCTGTGCGTGCACTGCAACAAGTGCATGCCGACGATCTACACCGGTACCCGCTGCGTCCTCGCCGACGACCAGCGCAGCCAGGGATCAACGGTCCCTGAATAAGGGGTGCCGGTTCGGGTGACTCTGAGAGCAACGACCCGGACTTCGAGGAGCGCACCCATGCCGCGCAGGCCCATCGAGAGCAGCGTGCCCGATCTGTACGGTAAGCGGGCCGTGGTCACCGGAGGGAGCGACGGGATCGGGCTCCGCATCGCCGCGCGGCTCGCCGCGGCCGGTGCCGAGGTGGTCCTGCCCGTACGCAACCCGCGTAAGGGCGAGGTCGCGATCACCGCGATCCGCCGGGAGACCCCGGCCGCGGAGGTGTCGCTCCGCGACCTCGACCTGTCCTCGCTCGCCTCGGTCGCGGCGCTCGGTGAGACGCTGCGCGACGAGGGGCGGCCGATCCACCTCCTGGTCAACAACGCCGGCGTCATGACCCCGCCGGAACGGCAGACCACCGCGGACGGGTTCGAGCTGCAGTTCGGCACCAACCACCTCGGGCATTTCGCGCTGGTCGCGCACCTGCTGCCGCTGCTGCGCGCCGGCCGGGCCCGGGTGACGTCGCAGATCAGCGTCGCGGCGAACGGCGGCGCCATCAACTGGGACGACCTGAACTGGGAGCGCTCGTACGACGGCATGCGGGCGTACCGGCAGTCGAAGATCGCGTTCGGGCTCTTCGGCCTCGAACTCGACCGGCGCAGCCGGGCCGGCGGATGGGGCATCACGAGCAACCTGTCCCATCCCGGGGTCGCCCCGACGAGCCTGCTCGACGCGCGCCCCGAGCTCGGCCGCGACCGGCAGGCCTCCGGGCGGCGGCTGATCACCCTGCTGTCCCGCCTCGGCATCATGGGCACCGTCGACAGCGCCGGGCTCCCCGCGCTGTACGCCGCGACGTCCCCGGACGCGCACGGCGGCCGGTTCTACGGGCCGCGCGGCCCCGGTCACGTCGGTGGCGCGCCCGCGGAACAGCGGCTCTACTCCCGCCTGCGCGGCGCCGAGGACGCCCGGCGCATCTGGCAGGTCTCCGAAGAGCTGACGAAAGCGGGCATCCCCGCCGCGTGACGGTAGGGGTCGGTAATCTGCTCGTGTGCAGAGGGCGGTGACCGGAGGGGAGCACGATGGCCGACGCCGATGACGTCTGCCGGCTGGCGCTGGCGCTTCCGCACGTGGTCGAGATCGACAGCGACGGCTTCGACTTCCGCGTCGGCGGCAAGGGGTTCGTCTGGTCGTATCCGGAGCGCCGGCCGGGGGAAGGGCGGGTCATCCGGACCGACATCGCCGTCCTGTACGTCGGCGACGAGGCGGAGAAGCAGGCGCTGCTGCTCGGCGAGCCGGAGCGCTTCTTCACCACCCCCGCGTACGACGGGATGCCGCTGGTCATGCTGCGGCTGGAGACGGTGGACGCCGGGCGCTTGGAAGAGCTGATCACCGACGCCTGGCGGATGCGCGCGCCGGAGGAGCTCAGCCGGTCCGAGTAGCGATGCCGGCGATGCCGGCGATGTCTGCGGGGGTGACCCGGCAGCAGCCGCCGACGATCTGGGCGCCGGCGGTCACCCATCGGCCGGGGAGGTCCGTGGGGAGGCCGGGGGATCCGGTCCAGGCGCGGCGCCGAGGGTCCCAGCGTTCGCCGCTGTTCGGGTAGGCGATGACCGGCTTGCCGGTGACCCGGCGGGCGGTGATGACGGCGGGCAGGACGTCGGCGGGGGCGCAGCAGTTGACGCCGACCGCGACGATCTCGGGTACGCCCGCGGCTACGGCGAAGGCCTCGGTGAGGGGCTGGCCGGCGCAGGTGCGGTCGCCGGTGATGCTGTAGCTCAGCCAGGCCGGGGTGCCGGTGCCGCGGACGAGCTCGGTCAGGGCCGCGGCCTCGTCGATGTCGGGGATCGTCTCAAGCGCGAGCACGTCGGGGGCGGTCTCGGCCAGGACCTCCAGGCGGGGGCGGTGCCAGTCGCGCAGGGCGGCGACGCTCAGGCCGTACCGGCCCCGGTACTCCGAGCCGTCGGCTCGCGCGGCACCGTACGGGCCGACCGAGGCGGCGACCCAGCGCGGGCGGCCGTCGCCTGAGGCCTCGGCGCGGGCGGACCGCGCGAGGTCCACGCCGCGGCGCAGCAGCCGCGTGGTCTCCGCCCGGCCGACGCCGCGCCGGGCGAAGCCGTCGTAGGACGCCTGGTACGTCGCGGTGGTCGCCAGCGCGGCACCGGCACGGAAGAACGCGTCATGCGCGGCCCGGATCTCCCCTGGCGCGTCCATCAGCAGCCGCGCCGACCACAGCGCGTCGGACAGGTCATGCCCGCGCACCTCCAGCTCGGTCGCCAGCCCCCCGTCGCTCACCAGCACCGACGCCAGACAGTCCGCGAACTCCACGCGGCCATCGTAGGTCGGCGGCCCCGCGCCCGGCGGCGCGGTGCGGCGGCGCGGCGGGGCGACGGGCGGCCCCGCGGCCAGGCGACGCGGCGCGGTGGGCGGCGCGGCGTCGGTGGTGGGTCACTTGAAGCTGAGGGTGCCGTCCTCGAAGTCGGTGGCCGGGAGGAGTTCGCGTTCCTCGGCGAAGCCGAGGTCGGTGCCGAGCCAGGGGAGGTGGTCGCCTTGGCGGGGGACCTTGTGGATGCTGCGCATCAGGTAGCCGGGGTTGAAGTCGTCCGGGTCGGTCCACGGGCGCAGCGGCATGTCGGCCTCCTCATCCCGCAGCGTCGGGACGACCGTGGTCGCGCCGCGCTCGTCCATGTGCGCGAACAGGCGGCAGACGAGGTCGGTGATGAGGTCGACGCGCAGCGTCCAGCTGGCGCGGAAGTAGCCGAAGATGTACGCCAGGTTGGGCACCCCGGTGAACATGATGCCGTGGTAGGTGACCGTGTTCTCCCAGTCGACCGGCGTGCCGTCGACGGAGAACGGGATATCGCCCATCACGCTGAAGTGGAAGCCGGTGGCGGTGACGATGATGTCGGCCTCGACGGTCTCACCGGAGCTCAGGCGTACGCCCCGCTCGGTGAACGTGTCGATGGTGTCGGTCACCACGCTCGCGGTGCCGTCGCAGATGGCGGCGAACAGGTCGCCGTCGGGGACCCGGCAGACGCGCTGCTGCCACAGCGGGTAGCTCGGCGTGAAGTGCGTGTCCACGTCGTACCCGTCCGGAAGCGCCTCGCGGACCTGGTCGATGCTCCACTGCCGGATCGCCTCGGGGGCCTTCTCACGCTGCTCGGCCAGTTCGCGCGAGCGCTTGAAGATCAGCCGCCGGACGATCTCGTGCGTCCACTCGGCCGGGGTGTCGACCGAGCGGAGCATCTCGGCGACCTCGTTCGTCCGCGGGGTGATGAAGTAGTAGCTGGGGGACCGCTGGAGCATGGTCACGTGCCCGGCGCCGCTGTCGGCCAGCGCGGGCACCAGCGTGGCGGCCGTCGCGCCCGAGCCGATGACCAGCACCTTCTTGCCCGCGTAGTCGAGGTCCTCGGGCCACGTCAGCGGGTGCACGATCCGCCCGCCGAACCGCTCCATGCCGGGCCATTCGGGCGTGTAGCCCGCGTCGTGCCGGTAGTAGCCCTGGCACATCCACAAGAAGTCGGCCGTGTACGTGAGCCGCTCGCCGGTGTCCAGGCGGGTCACCTCGACCGTCCACTGTCGCGCGCCGGAGGACCAGCTCGCCGAGGTGACGCGGTGCCGGTAGCGGATGAACCGGCCGAGGTCGTTCTCCTCGATGACCTCGTCGAGGTAGGAGATGATCTGCTCGGCGGTGGCGAGCTCGTCCTTGACCCAGGGCTTGAAGCTGTACCCGAAGGTGTACATGTCGCTGTCGGAACGGACCCCGGGGTACCGGTTGACCGTCCACGTGCCGCCGAAGGTCTCCCGCGACTCCAGCACGGTGAAGGTCTTGCCGGGGAAGCGGTGAGACAGGTGGTAGGCGACGCCGATCCCGGAGATCCCGGCTCCCACGACGAGTACGTTGACGTGCGGCATCGAGGCCTTCCTTCGCCGATACATTTTCCAGAAAGCTATTCTAGAAAATAGTTCCCGGCAAGGCCCCGGCCAGGTACCGCTCGTGCCAGTGGCGCAGGATGGCGAGGTCGGACTGGAAGCCGGACGCGTTCGACGTACGCCGCAGGGGAGTGCGCACCTCCTTTCCGCTGGTGAGGGCGAGCGCCACGCGGTCGTCGCTCCGTACGGTGACCCGCGCGATGTCCGCCCAGGGCACGTGCCGGCGCGCGGGGGAGTACACGGTCACGCCCGCGGTGCTGAGCTCGACCCGGACGCGGGCGGCCAGGGCGAGCGGCACCGTGGCGAGCGCGAGCGGCACGAGGAGCAGGAGCACGGCGGGCCACGATGCCGCGCCGGCGAGCGGCAGGACGACGAGCGCGACGGCCAGGAGCAGCCACCCGCAGCCGAGCCCGGACAGGAGGCGCCGGCGCGCCGGCCGGATGCGGATCATCCTGGTCACGGCGGGGTCGAGCGGACCGAGAGAGTCGGAGCCGGGCGGCCGGTGCTCCGGTTCTGGGGCGGGCAGGCGGGTCTCCCGGATGGCGTACGGGGGCGGGTTCCCGTACGAACGTGCCATCCGTGCCCCGGCCGGATCAACGCCGGATCGCTTAACCGGCGTTCACCGCCGCCGTTCGGCGGGGTCGGCGAGGGCGGGCGGGAGCTGGGAGCCGGCGTCGGCCGGGTTGATCGTCGTGCCGGGCGGTACGAGGTCGTCGATGTGGTCCAGTACGTCGTCGTCGAGGCGCAGGTCGGCGCCGTCGAGCAGGTCCGCGAGCTGGGCCGGCGTACGCGGGCCGATGATCGCGGAGGTGACGGCGGGGTGCGCCATGGTGAACGCCAGCGCCAGGTGCGGCAGGGAGCAGCCGACCTCGGCGGCCAGGCCGGCCAGCTCCTCCACGACCTCCAGCTTGCGGGCGTTGGCGGGCAGCGCCGGGTCGAACCGCTTCGGGTAGCGCGCCGGGCGCCCGGCGCGCAGGTCGACCGGCCGGCCGAGGCGGTACTTCCCGGTCAGGAACCCGCCGGCCAGCGGGCTCCACACGATCGCCGCCATGCCGTACCGCCGGCAGGTGGGCAGCACCGCGGCCTCGGCGCCGCGGACCAGGATCGAGTACGCCGGCTGCTCGCACCGGAACCGTACGTGGCCGCGGCGCTCGGCGGCCCACTGCGCCTCGACGATCCGCTCGGCGGGGAACGTGGACGTGCCGATGGCGCGCACCTTCCCGGCGCGGACCAGGTCCGACAGCACCGACAGCGTCTCGTCGATGTCGGTGCGCGGGTCGGGCCGGTGCACCTGGTACAGGTCGAGGTGGTCGGTGCCGAGCCGGCGCAGGCTGTCCTCGACGGCCCGGGTGATCCAGCGCCGCGAGCCGCCCGACATGTTCGGGTCGTCGCCCATCGCGAAGTACACCTTGGTGGCCAGCACCACCCGGTCGCGGCGCCCGCGCAGCGCCCGGCCCACCATCTCCTCGACGGCGCCGTGCCCGTACGCGTCGGCCGTGTCGATGAAGTTGATCCCGGCGTCCAGCGCCGCGCCGACGATGCGGTCCGGGTCGCCCGGGTCGTCGCACCGGTCGAACATCATGGTGCCCAGGCAGTAGCGGCTGACCTGGATCCCGGTGCCCCCGAGCGTGGCCATGCGCATCAGTGTTCCTCCTCGTTGTCGATCCGGAGCCGTACGGCGGGCGCCAGCAGCACGGCGCCCAGGGCGCAGGCCGCGCCGAGCCCGGCGCACCCGCCCCACAGCGCGCCCGGCCCCGGCGCCGCGTAGACCGCGGCGCCGGCGGCGGACGCCGCCAGCTTGGACAGGCCGGTCCCGAACCCGAACACGGCCTGGTAGCGGCCCTGGGCGCCGGCGGGCGCGAGGTCGGCGACGACGGAGCCCATGAGCCCGCCCGCGCCGATCTCGCCGAGCGTCCACACCGCCGCGGTCATGGCGTACTGGGCGGGCGTGCCGGCCAGGCCGGTCAGCCCCATGCCGAGGCCGACCAGCGCCCACGCGGCGGCCAGCATGCGCAGCGGCGCGCGGCGGGCCAGCCACGGGCCGGCCACCGGCTGGAGCACGACGATGAGCACGCCGTTGACCACCGGGATGACCGCGTACGCGGACGGCGGCAGCCCGTCGTCGCGCAGCGCGAGCGGCACGCCCACCATCGCCTGCGCGTAGACCGCCCCGTAGACCACGGTGAGCAGCACGAACGCCAGGAACAGCCGGTCGCGCAGCGCCGTACGGTAGCCGCCGGCCGCGGCCGGGCGGCGGTGCCGTACGTCGCGCGGCACCCCGATCCAGATGATCGCGGCGAACAGCAGGCAGGTGCCGGCGTCGACGGCGAACAGCGGCCCGTACCCGTGCGCGGTCAGCAGGCCCCCGGCCGTACCGGCCAGCGGGTAGCCGAGGTTGATCGCCCAGAAGATCAGCCCGAACGCCTTGACCCGCCGGGCCCGGGGCACGTGGTCGGCGATCAGCGCGGCCGACGCCGGGCGGTACACGTCGCCCACCAGGCCGAGCAGCCCGGCCGCGGCCACCAGCGTCGGGAACGCGCGCGCCGCGCCCAGGAAGACCAGGCACCCGGCGGTCGCGACCATCCCGGCGACCAGCGTGAACCGGCGCCCGGCGCGGTCGGCCAGCAGGCCGCCGAGCGGCTGGCTCAGCACCCCGCCGGCGCCCAGTACGGCGAGCACCACGCCGATCCGCGCGGCCGGCAGCCCGCGCGCGGACAGGTAGAAGACCAGGAACGTCACGACCATGTTCCCGAACCGGTTGACCAGCTGACCGGCGAACAGGAACCAGAAGACGCGGGGCAGCCCGCCGACGCTCGCGGCCGCCACCCGGGAGGTGACCATCACGGGCAGCACCCTCCGTCCACCGGGCGCGGACCGCAGTTGACTTAGCCAGGGCTGAATCGAATACCGTCACCTGTGCTGAAACTGGCCTTCTCGGCGCACGACATGGCGCAGACCCGCCTGGCGTATTCCGCGCTCGGCGAGGTGGGCCTGAGCCTGCGCACGCTCAAGGACGCCTCGCGGCACGCGGTGCACCTCCCGTGGGTACGCCGCGTCCGCGCGTGGCTGGTGGAGTCCGGCCCGGACCTGCGGCTGCTGTCCGACCTGGTGCCGCCCGCCGACCGCACCCCCGACTTCGTCACCCCGCCGCCGGACACCCCCACGCCGCGGCTCGACCGCGAGCTCGACCGGCTGCGCGCCCTGCCGCCCGCCCAGGTCCGGGCCGACCTCGACGCCATGACCGGGCCGCGCACCCCCGCGCTGGCCGCGCTGTACGCCGACCCGCCCGCCGGCCTGGACCGGCTCGCCGGGCAGGTCACCGCGTACTGGGACGCGGCGATCGCGCCGCACTGGCCGCGCATGCAGGCGCTGCTCGAAGGCGACGTCCTGCACCGCGCCCGGCGCATCGCCGAGGGCGGCGCGGACCTGGTGTTCCGCGACCTGCACCCCGACGTGGCCTGGCGGCCGGACACGCTGTTCGTCTCCCATCGCCCGTACGGGCACACGCGCACCGCCCGCGGCCGCGGCCTGCTGCTCGTCCCGTCCGTGTTCGCCTGGCCGCGGGTCTTCACGCAGACGGCCGCGCCCTGGCAGCCCACGCTGATCTACCCGGCCCGCGGCGTCGCGGCCCTGTGGGAGAGCGGGCGCGGCCGTACGCCCGGCGCGCTCGCCAAGGTGCTCGGCGCCTCCCGCGCGCGGCTCCTCACCGCGCTCGACGCGCCCGCCACCACCACCGACCTGGCCCGGCACACCGGCATGACCACCGGCGGCACCTCCCAGCACCTCACCGCGCTCCGCGACGCCGGCCTGCTCACCGCGCACCGCGACCGGCGGCTCGTGCTGTACGGCCGCACCGCGCTCGGCGACGCCCTGGTCGCCGCGCAGACCGGGCCCGATGCGTAAGCGCGGCCGAACGCCGGTTGACGAAAGTGTCGTTGATCGGGCTCCCGGCGGTCGCCAGGCTGGAGCACACGCACGATGGAAGGAGGTGCCCCATGCAGGCACGTGACTGGTGACCGCAGGTCCGTTACGGACGTCCGGGCCGCTGGGCGTCGGCGGCGAACGCGCGGATCATCTCGTTCTCGTCGGTGGCCCGCCACACGAGGACGGCGGCCATCGGCGGCATGTCCTCGATGGTGATCAGGTCGAGCCCGGAGAAGGGGTACCGCTCGAGCAGCGTCGCGACGGTGCAGTGCAGGCCGTAGCCGCGGGCCACGAGCGTGAGCATGTCGTCCGGGTGCATGTCCGCGGCGCCGGTCAGCTCGGACATGTCCCGCGCGGTGTGTCTCAGCGGGCGCCCGGAGCGGGTGGCACCGGGCGTCCACAGGTCGCGGATCTGCGGCGGCACGGTGCTGGGCGGCCGGAGCAGCTCGTAGTCCGCCAGGTCGTCAAGGCGCACGGCCGGCCGGCCGGTCAGCGGGTGACCGGCGGGGACGAGCAGGGCGCGCGGCGTGCGCGCCAGCACCCGGCCGACCTTCAGCCCCGGCGCCGCCAGCGCCCGCCCGTTGCCACCGGGCGACCAGCACAGCACGACGTCGTTGTGCTCAAGCGACTCCTCGGGCCGCACCGTACGCCCGATGCCCACCGCGTTCAGCACGACGGTGCAGTCGGGGTGCCGCTCCTCGAACGCCACGGCCAGGCGGGTGGCGAGCTCGCCGCCGATGCTCGGCAGGTAGCCGACGCGGAGCCGCCCGACGACGCTCCGCGCGCAGAGCCGCGTCTCGTCGAGCGTCCGCTGGAGCTGCTCGTACCCGCATCCGGCGCCGCGGCGGAACCGTTCGCCCAGCGGCGTCAGCGCGACCCGCCGGCTGGTGCGCTCGAACAGCGACCCGCCCACCTCGCGCTCCAGGTCGCGGATCAGCTGGCTCATCCGCGCCCGGCTGCAGCCGAGCCGGTCCGCGGCCCGGCCGAAGTGCAGCTCCTCGGCCAGTACCAGGAGCGCCTCGACCTCACGCAGTTCCATGGCGGGTCAATCCGCGAGCCGGACGGGCAGGGCCTCAAGGCCGCGGAAGATGAGGCTGTCCCGCCAGCGCAACCGGTCCGGCGACACGGCGAGCGTCATGCGGGGGAACCGGTCGAGCAGCCCGCCGATCGCGATCTCCCCTTCCAGCCGGGCCAGGTGGGCGCCGACGCAGACGTGCACGCCGTGGCCGAAGGCCAGGTGGCCGGCCGGTTCGCGGCCGATGTCGAGCCGGTCGGCGTCGGCGAACCGCGCGTCGTCCCGGTTCGCCGACTCCAGCGCGATCACCACGAACTCGCCCTCCGGGATCTCCACGTCGCCCAGGCGTACCGGTTCGGTGCTGAACCGCAGCGTGGTGATGCCGGTGGGGGTCTGGTGCCGCAGGAGCTCCTCGACCGCGC
>Ga0164243_10001013_pt1 | contig 48799 bp, 44 predicted proteins | sample OricompcompostOP_FD_108781 | JGI IMG/M metagenome (GOLD analysis project Ga0164243, IMG submission 108781) | Organic Plus compost microbial communities from Emeryville, California, USA - Original compost - Organic plus compost (OP) | ecosystem: Engineered > Solid waste > Mixed feedstock >... | reverse complement strand
GGCGGCACGTGCTCGCCGGGATCGTCGAGAAGACCCTGCGGACCGCGCTGAGCAGAACGGGCGAGAGGCGATGACCGAGAGCACGACCGAGACGACGGCAGCCGCCGAGGCGACCGAGTACGGCCCCGACGACCTGGTGGAGATCGAGGTCGAGGTGAACGGGACGGTGGTGCGGGAGAAGGTGCCGCCGCGGCTGCTGCTGAGCGACTTCCTGCGGCACCGGCTCCGGCTCACCGGCACGCACGTCGGCTGCGAGCACGGCGTGTGCGGCGCGTGCACCGTGCACATCGACGGCGAGCCCGCCCGCTCCTGCCTCACCTTCGCGGTGCAGACGCACGGCCACCGGGTGCGCACCGTGGAGGGGCTCGCCGCCGAGGACGGCGCCCTGCACCCGGTGCAGCGCGCGTTCAAGGAGTGCCACGCGCTGCAGTGCGGCTTCTGCACGCCCGGCTTCCTCATGTCCGTCTCCCACCTGCTCACCGAGCGGGACGACCTGCGCACCGCCGCCGACGAGGACATCCGCGAGCAGATCGCCGGCAACATCTGCCGGTGCACCGGCTACATGAACATCGTCTCCGCGGTACGGCGCGCGGCCGAGCTGGCCGGCGAGTCCGCCGACAAGACCGAATCCACGCCCGACGAGAGAGGGTGACGCAGGTGTCCACACGACAGTTCGGCGCCCGCGTGCAGCGCAACGAGGACGACCGGCTGATCCGGGGCAAGGGCAGGTTCGTCGACGACCTCCCGCTGCCGGGCGCGGCGCACGGCGCGTTCGTGCGCAGCTCGATGGCGCACGCCAGGATCACGCACGTGGACGTGTCCGCGGCGCTCGCCGTCCCCGGCGTGCTGCGCGTCTACACGCACGCCGACATCGGCCCGCTCGACCAGCCGATGCCGCTGCTCATCCCGCACCCGTGCATCACGCACGGCCGCACCCAGTACCCGCTCGCCCGGGACGAGGTGTTCTACGTCGGGCAGGCGATCGCGTTCGTCGTCGCCGAGGACCGGTACATCGCCGAGGACGCCGCCGCGCTCGTCGAGGTCGGCTACGAGCCGCTCCCGGTGGAGATCGACTACGAGAAGGCGGCCGAGCCGGGCGCGCCGCTCGTGCACGCCGACGTGCCGGGCAACATCGCCGCGCACCTGGTGCAGCGGTCCGGCGACCCGGACTCGGCGTTCGCCGCCGCCGACCACGTCACCAAGGTGAAGGTGCGGGTGGAGCGCAGCACCGCCGCCCCGATGGAGTGCCTCGCCACCGCCGCCCGCTGGGACGAGGTGTCCCAGGAGCTCACCGTGTGGGACGGCACCCAGGCCCCGATCGGCCTGCGCGGCGCGCTCGCCAGCCTCTTCGAGCTGGACGAGCACCGGGTCCGGGTGATCGCCCCCGACGTCGGCGGCGGCTTCGGGCCGAAGGTGCACTTCCCGTACGCGAACGAGGTGCTGGTCCCGTGGGCCGCCCGCGACCTGCGCCGCCCGGTGAAGTGGATCGAGGACCGGGCGGAGAACTTCGTGCACATGACGCACGAGCGCGGGCAGACGCACGAGATCGAGCTCGCCGCCACCAAGGACGGCGTCGTGCTCGGCCTGCGCGACACGTTCCTGCACGACACCGGCGCGTTCATCCCGTACGGCATCGCGGTCGCGCAGGTCGCCGCCTGCCAGATCGCCGGGCCGTACCGGATCCCGAACGTGGAGGTGGAGTTCTCCTGCGTGTACACGCCGACGGTGCCGGTCACGCCGTACCGGGGCTGCGGCAGGCCGCAGGCGAACTTCGCGCTGGAACGCGCCATGGACCAGCTCGCCGCCGAACTCGGCATCGACCGGTTCGAGATCCGCAGGCGCAACTTCATCCAGCCGGACGAGTTCCCGTACACGCGGCCCGACCTGATCTTCGCGGACGGGCTCCCCGTCACCTACGACTCCGGCGAGTACGAGCGCGCGCTCGACTCGCTCATGGAGGCGCTGGACGTGAAGTCGTTCGCGCAGCGGCAGAAGGAGGCCTGGGCGGAGGGCCGCTACCTGGGGCTCGGGCTGTCGTTCTACGTGGAGGGCACCGGGCTCGGGCCGTACGAGGGCGGGCACATCCGGATCCACCCGATCACCGGCAAGGTGTACGTGAACACCGGGCTCACCACGCAGGGGCAGGGCCACGAGACGGTGTTCGCGCAGATCGTCGCCGACCAGCTCGGCACCTCGCCGGAGAACGTGATCGTGGTCGAGGGCGACACCGGCGCGTACGACTGGGGCGTGGCCACGTTCGCCAGCCGCGCGGCGGTGGTGAGCGGCAGCGCCATCCACAACACCGCGGTCAAGGTGCGCCGGCAGGTGATCGAGGCCGCGGCGAACATGCTGGAGGCGAACCCGGACGACATCGAGCTGGCGGACGGGCGCGCGTTCGTCGTCGGCTCGCCCGACCACGGGGTGACGCTCGCCGAGATCGCCACCGCGAGCAACCCGCTGCGGTACGCGTTCAACAAGGCGGCGCAGAGCGCCACCCAGTTCGCGCCCGCCGCGCGCAGCGACGGCCCGCCGCTCGCCGCCGGCGCGCACCCGGGCATCGAGGCGACCGACTACTACTCGCCGCCGCACGCCACCTGGGCGTACGGGGTGCACGGCGCGATCGTCGAGGTGGACCCGACCACGTTCGGCATCACGGTGCACCGGTACGTGTGCGTGCACGACTGCGGCAACATGATCAACCCGATGATCGTGGAGGGCCAGGTCGCGGGCGGGGTCGCCCAGGGCATGGGCGGCGCGTTCTACGAGTACCTCGACTACGACGAGGACGGCGCGCTGCGCAACGCCGGGTTCATGGACTTCCTGATCCCGTACGCGACCGAGATCCCGCACGTCGAGATCCTGCACCAGGAGACGCCGTCGCCGCTGAACCCGCTCGGCATCAAGGGCGTCGGCGAGGCCGGCACCATCCCGGTCGCGCAGGTGATCGCGTCCGCGATCGAGGACGCGCTGCGCCCGCTCGACCTGCCGCCGCTGCGGTCGGTGCCGCTCAGCCCGTCCCTGCTGCACGCCCACGTGGCCGCGGGCGGGGCGAAGTGATCCGTCGCCGTCCCTGCGACCCGGGTCAGGCCCGCCGGGGGATCTCCCTGGCGGACCTGACCGCGGTCGAGCTCGCCGGCATGCTGCGGCACGGCGAGGTCTCCGCCCGCGAGGTGCTGCAGGCCCACCTCGACCGCATCGCCGAACGCGACCCGGCGATCAACGCGGTGTGCACCCTGTCGGCCGAGCGGGCCCAGGAGGAGGCCCGCCGGGCCGACGAGCGGCGCGCCCGGGGCGAGCGCCTCGGGCCGCTGCACGGCCTGCCGATCCTGCACAAGGACCTGCTGGACACGGCCGGGGTGCGGACCACGTACGGCTCGGCCGCGTTCCGCGACCACGTGCCCGCCGAGGACTCGCTGATCGTCGCGCGGGCGGCGGCCGCCGGCGCCGTCATGGTCGGCAAGACCAACACCCCCCAGTTCGGCACCGGCGGGCACACCGCCAACGCGCTGTTCGGCGTCACCCGCAACCCGTACGACCCGTCGCGGTCGGCCGGGGGCAGCAGCGGCGGCTCGGCGGCGGCGCTCGCCGCCCGGGAGATCCCGCTCGCCACCGGCACCGACATGGCCGGGTCGCTGCGCATCCCGGCCGCGTTCTGCAACGTGGTCGGGATGCGGCCGTCGCCCGGCCTGGTGCCGTACCTGCCGACGCGCATGGCCTGGTTCCCGTACGTGGTGTCCGGGCCGATGGCCCGCACCGTGGACGACCTGGCGCTGCTGCTGTCGGCGGTCGCCGGTCCTGACCCGCGCGCCCCGATCAGCGTCGAGGCCGGTCCGGAGCGGTTCGCCCCGCCGGTGAACGCGGCCGTGTCCCGGCTGCGGGTGGCGTGGGCGCCGGACATCGCCGGGCTGCCGCTCGACGACGACGTGCGCGCGGTGCTCGACCGGCTCGGCCGGGTGATCGGCGGGCTCGGCGCGGAGGTCACCGAGGACGAACCCGACCTGACCGGGGCGGACGAGGCGTTCCTGGCGTGGCGCGCCTGGTACTACGCGACCAACTACGGCGACCTGCTCGCCGAGCGGCCCGAGGTGTTCGACGAGTTCTCCGCCGCCAACACCCGGGCCGGGCTCGAACTCGACGTCGCGACGCTGAGCCGGGCGGAGATCGCCCGCTCCGCGCTGATCGCCCGGGTCGCCGAGTTCTTCGGCCGGTACGACGTGCTGGTGATGCCGTGCGTGCCGGTCGCGCCGTTCGACGCCGAGCGGTGGCGGCCGGAGACGGTCGGCGGGGCCGTGATGGAGTCGTACCTGGACTGGATGCGGCACCTGTACCTGATCACCGCGACCGGGCTGCCCGCGCTCAGCCTGCCCGCCGGGTTCACCGACGCGGGGCTGCCGGTCGGGGTGCAGATCGTGGCCGGGCCGCGGTGCGACCTGGTGGCGCTGCGGTTCGCCCGCGCGCTGGAGGAGGCGACCCGGTACGCGGCGCGGGCCCCCGAGGCCTTCGCGGCGACGGGCGCCGGCGTTTCCGGAGGAGGATGATCATGGGGGGATCCGGGGGACCGCTGGAGGACGTGCTCGTCGTCGACCTGTCCCGGGCGCTCGCCGGGCCGCACGCGGCGATGATGCTCGGCGACCTCGGCGCGCGGGTGATCAAGGTGGAGAGCCCCGGCGGGGACGACACGCGCAGCTGGGGGCCGCCGTTCGTCGGCCCCGAGGACGGGCGCGAGTCCACCTATTTCCTGAGCTGCAACCGCAACAAGGAGTCGATCACCCTCGACCTGAAGTCGGACGACGGCAAGGACGTGCTCACCCGCCTGGTACGGCGCGCCGACGTGCTGGTGGAGAACTTCCGCACCGGCGTGCTCGACCGGCTCGGCTTCGGCGTGGCCCGGCTGCACGAGCTGAACCCGCGGCTGATCATCCTGTCCATCACCGGCTTCGGGCACGACGGGCCCGAGGCGGGCCGGGCCGGATACGACCAGATCGCGCAGGGCGAGGCCGGGCTCATGTCGATCACCGGCGACGCCGAGCCCACCCGGGTGGGCGTGCCGATCGGCGACCTGCTCGCCGGCATGTACGGCGCGTACGGCGTGGTGGCCGCGCTGCACGAACGCGACCGCACCGGCAGGGGCAAGGTGGTGCGCACCAGCCTGCTGTCGGCGATCGTGGGCGTGCACGCGTTCCAGGGCACCCGGTACACGGTGGCCGGGGAGGTGCCGGGCCGTACCGGGAACAGCCATCCGTCGATCTGCCCGTACGGCATGTTCCCGTGCGCGGACGGCGCGATCCAGGTGGCGGTCGGCTCGGAGGCGCTGTGGCAGCGGTTCGCCAAGGAGTTCGGCCTGCCCGCGGACGCCGAGGGCTTCGCCGACAACGCGCAGCGGGTCCGCAACCGCGACCAGGTCACGGCGGCGATCACCGAGGCGTTCGCCGGGCACACCGCCGACGAGTTGCTCGCCCGCCTCGACGCGTGCGGCGTCCCCGCCGGCCGCATCCGCGACCTGGAGCAGGTGTACACGTGGGAGCAGACCAAATCGCAGGGCCTGCTGCTCGACGTGGACCACCCCACGCTGGGCCGCATCACCCTGCCCGGCCTCCCGGTCCGCTTCGACGACGGCGGCCGCACCGAACACCTGCCGCCGCCGACCCTCGGCCGGCACGGCGAGGCGATCCGCGCCTGGCTGAATGCCGAGGACGGCTCCGCGGACAGGGGGCCGTCATGACCGCCCGCCCCGACGCCGCCGCGTTCATCGCCGAGGTCTTCGACCCCGGAAGCTGGACCTGTTGGGACCGCCCGGTACGGCACGACACCGCCGTCTTCCCCGGCTACCGCGACGTCCTCGACCGGGCCCGCCGCGACAGCGGCCGGGACGAGGCGATCGTCACCGGCGAGGGCACCATCGAGGGCCGCCCGGTGGCCGCCCTCGTCGGCGAGTTCGGCTTCCTCGCCGGCTCGGTCGGCGTCGCCACCGCGCGCCGCATCGTCGCGACGGTCCGCGCCGCCACCGCCCGCGGCCTCCCGCTCCTCGCCGCCCCGGTGTCCGGCGGCACCCGCATGCAGGAGGGCACCCCGGCGTTCGTCCAGATGGTCGCGGTGTCCGGCGCGGTGGCGGCGCACCGCGCCGCGGGCCTGCCGTACCTGGTCTACCTGCGCCACCCCACCACCGGCGGCGTCTTCGCCTCGTGGGGCTCGCTCGGCCACGTCACCATGGCCGAGCCCGGCGCGCTGGTCGGCTTCCTCGGCCCCCGCGTGTGCCGCCTGCTCACCGGCGAGGACCTCCCCGAGGGCGTGCAGACCGCCGAGCACCTGCACGAACACGGCCTCGTCGACGCGGTGCTGCCGCTGCCCGAGGTGCGCGGCTACGTGCACCGCGCCCTCGACGTCATGTGCCGCCCGGGCCCGGACGTGCCCCGCTCCCCGCGGGTCGCCCCTGGCGCGCCCATGCAGGCCGAGGCGGTGTGGGACGCGGTCGAGCGCACCCGCCGCCCCGACCGCCCGGGCGCCTCCGACCTGCTGCGCATCGCCGCCACAAACGTGACGCCGCTGTCCGGCAGCGCCGAAGGCGAACCCTCCGGCCCGGTGACGCTGGCGCTGGCCCGCTTCGGCGACGTCGCCTGCGTCGTGGTCGCCGAGGACCACGCCCGCCGCGACCTGCCCCTGGGCCCGGCCGCGCTGCGCGCCGCCCGCCGGGGCGTGCGCCTCGCCGCCGAACTCGGCCTGCCCCTGGTGACCGTGGTGGACACCCCGGGCGCGGAACTGTCCGCGGCGGCCGAACGCGGCGGCCTCGCCGGGCAGATCGCCCGCACCCTGCACGACATGGTTACCCTGCCGTCCCCGTCGTTGTGCGTGCTGCTCGGCGAGGGATGCGGCGGGGGCGCGCTGGCGCTGCTCCCCGCCGACCGGGTGGTGGCGACCCCGGACGCCTGGCTGTCCCCGCTGCCGCCCGAGGGCGCGAGCGCGATCCTGTACCGCACCCCGGACCGCGCGGCGGAACTCGCCCGGCGGCAGCGCATCGGCTGCGCCAACCTGTACGACGACGGCATCGTGGACCGGGTGATCCCCGCCCCGCCGGACGACCCGGACGCGTTCGTCCGCCGCGTCGGCGCCGTCATCGCCGACGAGCTGCGCACGCTGCTCCCCCGCCCGGCCGCGCAACGCCTCACCGCACGCCGCCGCCGCTTCGACCGCATCGCCTTCCCGGCCGCCGTCGGCGAGTGACGCGGGGTCAGACCAGGGTGAGCCCGCGATAGCGGCAGATCGCCGCGTACACCTCCTGCGGGCGCGGGGCCGCGAGATGCCCGGGATGGCCCTCGTACGGCGAGAGCGCGTCGAGTCCGCGATCCGCGAGAAGGGCGAAGATCTCGTCCACCACCTCGCGGATCGTGCGGCGGCCGTCGCACAACCGGGCGGCGAGGTCGAGCGCGTGGGCGATCGCGGCGGTCTGCGCGGGATGGACGAGGTGCGGCACCGCCGACAGATCGATGACCTGCTTGCCGAGCTGCACGGCGTGATCCCCCCGCGCGCGAGCCCCGTCGTGCCGCCCCTGCGCCCGAAGCGTGCCGGGCGCGGGCCGGCGCGGCTCCGACGGCCCGAAGACGGGCCCGGCGTCCCCCGGTCCGGCGTCCGCGGACCGGTCGCCGAGCTCGGCGGCGATCTTCCGCGCCTCCTCGGTGACGTCGCCCGGCACGTACGCGTCGAGCGCGATCACCAGATCGGCCACGTCGAAGAACGCCCCGGAGCCGCCCGCGACGAGGATCGTGGAGACGCCGCGCTCCTCCAGCAGCGGCCGTACCCGGTCGACGAAGGGCGTGATCGGCTCCCGCCGCGCGGGCACGAGCCGCCGCATCCGCTCGTCCCGGATCATGAAGTTGGTCGCGGAGGTGTCCTCGTCGATCAGCAGCAGCCGGCTGCCGGACTCGACCGCCTCCACGAGGTTCGCCGCCTGCGAGGTGGAGCCGCTCGCGTTCGCGGTGCCGAACCGCCGCGTGTCGATCCCGGACGGCAGGTTGGAGATGAACGGCGCGATGTCCACCCCGGTGACGGCCCGCCCGTCCTCGGCCCGGATCGTGACCGCGTCCCCCCGGGTGATCACCCACTCCCGCCCGTCCCCCGCGATGTGCGGATAGACGCCGCGCTCGATCGCCCGCAGCAGCGTGGACTTGCCGTGATACCCGCCCCCGACGATCACGGTGACCCCGCGCGGCACGCCCATGCCGTGCACGGTCCGCCCGCTCGGCAGGTCGAAGGACACACGAAGCGACTCGGGGCTGCGGAACGGCACCGCCCCTTCGGTGAGCGGCAGGTCGCTGTCGCCGGAGCGCCGGGCGAGCACCGCGCCGTCGCCGACGAAGGCGACCAGACCCCGCTCGTCGAGCTCCCGCCGCAGCCACTGCTGGTCCAGGTAGAGGGCGACGTGCGCGTCGAGGGCGGCGGCGTCGAGGTTGCGGTACACGAGCGCCGCGTCGGCCACGTCCGGCAGCACGTCCAGCAGCAGCCGCGCCGCCGCCCGCCCGCGCACCCGCCGCCCGGCCGCCGGAAGCCCCACGGTGATCCGGGCCTCGATCCGGTCGTCGGCGACGAGCACCCCCGTGCTGGGCAGCACCTGCTGCCCGGGCGCGCCCACGGCCACGCTCCCGCGCTCCCGGTCGCCGCCGGGCGCGAGCCGCCGGATCGCCTCATGGCAGCGCCGCAGGAGGAAGTCGCCCACGGCCACCCGCCGCTCCTCCCCCGCGAGCAGCGCCCGGGGGAATCCCGCGACCTCCCGGCCGATGACGAGCCGCGCCTTGGACGGCGGCGCGTACGGGTCGGACTGCACATGGTCGATGGCGAGACGGACGAACCCCAGGTCGTACCAGCCGTGGAGCCGCTTGTACGCGCCGTACCCACCGCCGTCGATCTGCTGGAGTGCCCGTTCCAGGTCGGCTGCGCTACGCATGCGATCCAGCCTGCCACGCCGCCGGAGCCGCACCGGCCGCGAAAGCCGTCAGCCGGACGGGATGCGCGGCCGGTTCCACCAGAGGGAGAGCCCCAGCGCGGTCGCGACGAGCAGCGCGCCGCCGCCCGCGAAGGCCGCGGCGATGTCCACCCGCTGGTGGATCACGTTGAAGCTGCCCGGCAGGGTGGCGAGGGCGTCCTCCAGCTCGCCGGCGTTCTCGGCGCGGTGGTAGGAGCCGCCGGTGATCTCGGCGATGCCCTTCAGGGTGGGCTCGTCGAGGTCGAAGAAGCCGCCCCGGCCGCCCCGGCCGCCCCAGCCGCCGCCGCCTCCGCGCCCGCCGAAACCCCCGTACTGCTCGGTCTGCGAGCTGTCGCACACCCGGGGGCCCGGGTTGGTGGTGCCGAAGCCGATGGTGAAGACGCGGACGCCGCGCAGCGCGGCCTCCCGCGCGGCGACGCGCGGCTCGACGCCCTGGGTGTTGCGGCCGTCGGTGAGCACGACGACGGCGGAGCCGCTGTAGCCGTCCGGGGCCTCGGTGGGCGTGACGCCGCTGGGCGCGACCGACGGGTCCACCTCCGCGATGGCGTCGATCGAGGTGAGCATCGCCTGCCCGATCGCGGTGCCGAAGCTGCCGATGAGCATCTCGTCGAGCGCCCGCAGCAGCTCGTCGGTGTCGTCCGTCGGCGGCACGAGCACGCCCGCGGCCCCGGCGAAGGCGACCAGGCCGATGCGCGGGCCGCCGCGCTGCGACTCGATGAACTCGGCCGCGGACCTGCGCGCGACCGTGATCCGGTTCGGGTCGACGTCGGTGCTGCACATCGAGCCGGAGGTGTCGATCGCGAGCAGGATCGTCGCCGACGTGCGCGCCACCGGCACCGTCGCCTGCGGCCGGGCCGCGCCGATCGCGAGCAGCGCGAGCCCGGCGATGAGCAGCGCCGCCGGGAGCCTCCTGACCCACCTGGTACGGCCCGGCAGCGCGGTGCGCACCAGCGCGATCGAGGTGACCCGTACGGCGGCCTTCCGCCGGCGCCGCCGCGCCCACTCGCGCACGGCGAAGATCAGCGCGATCGCCAGGATCGACAGCAGCGCCCACGGCCATGCGAACGTCATGTCTAGATCACCCGTCCCGTCCGGAGCACGGTGAGCACCGCTCCCCCGGTGAGCAGCGCGAGGGCGAGCCCGGCGAGCCCGCCGGCGAGCGGCACCGGCTCGTCGGACACGGTGAGCCGCAGATCGATGGAGTCGGCGACGCCGTCGAGCCGGTCGGCGTCGGTGCCGGGGTGGTAGTCGCCGCCGGTGACGCGGGCGATCGCCTTGAGCGTGTCCTCGTCGAGCGAGGTCTGCAGGTGGTAGCCGTTCACCCGGACCGTCGCCCCGGCCGCGGTGCCGACGCCCACGGTGTGCACGCGTACGCCCGCCCGCTGCGCCACGGCGGCGGCCTGCTCGACGTTCCCGCTCATGTTCTGGCCGTCCGAGAAGATCACGATGGTGGCGGAGGGCCAGTAGCCGAGGTCCGGCGGCTCGCCCTCGGGGTCGACGACGACCTGCTTGCCGGTGATCGCGGTGAGCGCGGCGACGACCGCGGTCTCCAGCGAGGTGCTGCCGCTGACCTTCAGCCGGTCGATCGCGGCGAGCGCGAGCGTGTGGTCGGCGTCGGGCCGCGCGGTGGTGAGCGCCCCGTTGTGGAACGCGAGCACGCCGACGTCGACGCTGTCCGGCTGGGCCTCCACGAACTTGCGGGCGGCCTGTTTCGCCGCCGCGAGCCGGTTCGGCTTGACGTCGTCGGCCCCCATGCTGTTGGACACGTCGATGGCGAGGATGACGGTGCCCGAGGCGCGCGGCACCGGCACCATCGCGATCGGCCCGGCGGTGGCGAACGCGAGCACGGCGACGCCCGCGATGGTCAGCCCGGTGCCGAGGTTGCGCCGCCGCCCGCCCGGCAGCGCGAGCCCGGCGGCGGCGAGCGCGGCGGCACGGCGACGCCCGGAGACGACGGCCGCCCAGGCGAGCGCGGCCACCACGAGCAGGCCGGCGACGAGCAGCAGCGGGGACGACAGGGTCACGCGGCCTCCCTCGGCAGGCGGGCGGCCCCGGTCACGCGGACCGGTCCCGGGTGCGGGCGACGACCTCGACGAGCGCCTCGGCGAGGTCGCGGCCGGTGTCGACGCGGTGTACGGGCACCCGGGCGCGGCGCATCCCGGCGGTGAGCCGGGCCTCGCGCTCGTCCACGGCGGCGCGGAACCGGACCCGCAGCAGCGGATCGGCGGAGTCGACGAGCAGCTGCTCGCCGGTCTCGGCGTCCTCGACCAGGATCAGCCCGGCCTCGGGCAGCACGTCGTCGGCGGCGTCCACGATGCGCAGCGCGACGACCTCGTGCCGCCGGGCGAGGCGCTGCATCGAGCGCTCCCAGTCGCCTTCGCCGATGAAGTCCGACAACACGATGACCAGGGCGCGGCGGCGGGCGAGCCGCCCGGCGGCGTCGAGCATCTCCGCGAGGTCGGTGGTCGCGCCGCCGCGGGTCCGCGCGGTGCGCTCCAGCTCGGCGCCGATGCGCAGCACGTGCCGCCGGGTGGTGCCGGGCGGCACGACGCGCAGCATCCCGGTGTCGAACAGCACCGCGCCGACCCGGTTCCCGCTGCGGGTGAACAGCCGGGCGAGGATGATCGCGAGCTCGGCGAGCACGTCGTGCTTGCCGCGCCCGGGCCGCCCGGCGGTCATCGACGCGGACCGGTCGAGCACGAGCCACACGGTGACCTCGCGGTCCTCGGTGAACACCCGCAGGTGCGGCTCGTCCAGCCGGGCGGTGACGTTCCAGTCGATGTGCCGGGCGTCGTCGCCGTCGCCGTACGCACGCACCCCGGTGAAGTCGATGCCGGAGCCGCGGTGCGCGGTGCGGTGCATGCCCTGGAGCCGGCCGTCGAGCCTGCGGACGACCTTCCACTCCAGGCGGAGCAGCAGCTTCTCGGGGGCGGTGGCCATGCGCTCAGCGGTTCTGCAGGACGACGTCGGGCGCCCGTACGGCTCCGAGCACCCGGTTGACGATCGTGTCGGCGTCGACGTCGTCGGCGAGGGCCTCGTACGACAGTACGACGCGGTGCCGCAGCACGTCGAGGGCGAGCTCGGACACGTCGTGCGGCAGCACGTAGTCGCGGCCGCGCAGGAACGCCAGCGCCCGCGCCCCGGTGACCAGCGCGATCGACGCCCGCGGGCTCGCGCCGTAGGTGACGTACCGCTCCAGTTCGCCGAGCCCGGCCGTCGCCGGGGAACGGGTCACCGCGACGAGCCGCACCGCGTAGTCGACGATCGCCGGGTCCACGTACACCTGCCGGGCGCGTTCCCGCATCGCCATCAGGTCGTTCGTGGTGGCCATCGGGCGCGGCGGCTCCGGCGGGCGCAGCGCACGGGCGACGATCGCCTGCTCCTCGGTGGTGGACGGGTAGTCGACGATCACCTTCATCATGAACCGGTCGACCTGGGCCTCGGGCAGCGGGTAGGTGCCCTCGGACTCGATCGGGTTCTCGGTCGCCATGACGAGGAACGGCTCGGGCACCGGGAACGTCTCCCGCCCGATCGTCACCTGGTGCTCCTGCATCACCTCAAGCAGGGCGCTCTGCACCTTGGCGGGCGCGCGGTTGATCTCGTCGGCGAGCAGCAGGTTCGCGAACACCGGGCCGAGCTCGGTCTTGAACTCGCCGGAGTGCTGGTGGTAGACGCGGGTGCCGACGAGGTCGGCGGGCACCAGGTCGGGGGTGAACTGCACCCGCTGGAACGTGCCGTCGATGGCGGCGGCGAGCGACCGCACCGCGAGGGTCTTCGCCAGGCCCGGCACGCCCTCGACGAGCAGGTGCCCGTCGGCGATCAGCGCGACGGCCATCCGCTCCAGCAGGACGTCCTGCCCGACGATCACGCGTTTGACCTCGAACAGCACGTGTTCCAGCGGCAGGGCCGAGTCGGGGGGATTCGTCGAGGTCATGCTGTCCCTTCTCGTGGCGGTCTCGTGGCGGTCAGGTCAGAGCGGGAGTCCGCCGGGTCCGGGGCCCTCGTCTCCGCCGCCGAGGGCCGCGCCGATCGGCACCGCGAAAGCGATGCCGGCGAACGCCTCGTCGCCGCCCGGGTCGGCGATCGACACGACGATGCCGATGACCAGGCCGCGGGAGTCCAGCAGCGGGCCGCCGGAGCTGCCCGGGTTGACCGAGGCGTCGAACTGGATGAGCCCGCGCAGGCGGCCGTCGACGGAGGTCCGGTCGAGGCCGGACACGACGCCGGAGGAGACGCTGTGGGTGAGGCCGAGCGGGTTGCCGATCGCCACGACGGGCGCGCCCACGGCCGCGCCGCCGCCGATCGTCGCGGGGATGAGCGGGTCCGGCAGCGCGGCGGGCCGGAGGGTGGCGATGTCGCGCCCGGGGTTCTTCGACACCACGGCGGCCTTCGCCTTGGTGCCGTCGGCGAACGTCAGGTCGATCCGCTTGGCGTCCTTGACCACGTGGTACGCGGTGACGATCGTGCCGTCGTCCGCCGCGACCACCCCGGTGCCGAGCGACCGGCCGGTCTGGATGACCACCACCGACGGCACGACCTTCTGGAAGATCTGGGACGCGGTGAGCGGGGTGACGCTGGGGCTGGGCGTCGGGCTGGGACTCGGCGCCGCGGCCGCGCCGCCGCCGCGGGCGGCGCCGAGCCAGTACGCCAGCAGCACGAGGACGAGCGCGCCGCCCCCGACGGCCGCCCACCGAGCCCGTCTGGCCACGGCTCCGCGAGCCTCGGCCGCACCTGCCTCCCGCGGCGCGTCCTCCATAGGCCCCATAGTGCTGAAACTTGGCGAAAAGCGGTATAAAGCTCAGCTGAGAATTTTATGAGAACGCAACGATGCGGGGCTTCCGCCCGCGTCCGCCACGTGCGTGCGCACGAGGAGACGACCTCGGTCAAGCCCCGCTCAAGGCTTCGCCAAGGCCCTGCTCAAGGCCCTGCTTGAGGCCCCGCTTCAGGCACTGTCAGCGGCCGCGCGCCGGCCGGGCGATCCCCTTGCCGGCCTCCTCCAGGATGGGCGCGAGCAGGCGGACGAGCTCCCGGGCCGCCTCCGGCGTGATGCGGCCGAGCGCGGACGCCATCTCGCGCCGCAACGCCACGTGCATCCGCTCCATGAGCTCGTGACCCGCCTGGGTGGCGAACACGTCGACGACCCGGCCGTCCTCGGGGTTCTTGTCCCGGGCCAGCAGCCCCCGCCGCTCGGCGCGCTCGACCAGTCCGGACATCGTCGACTTGTCCAGGCCGAGATGCGCGGCGAGGTCGGTCATGCGCAGGCGGCGGTCGCGCAGGATGCCGAGCACCCGAAGCTGACTGAGGGACAGGTCGTGCTCCCCGCCGATGCGCGTGAGCACGCCCATCACGTAGTAGGCGCTGCGGACGAGCGCCTCCTCCAGCGTCTCCAGCACTTCGTCCGCCTGGACCTCGACCGTCATGACTCCATGTTAGCAACTTCGTTGGTAAATCCAACCAATCGGCCCGCACCCCTTGACATAGTTGGCATTACCATCCATATTGAGAGTCGTTGGTAACACCAATCAAATTTTGGAGGCAACCATGCGCGCCGCAGTCATCACCGCCCCGAACACCTCGCCCGTCTACGGCACTTACCCCGACCCGGTCGGCTCCGGTCCGGACGCGATGGTCGTCGACGTGCTCGCGGCCGGCCTGCACCACCTCACCCGGGGCGTGGCCTCGGGCGCCCACTACGCCGGCACGGGCGTGTACCCGCTGGTCCCCGGCGTCGACGGGGTCGTCCGCGACCACGAGGGCAACCTGCGCTACGTGGTCCTGGACGACACGCCCCTCGGCACCTTCGCCGAGCGCACCGTCATCGACCCGCGCCGCAGCGTCCAGCTGCCCGACGGCGTCGACCCGGTCGCCATCGCCGCCGCGATGAACCCGGCGATGTCCTCCTGGCTCGCGCTGCGCCGGCGCATCGACTTCCGGCCCGGCCAGAGCGTCCTGATCATCGGCGCCACCGGCAACTCCGGGCGCATGGCGGTCCAGATCGCCAAGCTGCTCGGCGCCGGCCAGGTGATCGCCGTCGGCCGGGAGCAGACCCGGCTCAAGTCCCTGTTCGCGCTCGGCGCGGACATCGCCACGACCTTCGAGGACGTGAGCGTCGCCGCCGACGTGGACGTCGTGCTCGACTACGTGTGGGGCGAGCCGTCCGCGGAGGCCATGATGTCGATGCTCAAGGCCCGCACCGACCGCGGCCGGCCCCTGACCTGGGTGGAGATCGGCTCCATGGCCGGCCAGACCGCGCCGATCCCGTCCGCCGCGCTGCGCGCCGCCCGGCTGAGCGTCGTCGGCAGCGGCTACGGCTCGGTCTCGCCCCGCGACATCATCGCCGAGCTGCCGACCCTGGCCAGGGCGATCGACGACGGCGCGATCGAGGTGCGCGCCCGCGCCCTGCCGCTCTCCGAGGTCGACCGCGCCTGGCACGCGGAGACCGAAGACCGCATCGTCTTCGTCCCCTAAGTGAATCGCGCAAACCCAGCGAACCCAGCGAACACAGCAGACCCGGCCTACCGGACGCATCCGGCCCCAACCAAACCACTGCGAACCACGAGGCCGCCGCGCGGAGTCCGGCCGCCCGGCGACCTCGTACCACCGACCCGATCAGACACGACTCGACAAGGAGCACGGACATGACCTCGACCAACGGCAAGCGCGCCCTCGTGGTCGGCCTCGGCGTCAGCGGCATCGCCACGGCCATCTGCCTGCGCAAGGCCGGCTGGGAGCCGGTGATCGTGGAGAGGGCGCCCGGCCGCCGCAGGGGCGGCTACTTCATCGGCCTCTTCGAGCCCGGCATGGACGCCGCGCAGCGCATCGGCATCCTCGACGACATCCACGACCGGTATCCGAGCGACTGCGTCTCCTACACCGTGGACCGCGCCGGCAACCACAAACCCGGCGTGCAGTTCCCGCCGGGCGTCCGACCACGGGTGGTGCTGCGCGGCGACGTGGAACGCGCCGCCTTCGAGGCGCTCCCGCCCGACGTGGAGATCCGGTACGCGACCACCCCGACCCGCATCGAACAGGACGCCTCCGGCGTCGACGTGACCCTGGAGCACGAGGGCACGTCGGTCACCGAACGGTTCGACCTGGTCGTGGGCACCGACGGGCTCCGGTCCACGGTCCGCCGCCTCGTCTTCGGCCCGCACGAGAAATACCTGCACCGGCTCGGCTACATGATCGCGGCCTTCACGGTGCCCGAGCCGATCGGCGGATACACCGGAAACGAGTACGTGGCCCTCCTGGAACCCGACCGCTCCCTGTGGGTCGTCCCGTTCAAGGACCATCCGCCGAGCGTGCTGTTCTCGTACCGGTGCAACGACATCGACGCGCAGTTCCACGGGCGGCCCGCCGACCGGGTGCGCGCCGCGTACGGGCCGGAGCCCTACGGCCGGCTGCTCGGCGAGGCGCTCGACGCGCTCGACGCCGCCGACACCTATCTGTTCGACTCCGTCGAGCAGGTCCGCATGGACACCTGGTCACGCGGCCGGGTGGTGCTGCTCGGCGACTCCGCCTGGTGCCCGAGCCTCTACTCCGGCATGGGCGCCGGCGGCGGGCTGATCGGGGCCGACCTGCTCGGCGCCATGCTGGCGGAGCACCCCGACGACGTCGACGCCGCCCTGCGCGCCTGGGAGCAGACGCTGCGGCCGGCGGTCGAGTCCTGGCAGAAGCTCGGCGTGGAGAAGCGGTTCTTCTTCACCCCCGGCAGCCGGCTGGGGGTCGCGATGCGGCCGGTGCTGGCGCGCACCCTGCGGGTCCCGCTGATCTACTCCGCCCTGGCCCGCATGAACCCCGGCCCGGCCGGCAAGGACCTGCGGCGCGAACCCGCCCGCGCCTCCTGACCGCGGCGCCCCGTCCGGCCGGCGATCAGCGGGGGCGCGCCGGACGGACGGGCGCGGCGGGAGGCTTCTCCAGGAACAGCTCGAGCAGCCGGGTGAGCTGGTCGCGCTGTTCCGGCGTGAGGCGCTCGGTCGCGGGCGCCATCTCGCGCCGGAACTCCATCAGCAGCCGGTGGATGAGTTCCAGCCCCGCGGGGGTGGCGAACACATCCACCACCCGGCCGTCCTGCGGGTTCTTGTCCCGCGCCAGCAGCCCCCGCCGCTCGGCCCGGTCGACCAGCCCGGACATCGTCGACTTGTCCAGGCCGAGATGGGCGGCGAGATCGCTCATCCGGCCCCGGCGGTCGCGCAGGATGCCGAGCACCCGCAACTGGGTGAGCGACAGATCGTGCTCCGCCCCGAGACGCGTGAGTATCCCCATGACGTGATAGGAGGTGCGCACGAGCGCGTCCTCCAGCGTCTCCTTCGGGCCGTCCTTCGCAGGATCCTGCTGCATGCCGAAATGCTAGTCGACGGTTTCACCCCGAGATCGACCATCCGGCGTCCCGGCCGTCACCCCTGACCGCCGGACGGCTTGCGGAACCTCGCCATGAACTCGTGGATGGCGGGCTGGGTCGCCGAGTACGCCTGCGCCCAGGACTCGTACTCCACGGTCGCCTCGAAGCCCTCCAGGCTCGCGACCCGGACCGCGGTCTTGATGTGCCGGACCAGCCGGGCATCCATCGACGCGTAGCGGCGGCCGAGTTCGATCGCGGCGGCCAGCGGGTCGTCGTGCAGGGACACCGCGAGACCGGCCTCGACCGCCTCCGGGCCGGTGACGGTGCCGCCGTCGAGCAGCAGTTTCAGGGCGCGCTGCGGCCCGAGCGCCTGCACCAGGAACCAGGTGCAGCCGCCGCCCGGATGCAGGCCGATCTGCGCGAACGTCGCCGCGAACTTGGCCGCGGGCCCGGCCACGCGCAGGTCGCAGCAGAGCGCCAGGTTGAGTCCCGCGCCGACGGCGGGGCCCTGCACGGCGGCGATGGTCGGGATGTCGAGCGAGCGCAGCCACAGGAAGGCGTCGTACACCTTCATCAGGTCCTCGCGCAGCACGCCGACGTCCCGCCGATCGTCGCCGAAGATGGCCGGCAGGTCGGCCCCGGCGCAGAACGCCGGTCCCGCGCCGGCCACCACCAGCGCGGCGGCCTCCCGGTCCGCGCGGATGGCGGCGGCGGCGCGAAGCAGCTCGTCGCGCATCTCCTGGTCGATGATGTTGCGTTTGTCCGGTTTGTTGAGTGTCAGGATGCGCAAGCCGCCGTCCGACTCCACCGTGACCATGCTCATCTGGTGCTCCTCACGATTCGTCCTCGGTAACCCATCGCCACAAATGCTCCGGGCCACGCACGAGGAACGTACGCCCCAGGAATTCGGCCCAGCGGCGCGCGGTGCCGAACTCGTCGCGCCAGGCCCAGAGCCGGCGGGTGGCGAGGTGCAGCGGGTGCTCGCGGGTGATGCCCATCGCCGCGTGCACCTGGTGGGCGACCCGCGCGCCCTCGGTCGCCGCCCGGCCGGCGATGACGCGGGCGGCGGCGACCCGGGTCCGGGCGTCGGGGCGGCCGTGCGCCACGGCGTGGGTGGCGCGCCGCAGCGCGACGCGCGCGCTCTCCAGCTCGGCGGCGAGGCACGCCAGCAGGTTCGCGACCGCCTGGAACCGGACGAGCGGCCTGCCGAACTGCTCACGGGTGGTCGCGTGTTCGACGCTGCGGGCGAACGCGGTGGCCAGGGCCCCGGTCAGCGCGGCGGCGCGGAGCAGCGCGGCCTCGGCGAGCAGGTCCCCCGGCGCGTCCAGCACGTCGCCGCGGGCCCCGTCGAGCACGAGGGTGTCGCGCGGCTCGCCGGCGAGGTTCGCGCCCTCGGTCCAGCGCAGCCCGGGGGCGTCGGCGGCGAGCCGGACGAGGGCCCGCGCGCCGGAGCCGAGCGTGGCGAGCGCCACGAGTTCCCCGGCGTGCGTGCCCCACGGTACCTTCGCCACCGTGCCGTGCAGCCGGCCCCCGGCGTCGAGCCGGAGATCGTCGCCGGGTCCGGGCAGCACGACGGTGGCGACCTCGGCCGCGCCGGTGACGGCCTGCCCGGCGGCGGCCAGCGCGCGCCGGGCGAGGATGGTCTCGGCGAGCGGCAGGGACAGGCAGTGCCGCCCGAGGCCCTCCACGAGCGTCACCACGTCGTACAGGTCGCCGCCCTGGCCGCCGTGCTCCTCGCCGACGCCGACCGCCGTCCAGCCCAGGTCCCGGACGGTACGCCACAGGCCGTCGGCCTCAGCCGAATCGGCATGGTCGGCATGATCGGCGTGGTCGGCGAGCACCCGGTCGACGACCTCGGCCAGCTCGCCGTCGCCGAACGGCCTGGGCGTCCCGGTGGCCCCGCGGGCGATGACGGTGCGCAGCACCTCGGTGGTGCCGCCGCGGACGGTGAACCCCGGGGCGGCGAGGATGCCCTGCGCCAGCAGCCCCTCGACGCCCGCCGCGCCCGGGTCCACCTCGCCGTCGAGCAGGAAGCGGGCCAGCTCGGTGATGTCCTGCTCCAGGGTGGTGCCGAGGTCCTTGAGCAGCGCGGCCTCGTGCACCGGCGCCCGGCCCGCGTCCATCGCGGCCGCCACGTCGACCGCCATCGCGCGCAGCGTCGCCAGCCGCGCCAGCACCTCGCCGACCCGCGCGGCGTCGGCGTCCGGCACGGTGCCCGGCGCGGCATCCGGCGCGGTGCCCGAATCAGCGGCCGACGCGGTGCCCGCCGCCTCCAGCGCGGCCGCGAGCAGCGGATAGGTGCTCAGCACCCGCTCCACGCCGCCGCGTTCCAGCGCGAGCTGCGCGGTGACCTGCGCCCAGCCGTCGCCGACCGTGCCGAGCACGTGGTCGTCGGGGACGAAGACGGAGTCGAAGGTGACCTCGTTGAAGTGGTGCTCCCCGGCGAGGTCGTGGATGGGCCGCACCTCGACCCCGGGGGCCGCCATGTCGACGATGAACTCGGTGAGCCCCTCGTGCCGGTTCTCCCCCTTGCCGGTGCGGGCGAGCACGTACGCGTGCGTGGCCCGATGCGCGTGACTCGTCCAGATCTTCCGGCCGGTGACGCGCCAGCCGCCGTCGGCGCGGCTCGCCGTGGTGCGGACCGAGGCGAGGTCGGATCCGGCGTCCGGCTCGCTCATGCCGAGGCAGAACGTGGCCGTGCCCGCGGCGATCGCGGGCAGGTACGTCGCCTTCGCCGCCTCGCTGCCGTGCCGCAGGATGGACGGGCCGATCTGGCGGTCGGCGATCCAGTGGGCGGCGACGGGCGCGCCCGCGCGCAGCAGCTCCTCGGTGACGACGAGCCGGGCGAGGGCCGACCGGCCGCTGCCGCCGTACTCGGCCGGCCAGGCGAGCCCGATCAGGCCGCGGGCGGCCATCGCCTTGGTGAAGTCCAGGTCGTAGCGGCGCAGCCAGGCGTCGCAGGCGGGGGTGAACCGGCCGGCGCGCAGCCATTCGTCGACGAGTTCGCGGGTGACGCGGCGCAGTTCGGCGAGTTCCGTGCTGTCCATGATGATCCTCTAGGGTTCGGCGGCGGCGGTCATGCCCGCGCCGCCCGCCGCGCCAGGGCGCCGACCTCCCGGCGCATGAGCTGGGTGGGCCGGTAGCGGGGGTCGCCCATCTCGGCGAGCAGCGAGCGCAGCCGGTCCGCCACGACGTCCGCCCCGACGCGGCGCACGTACTCGAACGGCCCGGCCGGATGGTTCATCGCCAGCCGGAGCGCGACGTCGACGTCGTCCGGCGCGGCGGTGCCCTCCTCCACGACCGCGTACGCCTCGTTGGCGAGGCAGTCGGCGAGCCGGTCGGCGACGAGGCCGGGCAGCGCGAGCACCCGGACCGAGGGGGCGCGCAACACGTCGAGCAGCGTGTCCACGCCGTCCGGCACGGCGATGCCCGCCACCTCGTCCGCCACCACCTCGGCGAAGATCTCGTCCTGCCGGGGGTGCAGCCGCACCCAGCCCGCGCCGTCCGGCAGCAGGTCGCGCCAGGCCGCGTCCGAGCCGTCCACGACGACCAGCGCGCGGGCGCTCAGCTCGCGCACCCGCGCCGCGTCGTCGGCGGTGGGCGCGCGGTGGCAGCTGAAGACGACGACGGGCGCGTCCTCCGCCAGGTGCGGCGCGACGCCGGGGTGCGCCCGCAGCCGGTCCGCGTGCGGGCCGGTCACCCGCAGCCGCGTCCCCTCGGGGGCGTCCCCGGGGATCCGGACGACGCGGGCGCGGGCGTCCCTGGGCGGCTCCGCCGCGTGGTCGTAGAAGCCGCGCCCCGCCGCCCGGCCGGTCATGCCGTTGCGGACCAGCCGCCGGACCAGCGGAATCGGCCGGTAGCGGGGGTCGCCGAACTCGCGCAGCGCGGTCTCGGACGAGGCCAGGTGGGTGTGCAGGCCGGTGAAGTCGAGCAGCTCCAGCGGGCCCATGCGGTGGCCGAGCGCGCCGCGGGCCACCGCGTCGACCACGCCCGGCTCCACGCCCTGCGTGACGAGGAGCTGCGCCTCGTAGTACAGCGGGCGGCAGATCCGGTTGACGATGAAGTTGGGCGAGTCGGCGCAGGTGATGGGCGTCTTGCCGAGCTCGCGCACGATCTCCAGGACACGCTCGTGCACCTTGTCCGAGGTGCCCGGCGCCTTGATCACCTCGACCAGGCGCATCTTCGTCGGCGGGTTGAAGAAGTGCATGCCGATGACCCGCGACGGGTCGCCGAACGCCTTGCCCATCTCGCCGACGCTCAGCGAGGAGGTGTTCGACGCCACGATCAGATCGTCCCGGCCGAGCTCGCGCACCTCGCCGAGCAGCGCCTCCTTGACCGCCATGTTCTCCACGACGGCCTCCAGGAACAGGTCCGCCCCCGGCACCGCGTCCGCGAGCGTGCCCGCCTCGACGGCGACCGTGTCCCCGTCCGCCTCGGCCTCCCGCCGGAGCAGGTCCAGCCCCGCCGCGGTGGCCTCCGGGGACACGTCGCACACGACGACCCGCGCCCCGGCCCGGTCGAACACCCGGGCGATGCCGCGCCCCATCGGCCCCAGCCCGGCGATGACCACGTTCATGCCGCCGACCGCGCTCATGCCGCCGTCCTTTCGAACACCGCGGCGATGCCCTGCCCGCCGCCCACGCACAGGGACGCGACGCCGAAGCGGCCGTCCCGCCGGTGCAGCTCGTGCAGCAGGCCGGCCACGATGCGCAGGCCGCTCTGGCCGGTGGGGTGCCCGAGCGCGATGCCGCCGCCGTTCACGTTCACCTTCTCCTCGTCGAGGCCGAGCACGCGCACGTTCTGCACGATCTGCGCGGCGAACGCCTCGTTGATCTCGAACAGGTCGATGTCGGCGACGCTGAGCCCGGCCTTGGCGAGCGCCGCCGGGATCGCCGCGGTGGGGCCGACGCCCATCATGCTCGGGTCCACGCCGACGGCGGCGACCGACACCAGCCGGCCCAGCGGGGTGAGGCCGCGTTCGGCGACGGCGCGCCCGCCGGCGAGCACGGCGGCGGCCGCGCCGTCGGCCATCTGGCTGGCGTTGCCCGCGGTGACGGTGCCGCCGTCCTCGAACGCCGGGCGCAGCGCCGCCAGCTTCTCCAGGCTGGTGTCCGGCCGGTACGTCTCGTCCTTGGCGAGTTCGCCCGCCTCGTGCCGTACCTCGACGATCTGCCCGTCGAAGCGGCCCTGTTCCCAGGCTGTGGCGAGGCGGCGGTGGCTGCGCACGGCCCAGGCGTCCTGCTCGGCCCGGCCGACGCCGAACTCTCGGGCGAGCTTCTCCGCGGTCTGGCCCATGTTCATGCCGCAGATCGGGTCGGTGCCGCCGTCGCGCCAGCCGTCGGCCAGCACGATGTCGCCGCGCTTCGAACCGCCCCAGCGCAGCGTGTGCGGGGCGATGAACGGCATGGTGGACATGCTCTCGGCGGCGACCGCGAGGGTGATCTCGCAGTCGCCGAGCAGGATCGGGGCGGCGGCGAGCTGGATCGCCTTCAGCCCGGACGCGCAGGCCATGTTGACGGTCTGGGCGGGCACCGGCTCGGGCACGCCGGCCTTGAACGCGACCTGCCGCCCCGGGTTGGGGCCGTTGCCGGCCTGGCGGCAGTTGGACAGCACCACCTCGCCGATGTCCGCGCCCGTCACGCCCGCGCGGTCGAGCGCCGCCCGCCCGGCGATGCCGCCGAGGTCGACGAGCCGGACGTCCCGGAGCGTCCCGCCGTACCTGCCGTGCGGCGTCCGCACCGCGCTCACGATGTAGACGTCGCCGGGTTCGATCGTGCTCATCGGTTCGCCTCCTGCGCCTCGGCCTTGATGTTGCGGCCGAGCACGAGCCGCTGGATCTCCGAGGTGCCCTCGTAGATCTCCAGGATCCGCTGGTCTCGGTAGAGCCGCTCGGCCGGGCACGGCTTGCAGTAGCCCGCGCCGCCGTAGATCTGCATCGCCACGTCGACGCTGTGGTGGGCGGCCTCGCTCGCGTACAGCTTCGCCATCGCGCCGAGCACACTCACCTGCTCGCCCCGGTCGTAGCCGCGCGCGGCCTCGAAGGTGAGCATGCGCGCCGCGGTCAGTTTGGTGGCCACGTCGGCGAGCGGGAACGCGATGCCCTGGTTGTCGATGATCGGCCTGCCGAACGTGTGCCTTCGGGCGGCCTCCCTGCTGCCCACGTCGTATCCGGCGAGGCCGACGCCCACGGACTGGGCCGCCACCGAGACGCGGCCCGCGTCGAGGGTGCGCATGGCGAGCCGCATGCCGCGGTTGAGCTCGCCGAGGACGTCCTCGTCGCCGACGAGCGTGTCCAGCTTGAGGTTGCTGGTGAGGGTGCCGCGGATGCCCATCTTGTCCTCGTAGTGGTCGATCACCACGCCGTCGGCGTCCTTGTCGACCATGAACGCGGTGATGCCGCGGGCCCCGGCGTCGGGATCGGTCAGCGCGAACACCACGTAGTACTGGGAGGCGCCGCCGTTCCCGATGAAGATCTTCTCGCCGCGCAGCCGCCACCGGCCGTCCTCGCGGACCGCGGTGGTGGTGATGGCGGCCGCGTCGCTGCCCGCGCCCACCTCGGTGAGCGCGAAGCTGACCGCCCTGCCCTGGGCGAGGCCGCCGAGGTACGTCGCCTTCTGCCGGTCGGTGCCCGCGAGCATGATCGGGGTGCCGCCCAGCGCGTACGCGGCGAGGATCGACCCGGTGGACGCGCAGCCCCGGGACACGGTCTCGATGACGGCGCAGGTCGTCTCCAGGCTCGCGCCCTGCCCGCCGTACTCCTTCGGCACGAAGAGTCCGGCGAGCCCCGACTCGACCAGCCGGGCCACGCTCTCCCAGGGGTAGCGCTGCTCACGGTCGAGCTCTTCGGCGAGCGGCGCGAAGAAGTCCTCGGTCAGCCCCGCGGCGACGCCGACCCACTTCTCCGCCTCCGCGTTCAGCTTCGGTTGCCAGATGACCGACACGGCATTTCCTTTCCAGCCAGTTCAGATGACGCCGTCGGCGCGCAGTCCGGCGATGTCGGCGGCGGTGAACCCCAGCCGGGACAGCTCCGCCTCGGTGTGCTCGCCCAGCTCGGGGCCGAGCCCGCGGACCTTGCCCGGGGTGGCGGTGAGCCGGGGGAACACGTTCTGCATGGGGAACTCGCCGAACTCGGGGTGCGGGAGGCGGACGATGGCGTCGCGCGCCGCGAAGTGCTCGTCGGCGAACATCTCCCGGGCCGTGTAGATGCGGCCCGCGGGCACGCCGTGCGCGTGCAGGTGCTCCAGCAGCTCCTCGGCGGAGCGGTCCGCGCACCAGTCCGCGATGATCTCGTCGAGCTCCGCCTGGTTGCGGCCGCGGGCGTGGTGCGTGGCGAAGCGCTCGTCCGCGGCGAGCTCCGGGCGGTCCATGGCCTGGGCGAGCCGGCCGAACACCGTGTCCTGGTTCGCGGCGATGAGGAGCATGTCGCCGTCCTTGGTGCGGTACGCGTTGCTCGGGGCGACGTTGGGGAGGATCGATCCCGTGCGCTCGCGGATGTAGCCGCCGATCGCGTACTCCGGCAGCATCGACTCCATCAGCGCCAGCACCGCCTCGTAGATCGCGCTGTCCACGATCTGCCCGCGCCCGGTCGCCTCGGCCACCCGGAGCGCGCCGAGGCAGCCCAGCGCGGCGAAGGTGCCGGCGAGCGCGTCGCCCAGGCTGATCCCCACCCGGCTCGGCAGGGTCGCGGGGTCGCCGGTGATGTAGCGGATGCCGCCCATCGCCTCGCCGATGGAGCCGTAGCCGGCCCGGCCGGCGTAGGGGCCGTTCTGGCCGTACGCGGACACCCGGACGATGACCAGGCGCGGGTTGATCTCCCACAGGGTCTCCGGGGCGAGGCCCCAGCGCTCCAGCGTGCCGGGGCGGAAGTTCTCGATCAGCACGTCGGACTCGGCGGCGAGCCTGCGGAGGATCTCCTGGCCCTTCGGCACCCGCAGGTTGCAGGTCACCGAGCGCTTGTTCCGCCCGAGGATCGGGAACCAGAGCGACTTGCCGTACGGGCGTTCCCGCCCCCACTGCCGCATCGGGTCGCCGCCCGCGGGGTCCTCCAGCTTGACGACCTCGGCCCCGAGGTCGCCGAGGAGCTGGCCGCAGAACGGGCCGGCCACGAGCACACCGGTCTCGATGACGCGCACCCCGGTCAGCGGGCCCTGCGGGAAGGCCGCGCCGGAGGTCGCTGTGTCGTCGGCGTTCATGCGCCGAGTATCGGCCAGATCGTATGCAATCTGTCAAGGGGGCAAACCGGCCACAGACCTGCACCTCCAGACCTTAAGCCACCACTCCGATCAGCCAACCACAACGAGTTTGCGCACTTCAAAGCGCTCTTCCGAAGCCAAAACCAAGGCGGATCGAGCCGCCGAACGAGCGGGAAATTCGTCAACGTGAGCATTGACACACAACCCGCGCCACCCTAGATTGCATACAGTTCGGTTGGAGCGGATCGGTACCGCCGTGCGGTTCCGGTCTGCCACGGTAGATACCTGCGCACCGGGTGATTCACCGTACGGACCGAAGGTGGGGTATCGGCGTGGCCAAGAGCGAACGCACCTACGAACGCATCCGCGACCTCGTGCTGAGTTCCGCCTACAAGCCCGGCGACAAGCTCACCGAGGCGGGCCTCGCGCAGGCGGTGGGGGCGAGCCGCACGCCGGTCCGGGAGGCGCTGCGCCGGCTGCACACCGAGGGCTTCATCGAGTGGGAGAAGAACATCGGCGCCCGCATCCCCGAGTGGCGCCCGGAGGACCTGTGGGACCTGTTCGCGGTGCGCGCCCAGCTGGAGGGCGCGGTCGCGCAACGGGCCGCCCGCCGCATCTCCGCCGAGGAGCGCGAGCAGCTGCACGAGCTCGCCGCGCAGATGGAGGCCCTGGTGGAACGCCCGGAGCCCGGATACCTCGACCGCATCGCCGAGCTCAACGGGCGGTTCCACCGCGTCATCATGACGGCGAGCCGCAACCAGCGGCTGAGCAGCCTGCTCTCGGGCGTGATCCAGGTGCCGCTCGTGTACCGGACCTTCCGCGGGTACGACCGGGACTCGCTGGCGCGCAGCATGGCGCACCACCGCGAGCTGCTGGTGGCGTTCGCGAAAGGCGACGGCGAGTGGGCGCAGGCGATCATGCAGGCGCACATCTACAGCGCCCGCTCGACGCTCATGAACATGGTGGACCGGCCCGACGACCCCGACGCGAACCCCGACGCGAACCCCGACACGGAAGGGCCATAGGTGATCGTGTGACACTCTCCATCGAGATCGTCGAGGTGGGGCCGCGGGACGGCCTGCAGAACGAATCGGTGCTCCTCGACACGGAGACCAAGGTCGACTACATCGGCCGCCTGGTCGCGGCGGGCGCCCGCCGCGTCGAGGCGGTGAGCTTCGTCCACCCCAAGCGCGTGCCGCAGATGGCCGACGCCGAGGCGGTGATGGCCGCCGTCCCCCGGCGCCCCGACGTCTCCTACATCGGCCTCGTGCTCAACCGGCGCGGCCTCGACAGGGCGCTGGACGCGGGCGTCGACGAGGTCAACTACGTCGTCATCACCACCGAGACGTTCAGCCGCCGCAACCAGGGCATGGGCGTCGAGGAGTCCCTCGCGGCCTGGCACGACATCGCCGCGGCCGCCCGGTCCGCCGGGGTGCGCGTGAGCCTCACCGTGTCGGCCGCCTTCGGCTGCCCGTTCGAGGGCGAGGTGCCGCCCGAGCGGGTCGTCGAGATCGTCGAACGCGCCCTGGCCACGCCGCCCGACGAGCTGGCGCTCGCGGACACGATCGGCGTCGGCGTGCCCCGCCAGGTGCGCGACCTGACCGAACGCGTCACGGCGAGCGCGCCGGGCGTGCCGCTGCGCATGCACTTCCACAACACCCGCAACACCGGCTACGCCAACGCCCTGGCGGCGGTGGAGAGCGGCGTGCGGGTGCTGGACGCGAGCGCGGGCGGCATCGGCGGCTGCCCCTTCGCCCCCGCCGCGACCGGCAACATCGCCACCGAGGATCTGCTGTACGCCCTGCACCGCAGCGGCATGCGCACCGGCCTCGACCTCGCCGCGACCGCCGCCGCCGGCACCTGGATCTGCGAACGGCTCGGCAAGACCGAGGCCCCCGCCCTGCTCGGCAGAGCGGGCGACTTCCCGGCCGCGACCGGCTGACCGGAAGCGTCGCCCGGCTCGCCCGGAAAGCCGGGCGAGCCGGGCGAGCCGGCGACGCGATCTCGCGGTCTCACATCTCCCGGCGAAGCGATCCCTCATCTCCCGGTGAACTCGGGATCCCGTTTCTCCAGGAACGCCGTGATCCCCTCGACGTGGTCCTCCGACGAGAGCGCCAGCGCGAGCTGGGACCGCTCGAAGTCCAGCCCGGCCGTGACCCCCAGCTCCTCGGACGCGCGCAACGCGCCCTTGCCGAGCCGGGCAGCCACCGGGCTGTGCCGGGCGATCTCCCGGGCCAGCCCCACGCCCGCGTCGACCACGCACTCGGCGGGCACCACCGAGGTCACCAGCCCCATGCGCCGCGCGGTCCACGCGTCGACGCTCCTGCCGGACAGCACCAGCTCGGCGGCCCGGAACCGGCCGGCCACCCGCGCCCACCGCTGGGTGCCGCCCGCGCCGGGGATCAGCCCCAGCCGGATCTCCGGCTGGCCGAACACGGCCGAGTCGGCGGCCACGATCAGATCGCAGCACATCGCCATCTCGCAGCCGCCGCCGAGCACGTACCCGGCGACGGCCGCGACGACCGGCTTCTTGACCGCGGCGATGCGCGGCCACGCCTTCAGCCGCTCGGACCGCAGGTAGTCGACCGGGGAGAGGTCGCGCAGTTCGCGCAGGTCCGCCCCGGAGGCGAAGAGCCGGGTCCCGCCGGTCAGCACCACGGCGCGGACCGACGGCTCCCCCTCCGCCCATTCCAGCGCCTCGACCACCCCGCGCAGCATCTCCGTGCTGAGCGCGTTGCGCTGCCGCGGCCGGTTGAGCGTGCAGACCGCGACGTGCTCCCGCAGCTCGACGAGCACCGGCCCGTCCTCGCCGAACGCCTCGATCGCGGTCACCGGGCGCCTCCCGAAAGGAGCCGCCCGGCGGGCGTGCGGTTCAGCGGCGCGGGGCGAGGGCGGAGAGCGCCATGTCGATGAACGTCTCGCCGATCTCCACCAAGGTGCGCGGCCCCTGCGGGTCGAACCACCGGTAGGTCCAGTTGAACATGCCGACGATGCCGAGCACGGCAACCGCCGGGTCCACGTCGTCCCGGAACTCGCCGTTCTTGGCGCCTTCGGCGATCACCTGGGCGAGCAGCCGGCCCCACCGGTCCGCGTTCTCCTTGATGTCGGTCGCCTCGGGGCCGTTCACCACCTGGTCGATGTTCTCCCGCACGAAGATGAACAGCTCCGGCCGCTCGGACATGGCGAGCACGTACGCGCGCAGCCCGCGGACCAGCTTCTCCGCGGCGGGCGCCTGCTCGGCGACGATCCGCTCCAGCTCGACCCGAAGCTGCTTGATCGGCTGGTGCAGCAGCGCGACGAGCAGTTCCTCCTTCGTGCCGACGTAGTAGTAGAGCGTCGCCCGGTTGATGCCGACCTCGGTCGCGACGTTCTCCAGCGTCGTCTGGGCGTAGCCCAGCCGTTCGAAGACCCGCCCGGCGCCCTCCAGCACCTCCCGCCATCGGGCGTCGGACTTGCGCCCGCTCGCCAGCCGCCGCTCCATGCGCCGGCGGGCGATGTCGCTCTGCGGCGGCGCTTGCTCTTTCCGCTGAGCCATCGGCGCCCCCTCCCTCAGCTCGGCAGGCCGGATTCGCCGCGTGAACACTCATGTTGATAGTAACGCAGATCGCCGATGCCCCCGCCGCGACGGCCGAGCCGCGCATTCACGTCTCCCTCAGCACACGCTTGAGCACCTTGCCGCTGGCGTTGCGCGGCAGGTCGTGCTCGACCTGGAACAGCGCCGGCACCTTGTATCCGGCGAGGCGGGTCCGGCAGTACGCGCGGACCTGGTCCTCGTCGAAGTCCGCGTCCGGGGCGAGCACCACGTGCGCCCGGACGATCTCGCCCCAGCGCTCGTCCGGCACGCCGACCACCGCCACCTCGCGGACCGCCGGATGCTCGGAGAGCACCTGCTCGATCTCGACCGGGTAGATGTTCTCCCCACCCCGGATGATCATGTCCTTCTTCCGCCCGGAGAGGTAGAGGTAGCCCTCCTCGTCCCGCCGGGCCAGGTCGCCGCCCCGGAACCAGCCGTCGACCAGGACCTTCGCGGTCTCCTCCGGCATGTTGAGGTAGCCGGCCATCACCGCGTCGGACCGGGTGACGATCTCGCCGACCTCCCCGTCCGGCACGTCGTTGAGGTCGTCGTCGCACAGCCGCAGGTCCACCCCCATCCCGGGCTTGCCGATCGAGCCGAGCAGGTGCTCGTGCCCGTTGAGCGCCCGACGGTGGTCCTCCGGGGTGAGCACGGTCTGCAGCCCCGCCTCGGTCCCGGCGCCGAACATGTTCATGAAGTCGCACCGGAAGACCTTCATCGCCCGGCGCAGCAGGCTCGGCGACATCGGGGCGGCGCCGTACGCGATGGAGTGCAGGTTGTCGTAGCCGCCCTCCTCGACGCCGGGCTCCGCCAGGATCATCTCGATCATGGTGGGCACGAGGAAGACGCCGGTGAGCACGTCGCGGCGCAGCCACTTGAGCACGGTCGGCGGGTCGAACCGGTCCAGGATCAGCGACGGGTTGCCGCGGGCCACCCCCATCAGCACGTAGCACATCCCGGCGACGTGGAACAGCGGCGCCGGCGAGTAGTGGAACGACTCGGCCGGCAGCCGCCGCTCCAGGATGCACTGGTAGGTCATGTGCTTGACCATGCGCTGGTGGTGCATGACCGCCTTCGGCAGCGCGGTCGTGCCGCTGGTGAAGGCGAGGCACATCAGCTCGTCGTCGTTGATCACGGTGTCGATCTCGACGTCGTCGCCGGTGGCGAGCAGGTCGTCGTAGTGGCGGTCGGCGACCTGGCACTTCTCGAACGAGACGGTGTACTTCAGCGACGGCACGTCGACGGTCTCCACGATCGACGCGTACCGCTCGCTGAAGAACAGCACCTTCGTCTCCGCCGTGCGCAGCAGCGTCTGCAGCTCCGGCCCCGCCAGGCGGTAGTTGAGCGGCACGTAGACGGCGCCGAGCTTCATGCAGGCGAGCAGCACCTCCATGTAGGCGGTGGAGTCGGTGGCGAACAGCGCCACCCGGTCGCCCTTGCCCACCCCCATGCGGCGCAGTTCATTGGCGACCCGGTTGACCCGGCTGTTGACCTGGGCGAAGGTGTACGACTCGGTGTCGGTTACGAAACAGGGCTTGTCCGGCGTGTTCCGCGCGTGGATGCGGATCCAGTCACCGGTACGGCTCGTCAGCTGCGTGGCCATCGGCACCTCGATAACGACGGGAGAATCACGAGAACTCCGGCAGCACGTGCTTGCCGAGCAGTTCGATCGACTTCATGACCTTCTCGTGAGGAATGTCATATGGTTGCACGAGGCATAGCAGCAGGTCGGTGCCGACCGCCTCGTACCGCTTCGCCATCGCGACGCACTCGTCGGGGTTGCCGACGATGACCGCCTGGTTCTTGATCAGATAGTCGAAGTCCAGCGAGTTGATGTCGATCCCGCCGAGCAGCCGCTTTGCGTACTCGTAGCTGCCCAGCTGGGTGCCGTCCTTCCAGTCGCCGAGTTCGGCGATCTTCTTCAGCGACTCCTGCACGTACCAGCCGAAGCGGGGGCCGGCCTCGGCGTAGGCCTCCTCGGTCGTCTCCGCGCAGTGCACCTGGGTGAAGGTGGCGATCTGCTCGTTGACGTACTTGCCGACCGGCTTCGCCCGCTTGATCGCGTCGCGGTACCGGCCGAACCGCTTCACCAGCGTCTCCGGCGGGGCCGCCACGGAGAACGACAGCAGGCCGATGCCCTTCTCGCCGATCAGCTCGTGGCTCTCGGAGCTGGACGAGGCGCCCCACAGCGGCGGGTGCGGCGCCTGCAGCGGCTTGGGCACCACGCCGCGCGGCGGGATCTTGAAGTACTTCCCCTCCCAGGAGAACGTCTCCTGGGTCCAGCAGCCCATGATCACCTCCAGGGCCTCCTCCCACATCGGGCGGGTGTCGGCCGGGTCGATCCCGAAGCCCTCCAGCTCGACGCGGGTGCCGGAGCGGCCGGTGCCGAACTCCAGGCGGCCGTCGGAGATGATGTCGATCGTGGCGGCGGCCTCGGCGGCGCGCACCGGGTGGTTGTAGGGGAACGGCAGCAGCCGCACCCCGTGCCCGATGCGGATGTTCTTGGTCCGCATGGCGATCGCGCCGTAGAACGCCTCGGGCGCGGAGGAGAACGAGTACTCGTCGAGGAAGTGGTGCTCCACCGTCCACACGCTGTGGAAGCCGAGGCGGTCGGCGAGCTCGATCTGCTGCAGGGTCTGCTCGAAGGCGGTGTACGCGCTGCGTTCGTGCCACGGACGCGGCACCGGGATCTCGTAAATCAGGCCGAACTTCATGCGATGGCTCCCTTGTGCAGTGGCAGCGCGGTCGCCTGGACGTCGTAGGCGGCCAGCTCGCCGGTCATGGAGAAGGTGACGTAGAGCTGCCCGTCGCCGATGCAGCAGTTGGTGGGTTGCGCGCCGGCGGGAGCCTCGATGGTCCGGCGGACGTCGCCCTCGGCGTCGAAGACGACGATGACGTGGCCGATGCTGCCGCAGACGTACAGGTTGCCGTCGGCGTCGAAGCACATGCCGTCGGGCATGCCGGAGGGCAGCTTGGCGAACACCTGGGGGTCGCCGAGGCCCGTCTCCGCCGACCAGTCGAAGACGAGGATACGGCGGGTCATCGACTGGGCCACGTACAGCCGCCCGTCGGGGCCGAACGCGATGCCGTTCGGCATCGCCGGGACCTCGGCCACCTGGGTGATCGTGCCGTCCGGGGAGATCGCGTCGATCCGGCCGGGCCCGAGCTCGCGCAGGTTCTCCCAGTTGGCCGAGTCGGTGACGTAGAGGCGGCCGTCGGGGCCGAAGCACAGGTCGTTCGGGCGGTGCGGCGGCGTGCCCGGCAGGCCGGTGGCGACGACGTCCACCCGCCCGTCGCGGACCCGCTGCACGCAGCCGTCGATCGGCTCTGGAGCGTGCCAGTAGCCGCCGGACTTGGTCGCCGACAGGCCGCCGTTGTTGGCGACGTAGACCGCGCCGTCGGCGCCGAGCGCGCCGCCGTTGGGTCCTCCGCCGCACCGGCCGAGCACGGTCTTGGTGCCGTCCGCGGCGACCCGGGTGACGACCTGCCCCTGCATCTCCACCACCGCCACGGCCCCGTCGCCGAGGTGAACCGGCCCCTCGGGGAAGGCGAGGCCGCCGGTGATGATCCGCGGGCCGGTCACAGCCGCACCGGGGGCAGGGCCTTGACCCGCGGCATGACCTCCGCGGCGAAAAGGCGCAGGTTCTTCTCGGCGACCTCCGGCGACATGCCGGCGAAGTTGAACACGCCGTTGAAGCCGTCGTTGCCGACCTTCTCCTGGATGGCGACGATGCGGTCGAGGCACTGGTCGGGGGTGCCCCAGATCTGCAGCTCGATGAAGTTGTTCACCACCCGGTCGGAGCCGTGCTTCTGGATCGAGCGGGCGAGCCGCTGGTAGTACTCGTAGCCCATCGTGGTGTCGAAGTGCCGGCCGCCCAGCTCGTAGTGGTTGAGCACGTACTCGTAGTAGCCGCCGATGTACTCCTGGGCCATGTCCCTGGCCTTGATCGGGTCCTCGTCGCAGCAGACCCAGCCGGTGACGAGCGGCGGCGGCGCGTCGACGCCTTTGTACTCCTTGTAGCGTGCCCGGTACGCGGCGAGGTCCTCGGCGACCTCCATCCAGTCCTTCTGCGGGTTGATCAGGATGCCGGCGCCGATGTCGGCCATGATGCGCACCGACTCCGGCGACACGGCCGCGGCGTAGAGGCGGTCGGCGAAGCCGCGGGTCGGCTGCGGGCGCAGCTCCCGGCGCGGGATCTGGTAGTACTTGCCGTCGTACTCCAGGATGCCGGTCTCCAGGGCGGTCATGATGATCTGCGCCGCCTCGACGAAGCGCTCCCGGGACTCGCTCATCGGGATGCCGAAGCCCTCGAACTCGATCCGGCCGAGGCCCCGGCCGAGGCCGAAGACGAACCGGCCGCCGGAGACGATGTCGAGCACCGCGACCTGCTCGGCCACCCGGATCGGGTTGTGCCAGGGCAGGATCACCACGCCGGAGCCGAGCTGGATGCGTTCGGTGCGTCCCGCCATGTACGTCAGGAACTGCAGCACGTCGGGGCTCATCGTGTACGACGTGAAGTGGTGCTCCACGCTCCACAGGGAGTCGAAGCCGAGCGGTTCGGCGAGGTCGGCGAGACGAAGGTCGTTGCGCCAGACCTCCTCGTCCGTCGCGTTCTCGTGACCTTCGAAGATGCAGGTCATGCCTACACGCATGGAAGTTGTCCTCCGGAGGATGCGGTCGTGGGGGTGGGTGCGTCCGCGGCCAGCCGCTGGTAACGGCCGTGGCAGAAGACCAGGGGCCGGCCCTGCGCGCGGACGTCGAGTTCGAGCACGCGGCCCAGGACGAAAAGGTGGTCGCCGGCCGGGTGGCTGCGCTCGAAGAGGCAGTCGAACCAGGCGAGCGCGCCGGAGATGATCGGTGCGCCGGTGGCCGCGGCGGGCGTCCAGTCGACGCCGTCGAACTTGCTGCCGCCGGACCGGGCGAAGCCTCGGCACAGGTCCTCGTGCTCCTCGCCGAGGACGTTCACGCAGAAGGCGCCGACCGGCACGATCAGCGGCCAGGTGGTGGACGTGCGGGCGGGCAGGAAGCCGACCAGCGGCGGGTCCAGCGAGACGGAGACGAACGATCCGACGGTGAGCCCCACCGGGCCCTGCCGCGTGGTCGCGGTGACCACGGCGACTCCCGTCGGGACGTGTCCCATCACGTACCGGAATCGATCGGATGTGAACGCGTCGACCACCGGTCGACGAATCGGGGTTCGGACCACCATCTACCTCGTCTCCCTGTTCACCCGGACGGCCATGCGCGGTTTTCCGTACACGTCACCATTGATGTTGACGTGAGGCTAACATCGCGCATATTCGGCGTCAACGTCGATGCTGACAGAAATGGAAGGTTCCCATGGCTCCTCTGACTTTCGGCGTCATGCTCATCCCGAAGACGTCCTGGCAGGCCCTGCTGACCCGCTGCCGCCAGGCGGAACGGCTCGGCTTCGACTGCGCGTGGATCGACGACCACATGGCCGTGCCGGCCGACCCCGGGCAGGACTGGCTGGAGTCCTGGACCACGCTGGCCGCGCTCGCCGCGTCGACCGCGACGATCCGGCTCGGCAGCCTCGTGTCCAGCCCGGTGGTACGGCCCCCGGCGCTGCTCGCCCGGCACGCGCTCACCGTGGCGGAGATCAGCGGCGGGCGGCTGGAGGTCGGGCTCGGCTCCGGCTACGCCGCCACCGACCACACGCTCGCCGGCGTGCCGATGTGGCCGCGGCGTGAGCGCGCCGAGCGCTTCCGGGAGGCCGTGGCGCTCGTCGACCGCGTGCTGCGCGGCGAGCCGGTACGGCCCGGCCGGTACTACCCCGCCGAGATCCCGCCGCTCGGCCCGCGCCCCGCCCGGCGCGTGCCGCTCACCGTCGCCGCCTCGGGCCCGCACGCGATGGCCACCGCCGTACGCCACGGCGACGCGTGGAGCACCTTCGGCGGCTTCGGCCTGTCCGCCGCCGAGCACCTGGCCCGCACCGCGGACCAGGTGCGCCGGCTGGAGCGGGCGTGCGAGGCGGCCGGGCGGGACCCGGGCACGCTGCGCCGTACGCTCCTGGTCGGCCGGCCGTCGGTCAGCGCGGAGAACATGTGGGCGGGGCCGGAGGCCTTCGCCGACTTCGTCACCCGCTACCGCGCGGCCGGCATCGACCGGTTCGTCTTCTACTGGCCGCCGCACGAGTACTGGCCGGACGGCCAGGTCGACGCCGAGGTCGTCGATCACATCGTCACCGACGTCATCCCGGCGCTGCGGGCCGGCTGAGCCCGGCGGCCCGCCGCCGCTCCTCGTGGGCGGCGGCGAGCCGCTCCCGGAACGCCGGGTCGGCCATCGCCTGCTCCTCCAGGGCGAGCGACAGCGGCAGCACCTGCGCGACCGCCGCCCGCACCGCCGTGTTGATCACGGCCTTCGTGCCGCGCACGGCGGCGCGGGGCAGCCGCGCCCAGCGCCCGGCGAGCTCCAGGGCGGCGTCGAGCACCCGGCCGTCCGGGACCAGCTCGTGCAGCAGCCCCCAGGCGACCGCCTGCTCGGTGCCGACGATCTCCCCGCCGAGCAGCAGCCGTTTGGCCCGCTGCGGCCCGGCGAGCAGCGGCCACAGCGCGGCCGGGCCGTTGCCCGCGGGCAGCCCGACCTGCACGTGCGCGTCCCCGAAGCGGGCTCCGGGCACCGCGAACGACACGTCGGCGGCGGAGGCGAGCAGCGCGCCGAGCCCGGTCGCGTCGCCGTTCACCGCGGCGATCAGCGGCTGGTCCAGCTCCAGCAGGCCGTACACGATCTCGGCCGCCTCCTGGATCGGGGTCAGCCCGGTGGCGGAGGCGTACGGCCGGTCGGGATCGGTGTCCCCGCCGGAGCAGAACGCCTCCCCCGCGCCGGTGAGCACGAAGACCTCGACGTCGGCGCACCGCCGCGCGTCGCGGAACAGCCTGGACAGCTCCGAGTGCATGACGTCGTCGACGGCGTTGCGCCGCTCGGGCCGGTTCAGGGTGAGCACGGTGACGGGTCCCCGCGGCTCGATGCGAATCGTGCGGTAGTTCTCCTGGCTCAGCACGCGCTCTCCTCCGCGGCGGTCACTGCAGGTTCAGCGTGGTGAAGTCGCCGGTCTTGCCCTCACGGTTGATCAGGTCGCCGACCGGCTTCCACTCGCCGAGCTTCTTGGTGGTGGCGCCCTCGTACCGGAACATCTGGCCGCCCTCGAACAGGTAGGCGTCCTCGACGCCGTTCATCTTCGAGGTGAGGCCCTCGACCAGCAGCGGGTACGGCTGGGTGATGGTGCGCGCCGCCACGGCGATGTTCGCCCGGTTGAGGCCGCCCTTCATCGCGTCGGCGTTCTGCAGCAGCGCCACCAGGTACCAGCCCCAGAACCAGCCGTTGGAGTACTGCGCGACCTTCGGGTCGAGCCCGCCGGCGGTCATCTGCTCGGTGTACAGCTTGGCGAACTCCGGCGCCTTGTTCGCCGGGTCGGTCGGGTTGTAGTAGTACTGCACGACCATCGTGTTCTCGCCGGTCAGCCCCTCCTTCTGCAGCGGGGCGAGGGAGGTCTCGATCTGCGCGCAGGAGTTGCCGGTGATCACGACCGGGTCCCAGGAGCTGCGCTCGACGCCGCCGATCGCCTGCACGCAGAAGGTGCCGGCGACGGCGAAGATGCCGACCTCGGCCTTGCTCGCCGCCGCCGAGGTGAGCTGGTCGGTGAGGTTCGGCGCGGCCGGGTCGACGAGCTCGTTCGCCACGATCTTGATGTTGCTGCCCTCGACGGCCTTGGCGAACGCGTTCGCGTACGCCTTGCCGAAGTCGTTGTTCATGGCGACCATGGCCACGGTCGTGCCGTTCGGGAACTCGTTGGCGAGCCACTGCTTCCACAGCGCGGTCTCGTTGCCGTAGTTGAGGCCCATGCCCGTGGTCCACGGGTAGTTCTTCGGGTCGCCCCAGCGGTCCTCGGAGGAGGCCACCAGCAGGTGCGGCATGCACTCGTCGTTCATCACGTCGCGGATCGCGCCGTTGTTCGACGAGCCGAGGATGGCGACGCTCGCCGCGTACGTGTTCGCCTGGATCGCCTTGTCGACGTTCTTGCGGGTCAGGTCGGGCTGGTACTGGTCGTCCAGGATCTCCAGGTTGATCTTCCTGCCACCGATGCCGCCGTTGGCGTTCACGTAGTCGATGTAGTTCTTCAGGCCGTCGCCGATGTAGCCGTACGCGGCGAGCGCGCCGCTGTGCGGCATGCTGGTGAACAGCCGGATCTCGGTGTCGGTGATGCCGGCGTTGATGTCCCAGTCGGTCGGGCACTTGGCGACGTCGAGCTCGAAGCCGCCGGTGCCGCGGAAGACGCAGGTGCCGTCGACCTGGCCGAGCGAGGTGTCGATCTCGGCCGCGGGGATGTTCGGGTTGCCGGAGGCCGGCGGGTTCTGCTTCGCCGCGGAGACGCACTGCTCCGCGGTCGCCGCCTGCCGGTCGTGCGAGCATGCGCTCAGCCCGGCCGCGGCCAGCAGGACCGCGGCCAACGTCGTGGCTCGGAACTTCAGGAACACGGACTCAGCCTTTCGTCGTGGCACCGGAGTTCTCCGGTCGCGGGGAGGACGCAGTCGGGGATCCCCCTGACTCCGCGGACGGCGTCTGTCGCGCTGATGTCGGATTCGTGGAGGTCGAAGACGATGAAGTCGAAGACGGTGAAGCCGGATTCGATGAGGTCGAAGGCGAAGAGGTGGGGTTCGCTGACGCCGGATCCGGTGATGCCGGACGCGCCGAGGTCAGCCGCGTTGAGGCGGCGAGCCGGTAGGCCTGCCAGCCCCGCGGTACGGGGTCGGTGAACCGGACCAGCCGCCGGCCGATCCTGGTGAGGCCGCCGGCGATGCCGGTCGGCATGAGGAAGACGATCGCCAGCAGCAGCAGCGCGCTGATGATGCCGACGATCTGGCCGCCGTCGCCGCCGTGGAACATCGGCAGCGCCGACGCCCAGTCGGAGACGTACGTGCGCAGGACGACGAAGATGATCGCCCCCGGAATCGCGCCGAGCATCGTGCCGCTGCCCCCGGCGACCAGCGCGACGAGGAGGAAGATCGACAGATCGAGCGTGTACCGGGTGTCGGACGCCTGCGGCAGCTGGATCGCGAGCAGCGAGCCCGCCACCCCGCCGAAGGCCCCGCTGATCGCGAAGGCGAAGATCTTGACGCGGGCGACGTGCACCCCGCTGGCGGCGGCGCTGAGCGGGGCGTCCCGCAGCGCCACCATCGCCCGCCCGATCCGGCTGCGCAGGATGGCGCGCGCCACCAGGAACATCAGGACGGCGACGGCGGCGATGACGTAGAACCGCACGATCGACGGGCCGACCCGGGTGTAGGGGTTGACGAAGAACCATTCGGGCGCCTGCATCGCCTCGCGGGCGAACTTGCCGCTCGTCCCGCCGGTGAGCTCCTCGAACCGGATCACCAGCGCCGGGAACAGCGCGGCGACGGCGAGCGTGACCGCCGCCAGGTACAGGCCGCGGATGCGCAGCGCCGGGATGCCGATCAGCGCCCCGACCGCCAGGCAGATCACGATCGAGACCGGGATCGTCGCCAGGTACGGCCAGTCGTGGTCGGCGACGAGGATCACCGTGGTGTAGCCGCCGAGCCCCACGAAGGCGCTGTGCGCGAGCGAGATCTGCCCGCAGTACCCCATGAGGATGCTCAGCCCCAGAATGGCCACCGCGTACGCGGCCATCTGCGAGAGCATGTCCACCTGGGGCACGCTGTAGAAGAGGTACGGCAGGCCGAGCAGCACTCCGAGCCCGGCGGCGGCCGACCCGGCCAGCAGCATCCGGTGCCGTCGCCCGCCCCGTTCGATCACCAGCGGCATCACACACGCTCCATCGCTCGGTTGCCGAAGAGTCCGGCCGGCTTGAACTGCAGGACCGCGATGATCACCGCGAAGCCGACCACGAGGCCGAGTTCGCTGCCCACGCCGGGCAGGTATCCGGTCACCAGCGAGACGCTCAGGCCGGTGAGCAGGCCGCCGACGAGGGCGCCCCGGATGCTGTCGAGGCCGCCCAGCGTGGCGGCGGCGAAGGCGTACACGAGGATCTTGTTCATGAAGCCGGGGTCGACGTAGGTGGAGGGGGCGATCAGGCAGGCCCCGAGGGTGCCGACCGCGGCGGCGAGCGCCCAGCTGAACTGCACGGTCCGGCCGATGTCGATGCCGAGCAGCCTGGAACGCTCCACGTCGCTCGCGACGCAGCGGAAGGCGAGCCCGAGCCGGGTGCGGCTGAGCACCGCCTCCAGCACCACGACCGTGGCCACCACGAGCACGGCGGTGCCGATCGCCTGGTACGACAGCCGCGCCCCGGCGATCACGATCGCGTCCGCGGCGCCCTGCGGGAACGGGCTCGGGAAGCTCTTGGGGTGGAAGCCCCAGATCAGCGCGGCGAGCGCGTTGAAGCCGAGGAACAACGCGAGCGTCACCATGATGATCGCCATGTGGTTGTTCTGGTCGAACGGCCGGATCAGCACCCGTTCCAGCACCGCCCCGCCGAGGCCGGACAGGACCATCGCGACGACGATCGCCGCCACCACCGGCACCGGCCCGAGGTCGAGCACGGTCAGCGCCAGGTAGCAGCCGAGCATCGCCATCGGCCCCTGCGCGAAGTTGATGATCCCGGTGGCCTTGAACACGATCACCAAGGACAGCGCGCCCAGCCCGTACAGCAGGCCGTTGGTGACGCCGTCGAAGAATCGTTGCAGGTAGAGCTGGAGGCCGCCGTCGATCAGCGCCCACGCGGAGAAGGCGGCGAGCAGCGCGAGGACGATGAGGACGGCGCGCAGCCGCCCCTGTCGAAGGCGGATCGCGATGACGTCGAGGCCCGCCTGGTCGTCGCGAGCGGTTTCCGACAACACGGTGCCCATGCACGCTCCTGGTTCAGTATCCGAGGTAGGCGAGCCGGACGGCGTCGTCCTCGCGCAGCCGGTCGGCCGGCGCGGACAGGACGATCGTTCCGGCCTCCAGCACGTAGCCGCGCTGGGCGATGTCGAGCGCGAGCGCGGCGTTCTGCTCCACCAGCACGATGGCCACGCCGCGTTCCCGGTTGACGCGGGTGAGCACGTCGAACAGGTCCCGCACGATCACCGGGGCGAGGCCGAGCGACGGCTCGTCGAGCAGCAGCAGCCGGGGCCGGAGCATCATCGCCCGGGCCACCGCGAGCATCTGCTGCTCTCCCCCGCTGAGGCTGCCCGCGCTCTGGTGCCGGCGCAGCGCGAGCCGGGGGAAGACGTCGTACCAGGTGGCGATGTCCTCGGCGACGTCCTTGTCCCGCCGGGTGATGGCGCCCGCGAGCAGGTTGTCCTCCACGCTGAGGTCGGTGAGCGTGCCCCGGCCCTGCGGCACCATCGCGACGCCGCGGCGCACGATCGAGCTGGTCGGCGCGCCGGAGATGTCCTGCCCGGCGAAGCGGATCTCGCCGGTGGTGCGGGTGAGCCCGCAGATCGAGCGCAGCGTCGTCGTCTTGCCCGCGCCGTTCGCGCCGAGGATGACGACGACCTCGCCGGCGTCGACGGTGAGGTCGACGCCGTGCAGCGCCTCGACGCCGTCGTAGAAGGCGCGCACGCCGCGCATGCGCAGCAGCGGTTCGGCGGTCATCGTGCGCTCCCCAGGTACGCCTCGACGAGCCGGGGGTCGTCGCGGACCTCGTCGGGCCGCCCGGAGACGAGGTTGGCCCCGGAGTCGAGGGCGACGACGTGGTCGGCGATGTCCATCACCAGCTTCATGTGGTGCTCCACGAGGAGCAGGGTCAGCCCGAGCTCGTCGCGCAGGGCGCGCAGCAGCGCGCCGAGTTCGCGCACGTCGCCCTGGGTGAGGCCGGCGGCGGGCTCGTCGAGCATGAGCAGCCGGGGGCGGCTCACCAGCGCGCGGGCGAGCTCGACCCGGCGCAGGGTGCCGAACGGCAGGCCCTGGCAGGGCTGGAAGGCGACGTCCTCGATGCCGAACACGGCGAGCGCGGCGTAGGCCCGATCGCTCAGCTCCCGGTGCTCGGCCCGCACCCCCCAGCCGAAGGGCGCGCCGAGGAATCCGGTACGGCCGAGGCAGTGCGCCCCGACCATGACGTTCTCGATCACGGTGAGCCCCGGCCACAGGGCGAGGTTCTGGAACGTGCGGGCGATGCCGCGCGCGCTCAGGTCGGCGGCGCGGGCGCGCAGCAGGTCGGCGCCGTCGAACTCGATGGCGCCGGCGACGGGCTGGACGAGGCGGCTGATCGCGTTGAACGCGGTGGTCTTGCCGGCCCCGTTCGGCCCGATCAGGGCGCAGATCTCGCCGCTCCGCACCGCGAAGGAGACGTCGCGCAGCGCGGCGACGCCGCCGAAGCGGACGGTGAGGCCGCGGACGGCGAGCAACGTGCCGCCGGGAGCCGGTCCGGCGGGGCCGGGACGGGGGGCGGCGCCCGGTGCACGGGCCTTCAGGGAACGCAGGGGACCGCTCATCCCTGTTCCTCCTTGCGCACTCCGGGGGCGGGATCACAGGCGGGCCGTCGGGTGACGTGGACAACGTCTACGTCTTCGTTGGTGTTGACGCAGCTTTGCATCCGTATTGCCGCAACGCAAGAGGTCACGAGGGTTTATTTCACCCTCCGATACAGCGTCTGTCCCGATTTCGGATGACCGAAACCGGATTAAGCAGCGTCATCGATGACGTTGACGGACGCCGCGCCATGCGCTTCACTACGTCAACAGAGACGCTGACTGAACGGGCCGGCGCGGGCACCCCCGGGTATTCCCCGGTCACGCCGGCCGTGTTAGATCGTGTCTCCGACCGGCGGGCGGGGGACGCCAGGCAGGTTCGACGGAAGGAACGGCATGGACCTGGGGCGCGACCTAGCGATTGAGACGCTGCGCCGGATGCTCCGCATCCGGCGGTTCGAGGAGGCCACGATCGAGCTCTTCCACGCCGGCGAGCTGCCGGCGATGGTCCACCTGAGCATCGGTCAGGAGGCCGCGATCGTGGGCGCCTGCCTGGCGACCACGACCGAGGACTACATGACCGGCAACCACCGCTCGCACGGCCACCCGATCGCGAAGGGAGCCGACGTCAACCGGCTCATGGCCGAGTTGCTCGGCAAGGCCGGCGGCGTCTGCAAGGGCAAGGGCGGCAGCATGCACCTCGCCGACTTCTCCGTCGGCAGCCTCGGCGAGTCCGGCATCGTCGGCTCCGCGATCCCCGTCGCCGTCGGCGCCGGCCTCGCCGCCGACGTGCTCGGCAACGGCCGCGTCGCCCTCTGCTTCTTCGGCGACGGCGCCGCCAACGAGGGCGTGTTCCACGAGTCGATGAACCTCGCCGCCGTGTGGCGGCTCCCCGTCGTCTTCTTCTGCGAGAACAACGGCTGGGCGGTGAGCGTGCGCGCCGAGGAGCTCACCTCCGTCGAGAACATCTCGGTGCGCGCCGCCGGGTACGGCGTGCCCGGCGTCACCGTCGACGGCCAGGACCCGGTCGCCGTGCACGCGGCGGTGCGCGAGGCCGTCGACCGCGCCCGCCGCGGCGAGGGCCCCAGCCTCGTCGAGGCGAAGACGTACCGCTTCCACGAGCACGCGTACGGCCTGCGGCTGCGGAACCCCTACCGCGACGAGTCCGAGGTCGACGAGTGGCGGCGCGAACGCGACCCGATCGACCTGTTCCGCCGCCGGCTGCTCGCCGAGGGCGTCGCCGGCGAGGCCGAACTCGCCGCGATCGACGCCGAGGTGCGCGCCGAGATCGACGCCGCCGTCGAGTTCGCGCGCACCAGCCCGTACCCAGAACCGGAAGAGGCGTACCGCGACCTCTACTACGTGGCGGAGGTGTCCGCGTGAGCACCGCACCCGTGACGTCCCGGCGCACCGCGCAGCTCGGCTTCCTGCAGGCGATCCAGCAGGCGCAGCGCGAGGAGATGCTGCGCGACGAGCGCGTCATCCTGATGGGCCAGGACCTGCGCGCCAACGTCTTCGGCGCGGCGCAGGGCTTCCTGGACGAGTTCGGCCCGAGCCGCGTCCGCGACCTGCCGCTGTCGGAGGCCGCCAGCGTCGGCATGGCCGCCGGCGCGGCGATGGCCGGGCTGCGCCCCATCGTCGACCTGACCGTCGCCAGCTTCATGTTCTGCGCGATGGACCAGTTCGTCAGCCAGGTCGCCAAGAACCGGTACATGTTCGGCGGCCAGGCGCGCATGCCCGTCGTGTTCCGCCAGGCGCTCTACTACCACGGCGGCACCGCCGCGCACCACGCCGACCGGCCGTACCCGATGTTCATGAACGTGCCCGGGCTGAAGATCATGGTGCCGAGCAACGGCCCCGACCTGAAGGGCCTGCTCAAGACGGCGATCCGCGACGACAACCCGGTGCTCTGCTTCGAGGACGCCACGCTGTGGGGCCGCGGGGGCCGGGGCCCGGCTCCCGAGGACGACGAGCACCTCGTCCCGTTCGGCGTGGCCGCCGTGCCGCGCGAGGGCACGGACGTGACCGTCGTCGGCATCGGCGGCGGCGTGCGGCACGCCCTCGACGCGGCCGCCGAGCTCGCCGCCGAGGGCATCGACGTCGAGGTGGTGGACCCGCGCACGCTCGTCCCGATGGACTGGCCCGCGATCCTCGCCTCCGTCGCCAAGACCGGCCGCTGCGTGGTCGTCGACCCGGCCAACCGCACCTGCAGCGCCGCCAGCGAGATCGCCGCGCACATCGTCGAGCAGGGCTTCGACAGCCTGCGCGCCCCCGTGCTGCGGGTGACCAGCGACGACGTGCACGTGCCGTTCAGCCCCGCGCTGGAGAAGCAGATCTATCCGTCCGAGGAGAAGGTGATCGCGGCCGTGCGCCGCGTGCTCGGAGTGGAGAGGTGAACGTGGCGACCGAGGTGCGCCTTCCGCAGTTCAGCATGGGCATGTCCGAGGCCGAGATCATGGAGTGGTTCGGCGCGGACGGCGAACAGGTCGAGGAGGGCCAGGACCTCGTCGAGGTCGAGGCCGAGAAGGCGCGGGAGATCCTGACCGCCCCCGCGAGCGGCACCCTGCGCATCAAGGTCGCGGCCGGAGAGGTCGTCGACGTCCGCAGCGTGCTCGCCGTCATCGAGGGCGACGCGCCGTGACCACCCCCGCGACCGACCCTGCGACCGACCCCGCGACCGACCCGCGGGGCCCGAGCACGGTGCGGCGCGCGAGCGGCATCCGCCGCCGCATCGCCGAGCACATGGTCCGCTCGCTCGCCACCAGCCCGCACGCGGCCACGGCCGTCGAGGTCCGCTACGACGCGGTCGAAGCGGCCCGGCGCGCGTCGGCGGCCCCGCCCTCCGTGCTGGCCTGCACCGCCTGGGCCGTCGTCCGCGCCCTCGCCGACTTCCCGCATGTGAACGCGAGCTGGGAGGACGGCGCGATCCGCGTCTTCGAGCACGTCAACCTCGGCGTGGCCGTCGATTTGAACCACGAGGGCCTGGTCGTCCCGGTGGTCCACGGCGCCCACGGCCTCGACGTCGCGGGCCTGCACGAGCGCATCGCCGGCCTCACCGCCAAGGCCCGCGCGGGCGGGCTCCGCGTCGCCGACATGGCGGGCGGCACCTTCACCGTGTCCAGCCTCGGCCGCTCCGGCACCCTGTTCACCATCCCCGTGATCAACCAGCCGCAGGCGGCGATCCTCTCGATGGACACGATCGCCTCGCGGCCGGTGGTGGTCGAGGACGCCGGCGGCCCGCGCATCGAGCCGGGTCGCGTGGCCGTGCTGACCCTGTCGTTCGACCACCGCGTCTTCGACGGGGCGTACGCCGCGGCCTTCCTCGCCCGGGTGCGGGAACTCCTGGAGAACCCCGGCGAAATGCCGATGCCGTAACTCCAGGCCGCGATGGCGGGCGCGCCGCGCTGGAACGTGCCATCCCGCGAAACGGCCGGACGCCGCCCGGCTCCTGCGGCGTCCGGCCCCGCGGGGCGCGTCCCCTACGACCCCGATCCGGTCTTGTCCCCGCCGCCGACGCCGTACGTCATGCCGACCTTGCGGGTGGCGAGGAACTGCTCCAGCGTCTCGCCGCGGAAGCTCGCGTACACCTCCGGGTTGGACACGCCGAGCACGGCGGCCATCTTCTCCAGCACGAAGAAGATCGCGCCGTACCGGATGAGCCCGATCCAGTCCCGCCGCCGGATCAGGTCCTTCTCCTCCTCCGTCAGCGCGTACTCGTCGGCCAGCGCCTCGAAGTCGCTGACGAACCGCTCCCGGTGCGCGGGCTCGATCAGCCGGTGCAGGAAGTCGTTGACCCGGAAGCCCTTGCGGCTGCGCTCCAGCGTGTACGGGTAGGTGCCGTGCAGCTCCTCCGCGCCCGCGAGCTGACGGCGGATGTGCTCGCGATGCGCCTCGGCCTCGCGCGGGTCGGGGTCGCCGCCGAGGTCCTCGAAGATCAGCGTGCCGATGTTGGTGACCGACGGCGCGTACGTCTGCTGGTGCACCTTGGTGACCGTGTCGGAGAGCGCGCCGCGCATGATCAGCCAGGTGATGACCTCGGAGCCCTCCATGCCGCCGAGCCGGGCGTACTCGGCCACCCGCATGTCGGCGAGCTTCTCCGGCGCGGTCTCCAGCAGGTGCAGGAACTCCTCGTCCCACTCCTCGTTGATGAAGCCCGCGCGCTCGCCGTGCACCTGGTGCGACAGGCCGCCGGTGGCGACGACCGCCACGCGCAGGTCGTCGTCCGGGTAGCTCAGGATCGCCCGGCGCAGCGCCTTGCCGAGCTTGTAGCAGCGCTTGGCGCTGGGGATCGGCAGCTGCAGCACGCCGACCTGCAGCGGCACGATGCTGCCGTGCCACTTGCCGGTCTCGTCCCCGATAACCGACAGCGGCGAAAGGATGCCGTGGTCGAGCGGCTTGCCCTGGAAGAACGACATGTCGAACTCGTCGGCCATGAGCGAGTAGCCGATGTGCCGGGCGAGCTCGGCGTGCCCGGCCACGGGCGGCACGCTGCGCGGCTTCCCGCCCTCGTCCGCGGGGTGGTACTCCTCGTCCACGCCGAGCGCGAAGGCCGAGTAGTGATCGAAGAAGAACGAGGTGATGTGGTCGTTGTACGTCATGAACAGCACGTCGACCCGCTGCCTCGTGAGCCAGTCCCGGACCTTGTCGAAGGCGGTGAAGATCGGCGCCCATCCCGGGTCGTCCTGCTTGCGGGCGTCCTTGGCGAAGCCGATGGTCGGTGTGTGCGACGCACCGATGCCGCCTACGATCTTGGCCATGCCGTCACTCCGATCGGTGGATGCGAACAGGTCGCTCAGGCGCCGTGCCATCGACGCGTCCGCGCAGCGGCCGGCACCTTTGCGAATATGCACGACGGCGCGTTGATCTCCCAGAGTCAAAAGTCGTAAAACGCGGACGCCGCTCGTCTCGCCGCCCCTTCCCGCACCGGGAGGGGGCTTCGTCATGCACGGCCTCGGCGCACCCGGCTCGCACCCGGCCCGCACCCGGCCCATCGCATCCGTCTCATCTCAGCCGCGCGCACGGGCCCGGCGAGAGGTAGCTTGGCGGCAGGAGGTAATTGCAACACTCTGTCGCATATCAGTTAGGTTGACCTAAGTTGTGAGGTGGGCGATGCCGAGGATGCCGGCCGTACTGGCCGATTCGATGACCCGCTGGATGGGACGGCCCGCGACCGTCACCGACGTCACGCAGCTCTCCCCGGGCCTGTTACGCGTGACCTTCGAGGGCGAGGCGCTGCGCGGCAGGCCCTGGGTACCGGGGTGCGAGGTCGAGTTCCGGGTGAGCGAACGCGAGCTACGCCACTACACCCCCGCCGCGTACGACGCCGAGAAGGGGAGCATGGACGTGGTGTTCCAGCTCCACGGGGAGGGGCCGGGGGTCGCGTGGGCTCGGGGGCTCGGCGTGGGCGATCAGGTGCTGGTGCTCGGGCCCGGCGGGCGGCCGTGGCTGCGGCCCGGGACGCGGCCCGGTTCGTCGCACCTGTTCGCCGGGGACGCCACCGCGGTGGGCCTGTTCTCCGTGCTGATCGCGGCCCTGGGGCCCGCCGCGACGGTGACCGGGGCGGTGGAGGCGCCGACCGCCGACGTGGGCGCGGTCAAGGCGATGCTGCCCCGGCTGACCGTGCTGCCCGCCGTCAAGGGCCGCCCCGGCGAGGCGCTGAACCACTGGCTGAAGGAGCACGTGCAGGTCGCGCCCGACGCCGCCTACCTGGCCGGGAACGCGCACAGCGTGCAGCGGCTGCGCGCCCGGCTCTGCTCCGCGCCGCTCGGGATGCGGCGCGGCGACGTGGCCGCCAAGGCGTTCTGGGCGGCGGGCAGAACCGGCCTGTGACGCGCTGTGACGTGCTGTGACACGGCGGCGGCACAGCGGCGGCACGGCGGCGGCACGGGGGCCCGCCGAGGGGGCGCGATGATGGGAGCCATGACGGCCGTCCCCGCTCACCCTCGGCCGGGCCGTCGCCCCGGCCGCCGCCCCGGGTTCAGCCTGGACGACATCGCCCGGGCCGCGCTCGCCGTGGGCTTCCGGAACCTGACCATGACGGCGGTGGCGGAGCGGCTCGGGGTCAAGCACTCCTCGCTCTACCGGCGGATCCGGGGCCGTGACGAGCTGGTGGCCGTGGCGATCGACCGCGCGATCCGGGACGCCGACTGGCCGCCCCCCGAGGACGGCTGGCGTCGCTACCTGGAACGCACCGCCGACGTCATCTGGGACCTTTTCGCGAAATATCCGGGCATGGCGACGGTGGTGCGCGACCTGCCGCGCACCCCGCCCAGCGCGCTGCGCCTCTTCTACACGATGGCCGGGGAGCTGACCCGGCACGGCTTCTCCCCCGAGACCGCCGTGCTCGTCGCCAACACCGTCATCGACATGGCCGCCGACGTCTACCTCGGCTGGGAACGCCTCTCCCCCCAGACCGACGCGGACCCGTCCACCGCCCGCGCCCTGCTCCGCGACCGCTGGGCGGCCGAGCCCGCCGACGACGCGACCACGGCCCGCCTCGCCGCCGCCGTCGCCGAGGTCATCGAGGGCGCGCCCCGCGAGTGGTTCCACCGCAAACTCGCGCTCTTCCTCGACGGAGCCGAACGCCACCGCACGCCGTGACCCGGCCGTACCGGCGAGGGCTGGTGCAAGAAGGCTGGCGCGACGGGTCACGACCGGGTGGAATGGATCCAGAGCCCACAATGTTCCACTCGTCAACGGTTGACGATTGAACTAAATGGAGGGGCGACATGCCCGCGATCACCGCCGACACCCTGACGCTTCCCCGCATCGCCACCCCCGACCCGGCCACCACGGACCAGCGGCGCGTACTGCAGGTGACCACCGCCCCCTCCGGCTACGAGGGCGAGGGCTTCCCGGTACGGCGCGCCTTCGCCGGCCTGTCCCTGTCCGTGCTCGACCCGTTCATCCACATGGACCAGATGGGCGAGGTCGAGTACGCGCCCGGCGAGCCCAAGGGCACGCCCTGGCACCCGCACCGCGGCTTCGAGACCGTCACGTACATGATCGACGGCACCTTCGAGCACCAGGACTCCAACGGCGGCGGCGGCCTGATCACCAACGGCGACACCCAGTGGATGACCGCGGGCCGGGGCATCCTGCACATCGAGAAGCCGCCGGAGCAGCTCGTGGTCTCCGGCGGGCTGTTCCACGGCGTCCAGCTCTGGGTGAACCTGCCGCGCGCCAACAAGTTCAACCCGCCGCGCTACCAGGACATCCGCGGCCGCGAGGCCGCCCTGCTCTCCTCCGCCGACGGCGGCACGCTGCTCCGCGTCATCGCCGGCGAGATCGACGGCCACCGGGGCCCGGGCTCCACGTTCACCCCGATC
>Ga0164243_10001012_pt1 | contig 48827 bp, 39 predicted proteins | sample OricompcompostOP_FD_108781 | JGI IMG/M metagenome (GOLD analysis project Ga0164243, IMG submission 108781) | Organic Plus compost microbial communities from Emeryville, California, USA - Original compost - Organic plus compost (OP) | ecosystem: Engineered > Solid waste > Mixed feedstock >... | reverse complement strand
TTAAAACAGGCAGCACATGTTTTGGACACTTGAACTGGCATCTTATCTGGAAGACGCACCCTGGCCTGCTACCAAAGATGAGTTGATTGACTACGCCATTCGTAGCGGTGCTCCTATTGAAGTGGTGGAGAATCTCCAGGAACTGGAAGATGAAGGTGAAATTTACGAAGGCATTGAAGACATCTGGCCTGATTACCCCAGCCAGGACGATTTCTTTTTCAATGAGGACGAATATTAAATTTTACTTGCCAAAAAAATACTGAAACCGCCCGGCAATGCCAGGCGGTTTTTTGTTTATGGTTATTTTTCCATCTGCTCAATCACTGCGTGCGAAATACCTGTATTGGAAAATCCTCCATCATGGAAGAGGTTTTGCATAGTCACCATACGGGTAAGATCGCTGAAGAGGGTCACGCAGTAGTCGGCGCACTGATCGGCAGTGGCGTTGCCCAGCGGACTCATTTTTTCAGCATAATTGATAAAGCCGTCAAAACCTTTTACACCGCTGCCGGCTGTGGTGCGCGTGGGCGACTGCGACACGGTGTTTACCCTTACTTTCTTTTTCACGGCATAGTGATAGCCGAAACTGCGGCAAACACTTTCGAGCAATGCTTTGGCGTCGGCCATTTCATTGTAGTCGGGGAACACACGCTGTGCTGCAATATAGGTGAGGGCTACAACGCTGCCCCATTCATTGATGGCGTCCATTTCCCAGGCAGTGCGCAGCACGCGGTGCAGCGACATAGCGGAGATGTCAAGGGTTTTCTGGTTGAAACCATAATCTATTTCGGTATAGTGTTTCCCTTTACGCACATTCAGGCTCATGCCAATGGAGTGCAGTATAAAATCAACCCCGCCTCCGAAATGATTCATGGATTCTTCAAACAACTTTTTCAGATCGTCCATACTGGTCACATCCGCACCAATCACCGGAGCCTTTACCGCTTCTGCCAGTTTGTTGATCTCTCCCATGCGGAGCGCTACAGGCGCATTGGTCAACACCAGTTGTGCCCCTTCTTCATAACAACGTAATGCCGTTCTCCAGGCAATGGATTTTTCATCCAGCGCGCCGAAAATGATACCTTTTTTTCCTTTAAGTAAGTTATGTGCCATGATAGATAGTTGATTGTTCTGCAGGAGGACCATTCCTCCCCTTTTGATTTTAAAGCGGTAAAAATAAAGTTTCTTTTGGAGACAAAACACAAAGGCACTATGCGGAAGCAGGCTTCATACAATAAACCAGGCTTCCGGTAAAAATCCGCCAGAGAGAAAGGGCGTTGGGCCTGCTGTCTGCAGATAGTTGTATTCAACGAAAAAGCTCCTCTCCCGACACACCATAATATTCTGCCAGGTCAAACAGCACCAGCATTTCACAATCGGGATATAACCCATCTTCCAGCTTTTGCAACATTTCCGGTGTGATGTTGATGGCTGCTGCAACGGTATCAATATCCAGCTTCCGTTCGAGCCGGAGGCGGCGCAGGTTATTGCCTAATTTTTTCAGGTCATCATTTGCATCGGGATTCCATGTCATACGAACCAATAATTGATGTGAACAAAAAATAAACACAGGGAACCCCAAGGTGGCAGGGAGCTATTAAACAAGAAATGATAACAGGCTATGGTATGGTAACGCACCCGGGTGAAGCAGGCCAGCTGAAGCAATATTCCCTGCTGCAACCATTGCTGCAGCAGGGAAACGATGCTGCTGCTAATATAGGGTATATATTACTGTTAAAAGAAAGTTGCGCATTAATTTTTCACTGCTTTATTTGATCTTCCCTTCCTGCACCATGTCTACATACACTTTTACGCCTATATACCGGCCAATCAGCTGTCCTTCCCTGCCACAATATTCCATAATGCCAGGCAAATGCTGCACCATTTTTTTGCCGGCTGGAGTTTTGTAGAAAGCAAGATACTGGTTCACATCTTCCAATGTAAACCTGGACCGGTAAGCCCGTATGACAGTATTGACCATCCACTTGAATGCCTGGCCATTTTTCATTTCATCCATCAGTCGTTCCAGATAGCCGGGCGGCAATTTGGCAGCATCTCCTTTCAGCGAACTCAATATTTCTTCGGCGAATTGCAGGCCCAGGTTCATAGCGCCTGTCATCTCTATTAATTCGCGTATGGCGCCCGTTAATGCGTCTTCGGGAACATTGGTGGTGTCGAATTGAATGGTGAGTAAAGCTTCCAATACCTCCTCGTCTGAATTTTCATTCCGTGGAGGCGGCGGCGTTGGAATAACTTCCTTTTCGGTTGCCTCTCGTGGAGGAGGTGGTGGAATCGTTTCCTTTGTGGTTTCCTTTTTCCGTTGTTGCTGCGCTTCCGTGGTATAAACACTGATGATACAGAGCACTATCAACAAAAGGGTCTGGGGTAAACGGTTCATATTGTGCATATTAATTAGTAACTGTGTGACCTAACCGCATCACTGTGCGGGCAGCGGGAAAACCTTTGTAACGACCCAGACCAGTAAAAAAGTATACGCAGCTACAAAAACCAATACAATCAGGAGATACAACAAAAGCTTCAAAAATGATTGACGCGGTTGCACAACCCCCTGCAACCAGCGGTTAAAAAACCATGCCGGCACCATTGCAAGCAGCAGGAAAAGAAAGATTAATAACGAGCGCATGCTCAAATGAAGTTTTTTCAGATGTGATCAGTTCATCACCATTTCACGGGCATTCTCCAATGCTGCTGCGGTTGGTTTTTCACCGCTCAACATTTTGGCAATAGCAGTAATGCGCTCTTCCTGTGATAATAAGCGAATGCCGGTCTTCACTGCCTCACCACGAATTTCCTTATGCACAAAATAATGCGCATCGGCTTTGCCGGCTATCTGCGGCTGGTGGGTAATGCAGATCACCTGGCGCCGCGCCGCCAGTTCCTTCATAATAACCCCTACCTGACGGGCAGCCTCACCCGAAATACCTGTATCAATTTCATCGAAAATGAGTGTGGGCAGATCAAGCGAGCGTGCTACCAGCGATTTGATGCACAACATCAGCCTGCTCAGTTCGCCTCCGGAGGCCACCTTGCGCACAGGCTCAAAGCGGTTGCTCTTATTGGCATCAAACAAAAATTCCACGGCATCCCTGCCATAAGGCTGCAAGGATGCAAGCGGCGCTATATCTACGCGCAAACGGGCATTGGGCATGCCCACCTGGGCAAGTAGTTTGTTCACCTTGTCCTGCAACGGCTTTACCTGTTTGGTGCGATTGGCGGTAAGTTTGTCTGCCAGCGCTTCCGCCTTTTGCAACAATTGCTGTACAATGGTTTCTTTCTGCTGAATGGCTTCATCAATATTCAACACCGCCTGCAGCTTTTCTTCCAGCTTTACCCGGATGTCGAGCAGTTCCTGCGTTGTTTTCACACCGTGCTTCTTCAGCAATTTGTATCCCAGGGAGATTCTGTCGTTCAACTGCTCCACCCGTTGCGGGTCGTATTGCACCTGCTCGTTGATGGTCTCTACTTCGCCTGCAATATCTTTCAGTTCTACCTGAACGGATTGCAGGCGTTGCAGCAGTGCGGGCAAATCAGCATGATAAGCACTATACGGTTGCAACTGGTTGATCAGTGATTTCAACTGCTGCACCATGGGTTGTTCGCCTTCATTCAATTCGTAGGTAACGCGCGACAGGGTGGTCTTGATACCTTCTGAATTGTTCAGCAACTGTAAAGCAGCCTCTGCTTCTTCCAGTTCATTTTCTTTGAAGGCTGCTTCTTCCAGTTCATCAAACAGGAATTTATTGTAATCGTATTCCTTCGTAAACTGGTCTTTCTGCTCTTGCAGTGATTGCAGTTCATTGCGGTGTTGCGTCCATTGGGCAAACAGGTCCTGGTATTGCGTAAGTAACTCCTGGTGACCAGCCAGGGCATCCAGTACTTCTCTCTGAAAATCACTTTCACCCAATGTAAGGGTATCAAACTGGCGGTGAATATCTACCAGCAGGTTGCTGAGTGTGCGGAGTTGTTCAAGATTGACGGGCGTGTCGTTTACAAAGGCGCGCGATTTTCCGGCAGCGCTGATCTCGCGCCGGATCACCAGTTCTTCTTCCGTATCCAGATCATTGTTGCGCAGGAAAGTGCGCACTTCCTTTTTGCCGGCCACTGCAAATACGCCTTCCACAAAACATTTCTTTTCGCGGTTCAGCAGCACCGACGTATCTGCCCGATCGCCAAGGATCAGCGACAATGCTCCCATCAATATGGATTTACCGGCGCCTGTTTCGCCGGTAATAATATTCAACTGCCCGGAAAAATCTATCTCGATTTCCTCAATAATGGCGTAGTTCTGAATGTGAAGTTTCTTTAGCACGAAACAAATATAAAGGGTAATCGGGTAATGTGATAAGGTGCTGTTGCAGCATATTCCCTAATTCTCCTTACAGCGTGCAATACCTGCCTTGGCCCGCTGATCAAGGGAGTTTTTATAGTCGTGGTCTTTCATAGAAAGGCAGCGCTGAAACCAGGCGATGGCCGAAGCCTTATCACCCTTTTTTTCATATATAAAACCGATTTGCAATGCTGCCCGCGCGGCATAGTATTCCCTGCGTTTTTCGCCAAGGATAACCGCCTGCTTATAAAAATCAATGGCCTGGTCATCAACATGCAGGTCATCATATAAACGGCCGGCGCGATAGGCAAATTCCAGCTTCTCTTCCGGCAATGCAAAGTCGTTGGCTGTTTTTCCGTGCAACAGGCGGATGGCCTCCCGGTGATAGCCGCCATCATTCAGCAACCGCACGCGCAACAACAAGGGATGCGGCCATTGCGTAGTCTTTGCTTCCTTCTGCGCCTGTTTGTCGGCTTCTGTTTCGGTATTGCCGCGTTGTAAAATAGTTTTTCTGTACGCTTCGGCCTTCGCCCGATCGCCCTGCAGGTAATAGTACCAGCTGAGTTTCTGCAAGGCATCTTTCACATAAAATTTTCCCTTGAAGCGGTCTACAAAACGCTGCAGGTAAAAAGCTGCATCATTTTCCAAATGAAACAATTTGGCATAGCCCAGTTCCATATCCCATACAGGCGTATCAAAATAACCGGACGACGGGTTCCTGTTCAGGATCACCGTTTTGGTCATTTCTGCCTGCTGACTGTTCAGCGCAAGATTAGCGGCGAGGTAGGCGAAGAGATGATTGTTCACCAGATCGAGTTGTTGTTTGCGGATAAAATGAAACACACCTTCGCGGTCATTTGCTATGTAAAACTTCAGGTAGCAGTAGTAGAAGATCGCTTCTTCGCGGAACAGCCGCGCCCACTCATCATCCGATTGCAGGAATTGCTCTACCCGCGACATGCCTTCGCTGATGGTGCCTTTGATACCCAGTAAACTGCTCAGCCATTTATACCCATCCGGTATGGTGCCCGCCGCCACCTGCATGGCGCCGGTAAACAATAAATTGGGAGAGAAAGCAGGATGCGCCTTATAGTTGGCCTTTGCCTGCAAAAACGAACGGCGGAATGCCCAGCCTGCATCCCATGTATAACCGAATTTGATGCGTACGGCCGCCCATTGAAAATGAATAACAGCCTTGCAATACAGGTAGAACGGCGAAGTTGCAGGACCGTCATTGAGCTGGTCCAGTCTTGCGTCCAGGTTTTTAATGCGCCTGGAATATTCTGCCGGGTCTTCATTAAAGAACAGGTTGAAGAAGTCGATATAGTTTTCCAGGAAAACCGGCACGAGGTTATCGGGATTGGCTGCCTTTTCTTGTTGCAGCAGTTCCTGTCCACGCTGCAGTTTCAGTTGGATGATCTCTTTATAGGCTTCGCGGCAGGTGGCATTGAAATCAAACACTTTCTGTGCCGTACCGCGCAGGCCGCTCAACAATAAACCGGTAACTACAATAATAAAAGCCAGCCGGTAAGCGCCTTTGACGGGGTTGATACAGTACATGCCAGGCCGTTGGTTCATGCCACCAATATAGTCACAAATAAAAAAAGTGCCCAATGGAGCACTTTTTTACATACGTTGAACAGGCATCTTTTATTTTACGTCTACACTGTCGAACAGGTCGCGGTCAACGAGAATACGTCCGCAGTTCTCACATACAATGATCTTCTTGCGTTGACGGATTTCGCTCTGACGTTGCGGAGGAATGGCATTAAAACAACCGCCACAGGCATCTCTCTCTACAGGCACCACACCGAGACCGTTGCGGTAGTTTTTGCGAATGCGGTCGTAACTGTTCAGCAGCCTTTCTTCTACTTTTTCACGCGCTTCAGAAGCCAGTTTATTAAAATGTTTTTCTTCTTTTTCGGTTGAAGCAATGATCTTTTCCAGTTCGCCTTTCTTGGTGGCCAGTACGCCTTCTTTGTTGGCTACATTTTTCTTGGCTTTGTCGAGCACCACCACTTTTTCAGCAATTTCTTCGTTGGCGTCGCGGATGTGTTTTTCGGCCAGCTTCATTTCCAGCTGCTGCATTTCAATTTCTTTGTTGATGGCCTCAAACTCACGACTGTTCTTTACGTTCTCACTTTGCTTTTCGTATTTCTTGATCAGTGCTTCGGCTTCCTTGATGGCATTTTTCTTCTGATTGATGAACTCCTGTATGCCATTGATCTCTTCCTCGATCCTTGTCTGGCGGGCATGTAATCCCTGGATTTCATCTTCCAGATCTTTTACTTCCATTGGCAATTCCCCTTTCAGTATCTGGATCTCATCAATTTTTGATTCGATCTTTTGCAGCGCTACCAGTGAGGATAATTTTTCTTCAACGGAATAATCTTTAACGTTCGCCATATAGTAATTGTGGTTTGTCGTTTGTTGTTTGCCGTGCACGTCCGTTTCCGGAGCGATGCGACAGTTTCAATCTCACGCTATAAAAAGTAAAATACCGGGTTGGTCCTTACCTTCGATTGAAGGACGGCAAAGTTAGGGAATTTTTCCTGCAAAACCGCTCCCAGCCAGTCTGTCGTAAACTGTTCACTTTCAAAGTGGCCGATATCTGCAATCACCATCCGGCCATTGGCATCGAAAAATTCATGGTATTTCATATCGGCCGTGATATATACGTCCGCTCCGGCCGCTAACGCTTTGGAAACCAGGAAGCTACCTGCTCCTCCGCACACGGCCACCTTACGCACCGGCCGGTTGAGCAGGGCGGTATGCCGTATAACCATGAGCCCGAACGCCTCTTTCAGCCGCTGCAGAAAAACCCGTTCTTCCACCGGTTCCTGCAATTCCCCGATCAGTCCTGCCCCCGCCTGCGGGTGTTCATTGGCCAGTTCCACCACATCGTAGGCCACTTCCTCATAGGGGTGGGCTTCCAGCAGGGCGCGCACCACCCTGCCCTGCAGCCAGGCGGGAAAGATTACTTCTATCTTCAGTTCCTTTTCATAATGACGCTGACCGGGTTGTCCCACAAAGGGGTTCGTGCCTTCACTGCCTTTGAAGGTGCCGGTACCTTCCACCCCAAAACTGCATTCGCTGTACTGACCGATATGACCGGCGCCGGCAGCAAAGATGGCGGCGCGCACGGGCTCCACCTGCTCCACCGGTACAAACGTGAACAGTTTTTTCAGCGTAGCAGCCTTTGGCGATAAGATGCGGCGGTTGACCAGCGAGAGTTGGTCAGCAATGCGGCCGTTCACACCCCGCAACACATTGTCGAGGTTGGTATGAATGGCATACAACGCAATATCATTTTTGATAGCAGTGATCACCGCTTTTTCCACATAATTGCGACCAGTAATTTTTTTCAGTCCGCTGAATATGATGGGGTGATGCGCCACCACCAGGTTGCAGCCATTACTGATGGCTTCCTCCACTACGGCTTCTGTGGCATCAAGGGTGCACAGGATGCCGGTACACTCCCAGCCTGCATTGCCGGTAAGCAAACCGGCATTGTCATACTGCTCCTGCAATGAAAGCGGCGCCAGCGATTCGAGATGGGCGATAACGTCTGCTATTTTCATGCTGGCAAAGATAAAGGCGGGAGGCGGGAAAGTGAGGAGCGGTCAGGCAGTCGGGTAAAGAAAGCAAAAGGCATACTAATTGCAGTACCTTTATCACTAACTCAACAGCATGCGAACTCCATGGTTGATACTGGCTGGTACACTGGTGGCAGGCATAGTGATGTACCTGATTTCAAGGTATCAGTCGCCGCCCGGCCAGTATGATTCGCTGAACCTGGAGAATAAAGACACAGCCATCATCAACCGGGTGCGGGTATATGCCGCTACACAACCTACCGAGCTTTATTACCTTGATAAGACCTGGCTGCAACCGGATTCCACCCCGTTAAAGATGGTGCTCAAAAGCAGCCGGCTGAACTTCATGCCCAAGCATTACCAGTCGCTGGCATTGATCGTTACCTATGCCGATAGTTGTTTTTACGATCTCGAAATTGATAAGGAAGACCCTGAGCAGTCGTACGACATCAGCTTTACCCTGCTACCCGAACGCGATACGTTGTTCATCAAAGGTGAAGTACAAACAGGAGATGGCATTGTACAGTTCAGCGGCCCCATGATGAAAATGTACAAGGGATTTATTCTTACCTACAATAACCGCATGCCACAGCAACACGACTCGCTGGAAGCCGGTACCCCATCCATTGCCCAAGGCGGCGCCAATAAGACCATTACCGTGATTGAGAACTGAACGAAGACCTTTACTCAATAATTTTTTCCACCCGCGTCAGTTTTCCTTCTTCATTCATGCCTTCCAGGATAACACGCAGGCGGGTAGACATATCATTGTTGTAAAAAGTGATGGACAATCTCCGGTTACCCGCATCCGTAAGTACGTACGGCGCCCAGTAAAGCGTGCTCCGCACATCCGTTACTTCATGCATGGGCGATTCTTTTGAATAATCCGGCGAATAGAATTCCTTCGGTGGCGCATATCCTACCAGAGTTCCTCTGGACAGGCCGGGCGAAGAGGTCTCATTCGGTCCGCGCTCTGTACCTTTTTTGGTATAAACCGCAATGGCGCCGCCGGCACCACCACCGGGAGCGCCGAAGAAGGGCGGACGGAATGCTTTTACATACGCAATGTCCGTAACAGGAATATTCTGCAGTGCAGTGGCATCCACCTGCATTTCATTTAAAAATAAAGTAGGCGTTCCCTGCCGCCAGCTGAGTACCGGAGTGCCGCCCATGGCATTGGATATCTGCAAACCGGCCACCCTGCCCTGCAGGTACTGGAAAATGTTCATAGCCCCGGCGGCAACCGGGTCATTCACCAGGTCAAAACTAATGGCGTCGCTGCCACGAAACAGGCCGCTGGTATATTCTGCGTCCATCTGTTCGGTGCGTGAACGTTGGCGCGCCCGCACCGTAACGGCTTCCAGCGTGCGCACCTTTTTGGCCAGGTCGGGTTTGATGCGGCTGGCTTCGGCAGCAAACAAACGTCCGCGGCTGAGCATAGATGTATCAACCGGCAACGGAATGCGCCAGGTTGAGTCCGGACGCAGGGTGCCATAATCTTTCCATGTGCCGTTGGTAAAGTTCATGGAGCCGCGGTTGGCCAGGTACTTGTTGTTGTTGAACTGGTAAAACACTTTCACTGTATCAAAAAAGATCAGTCCGTCTTCCACAAACTTTCCGGTACTATCGGCCGCCAGTGAAAACAATTGCCGCGAAGAGTCTTTGGCTTCGAGAAAAATATTCAGTTCAGTATTTTTCGGAATCTGCGAAGGCGCCACACCGGCCAGTTCTGCACGAATAGAGAGAAAATTCTCCCGCGGGTATTTGATCTCCGGCACTTTACCGGCAGCCAGGTCTTCCCATTTAAAACGCCGCCAGCCATGCGTCAGCATCACCAGGTCAAGATGGCCGCGGATCATTTCATCGGTGCCCAGGAAATAATAATAGGGATTGTGCACATAGCCTTTCAGTTCGCCGCTGAGGAGCAGGCGCGATACAATGTTTTCCGCATCGGGGTCTGCCTTGCTGATGCCCGCATCGGTAATGGAGATAGACATGTTTGAGCGAAGCGTGTCGGGCACTTCAATTTCTATTACGTTCTTGCCACGTTTGCTCAGGTCTTTCAATACGGGTGTTACACGTGTGCTGTAGAAATAATCTTCTTTATTGATAAACGTGATCCGCTCTGCCACTGCGTTCCAGTTGGCGTCAAACAGGGTCATTGTGAGCACGCCGCTGGGTATGCCGTCCAGCGGAATGGCGCCGCCGATCATAAATGTTTCACTCAGGTTGAGGCGCGCTTTATACACCACCTGCTGGTTGTAATGGGCCACCAGGTGCATGATTTTAAAATGATCCGGCGACTGCTGCGAACGGCGTACCACAAATCCTTCCCGGTCGTCCTGCTGCGTGCACCGCAGAATAGCCCCTGTTTTTTTAGCCTTTGGCAAGGGTGTTTTGCGCAGCTGTTTCTTTTCATCCTGCCACTCGGCCACATAGGTCTGTCCGGGTTTTGGTTCCAGCACAATACGGCCCATACCATTGTGTTCGCTTTCAAACTGGGTCACTACAGCGCCGCTGCCGTCTTTGATAGTCCCTTTCACATCAACCGGCAATCCATATATATCCGATGCTTTGAATGCTACAATGGATTCCAGGCCTTCTACCAGGTCGCCGCCTTCGGGGAAGAATTGCAGTTTGGTAGTGCTTTGTGCGGATGTGGTAGCGGCCGGCAGATTCTTATCGAGTATGCGGAAAGTTTTGGTATAGATAAAGCTGCTGTCGAAGTTCAGCATCCACGTGGTATAAGCCCTGAACACCACCGTGGGGCTGTTCAGCGTAGCAGGCAGATCAAAATGCCCGGCAGTACTGGCCTCAAAAATGGGCAGTATCTTTTCCTGCAGCACTTTGCCCGAAGGGTCCAGTAATTGCGCATAAAAATTCCGGCTGATGCCGCTGGGCGCTATGCCGGAATACAGGTAGGCTTTGAACCAGATGGTTTCGCCGGTGTTGTAAGCCGGCTTATCGAAGTGTACATAGATCTTTTCCTGGGGATAACGCTCTCCATATACGTTGATCATCGAATCTATAGATTGTGCCCGGCCGGCAACACTGAAGATGACCAATGCAGCAAGAGCCGCTGATAGCTTATATGCATTCAATAGTTTCATCAGAAGATCCTTGTTATGACAGATTACCGGCTAAATTAAGGTAATGTGAAAATTTGTAAATGTGAAAATGTTGAAAAATAGCTGGTGAGCTGCTATAAAAATGTGCCATGGGGATGAATGGCCGGGGCATCAGCTTTGTAATGAGGATAACTGTACGCTGAGCGTACCATTGCGGCCGGGGGCATCAGCACATTCAATACATTTGCTAATTTTCCCGTTTTCAAACCGGCACAATAAGTAACCATGGCACACAAGTTATACCAGGAGTATGTTCAGAAAATGCGCACCATTGCCGACGTTCGGCATGCCAGTGCACTATTGCAATGGGACCAGGAAACTTATCTTCCTCCCAAAGGCGCAGCCATCCGCGGACAGCAGATCGCTACGTTGAATGAGATCAGTCACCAGTTGTTTACAGACGAAAGCCTGGGCCGCTTACTGCAGCAATTGATGGAAACAGAAGGACTGTCGCCGGATGAAAAAAAGAATGTGGCGCTTACCTGGGAAGATTATTCCAGGAACAAAAAAGTTCCTGCGTCCTTTGTTCGCGAGATGTCTGAAACAGTAAACAAAAGCTTCCACAGCTGGATGGAAGCGCGCCGCCAAAACGACTTCAGCGTTTTTGCCGGCGACCTGGGCCGGTTGTGCGAACTGAAAAAGCAGGAAGCCGATTACCTGGGATACGAAGATCATCCCTACAACGCATTACTCAACGATCATGATAAAGGAGCAACCGTAGCATTGCTCGATAAAGTGTTTTCCACCGTGCGCCCGCCACTGCAGGCGCTGCTGGAAAAGATCCGCAACAGCCCGCAGGTGGATGATACCTTCCTGTACCGGCATTATCCCAAAGACAAACAATGGGCCTTCAGCCTGCACTTGCTGAAAGAACTGGGATATGATTTTGAAGCCGGCAGGCAGGATATTTCCGAACATCCCTTCAGCATCAGTTTCAACAGCAATGATGTGCGGATCACCACCCGCATTGATGAACACAATATGGCCAACATGACCTGGAGCTGTATTCACGAACTGGGTCATGCATTTTATGAACAGCATCTGCCCGATGCCCAATACGGGTTGCCGCTGGGAGAAGCGGCCAGTTATACCATTCACGAGTCACAGTCACGGCTATGGGAAAATCATGTGGGCCGGAGCCTCGCTTTCTGTGAACGATTCCTTCCGATGATGAAGGAGTATTTTCCGGAGCAGTTGAAAGATGTTACCACTGACCAATTCTACCGGGGCATCAATAAGGTAGAACCCTCCCTGATCCGTACCGAAGCCGATGAACTTACCTATCACTTTCATGTAATGGTGCGGTATGAACTGGAAAGATCATTGATGGAAGGATCGCTGAAGGTGGCAGACATACCGGCCTTCTGGAACGATCACTACAAACACTACCTGGGCGTGGTGGTGCCCGACGATAAGCAGGGCTGCCTGCAGGATGTGCACTGGAGCCATGGCAGTTTTGGATATTTCCCCACCTACAGCCTGGGCAGCTTTTACGCGGCCCAGTTCTTCAACACTGTAAACCAGGCAATTAATGACCTGAACGGGCAAATACAAAAGGGAGAAACTTCTGCGTTATTATTATGGCTGAGCAAACGGATACATGCTTTTGGCCGTAAATATACCAGTGAGGAGCTGAGCCGGGAGGTGACCGGCGAAACCCTGAACATTGATCATTTTATCCAATATGCTACTGAAAAATACCGACATATTTACCAGTTTTAGCCGGGTGGACCGGTTTCCTTCCCGGGTGATAAGACGGTGTGCCTCAAACCTTATGCTATGAAGAAATTTTTACCCTTAATAGCTTGTTTTTTTGTGTTTTCCTGCATTTCTTGTCAGAAATATATTGAAAAGCAGGCGGAAAAGAAAGTACTGGAGGCGATGACAACAGGCATCTGGATCGTAGAACAATTCCTTGAAGATACAGCGGATATCACCACCCAATTCCTCAACTACGACTTCCGTTTTTTTGAAAACGGAACGGTTACAGGTACAATTGGAACGAATGTTGCCAATGGTACGTGGGTCGCCAATACGTCCAACTATTCCATCACGTCCGAATTCCCTTCGGCCGGAAATCCTCTTGAAAAACTAAACGCAACCTGGGTGATCAAAGACAGCTATTGGGATTTTGTAAAGGCGGAAACCGCCACTTCCAATGGTAAGAATGTGCTCCGGTTGCGGAAGAAACCCTGAAGCTGATGTGCTCCTGAGCTACCCCTCCGGGAGGTGCTGGTGGCACATTATTGCACCAACCGCAGGCACAGCATCCCGTATCCTATGTACCACGTTATGAGGTACCGGATTTTTTACGGTACTTCGCACCCGTTTACAACTTTCCACCATGGGTGAACGTTGTAGGCGTTGACCGTTAACTTATTGCCCGGCAATAAGTTAATGTCATCCATTCAAAGGGTTTTCATGCAAGGTTAAGTGGCTGATTGGGTAGCCCTGTAATTCAATAAACATTTTCACTTGATCTCTATTCCACTATTACCTTCTGAAAGCATTTTTGGTGTGACCCGGGGGATTGTATCATGGCTGCGCCGCAGCATGCTCCGTCCCCTGTGCGTGATGGCATTGCTGGCAATTACCGGCATGCAGGCGGCGGCACAGGCGCCCGTAGCGCAGTTCACGGCCAACCGTACCTCGGGATGTGCTCCGCTGGTAGTGACCTTCCAGGATCAGTCTACCGGCAACCCTACCTCCTGGAACTGGGGGTTTACCAACGGCCAGCTATCCGGCAACCAGAATCCCACCATTACTTTCAGCCAGCCGGGCACCTACAGCGTGAGCCTGGTGGTGCAGAATGCAGACGGTACGCACGGTATTACCAAAACAGATTACATCACGGTATATCCGTCACCTACCCCCGCCATCAGTTCGGATGTTTCCATCGGCTGCGTACCGGTAGATGTGCAGTTTACCGACCGGAGCACTGCCAACGAGGGCACCCTCACCACCTGGGAATGGAATTTTGGCGATGGCACTACATCCACTCAACAGAATCCGCGCAAAACCTATACGCAGACTGGCTTTTATACCGTGAGCCTTCGCGTAGTCAGCAGCACCGGTTGCGAAGCATCACGCACCTTTGTACGACATATACGCATTGTGCCGGGCGTAACGGCTGAGTTTGCCAACAGCACGCCGGTAACCTGCCAGGCGCCCTTCAACATAAATTTTTCCAACCAGACAAGCGGGCCGGGCAATATGACCTGGCAATGGGATTTCGGTAACAGCGGCACTTCCACCCAGCAGCATCCTTCCACTTCCTATACTGCTCCGGGCACCTATAATGTGCAACTCATCGGCAGAAGTGAATATGGCTGCGCCGATACCATTGTAAAGCCGGTTACCATTACTGCCTTCGGTACTGCTATTGACGTACCCGATGAACTTTGCCTGAACACCCCCATAAATTTTCAGAATGGTTCTTCGCCGGCGCCGGTGTCTGCAGTATGGGATTTCGGCAATGGTGCGCAGAGCACCAATATTCATGATACTACGCGCTATACCGAATATGGCGATTACACTGTTAAACTGGTAAACACTTACCCGAACTGTGTAGATTCCGTGGAAAAGCTGGTTACTGTGTTGCCGCTCCCTACCGTGCATTTTGCAGCGTCTGAAACGGTAAGTTGCCGCGCGCCATTTACGGTTAATTTCCAGGACCTGTCGCCGGATGCGGTGGCATGGCGATGGGACTTTGGAGATGGGACCACTTCTACCGAACAACATCCAACGCATACCTACCAGGCCGAAGGACAGTATACGGTATCACTCACCATTACCACCGCTGCCGGTTGCATGAATTCCGTTGGTATCAGCAATTATATACGGATCATCAAGCCTACCGTACGCATTGCCAATGTGCCCGACGGCGGTTGTATTCCTTTTACATTTCAGCCGGTACCCAGTGTAAATGCCGTTGACGGCGTAGCCAACTGGTTCTGGGACTATGGCGATGGATTCACCAGTACGGCGCCCAATCCGCCCTCCCACGTCTATACGAATGTGGGCACCTACACCATGAAACTACGCATAACCACCAACGGTGGTTGCACCGATTCCATAGTTGTGCCCGGCGCTATCAGAACAGGCACGAAACCTGTGGCAGATTTCTCCATGAGCACGCCCGATACGTGTGCGGCTTCAGACATACAATTTACCAGCCTTTCTACCCACCCGGACGGCGTTGACGACGTACTGTGGGTATTTGGCGATGGCAATACGTCGGAGGAGACGAATCCGATTCACTCGTTTACCGACACCGGTGTATTCAACGTAACCCTTACGGCCTTCCATAACGCGTGCCCGTCAGACCCGGTTACCAAACCGGTGCATATAAAACCACCCATTGCCGATTTTGATTTTGATGTTTCCTGTGACAATAAAAGAATGGTAACGTTCATAGACCGGTCAAAAACAGACCCCGACTATGGCGATATTTCCTATACCTGGGAATTCGGCGACCCGGCCAACAGCACTTCCGGCAGCCTGGGCGACACGAGTTTTATTTATCCGGACCTTGGCGAGTATAACGTAACGCTTACCGTGACGAACGGGAGCTGTACCCATACCAATACGCGCACGGTGCGACTGGTTTCTGATTTAGCGGATTTCACGATCAGCAAAACAAAGGTATGCCGGAACGAACGATTTACACTTACTACAGTCAACAGCAACCCATCCAATATCAGCGGCTATGCATGGTCGCTGGGAGGCGGACCGTTTGTTCCGTCTGACCGCAGCATTTCGGCCTCCTTCCCTGCCAATGGCGTTTATAATATAGCACTGCGGATTACAGATATCAACGGCTGCGAGGATACCAAAACTTTGCAGGATGCCGTCACCGTTACGGGCCCCACGGCGCGCTTTATTGCCGATGACCCCGGCGCCTGCAGCAATACACCCATCACGTTTACCGACCAGAGCACCTCCGATGATCCCATTACCCAATGGCTCTGGAATTTCGACGACGGGCAACCTACGCAGTCGCTGACCGCCCCGTTTGTGCATGCATTTGCCGACACGGGCACCTATACCATCCGCCTTACAGTAGTGGATAACAACAATTGCCGGCATACGTATACGCTGCCCGACAGCATACGCATCACCAGACCGGTAGCCGGTTTCCGCTCCGCCTATACCACCATTTGCCCTGACGTGCCGTTGTCATTTACCGATACCTCCAAAGGATTGATTGAAACCTGGTCATGGGATTTTGGCGATGGCAATACGTCCACCGACCGGCACCCGGTACATACCTATACCGGCGATGATTCGGTATATACGGTAAAACTGACCATTACCGATTCAGTAGGATGCCAGGATTCGGTTATACGGCAAAGTTATATTGCCACACGCAGGCCGAAGGCTGCCTTTACGGTGACAGACACCTCTACCATCTGTCCGCCGATTGAAACGAAATTTACGTTCCTGGGACAGGATTACGAGTCGTTCCACTGGGACTTTGGCGATGGCAATACGTCCACCCTCCAGAACCCCAGCAATTTTTACAACGACTTCGGTTCGTATACTGCCCGGCTGATTCTGCGGGGTTATGGAGGTTGTTACGATACGGCTGCTGCCGCTGTGAATGTGTACAACCCGCGCGCCAGTACCACGCTTACCTATAGTCCCCTGCGGGCCTGCAACGAACTGATGGTCGATTTCAACCTTACCTGGCCGCCGGGCACCAGTCATACGCTTTACTTTGGCGACGGCGCACTGGACACCTCGGATCGCACCTCCCTGCAGCATTTCTATGCGCAACCCAGGAATTATACGCCCACCATCCTGTTGCGCGATAGCCAGGACTGCCAGGTAAACATCGGCGGTGCACAAACCATTGAAGTGATTGGCGCCATTCCGTTATTTGGTAAGGATAAGCGCGCCTTCTGCGACTCAGGCACCGTGACGTTCCAGAATTATACCCTGGCGCCCAACGACCCGGTGCAGAGCCGGCTCTGGGAGTTTGGCGACGGCGCCACTTCTACCGATGAAAACCCGGTACACTTTTATGCACAGCCGGGCACCTATATCATTGCCCACAACATCACCACCGAAGAAGGATGCACCAATGTGCGGTACGACACAGTGCGCGTGCATGGTACGCCGCATGCGCAGATCAATGGAGAAGATGTTGTGTGCATAGATGAAATACTGCCGCTGGCAGGCCAACTCATCAGGCCCGACACGTCCATTACCTGGACCTGGAACCTGGCCAATGGTACTTCGGGCAACGGGCCAACGGTAAATACCTCTTATGGAACAGCAGGCGATTACGTGGTAACGCTCACCACCAGCAATCTCCTGAACTGCACGGCCACCACTACCAAAAATATTTTTGTGCCACCATCGCCTGTAATTACGGTTACGGAGAACCCGGTGATACCTGTTGGCACAGGCATTGACCTGCCCGTTACCTATAGCGAGCATATTGCGAATTATACCTGGACGCCGCCCACCAGGCTGTCGTGCACCGACTGCCCCACACCGTATGCCAACCCCATCTCCACCACCACGTATAAGGTGACGGTGGAAGACATTTATGGCTGCCAGGCATCGAAGGATATAACGGTGACGGTTATCTGCAATCATGAAAACTACTTTGTGCCCAACACTTTCTCCCCCAATGGTGATGGTGTGAATGATATTTTTGCGCCGAGAGGCAAGGGCATTTTCAGGGTGAACAGCATGAAGATATTCAACCGCTGGGGTGAATTGATTTTCGAAAAGCGCAACTTTATGGCCAATGACCGGAGTCCCTCGGGCGGATGGGATGGAACTTATAAAGGAAAACCGGCACAGCAGGATGTATACGTGTACATTATCGAGTTTGTGTGCGACAACTCACAGATAATACCATTCAAAGGCAATGTGTTATTGATACGGTAAGGATTATTTTTTGCATGAGCTGATTTGCCTATTGTGAATTCATATATAACCGGAGCACAATGAAACATATTTTACCAGGACCAGGAAAGTGGCCGCTGTTGACGCAGGGACGCCAATGGCTGTGCTCCGCAGTACTCCTGTGCATAGGCATGGTGGGCGCACAGGCGCAGGACATCCATTTTTCGCAATTCTTTGAAGCGCCGCTCCTGCGCAACCCTTCACTGGCCGGCATCTACACCGGCGATATCCGCGTGCAGGGCGTGTACCGCGATCAGTGGAACAGTGTGACCAATGGCTATCGCACAGGTTCCCTGAATGCTGAATACAAAATGCCTATAAGGAAGAATGATGATTTTATTACCGCCGGTGTGCAGGTATTGTACGACAAAGCCGGTACCGTGGGACTGGCCACTACGCACCTCCTGCCTGCGCTGAATTATCATAAAAGCCTGAGCAGCGAAAAGACCATGTACCTCTCCCTCGGCTTTATGGGCGGTATGATCCGCAAGTCCATTGACTATTCCAAGATCACCACCGATAACCAGTACAATGGCGGCGGTTTTGATCCTTCCCTGCCTATAGGCGAAACCTTCACCGCGCCCAATTTCACCACGTGGGATGCGAGTGTGGGCATGAGTTTCAATACCACCTTCGGCCGCGATCAATGGAACAGTTTGTTTATCGGCGCTGCCTATCATCATCTCAATCGTCCTAAAAATTCATTCTACCGCAATCCTGCTATTGAACTGAACCCGAAGTATGTGTTCTCCGCCGGTGTACGACTGAATGTGGATGACTTTACTTCTTTTATCATCCAGGCCGATCAGTCCATACAGGGTCCTTTTGCAGAAACCATTGCCGGTGCCTTGTATTCGCATAAGCTGGGAGATATGGTGGATGACCCGTTGTATACAGTGCATGTTGGCGCCTTCCTGCGCTGGGAAGATGCGCTGATCCCTGTGCTGAAACTGGACAGGAAACCGCTCTCCATTGCTATCAGTTACGACGTCAATATCTCTCCGTTGAAAACCGCCAGCCAGGGTCGTGGCGGGTTTGAAATCTCCCTTTCGTATGTAGGTTTTCTCGATCGGGAAAACAGCAGCCTGATGAAAGTGATCTGTCCGAAATTTTAATGCTTTTCCCTTCGGGAACCGTAGTCCGGCCGCTCTGCGGCGTTGAAAAAAATTGTAAATTACCAATGATGCGCAGCCGGGGAGGAGTAATAGGACCTTTTTTCCAACCAACGCTACTTCACTGCATGAGAAAAAGGTGGCCGGGCATCGTGTTACTATTTCTTACAACATTCACTGCCTACGGGCAAAATCGCAGCGACTGGCGCAACTACGTGGACGCAAAGATCGTGGAAGCCGATAGCGCCGCCATCAAACACCAGCGCACCTTTTACCTGGTAAAATGGGTTTCGGCAGACCGTCCTTATAAAGAAACATGGTATTATACGGTCAGGGACAACAAAGTTCTGGAATTTGAAATCCGCTATACCGTGGACTCCGTTGAATTTTCAGAAACCTATTACCTCGACAACGGAAACCCCATTTGCATGGAACGTTACGAAACGGTATACTTCCCCAGCTATGAAGATGAAATCAAACGCGGCGAAGTGCTCTTCTTCATCAACAACAACCTGAAGCAATATGTGATGGTGGGTTATTCGCAGGACCGCCCGCGCGACAATTATTTTGTGTTTGACTCTTTAAAACGATTTGCTGACCGGTATGCGGAGTTGAAGGAAAATATTATTGCTACCGGCCAATGGAGACAATAAACCTGCTTAAAAAAAACTTTCTGCTGCTTTGCGCCTTCGCATGCTCATGGTTCATAGTTTTGCAAAAATATTATCTATGAGCGTAGCCATTGGTCAACCAGCACCGGCATTCACATTATACGACACAGAGAAAAAACAGGTAAGCCTCGAATCACTGCAGGGAAAGAAGGTAGTATTGTTATTTTTCCCGCTCGCTTTTACCAGTGTTTGCACCAAAGAATTGTGCAGCGTGCGCGACAATATCAGTTTTTACAACAACACAGATGCAACGGTGCTGGGCATCAGCGTTGATTCATTGTTTACGCTTGGCAAATTCAAAGAAGAGCAGCAACTGAACTTTCCGCTGCTGAGCGATTTCAACAAAGAAGTATCCCGTGCCTACGGGTCCATATACGAGCAATTCGGGTATGATATGAAAGGCGTTTCCAAACGGGCCGCGTTTGTTATTGACCGGCAGGGGGTAGTTCGGTATGCCGAGGTGCTGGACAATGCCGGCGAGGTGCCCGACTTTGCAGCAATACAGGAAGCTTTGCAGGCAATAAATTGATTTCCACTGTGCTAAAAGGCTGTTTAGCAGTTTCCTTTGATAAATAGCAAAGGTTAAATCACCTGTTTGCGGTATAATTTTTTGCGGGTACTCGTTGTAAATTTGGGTAAAAAAAAATACCTTGAGGTTAATTGGGAGAATTTTATCGCGTATGAGGATTTTTTACACACTATCTTTTATCCTTTTACTGTCAACACCGGTGCTGAGCCAGGATCGTATGCCTGACCCGCAGCCTGTGGTGAAAGTGATAAAATTCTACCCGAACCCTGCCACTTCCTTCATCACTTTCGATTTTCAGCAGGCAGACGAAAAACAATACAGTCAACTTAATCTTCAGATCTATAACCTGATCGGTAAAAAAGTACACGAGGTTACCAAAGTCACACAACGCACCACTGTAAACCTCGACGAATTCTACCGCGGCGTTTATATCTTCCAGTTACGCGATAAGTCCGGGAAAGTAATTGACTCGGGAAAATTCCAGGTGGCGAGATAATCAGCGTTCTTACTTTCCGGCCATTATTGCATAGATTACTTACTCCACCTGCACAATCAAAAATTTCAGATACTGTGTATTCTCCCATTGCCAGATGATGGGGTGATCGGCCGATTGCGTCTGAAAAGTCACCTGTCGCAATTTGCGGCGCGCATCTTTGGCCGCCATCCGGATCGTCTCCAGAAACAATGCCGGCGACACCAGGTTGGTGCAACTGGAAGTAACCAGGAATCCTCCCGGACGCAACAGTTTCATACCACGTAAGTTAATCTCCTTGTAACCGGTGATGGCCTTCTGAATGTTTTCGCGCGTTTTGGTAAACGAAGGCGGATCAAGCATGACCACATCATACTGGCGTCCTTCCTTTGCCCATGCTTTCAATACATCAAATGCGTTCACTGCTTCAAACCGCACGATATGATCAAGACCGTTGAGCTTTGCATTTTCCGTAGCCTGCTGCACGGCATTTTCTGAAATGTCCAGTCCCAGTACGGACTTTGCGCCATAGTGCGCCGCATGAATTTCAAACGTGCCTGTATACGTGAAAGCACCCAGTACATCGGCTCCTTTTACGATGTGTTGGATAGCGCGGCGATTGTCTTGCTGGTCAAGGAAATAGCCGGTCTTCTGGCCATTTTCTATATCCACATGAAACCGCAGGCCATTCTCGTTGATAATGACCTTTGTGTCAAACGGAGCAGATAAAAAGCCTTTTTGCTGCGGCAGTCCTTCCAGTTCGCGTACCGGCACATCTTTGCGTTCGTATATGCCTTTGGGTTGAAAGATTTTTTGCAGAGCATCCACAATGGCCGGCTTCCACACATCAATGCCCAGCGCCAGGGTTTGAATCACAAAATAATCGTTGAACTTATCAATGATCAGTTGCGGAAGATAATCAGCCTCCCCAAAGATCAGGCGGCAATTTTCAACATACCCTAACTGCCGGCGGTATTGCCAGGCCTGCAACAACCGGTTATAAAAGAATTGCTCATTGATGTCTTCCTGCTTATCCCGTGTAAGCAGGCGTACCTGTATCTGCGACTGCGGATTGATATATCCTTTCCCGATAAACTTCTTGTCGTGCGTATACACTTCACCAATATCGCCGGGGGTTACCGCGCCATCAATATAATTCACCTCATTGCCGAATATCCAGGGATGCCCGTTGGCCACCCGGGAACTGATCTTTTTCTTTAAAAATACTTTTATCATGCGGGGGTAAAGCTACTGTGAAAATCCGCAAGTTAGTCCTTACCTGATTATTCTTTTCTCCCCCTTACTATTGGTGATAGTGATTTGCGCCATCTCGTCGTCCACCAGCATAAACCTGCCCGGTTGCGATAAAAAGGAAGCGCCATACTGCAGATCGCGCAGTTGTGTTTTACCATTCTTATAGGTGATGACCGCCGTTTCATCCAGCACACTCAGGGATACACAATGCACGGCAGCTTTCAAGGCAAAGAGTTTCAAAGGGCCGCGATGCTGTCCGGCTGCCAGTAAGTAGTGACCGTGGGCGCTGCGCAGTTTTACCAATGCTTTGCCGTTGCCCGGAATAAACAGGCCGCTTTCGGTGATCGAAGCCGGCTCAAAGGTACCATCTCCCCTCCCCCGTAACAACAGGCCATTGCATCCGTCGTAGCGGCCTACGCCTACATCTGTGCTGTAATCATTGCCATTGATTATGATATCGGCATTTCCGTCGTAGTTTATATCGTCCACCACCATTCCGTTGAGGCATGACCATTGTGTAGTTGCGGGTAAAGGCGTACAGGCAAATTTTCCGTTGCCCAGGTTCTTTATATAACAATGACTGAAATTATTCGCTTCCACCACCAGTGCGTCCTGCAATTCTTCCTTACTGAACATCTGGTGTACCGTGGCATTGGCATAGGTTTTATAGCGCGGATATTTCGCCCTGAACCCGATCAGCTGCCTGATCATATCATCGCGCGTATGCGCTACAAATTCTTTTTTGGTTTTGTCTTCCATGGAAGATGGCAGGTACAAGGCAGGCACCGCGTCATAGCTGCCGTTCTTATCAAAGTCTTTCGCGTACATCCGCACCGGGTACCGGTCACTGGCTTTGTAAAAGGAATTCAGTCCCAGGTTGCCTGCCACATAGTCCATATCGCCATCGTTGTCAAAATCGCCGCTCACAATACTGTTCCACCATCCTTTGTGTTGCTGCAATCCTGTGCCGGCAGTAACATCCCGGAAATTACCTTTTACATTTTGCAGAAAGGTGAGCGGCATCCATTCACCGGCCAGCACCAGATCCTGCCAGCCATCGTTGTTGAAATCGGTCCAGATGGCGTCTGCAATCAACCCGATATTGTTCAGCATGGGGGCGGCCGTGGAGGTTACATCAGTAAAAGCAATTTTTCCCGGGCGGGAATCGTTGCGATAGATAGCAGACGAAACCGGTTTGGGATAAGCACCCGGCTCTACCCTGCCCGCCACGAAGAGGTCAAGATCACCATCCTTGTCGAAATCCGCCGCACGCACACAACTTTTACTGGTGTAGTTGGCGGGAAGCGCTGTACTGTCTATCGTAAATACACCTTTTCCGTTGTTCACAAATAGTTTATCCGCATATGCCGTACCGTTACTCTCATTTTCGTACCCCCCGCTGGTGATGTATATATCGAGGTCATGGTCATTGTCTGCATCAAACAGTACAATGCCCATATCTTCACCCAACTTGGTCTGCTCACTGGCGTCTGGTAGCAAAGCCCTGCTCACAAAAGCACCGGACGGCTGCTGCAGGAACAATTGCGCACTGTAAAACCGCGAACCGCCCACCACCAGGTCATCCAGTCCGTTACCATCCAGGTCGCCTGCGGCCAGCGCCGGGCCATATTCGGATAGTTTATGCGGCAGCAGTTTCTGGATATTGAAATCCACAAAATCTTCGTCGCGGTGTACATACTGAATACCGGCTGCGCGTGTGATATCATGGAATAGCGGTGCAATGCGCGGATATTCCGGCGACCAGCGGTTGTCTGCTTCAGTGTGCGCTACTGTCAATAACTGATCTGCCGACACCTGGCGCAATACCTGCATTTTGCCATCGGGCCATTTAATGCAGAGGGAATCCACAGACGTTACTGCGCCCAAACCAAAATGCACATCGGGTTGTATGGAAGATAAATACCCTCTTGCCGTAGTTTGTTCATAAGCCTGTATGTTTCCACCATAATGCAGTTCTATCCATGTGCCCAGTCCCATCCGGTTCAACGAGTCGCCGTGCAGCCGGATCCGTAGGAAATGACTTTGCTGATCGTCGCGCTCACGTTGTACGTTCCTGTACACCATCGCTTCATCGTTGATGTTGTTGATCACCAGGTCCAGGTCGCCATCATTGTCAAGATCGGCATAGGCGCCGCCATTGGAAAATGATGGTGTGGACAGTCCCCATGCCTCAGTGGTATTGCTGAATGTTAAATCGCCATTGTTGCGAAAAGCGTAATTGTGAATTTTTACCTGCGGTATCTGCTGCAGCAAAAACTCCTTGGTGGCCACCTGCGACGACCGGTTGCGAAAGGCCATGAAGTCGTGATCCGTTACGTCTTTGGGATACCCATTGGTAACGATGATATCGCGCCAGCCATCATTATCAAAATCCTGCACCAGCGGCGCCCAGCTCCAGTCGGTTTCTGCAATGCCGGCATACCAGGCAATATCTGCAAAAACAGGATCACCGATGGAATCGTTTTCCAGCACGCGGAATCCGCAGTTTACCTGCAGGGTATTGCGCACATACTGGTACTGGTAACCGTAATAGTCAGCATTCTGATACCCGCTGTAATTATTCGCATTCAGCATCATCTTCTTGCGGTAATTGTCTTCGGGGTTCATGTCCAGTTCTATCACATCGCTCAATCCGTCGTTGTTGATGTCAATTACATCCTGGCCCATACCATTGGCAGCAGTATGTTTGAAATATTCCGTAGTCTTATCGGTGAAGGTGCCGTTGCGGTTGTTGATGTACAACAGGTCATTGCCCAGGAAATCATTGGTCACAAAAATATCTTTCCAGCCGTCGCGGTTAAAATCGGCAATGGTGGCGGCATGTCCATATCCTTCTGTGGTAAGGCCTGCTTCCATGGTAACATTGGTGAAGAAGGCATGCTGCAGCGAATCGTTCCAGTCGTTGCGATACAAACGGCCGGTACTGTAATGCGATCCGTCTGTAACGCGTGGCCGGTATACCGAGGGATTGTCGCTGAGGCGTATTTCATTTACCACCAAATATACATCCAGGTCGCCATCGTTGTCGTAGTCGAAAAAAACGGGCATGGTGGTGTGTGTGGTATCGTTCAATCCATAGGCAGCCGCCATTTCGGTAAACTGCGGTATACCGGAGCGGTCTGCGCCCTGGTTAATGTACAACAGGTTTTGTCTGCGAAAGCCATCGCGCAGCATGGAAGCTGCTACGTACAAATCCAGCCGGCCATCGTTGTTGATATCAATTACAGCCACACCGCGACACCATCTGCCTTCTCCCGTAACATTGGCTGCATGCGTAATATCAGTAAAGCGGAAATTGCCATTGTTCAGGTACAGTTTATTTTCTACCAGGTTGCCGGTAAAGTACAGGTCCAGCCAACCATCGTTGTTAAAATCACCTACACCCACGCCGCCGCCATTGTACACGTTGGTAAGGTCCATGGGATTAATGGAATCATTTTCAATAATGATATTGTTGAAATGGATACCCGATTCTTCCGGTGCAATTTGCTCAAACAATGTATGGCGGGATGTACAGGAAAAAACGAAACTCAGGCCAACGGATAGAATGATTACCGGGATAAGTTGTTTTGTTATCATGCGGGAAGAGCATTTTGTCTGACCACGGTCAGGGAATATAAGGTTGGAGGAAATTGTCTGAACCAGGATTTATTCCTCATCATCCTCACAGTCCTAAAATCCTGGTTCAGTCAATGCCCCATAGTATAGTACAGTCATTAGTAATTGGGGTTCTGCTTCAACGTAGGTTGCCCATCCTCTATACTCTGCGTAATGGCAAAGTCGGGTATGGGAAGGTATTCATGTTTGTTGGGCGTAAAGCTGGTGCCATCAAGCGTGGTAGGTCTTCTGACCCCTTCCACCGACAGGTAGGCATTCATCTCAACGGCCACAATACCCCAGCGCACGAGGTCGTAAAAGCGATGACCTTCCATGGCCAGTTCCAGCTTTCTTTCAAAACGAACAATCTTCCTGGCTGCTTCTTTATCTGCAAACGGCGTTGTGTACAGCGATACGTGGTAGTTGGCAGCGTCGGCAGTGCCATCCAGCGTTTTCAGCAGCGATGCAGCTGCACGCTGACGCACGCGGTTGATATACTGGCGCGCGGTCTCCAGCGATCCCACTTCTATTTCCGCTTCGGCAGCCATCAGCAGCACATCCGCAAAGCGCATAATGGTATAGTTGAGTGCAGTATTGTTCCATCCCCAGCCAACGGCGCCACTGGTGGCATTGAGTTCTGCTTTATAGAATACATTTTTCTTGGGACTGTACGGACCGCCATAGTCCACCTTCCGGATCCAGTCGCGACCGGGATGTATGCCCCAGTCCAGGTAGGGTATACCTCTTCTGCCTACTGTCCAGTCGAGCCGCGGGTCCAGTGTGCCTTCGTACGGCGTAAACGGGTCGGAAGAAAGCAACGCTTCATCACTGGTTACGTTGGTAGCATTGAAGTTGTCAATATCCGGCAAACCACTGGCACTTGTTTTAAACGAGTTTACCAGGCTTTGCGAGGGCTGGAAAAATCCGCAGCAACCGGCGCCGGGCGTACTGCTGCTGTGCGGGTAGTTCAACGCATTGTCGTAATTGCCGTTGGTGTTGGCGCCATCACCATACGATGACTGTACGGAGAATACGGTCTCCACATTGTTTTCCGAAGTAACCTTGAAATTGTCGTGGTAGTGCGGCGTGAGGTCGTATTCCTGTCCCCTGCTGTTCTTGCCCTGTTGAATGATCACATCAAACAAATCTTTCGCTGCCTGAAATTTTCCCTGGAACATGTAGGCTTTGGCCAGGTAACAGGCGGCAGCCCATTTGTTCACGCGTCCTACATTGGGTTTCACTTCATCCAGGTTGTCGTAGGCAAACTGAAGGTCGGCTTCTATCTGCGGCCATATATTCACATACTCGGTGCCGTTAGTGGTGTTTGGTATTTTGTAGTTGGTGACCGTTTCATCAATGTAAGGAATATTGTTGAAGTTCTTTTTTCCTTCAAAGTGATGATGTGCCCTGAGGAAGCGGGCTTCTGCTTCAATCTGCAGGCGCTCTGCATCGGTCAGTTCTGTTACGCGGGGCAACAGCTTCAACACGAGGTTGGCTTGCCCGATACCATCAAAGGTTCCGTTCCATTTATTCAGCACATACGGATTGCTCGGTTGCACTTCAAAACGCATTACCGGGTTGCCGTCTATCTGGTCACTCGGTTCGCTGCCCTTGTAGGCATCACCGCCACGAACGCTGCCCCAGAGCCAGTTGCTGGCGCCCGCATACCAGGTGGCTTCCTGGCCGTCGAGGGTAGCATACGCATTGATGAGCATGCCGTGGATGCCCTTGCGGTTGGTTAGCGAAGCTTCATCGTAAACGCCCTGCGGCAACTGATCGAGGAAGCTTTTGCCACAGGCTATGAAAATGATTACGGCTACCATTACCATGGTACAGGCAGCCAGTATTTTTATTCTGATTGACATAATGCAATAGTTTGTAGGTTAGAAAGTCACACTCAATCCAAATAAGAACTGTTTGGGATTGGGAAAACCCGAAAGGTCAACGCCCAGATAATAATCCCTGGCGCCTCCGGGATCGCGCGAAATAATACTGAGGTCAGGATCAGGCCCGCTATAGTTGGTGATGGTAAACAGGTTCTGCGCCTGAATATAGATGCGCGCATTTTCCATTGCCAGTTTGCCAATCAGCTTTTTGGGTATTTCATATCCCAGTTGTATGGTTTTTGCACGCAGGTAAGAACCGTCTTCCACATAGTAGGAGTTGGAAGTACTGGTGGTAAACGATGTATACCCGTTGGCAGCACCGGGAGCCAGCCGCGGCAATTGGGCGTTGTGGTTTTCCGGCGTCCAGCTGTCCTTCAGTACGCGCTGGCTGATGCCGCCTACAAACACCTGCATATCGGTGTAGTACCTGGTGTAGTTATAAATTTCATTGCCCTGATTCCAGAAAAAGAAGGCGGAAAAATCAAAGTTCTTATAGCGGAGGCCGATGTTGAGGCCCATCTGGAAATCAGGATGCGGACTGCCGAGATAAGTACGGTCGGCATCGGTGATGGTATTGTCGCCATTCAGGTCTTTGTATCTCCAGCTTCCTACTACAGCGCCATTCATGGTGGGACCTTTCGCCAGTTCTTCATCGGAATTGTAAAAGCCGTCAATGATAAATCCGTGAAAAGAAGAGATAGGCTGACCGGTTTCTGTTCTGATGGCATTGCTGAGCCGCTCCAGGTTTACTATGCGGGGCGTGCCTTCATTGTTCAGTTTGGTCATCTCATTCTTGTAGTGGGAGAAAGTAACGGTGATGTCATATTCAAAATCATGCGCAAACGCACCCCGATGTGCAGCCGTCAAATCAAAACCGGTATTCCGCATGGTGCCGAGGTTTACAAAAGGTTTATCAATCAGCGGCTCCATACCGTTGCGAAACTGCTGCACCAGCAGGTCGCGGGTGTCTTTCCGGTATACGTCCAGGCTGAATTCCCATTTGCCCTGCATCAGGGTAGCGTCTATACCGAAGTTGATGGTTTCGGTGGTTTCCCATTTTGTTTTGGGATTACCTTCCAGCCCTGCCCGATAGCCCTGCGTGGCAGAAGTATTGTTGCCGTTGATATCGTAGTTGGTGCGGGCAGGATTAGATATAAAAGTAGAGTATTGGTTAATGGCCGACACGTTGGACTGGCTGCCCATTTGTCCCCAGCCTGCACGCAGTTTTAAATCTGTCAGCCAGTGAACGGTCTGCAGGAAGGGTTCGTCAGAAATTCTCCAGGCGGCGCCAATGGAAGGAAAGTTGGCATACCTGTTTTCAGACCCGAACAGCGACGAACCATCGCGGCGGAAAGTAGCATCCAGCAAATATTTGCCGGCAAAGGCATAATCCAAACGGGCAAAATAAGAGAACAGCGCACTTCTGCCCACATTGTAGTTGGCAATGTTACGGTCGCCAAGACTGTTGGCCACAGCTGTGTTCAGCGAAAGGAAATCGGCCGTTTCAAAATCAAAGTTCTGACCAAATCCCCGCACACCTCTCGAACTGCCTTTAATGGCTTCCGTACCGGCCAGCAATTTCACTTCGTGATCTTCTGCAATTGTTTTCTGAAATGTAAGGGTATTGGTAAAGGTCCAGTTCAGGTACCACCAGCCTTCTTCCGTCAGTTGTGTAGCGGTTACGTTCTCGGAGCGTTCGTAGGTTTGCTTTAAGGCGATCTTCTGGAACTGGTTGCCATAGTCCACCCCAAAGGAAGTGCGGCCGGTGAGCCAGTCGGTAAAATAGATTTCACCGAAGATATTGCCGAAAAAACGGACTATCTGGTTGGTGTTGTCTTTACCCCGGTACAGGCCGGCAACCGGATTATTGCCATTACCTGATTCGCCTACGCCATTACCACCCCATCCGCCTTTGATATCCTGCACGGGGATGTAGGGCACCATACGGAAAGCAGAGGCCCAGGCATCGCCTTCGCCACGGTTGGCGCCTCCTTTGCGGTTTTCATAGCTCAGTTGCATATTTTCGCCGAAGCGGATAAAATTTTTCGGCTTGAAACCGGAGTTCAGGCGCAGGCTGTACCGTTCATAACCTGTATGAATAAACGTACCGGTTTGTCTGAAGTAGTTGAGCCCTGCCGAGTAGGTAGCTTTTTCAGATCCGCCGGTAGCTGTGAGCTGATGACTGGTGAGCAGCGCGGGCTGTGTAATTTCTTCAAACCAGTTGGTGCCGGGGCTGGTGGGAAGTATCTGGTGAAAATCGGGTCCCGGTGTAATGTTATACAGATCAGGGTTGGCGCGCGGATCGCTGGCGGAAACGCCGCCTTTGAAGGCGTTACTTACGATAATGAAATCGGGAATGGTAAACGCACCATGTTCGCCAAACACGCGATGGCTGAATCCCGCATCGTTGGTGCGCGTGAGGTATTCCAGGTATTGTGACGTGTTGATCAGGTCAGGCATCATGCTTTTGGTGATCATTTGTGTGCCCACATAGCTGTCGTATGTAAGCGTGGTACGGCCGCTCTTACCCTGTTTGGTGGTAATGATCACCACACCGTTGGAAGCGCGGGCGCCATAAATGGAAGCGGAAGTGGCGTCTTTGAGAATCTGCAGCGATTCAATGTCCATTGGGTTGATGATGGCGGGATTGGTAGTGGGCACTCCGTCTACAATGTATAGCGGATCGTTGTTGCCGGCAGATGCAAATCCCCTGATGCGCACCACTGCCACGGCGCCCGGTTCGCCTGCACTGCTTACCACCACGCCTGCCGCACGTCCCTGCAACTGTACCGCCAGGTTAGCGGCGGGCGTGATCTGGAGGTCTTCTGTTTTTACAACAGAAACAGCGCCGATGATGTCTTTTTTTCTTTGTGATGAATAACCGGTAATCACTACTTCATTCAGGTCCAGTGTGGAGAACCTGAGCGTGATCGTGAGAGCAAGCTGATCACCCACCACAATTTCCTGTGGTGCATATCCTACGGAAGAAATTACCAGCACAGCGGAGGAGCCGGGAACGGTCAGCGTAAAAGTACCTTCCATTCCCGTTTGTGTAGCGATGTCAGATCCTTTGATGGCAACCGTGGCGCCGGCCACTGGTTGATTGTCGGGGGCAAGCACTTTGCCCGTGACCGTTTTACTCTGGGCAATACCGGTTGTGGCGTATAGCAACAAGCAATACGTTAACCACAACCTTACAGTTAGCTTTGAGGGCATGTTGATTTGTTTTTAGGTTGTGTAAAAGAAAACTGAAACTAATTTAACAAGAATTTAAGTCTAATCAACAAATTTAATTTTTGCCAAAGCGCGCATTTGTTGATTAGTAATCTCGTACTAACGTCCGATCAACCGTTATGATAAACCGATTCTGATCTAATCAAAATTTTTAATGCAAAGAAAATTTCGGGCGGAGCACTGAAGTTGAAGCCTGGAAATGAAATGCTTTGCAGCTACTGCCGGTTGTAAGGATAAAGCCTTGCTATGGTAATGGTTTGATCAGGTGCTCAGTTTTGAAGAGAGCGGCACAGAAATGAATGCTGCATGGGGGTAAAAAAATCAGATGCCAATAGGGACATGCACCCGCGCCTTCACCAACAACCTCCCTGATTCACTTCTGACGCACCAGACATTTGGACCTTCTTCCCCGGCTTTCCTGTGTCAAATTGGCTTGATCCTGCTATTGGCAAAATAATTGTCGCTCTTAGCTTTACAGCCGGAAACCGGTATCTTTAAAGCCGGGACCGGAAACAGTGAACGAGAATGGCACCCGGCCGACAATTTTGCAGCTATGGAAAAAAATATGCACGACAAACCCATGACAGAAAGCGATAAAGAAAAAGCAATGAGTAATCATGAAAATGGCGCCGCTGAGGCGATGAATATCAACACCGATGAAAACATCAGCGGTACTTCGCACCTTAATGAACCCGTAAGCCAGGAAGATGAGGTGGCAAAACTGAACCGTGAAATTGAAGAGCTGAAAGACAAATACCTACGGCAGGTGGCCGAGTTTGAAAACTTTAAGAAGAGAAATGCACGGGAACGTTTGGAGTTGATCCAAACGGCAGGTAAAGAGGTGATCAGCGCATTGCTGGAAGTACTGGATGACTGCGACCGGGCAGAAAAGCAGATGCAGGCCACTGACGATGCGGCCAGCATCAAAGAAGGCGCCCACCTCATATTCACAAAACTGCGCAATATTTTACAGGCCAGGGGATTAAAGGCTATGGAAAGCATCGGCACTGAATTCGACCCTGACCGCCATGAGGCCATCACACAAATACCGGCGCCGTCAGAAGATATGAAAGGAAAGGTAGTGGATGAAGTGCAGAAAGGCTATTACCTGAACGATAAACTGATACGATTCGCCAAGGTAGTGGTAGGACAATAGCAAATAAAAAAGCGCGGATAGCAAATGGCAAGTTCCAAATTTGTATTTTGCTTTTTTGTGATTTGAAAATTGATCGGTTAACCAACTACAGAAATATCCTAAAACATTCCCTGCCTGGCAGGGGCAGATATGAAACGAGATTATTACGAAATATTAGGTGTATCTAAAGGCGCTTCGCAGGATGAGATCAAGAAGGCTTACCGCAAAGTGGCCATGCAGTATCACCCTGACCGCAACCCCGGCGATAAGGCTGCCGAAGAAAAGTTCAAGGAAGCGGCCGAAGCCTACGAGGTACTGAGTGACCCCGACAAACGCGCCCAGTACGACCGTTTTGGCCATGCGGGCGTTTCGGGCAACGGTCGCGGGTTCAGCGGTGGTAATGTAAACATGGATGATATCTTCAGCCAGTTTGGAGATATTTTCGGCGACGATATATTCGGCAGCTTTTTTGGCGGCGGCGGGCGCAGAGGCGGCGGACAGCGCACCCGCGGCGTCCGCGGCAGCAACCTGCGTATCAAGATCAAACTGAATTATGAAGAGATCGCAAAGGGTGTTACCAAGCAGATAAAAGTAAAGAAGTATGTGGTGTGCGGCACCTGTAATGGCAGCGGCGCCAAAGACCGGGGCAGTGTGCAAACCTGTTCCACCTGTGGCGGCTCCGGCCAGGTACGCCGCGTTACCAGCACTTTCCTGGGCCAGATGCAAACCGTTACCACCTGTCCTACCTGTAATGGGGAAGGCAGTGTTGTAACCGCCAAATGCACTACCTGCCGCGGCGAGGGAAGAGTGTACGGTGAAGAAACGGTTACCCTCGATATACCCGCCGGCGTAGGAGAAGGCATGCAACTCAACGTGAGCGGTAAAGGCAATGCCGGCGAAAGAGGCGGTCCTCCCGGCGATCTGATCGTACTGATAGAAGAAGAACCGCACAAGGAATTACACCGCGACGGGTTGAATGTGGCCTATGAACTCCACCTCTCTTTCCCCGATGCGGTATTTGGCACCACTGCCGAGGTGCCCACAATTGACGGCAGAGCCAAAATCAAAATACCGCCAGGCACACAAAGCGGCAAGATCTTCCGCCTGAAAGGCAAGGGTTTCCCGGCAGTGAACAGTTATGAAAAGGGTGATCAGCTGATCCACGTGAGCGTATGGACGCCGCAGCATGTAACGGCTGAAGAGCGGGCCATGCTGGAAAAACTCAGTCATTCGCCCAATTTTAAACCGCAGCCTGATAAGTCGGAAAAAAACTTTTTTGATAAAGTGAGAGAGATGTTCTCCTAAATACTATCAGTCGTCAGTGCCTCCCTGGCAATACCAGCGGGGCGCCGGCGGCTGTTGTTTTTTAATCCCTGCTCTTCTTCCGCGATGCGCGGGTTTGCAGTCTCCTCGCCTTTCCAATCATTTCCAGGAATTCTTTTTGTACAATATCGCTGGTATTGCATGTTTCGCCAGCAAGGCGTTGCACATGATTCCATGTAATACCTTTTGCAAAACGCGATTCGCGCAACAGGGCGCTGAACATAGCTACTGAGGAAGCGAACCGGTAACAGGATGGCATAGCCGAAAACTCAGTAGGCACATAGGGACAGGTATAGGCCGCCGTTCTTTTTACCGAGTCGCCGGGCAGCCGGTAGCTCACAGATATTCTGGCCAGACCATCTTTTTCAAAAAACACACTGCGGTCGCTTTCATATACCGGCATTATTTCAAACAGGGCAATAGAAGAATGTCCTGACCCCACTTCACCGCCTTCCAGCTGGCTCACGGTATCGGCTAACGCCTTGCGCTTGTTATCGTAACCAATCAGCCGGTATTCCTTTACCACGGCCGGATTGAACCAGATGTTCAGCAATGCATCGTCTGCCACGCTGTACAAAGTTTGGGTAAGCTCTTTCACCAGAATTTTTTCGGCTTCCTTTTCATTGTCGAGGTAAGCAAAATTGCCATTGCCTTTGCGCGCCAGTATTTCCAGTTTTGAATCTTTATAGTTGCCCATTCCCACGCCGAGGCAGGTGAGGTAAATGCCCCATTGCTGGTGTTGCGTGATCATTTTTTCCAGTTCATCTTCGCTGCTCTGGCCCACGTTGAAATCACCGTCGGTGGCAAGTATCACGCGGTTGTTACCGTCTTTGATATACTGGTTCCTGGCCAGGTTATAGGCCATGCGTATACCTGATTCACCGGGCGTAGCGCCGCCGGGATACAATTCTTCAATAGAACGGCGAATCTTGATTTTTTCCTTGCCGGATGTAGGAGGCAGCCACACGCCAACTGTGCTGCCATATACTACAATAGACACCGTATCTGTTTCGCGGAGATTGTCTACCAGCAATTTGAAAGCAGATTTCAGCAAAGGCAGACGGTTGGGCATATCCATAGAACCTGATATATCAATCAGGAATACCAGGTTACTCGGCGGTATTTTTTCTTTCGGTATCTTTTTAGCAGCTATATGCAGGGTAAGCAGCTGCGATTCGGAATTCCAGGGACATTCGGAGATATAGGAAGCAAATGTGAATACACTGTCGGGATGCGCTTCCAACTGGCCGTAATCGAAATAGTTCAGCAACTCTTCTGTACGCACTGCATCTGGTGGCGGCAAGGTATTCATGTTGAGAAAGCGCCGCACATTGCTGTAGGATGCTTTGTCGGTATTGAGGGCAAAACCCGTTTCGGGATAACGCCGCGCCGCGATGAACTGATTTTCCAGCAGAGAGCTGTAGGTTTCACCGCCTACCGTCCAGTTGGCGCGGTCTTCGGGGCGCATGTTCTTCGTAAACGACAACAAAGGATTCTTTTGCACCGTAGGGGTGGCATACAATCCTTTTAAAGTTATGGACTGGTATTTGGAAGTTTCCAGTCTTAAAGACACAGGCTGGTACCCGTCCAGCGTCACGGTGATGGAATCGTATTGGTGATGGGTCATGATGCCAAACCGGCCGGTGCTGCCGGAAGAGTATACATAACCGGTAGAGTGCAGTATAATTCTTGCATTGGTAAGGGGATTATTCTTCTCATCCCTTACTTCTCCGCGCAAATAATACTGTGCAGAAACAGCAGAGCAGGTCAACAGGCAAAGCAATATGGCAGCGGCATTTTTCAATTGGATATTTTGTCTATTGGATAAGCGTAACCGGTAACAAGTTATTGCCCTATTCCACCAACCGGTAGATCGCTTTGATATTTCTTCCCAGCCCATCGTAATCCAGACCGTAACCTACAACAAATTTATTGGGAATTGAAAAGCCAAGATAGTCTACGGTTACGGGAAATACAGTCGCTTCCGGTTTGTGCAAAAGGGCCACAATCTTCATAGAGGCAGGCTGCTGGTGCGTCAGCTGCGGTAAGAATTCACTGAGCGTTTTGCCGGTATCTACAATGTCTTCCAGGATCACTACGTCGCGGCCGTAAATCTCCATATCCATCCCGATGGCGGTAATGACGTGTCCCGTACTTTTGGTGCCTTTGTAAGAGGCGAGCTTGATAAAGCAGATCTCTGCATCAATAGTCAGTTCCCGGAACAGGTCGGCGGCAAACATAAAAGAGCCGTTCAGAATAGCGATGAACAAAGGTTTCTTATCCCGGTAATCGTTATTAAGCTGGGCCGCAATGGCTTTTATCCTTTCTGATATAGTGCTGGCGTCAATATAAGGTTCAAATTGTTTGTCGTGTACGCGGATAATGCTCATTAGATCAGTTTTTGAAAATGACCAGCTCCTGTCCTTTCCGCAGGTCACCGTCTGTCAGTTTATTCCATTCACGGATTTTGGCCACAGTAGTGCCATACTTGCGTGCAATGCTGAACAGTGTTTCATTATCACCCACAACGTGTGTAATTCCCTTTTCATTTACAGCAAGATCAGCCCGGCTTTCAGACACAAGCCGCGGCCGGGCAGGCGCCTTTGCCTGTAAATATAGCTTTTCACCGGGAGCCGGCTGCTGATTTTCTTTCAGGTGGTTCAGTTCCAGCAGGCTTTCCAACCGGATGCCTTCCCGCTGGGCAATGTGGTACAGGGTTTCGCCCGGCAATACCTGGTGGTAAGGAGTGGCCCCTGTTTTCCGTTTGCGCTGCAGAAAAATCAACTGACCATAGATGAGCACATCTTCCTGCTTCAGGTCGTTGAAGTCGAGCAAACGTCCCAGCGAAAGTTTATACTGATTGGCCAGCACCAGCAAGGAGGTGCCGGCTTTGGCGTAGATTACTTTGGTGTTGTTGATGGTAAATTCACCGGAAGGATACCGGTCCGATTCATCGGCAGGCTCCAGGTGATCTGGCTCCGATTCTGTGATCGAAACAAATTGCACTTCCTCTCCGGAGTTACCGGCCAGTATTTCGTCCTGTGACGGTAATTCACCCAATGCAATCAGCGTATATTGATTCAGGTTATAATCTTCTATCAGTTTGATGAGGATTTGCGCATAACGTACATTGGTAGCATAGCCAGCTTTTTTCAGTCCATGCGCCCATTCCTTGTAATCGGTAGGCGGAAGGTTGAACAGGAAAGCATACCGGCTGCTGTTACGCAAAAAATCGGAGTGGTCAATATAGGATTGTTCGGCAGAAGGATAACTTCTGAAGCACTCTCCACGCTTGTCGTCGTCATGATATACCTTGTCGCCCTGCCAGTTGCTTTTGCACTTGATGCCGAAGTGGTTGTTGCTTTTCCGGGCCAGGGGACTTTTTCCGGCCATGGATTCATGAATTCCCTGCGCCAGGGTAATGGACGCAGGTACACCGGTGCGCTGCATTTCTTTTATGGCGAGATCTTTCCACGTATTGATGTAATTGATCACGTCTGCATTCTGACCATGTACCCCGAGCGATGCCAGCAATATGCATACAAGGAATAAGCGTTTCCGGAGCATTGCCTTTACTTTTATTGTCTGGTCCGGACAGCATTCAGGGAAAAACGCTTCCCTTCTCTTTTCAAATGTTATCCGGACTTATCCTATTTTTTTCGAATCAGTAATAGTCCGTCGCGAATGGTTACCAGCACCTGGTCTACCCGGTCGTCCTGTTGCACATATTCGTTGAAAGCACGAATGGCCTTTGCATTTTTACCGGTTACGGGTGCTGTGAGTACTTCCCCATGGAACAGTACATTGTCTGCAAGGATCACGCCTCCCGGCCGCACCATCGGCAACACCAGATTGTAGTAATTGGTGTAATTCACCTTGTCGGCGTCAATGAATACAAGATCCCAGGTCTCGCGCAGACCAGGAATGATGTCTAACGCGTTACCCACGTGCAAAATTATCTTTCCGCCGTCATTTGACCTATTGAAATTTGCCCTGGCAACCGCCGCATCTTTTTCCAGCAGTTCTATGGTATGCAATTGTCCGTCTTTTAACAAGCCTTTAGCAAGGCAGAGGGCGCTGTAGCCAACAAAAGTGCCGATTTCGAGTATGCGATTGGGCTGCATCAGCCGGCTGATCATTTCCAGGAATTTGCCCTGCACATGGCCGCTCAGCATATGCGCATGCGAATGGGTAGCGGCAGTAGTGGCCGCAATCTCGCGAAGCAAATCTTCTTCCGGAGCAGTAATGGTGTCTGCATAAGATTGCACCAGCGGGTGGAGGAGATCCATGCGGCAAAGATAGGACAATGGGGTAATAGCCAATGACCGCCTTACAAAGTCGTCAGCCGGGAGCCATCCTTATCACCTTCTTGTGAAGCCCCCGGCTTTCAGACTTGTCTCCAGCAAGGTTAATGCGTTATGGCGCCAATAAAAGCAGTATTGGCAGTGTACGTGAACCGGCACATGCTTTAAAAGTTCGGTTGCAGCGGATGCCTTGTGTAGAAGTTCAACACATGTTCTGCTACTTCATCCGGTGTATCGGCAATTTTCAGCAGATCGAGATCGGAGCGGGAAATATTGTTTGCTTTCTGCAGCATGGTTTCTTCCATCCATTCCACCAGGCCACCCCAGTATTCAGTACTCACCAGGATGAGCGGCACCTGCAACATCTTTCCGGTTTGTATGAGTGTGGCTACTTCAAAAAATTCATCCATGGTGCCAAACCCGCCGGGCATCATCACAAAACCCTGCGAATATTTGGTAAACATTACTTTTCGTACAAAGAAATATTCAAAGTGAAGGTTGGCGTCGCGGTCAATATAGGGATTGGCATGTTGTTCAAAAGGCAGTTCAATATTTAATCCAACCGATTTACCCCCTCCCAGCTGAGCGCCTTTGTTGGCAGCTTCCATAATGCCGGGCCCGCCTCCTGAAATAATACCAAAGCCTTCTTCCGCAAGCCGGCGTGATATCTCTACCGTTAGCTCATACCAGGCATGTCCGGGCTGCGTGCGGGCAGAACCGAAAATTGACAGACAGGGACCAATACGCGCCAGCGCTTCGAACCCGTCTACAAATTCAGCCATGATTTTGAAGATCTGCCAGCTGGAGTGCGCCTTGGATTCTGCCCACCTGCGCTGCTTCGACATGCGAATCGTATCGTTCATACACGTTTTCTGTTTAGGGATGTAGACAAGGAATGCCATCCTTTCAGCATTACCGAAAACCGGATGGCATACTGTACAGTAAAACGCGGGCAGCTATTTTTTAGTTTGTGGCGGTTTGATTTTTTTACCTGGTTCGGCTATGCCACGGATAAATTACTCTTTTTCGAAATCAGCAGCAGGCCGAGATAAGTAAGTATACCGTTGATGAGGAGCAGCTCCAGTCCGATCTCGTAGCCGTTGAACCACTGCGGCGCAAAGCTGCTCAGGAAATAACAAAGTACCGGTGCTATCAGGCAAACGACCGTAACGGATAATGATTCCGGTAAGGTGCGCCTGGTAAAAATGCCGAAGGCAAACAATCCCAGCAAGGGACCATAGGTATAGCCTGCCAGTTCAAGTATTTTGTTGATGATCGAGCGGCTGCCGATTCGTTCAAATACCAGGATGCATATCAGGAATATGGCAGTGAAGGTAAAGTGTACGGTGAGCCGGATGCGCTTGCGTTGCGCTTCGGTAAGGTCTTCCCTCCGCTTCAATCCCAGCATATCTATGCAGAAAGAAGAAGTAAGCGCGGTGAGTGCGCCATCGGCACTGGGGAAGAGCGCCGATATCAGCGCAATGATAAAGATGATGGAAACAGCCTGCGGCATAAAGCCCAGCGCCATACTCGGGAAGGCGGCATCGCCCATGATATTCTTTCCGTTCAGCAGCAGTTCGGTGGTTTGGGCGCCGTCGGCATTGGCAGTGACCACATATTCTGCTCCATGGTTCATGGCATAAAGGTACAACAAACCACCCAGCAGCAGGAACAGGAAATTCACCGCCAGCAGAATTACACTAAAGGTCATCATATTCTTCTGCGAATCTTTCAGCGTTTTTACACTGATATTCTTCTGCATCATTTCCTGGTCAAGTCCCAGCATGCCAATGGCGATGAAAGCGCCGCCCACAATCTGTTTCAGAAAAAATCCTTTCCCGTTCACATCCGTGTTGAAGATATTGGTATAGCCCTGTGCCGTCATGGTTTGCAACGCCTCTCCCACCGAAAAATCAAGATTCTTCAGTATGTAAATAATGCACACCACAAGACCGGCCAGCATAAAGGTGGTTTGCAGCGTATCGGTATATACAATCGTTTTCACCCCTCCTTCAAATGTATACAGCAGGATCATCAGCAGAATGATGCCGGTAGTTACAATAAAAGGCACCCCCAGCTGATCGAGTATGAATGCCTGCAGCACATAGATCACCAGGTATAAACGGGCTGTGGCGCCAATGGTGCGGGAAATGATAAAGAATAATGCACCGGTTTTATAGGAAATGGTACCAAAGCGTTTTTGCAGGTAGTTGTAAATAGAGGTAAGATTCATTTTATAATATAGCGGCAGCAACACAAACGCAATGATGAAATAGCCAATGAAATTCCCCAGCACAACCTGGAAGTACGCAAACCCTGCATGCGCACCGGGTGCACCGGCCCCTACCGTTCCCGGCACCGACACAAAAGTGACGCCGCTCAACGACGTACCAATCATACCAAACGCTACCAGCATCCAGTTGGAACTCCGGTTGCCAATAAAGAACGAATCATTGTTTGAGTTGCGGGAAGTGAAGTACGCCACCGCCAGTAACACCAAAAAGTAACCGATAACGAATGAAAACAATAAAGTGGAGGACATATTGATTAATTAAGTAAGCAGTAAGTGCTGAGGCACTTACCAATGGCGCTCAAGTTAGTAATATTTGATATTTCAAATTGCTGCGTTTGCCATTATCTTAGCAGTTTGCCGGAGAATTTTAATCTTTTTTTGCCGGTTACTTTAAACACGCAACATGAAAATAGAATCAGTTGTAGTTTTTTGCGGGTCGAAGGAAGGCGCTAATCCTGTTTATGCGCAGCATGCCGCAGAATTAGGCAAACTGATTGCCGTGCTGAATCTGAAACTGGTATACGGCGGAGGAAAGATTGGTCTCATGGGAATTATTGCCGACGCAGTGCTGGAACATGGCGGCCGCGTGATGGGCGTGATCCCGAAAGTGCTCACCGAACTGGAACATCAGCATCCGGGATTAACAGAACTGGCCATTGTGCCCGATATGCACACGCGGAAAAAAATGATGTACGACATGTGCGATGCAGCCATCGTGATGCCCGGAGGCTTTGGCACGCTGGATGAATTTTTCGAAATGCTTACCTGGAACCAGCTGAAGATACACGACAAAAAGATCTATGTGCTGAACTCTGCAGGCTTTTACAATTACCTCATCCTGCACCTGAAGCAATTGCAGAAAGACGGCTTCCTGTACGAAGAGCTGGAAGAACGCATTGCGTTTTGCGATACGCCGGTAGAGATCTTTAATAAAATAGGATGAGCTCCTTTGTGATTTATTATCGTTCTCTGAACGGATACACATTCACACCGCCGCGAATGATCGGTATGGCATTGTTCACATTGTTCTTGTACGGCGAGTGAATATCAGAAGACAAATCCCATAATACAGACAGGTAAAAGAAAGCGCTGTTCACTCCCGGAATCCTTCCGGAAGCATACCCCGCGCCCACCAGTAAACTATTGGCTGAAGTAGTTAAGGTTTCTGATGATCCTCCATTGGGCGGCAGGTATTTCAGGCGAATGAAATTGTGTTCAGGCTGTACCTGGGCAAACAAAAAATTGACCGGGAACAACCGCACAAATGCGCCGCCACCATACAGGCTTTGCCGCATTTTATCATCCAGGAAATAATAATTACGGTACGAAGTGTATTGATAGTTGATCACAATGCCGGCATCTACCCAATCGGCCAGCCGGTAACCCAACACCGGGTTGGCGCCGATCAGGAACATATTGTTGCCAAAGGATAGCGACAGGCTGCCGCCGGTAAATATGTTCTCTGCTTTAAAACCCCGGTCTCCCGATCCGTCTTCTTCATCCTGCGCATATGCGAAACCGTTAAATAATACAACCAGTACAAGCAACAAAAAAGGCTTTTTCATAACGATCGTTTGAATGAACTGACTATTCACTGCGCCAAAAATATACTTCTCCCCCCATAAACGCTGTTAACAGGTTACTAATTGCCCTGCCATGACCACGTTACCGGATCACCAGCACTTTTGGATTTTCCTGGTGAAAAAGGCGCACGCTGCCGGCATGTGTGTGCACGAGGGAGTCAATATAGCGGGTATTTTCTTCCCTGCTGCCGTTTCTGCTTTCGGGATATATAAACAGGCGGCCGCCCTGCTGCAGATGCGCCGCTATACTACTGTCCATAGCTGCGCGTTCTGCACGCGAAACCGGCGCCTGCCAGATGGTGGCAGGCGTATAGTAGTCGAGGAAGTCTTTCAGTATCCAGCCGTCCTGCAACAGTACGGCATCCGTAGCCTTCGCTTCTTCCTTCAGGGGCAGGGTGCGTACATAATAAAGGTCATTCTCCAGCCGGAGCAGGTAGCGCACGCTGCCGAAATAATTTACCACCAGCAAACAACCGGCAATCAGCAGTGTCCATTGCAATCGTTGCAGTCTGAGCAAGGGCCGTGCATCGGATGCAGCAGCGCCCAGCGTAAGCAGCCAGAACAGCAAAGTCTGAAATATCCAGAATTCAAGGATCTCCGGCTCCCACAAACAAAAGAAAAGACTGTACACTACAAATGTTACCATCACCGGCATGATGAGGGAAGCCTGCTGTTGCTTCACCTGCCTGAACCGCCGGATGAACCGGATAGTCAGCACAATCATGAGCACTGCCAGTAGCAGGGTGACTACCGCCAGGAACACCGCCATTCCTTCGCTCATATTTCGCACCAGGTAGGCCTCGTCATTAAGCGACCGGTCAATGGATAATTTGTTGAGATATTCCGGTACGCCGGGCAGCCGGAAAATATAGTGACCGCCAATGAAGGCATGAGAAAAACCCAGGGCCACCAACAAAGGTGTTTTCCAGCTTACAGGTTGCCAGTATGCATTACCACCCGCATAACCCTGCATCCATTTGATCCAGCTGCTCCAGCTATTCTGCCCTTCTATTATCCAACCAACTACAAAATAGGCGCCTCCCACCAGCACCGCTCCAATGGCGGCATATTGCAGGAAAGTTTTGCGGAAGCGTACTTTATGACGCTGGCGCCACAATACATACAGCATGGTGATGGTAAAAAGGATATGCACCTGGTGAAACAAAACAGCCGCAGCATGCAGGAAAGCAGCCGCAGTGATATCGCGCCGCGAAAGATTATTGCGTGTAAGCACGTACAGCGCCTGCAACAGAAAGAATGTCGGCGGCGCATATACTTCCACGTTTGTACTGTAAAACCAGGCGCCATATGAAAAGGCTGCTATGCACGCGCCCGCCAGTGATTGGGCAACCGGCAACCCGAACCGTTTGCGAAAAAAGTTGTACAGCACAACCATGCTGCCACTGCCCCATAACGCGGTAAAACATTCCGCCAGGTAATGATCAGCTATACCCGGAAACAGTGATTTGGCCGCATACAGCCAATAATGTGTGATAAAATGGTACAACAGGTGATGCTGATGAAACAGGTGCTCTCCTTCCACCATGCCATTGAGATATGCAATAGCATCATGAGGCCCTGAAAAATTTGAAGCCAGTGTGCACAAAAAGAAGAGTAAAAAACCCAGGTACACTAACAATTGTTCCGGTATCCGCGTCAGGGGTTTCATTGGCAAAGTTTGATTACAGACCGGAAGTCCCGATTTCGGAAAAACCGAAGGCGGCAAGCCCGGAAAAGTAAATGCTTTGACGTCATAATGCCTTGAGCCTTTCGCACTTTTTGATTGCTTCCATTATTTCGTAATAAAAGCAAACCGGTCCTTCAATCGTAAAAACCATTTTTCAAAAAAGTGATACGATGCCAGGCTCAGCACAATGGCGATTGCCAAAGCGATTCCAATCGTTATCACGGCTATCCAGGGATCGGCCTGGTTCCATTGCATTTTCACTACGATGCGGATGGCCACGTATATAGCCAGCATATGCAGGCAATATAACCCGTATGTATACACGCCCAATTTACTTACAGTTTTCCATTTTCCCAATTTTAAAAAAGAGCCTTTCGCATAGTTTTGTTCGAGAATGATGAGGCCAAAGAAGCAGCCAATGATCAGTCTTTCGAAGACAGATGCAATGCCCGGGGCAAAAATGACATTTTTGAACAAACTGAAACCAATAGCGCCGGCATAGATCAGCGCAACGGCCGGTTTACCGAGGTTGGTAATAAAGGTGAGGAATTTGTTGGGGAAGGAACAGTAATACGCCAATAAGGCTCCCAGAGCCATATCGCCGATCACTGACAGGGAGTGAAAATCGCGGATGGCGCGATGCGCCTCTGAATCGCCCGTATAAAAAGCGCGGAATACCAGTGAGGAAAGGATCACTCCGATAAATACATACTTGTAATAACGCATATGCACAAACCGCAGAATCACGGGCCATACCAGGTAAAATTGTTCTTCTATGGCCACCGACCATAATACCAGCAAAAGGGGAAAAGCTTCCGGTACAGCCGGATAAATCCTTATGTAATCAAAATTTCCGCCAAAGAGCAGATAATTCCACGGATTGGCAATTTCCTGCACCGGTGTGCCCATCATTTTACTGACCACCGGATACACCAAAAACCCCAGGAAGAGACACATAAAATACAATGGCCAGATACGCAGGATGCGCCGGATATAAAAGTTGCCAACGCGAATGGTTTTGGTGTACTCTTTTTCTTTGATCAACAGGTAGGTAATGAGAAATCCGCTGAGCACAAAGAAGAAATTAACGCCCAGCGTACCAAATGTGAAGAGAAATTCCTGTGCGTTAAAAAACCCGGGCGCACTTTCCCTGGTGTATTGCACAAACTGCATCAGGCAGTGGTGCATGAACACTACAAAGAAACTGAAGAACCGCAGTCCATCCAGGTTCGGAAAAAAAATGCGAGGCTTCGGTTGAGGAGCATGCGGGGTCTGTTGCATTAGTATCCGGGCTTTATTACTTGGTGAGCAGGTCGTCGAACGGTACACCGATCATTTCTTCCAGTTCCAGCTTTACCACATTCAGGTTGCGCTGCATTTCTGTTTTGCGCATGAGTTGTTCGAAATAAACGGCTTCTATTTTATTGAAGGTTTCTGCAGTGATACGGTTTTCTTCAAAGTCTTTTTCAGCCAGTTTGTAGCGGGTATATTCTGCCTGTGTAATGCGCGCCTGCAGTTCAAATTTCTCTTTATTCATCAGGTAGTCTTCATATTTCGACAGCACTTCTCTGCGTATGGAGCGGTACCGTTCATTTTTCTCCGCTTCGGCGATATACAGGCTTTCGCGGGCTGCTTTTACGTCGTTGCTTTTGGCAGAAAAGAAGTCCAGCGGCAAAGTAAGACTGAAATTGTAGCGGGGATAAAAGATCTGTCCGTCCAATCCGTTTCCGCTTCCGTTGTTTTTCAGCGACAGTTCATTGAGGTTGCCCTGTGCAGAAAACAGGCCCAGCCACGATCCTTTTGCTTTGCGCAGGTTATATTCTGCTATAGCTACCCGGCGGTCGGCTATTTCGTAGTTGGGATTCTGGAGGGCCAGTTGTACCAGTTTTTCCCTGATATCCGTTTCGGTGGTCTTTACGTTGGGGCTATAGGTAGAAGAAGGCTGGTTTTGCGCAGCAGCAGCCAGTGTACATATCAGTAGCCCCAAACCAAGGCAATATTTGTTCATGGTGGTGTTCATATTAAGATTCGGTTGCTTCATTTTTTGTGGGTGAATCGTAGATGTGCAATTTCATCATCAGGGCCAGCGCCGCATAGTAATACAATACACCGGGATACTGACCAATGGCCTGCTGGCTGAATTGAGCCACCTGCATGGTAAAGATAGCTACCAGGTTGGCTACATACAAGGTTTGGATCTGAGGATCTTTTACCCGGTAAAAATATTTGATGCCCGTGCGCAGCGTAACATAATAGAAGATGAGGAGTATGGCCAGTCCGATCGGCCCCTGCTCCATCATGGTTTGCATATACGCACTGTCCGGTGGTATCATGGACAAATAATGGCCGGGATTGTACAATTGTCCTACCTGTCCGCAGGTGTTCAACCCGCCCCCGATGGGATGCGCCCATACATAGGGTTGCACGGTTTTGCGGTTGATATCGCGCGCCATGGCCGAAGGGTCTTTGGACCCCTCAAAGGTGGAGCGCAGGCGGTTGATCACCACGTTGTCGTGAATTGGTGCAAACAGCAGGGCCAGTATCATGATGCCAAAGATGCCACTGAATATGAGTGTTCGCTTTTCATACAGGGTCAGCACGCAATAGAAGGCCATCCCTGCAATGATCATGAGCGTGGCGGTGCGGGTACCGGTGTAACTGGTTGCCAGAAAATGAACAACGGCCATTGATAAATAGCACACCCGCTTGAAGGTTTTGGTGGCGCGGAGTCCCAGCACCACCAGCAACACCGTTGAACAGGCATACAGGATGCCGGCCGTAGCCGGGTCAGACAGCAGGCCCCATTTGCGGAACATGCCATCATTTACATACAGGGCAAAACGTTTCTCATCGCTGATCAGCCATATGTACTCAAAATCAAAAAAGCCCATCCACTCCTGCTTGATACAATACAATACATGCACCGTAGCAATGAATATCCAGAACCTGATAAAGAACTTTATGGCTTCGCGGGAATTAAAGAAGATATAACCGATCAGGATGAACAGCGTATAGCTGAATTGCTTGCGCACAAAGTTGAACCAGCCCAGTTTGCTGAACATGGCCGGGTTGAAAAATTCCAGCAGCAGAAAGGCCAGCATCACTATGCTGCTGATCATGATGGGAGTGCCCCAGAAAGACGCCGTTACTTCCTTACGGTATTTTTTATGCGTAAGCAATCCCAGCAGCGTCAGGTAAGAATAATATTCAGGGAACAATCCTGTAGGGATCATGGCCGACCCGTTGGACATTATGGTGGGCAGCATCATGAAAAAAGGCAGTATGAAGCACATGCAAAACCCTACAACCGGATACAGCACGCTCAGCAGACACAAGAGTACTCCGGCAACAAGAAAAGTAATGCCAATGCTCAACTTGTAATTGATCAGCACAGTGGTGTACGCCATTCCCACGGCAATTACGCCGAGCACGAAAATACCCAGCGGGCTCGCCATTTTGCGCGTATAGAGCTGGTCGCGAAACCAATTCAGTACAGCAGCGGATGTTCTATGAAAAATACTTCTTTCCATAGGGGGTTAAAAGAAAAGGAACTTTATGAACAGTGCAATCACAAAGACAATAGCAAATAAAGTGCTGATGATCTCATACACTTTATTGTTCCGTTCTTCTTTGATATCATTGTTTTCAACCATAGTACCTGTCATTTCTCCCGCATACTTTCACGCGGCGTTACCACATTCCGCTGAAAAAACACCCGCGAATCCTGTTTTGCCGGCGATGCAGCTTCTCGCTTTTTTCCGGTAAACAACCACCATAAACCTGCTTTTTCAGCAAGATTGTACAATATTACCGGTAATATCAGCCCCCCCACCATACAGATCACCATCAGCAGCAACACATTTTCAATGCCGAAAACCGCAGTGAACAAGATACGCAACCCCGCCGTGATCATCAGGTGCATTACATAGATGTACAACGAGTGGTATCCCAGCACACGCAGTCCCTTCAGCACATTCCAATTTTGCAGCAGGAAGGAAATGCACATGATAAATCCGCATCCCACAAGGGCAGTGAGGATATAGATATCCGGACGATAGTACTGTACATAATAATCATCATTGTGCAACAGGTTCAACCGGGTAAAATAGTGTTGCAGGGCGATGAACACCGGCAGCATCAGCAGAATGGTGCGCCAGGAGTAAAACCGCTGGTAACTTTTGCTGTTGGTAATAAAATCACTCAACAGGTTGCCGATGGCGAAGAACACATAAAAGAACAGTACGTCACCGATAAAGCCCAGCTCCAGCTGGTTCACCCGGCACCAGGCGGCAACGGAAAACATAAACAATCCCATGAGCAGTTGCTGCACGGGTTTGAACCTGATATACCAGTGCGTGAGCGCGTACAACACACTTACAAAGAACAAAGCGTTCAGATACCAGAACTGCTCAATTTTTCTCGGCTGAATGATAAGGTTAAGATAATCCACCGCTTCCCGGTCTGCATTTACATACCCGGTAAAAGCCAGTTGCAGCGTAACCTGTATAATGCCCCATACCAGCAACGGATAAAAAATGGTATGGAAGCGGTTACCGATATACCCCCCGATGCCTTTGCGCAACAAACTGCTTCCCAGGAACACACCGGACACAATGAAGAACAACGGCATCCGGAAGCTGAAGAAAAATATGTTGATATATTTCAACCAGGGATAACTGTAAGATCCCTCGCCTACATTGCCCAACCCCTCAAATACATGCCGGAATACCACCAGCACAATACAAATACCCCGGGCATAATCAATCCATGGATTTCGATTTCTGCCCAGTATATATCCAGCATTGAATAAAAGATTCTTCACATTTCAGGTTTTAGGTTTAAGGTATTTTGTTTACTACAGGGTGGAGAATTATGGAATATGATCAGAGTTTCATACTCGCCAGGTCCACTTGGTTCAGCACAGAACCCGTAAATTTCTCGCCGTTGCCAGTAAGGAAGGCCACCGATTCCTTGTCCAGCTGCGCCATGGAAGAACGGGCAGAGAACACTGCGATGATTCCCTGCACGTATTTCGACAATTCCTTACTGTCTGCATGGGTGTTCAACGCCGCCCCTTCTATAAAAATGTAATCGTAGTTGTCTGCTATGCGAGGCAGATTTTCCAGCAAATTGTTTTTGGGCAACACTTCAGCCGGCGTATGATTGCCTTCCGAACAACCGATCAGGTCTGTGTTCGGGATGCTGGTCATACTGGTGATGCTCCAGAATTTGTCAATGGCATTCGGTTCACCATTCAGGCTGAATTGTTCCAAAGCGGGTTTACCCTCAAACTTCCGGGTGAGGGAATTGTTGGAGAAATTAGCGTCAATCAGCAGCACTCTTTTTTTGGTAAGACAGAGGCTGTTGGCAAGCGATTCAATAATGGTGGTCTTGCCTTCGCCACGCCTGGTGCTGGTAATGAGAAATATTTTCTTACCGCTGTGCTCTATTTCGTAACGCAGCTTGCGCAGGTTTTCCACATACATCATTTCGTCCTCAGGCCGCTTCGTTTGTCCATTGAGATGAAAATAGTCGCTCACCTGTCTTTTCTTCAAATCAATCCGGTTGAGCGAAGTGAGCAGCGGCAGTTTGGTGCCGCGTTGAAACATCGAGGGTGTTTTATAGGAACCGTCAAGAAATTCGAGACCGAGAATAATGAACGAAGACATGAAAAACATCAGCGCCCCGGACAAACCCAGCGTAAGCGTGCGTTTTGCCGACAGTGGTTCATAC
>Ga0164243_10001011_pt1 | contig 48856 bp, 46 predicted proteins | sample OricompcompostOP_FD_108781 | JGI IMG/M metagenome (GOLD analysis project Ga0164243, IMG submission 108781) | Organic Plus compost microbial communities from Emeryville, California, USA - Original compost - Organic plus compost (OP) | ecosystem: Engineered > Solid waste > Mixed feedstock >... | reverse complement strand
CAGGATCACGACGAACGGGTCGATCATCGAGAACAGCGAGCCGCCGAAGGCGGTGCCGAAGTAGTTGCCGTTCTCCGGTGTTAGGTCCAGACGGACCACCGCCCGCGACCAGTCATCGGCGATCTCGGTGACCGTGATCTTCTGGGCCGCGAACGTCGGCCAGGCGTTGATACCCTCGCGCAGTTGATCGGGGGTCGAGTCCTGGGTGAAAGGTGCGTCTACCACCCACCCAGGGTGACAGGCGGACGCCCGGTGCGAACCGGTACCCTGGTGTCACAGGCGTTCGAGCCGTCATCAGCGGTGAGCCTCCGGAAGAACGGGGAGTTTCGGCTCCCCCACTAGACCCGGACGGGTAGGCCCGTCACAGCCGTCAACGAGAGGTCACCAGCAGGTGGCAATCGAGGTGGTACCGCGGCTTCAGAAGTCGTCCTCGTGAGAACACGAGACGAGAGAGCACCGATGACGTACCCCAAGGCCACGACCGGTCAGGACCCCGCGACGACGAGCGTGCCGTCGAACCCGAGCTTCCCCGAGATCGAGGAACGGGTCCTGGCGTACTGGAAGGCCGACGACACGTTCAAGGCCAGCATCGCGAACCGTGAGGGCGCCGATGAGTTCGTGTTCTACGACGGCCCGCCGTTCGCCAACGGCCTGCCGCACTACGGCCATCTGCTGACGGGCTACGTCAAGGACGTCGTGCCGCGCTATCAGACGATGCGCGGCCACAAGGTCGACCGCCGCTTCGGCTGGGACACCCACGGCCTGCCGGCCGAACTGGAGGCTATGCGCCTCAACGGCATCAAGACGACCGACGAGATCGTCGAGATGGGCATCGACAAGTTCAACGCCGCCTGCCGCGCGTCGGTGCTCAAGTACACCGGCGAGTGGGAGGAGTACGTCACTCGCCAGGCCCGCTGGGTCGATTTCGAGAACGACTACCGCACGCTCAACCCCGAGTACATGGAGTCGGTCATCTGGGCGTTCAAGCAGCTGTGGGACAAGGGCCTGGTCTACCAGGACTTCCGGGTGCTCCCGTACTGCTGGAACGACGAGACCCCGCTGTCGAACCACGAGCTGCGGATGGACGACGACGTCTACCAGAACCGCCAGGACCCGGCCGTCACGGTCGGGTTCGAGATCAGCTCCGACGGTGAGCTGTCCGGCGCGAAGCTGCTGATCTGGACCACCACACCCTGGACCCTGCCGTCGAACCTGGCGGTCATGGTCGGCACCGACATCGACTACGTCGCCGTGGCTCATGACGGCGATCGCCTGATCCTGGCCGAGGCGCGGTTGGGTGCCTACGCGCGCGAGTTGGGCGACGAGCCGGACGTCGTGTGGCGAGGGAAGGGCAGCGATCTGCTCGGCCTGACCTACACGCCGGCCTTCACCTACTTCGAGGGCCACGAGCATGCGTTCCGCGTCGTCGCCGCCGATGACGCCGTCACGACCAGCGACGGCACCGGCCTGGTGCACACCGCCGGTGCGTTCGGCGAGGTCGACAAGGAGGTCACGGATCGCGAGGGCATTGTCGCGGTCATGCCGGTCGGCAAGGACGGCCGCTTCACCGCGCCGGTCACCGACTACGAGGGCCTGCAGGTCTTCGACGGCAACGCCGAGATCATCGATGATCTGAAGAACCACACGGGTTCGGTCACGTCCGGCACGTTGCTGCTGCGCCGCGAGACGTACGACCACTCCTACCCGCACTGCTGGCGCTGCCGCGAGCCCCTGATCTACAAGGGCGTCGAGTCGTGGTTCATCAAGGTCACCGCGATCAAGGAGCGGATGCTGGAGCTGAACCAGCAGATCGACTGGGTGCCGTCGAACATCAAGGACGGCCAGTTCGGCAAGTGGCTGGAGAACGCCCGCGACTGGTCCATCACCCGCAACCGGTTCTGGGGCTCCCCCGTGCCGGTGTGGGTGAGCGACGATCCGGCGTACCCGCGCATCGACGTGTACGGCTCATTCGAACAGATCGAAGCCGACTTCGGCCACCTGCCACTCAACGCCGACGGCGAACCCGATCTGCACCGGCCGTACGTCGACGACCTGGTGCGCCCCAACCCCGACGACCCCACGGGCAAGTCCATGATGCGCCGGGTTCCCGACGTGCTCGACGTGTGGTTCGACTCGGGCTCGATGTCCTTCGCCCAGGTGCACTACCCGTTCGAGAACGCAGAGTGGTTCGAGAGCCACTTCCCGGCCGACTTCATCGTCGAATACATCGGGCAGACCCGCGGCTGGTTCTACACGCTGCACATCTTGGCGACCGCGCTGTTCGACCGACCCGCGTTCTCCAGCTGCATCAGCCACGGCATCGTGCTGGGCTCGGACGGCAACAAGATGAGCAAGTCGCTGCGCAACTACCCCGACGTGTCGGAGGTGTTCGACCGCGACGGCGCCGACGCGATGCGCTGGTTCCTGATGGCGTCGCCGATCCTGCGCGGCGGCAACCTCATCGTCACTGAGCAGGGCATCCGCGACTGCGTGCGTCAGGTGATGATCCCGCTGTGGAACAGCTGGTACTTCTTCAGCCTGTACGCGAACCTCGTCGACGGACTGGATGCGCGGCCCGTCTCGGACGCCAGCGACCCGCTGGACCGCTACATCCTGGCCAAGCTGGGCCAGTGGGTGCGGGAGATGACCGAGCACCTCGATGCCAATGCCATCGCCGATGCGTGTGAGTCGATGCGCGAGTTCCTGGACGTGCTGACCAACTGGTACATCCGGCGTTCGCGCGACCGCTTCTGGCTCAGCGAACCCTACGACTCGCTCGACGACGTCCGCGCGCCGTTCGACACGCTCTACACAGTGCTGGAGACGGTGACGCGGGTGGCCGCTCCCCTGCTGCCGCTGACGACCGAGGAGATCTGGCGCGGTCTGACCGGCGGGCGTTCGGTCCACTTGACCGACTGGCCGGCGCAGTCCGAATTCGTGTCCGACAACGCCCTGGTGTCCGCGATGGATGCCGTGCGCGACATCTGCTCGGCCGGATCGTCGATCCGCAAGGCGCAGAGTCTGCGTGTGCGTCTGCCGCTGGCGTCGCTCGACGTCGCAGTGGACGATCCGGACGCGCTGCGGCCGTTCGCCGATATCGTCGCGGGTGAGCTGAACGTCAAGCAGGTGCGATTCATCGACCTGGCATCGGACGAAGCGCAGGCGTTCGGCCTGTCGCAGAAGCTCACTGTGAATGCCCGCGTGGCCGGGCCCCGCCTGGGCAAGGACGTCCAGACTGCCATCAAGGGCTCCAAGACCGGCGACTGGTCCGTGGCCGAGGATGGCACCGTCACATCCGGCGGTCTCGAGCTGGTCGACGGCGAGTTCACGCTGGAGCAGGTCGCCGAGGCCGGCGAAGGCGCGGAACTCGCATTGCTGCCGTCAGGCGGTTTCGTCGCCCTCAGTACCGAGGTGACCCCCGACCTGGCGGCCGAGGGCTTGGCCCGTGACCTGGTGCGCGGTGTCCAGCAGGCCCGTCGCGACGCCGGCCTGGAGGTCTCCGATCGCATCACGCTGGCGATCGGCGGCGACGATGCGGTGCTCGATGCGGCACGGGCCCACGTCGACCTGATCGGCTCGGAGACCCTGGCGACCGTCACGGTCGGCGACATCTCGGATGGCACCGCGGTCGAGGTCGCCGACGGCCACGCCGCGCTGATCGAGTTCAGCAAGGTCTGATCCTTCCGAAGTGTCCGACCCCGGCGCGATGCTGAGGTCATGACGACTCGCGACGTTCAGATCACGTTCGACTGTGCCGATCCCGGCGCCCTGGCCGAGTTCTGGGCCGCCGTGCTGGGCTATCAAGTACAGCCGCCACCGCCGGGCTTCGACACCTGGGAGGCCGCCCTAGCGGCGTTCGGGGTCCCTGAATCGGAGTGGAACAGCAGGTCGGCCATCGTTCCGCTCGACGACGAAACCGGCCCCAAGGTCTTCTTCCAGCGCGTTCCCGAGCCCAAATCGGTCAAGAACCGCATGCACCTCGACGTCCGCGCGGCACCCGGTCTCACCGGCGACGACCGTATGGACGCCCTTGAGGCCGAATGCACACGCCTGGAGGCCCTGGGAGCCGCCCGCGCCTACCGGGTCGAGCCCGACGGCCGCATGGAGGTCGGATTCATCACGATGCACGACCCTGAGGGCAACGAGTTTTGCCTGGACTGAGTGGACACAACCGTGATTGGTAATACTGGTTATACTTCCTCTATGAAGACGGCTGTATCGATCCCTGACGAGGTCTTCCAACGCGCTGATCAGGTGGCCAACCATCTTGGCTGGAGCCGGTCGCAGTTGTACGCGCGCGCGGTCGCCGAGTTCGTCGACCGGCAGGGCGAGGACCCCGTGACCAAAGCACTCGATGCGCTCGCCGACGACATGCCCACTGGCTCGGCACACATCGCTGCGCGGCGCCTGATCGAGTCCGGAGCGTGGGAATGGTAGCCCGTGGCGAAGTGAGGTGGGTCGATTTCGGCGAACCCATCGGATCGGAACCCGCCTACCGCCGACCGGCCCTGATCGTGTCCTCCGACCGCTTCAACCGATCCCGCATCTCGACCGCTCTGGTCTCCGCCATCACGACCAATGTGCGTCTGGCCGCCGCCCCGGGCAACGTGGAACTCGAATCCGGCGCAGCCGGGCTCGACAAGGATTGCGTCGTGAACGTGTCGCAGACCCTGGTCGTGGACCGTTCGCGACTCGGCGAGCCGACCGGTGCCCTCGATGTGGTGACGATGCGTCACGTCGACGACGGCCTACGCCTCGTCCTGGACCTGTGAAGACCACCTCACTGGAAGTCGCGGCTGCGATGGGCGGCGACGGCTGAGGCGGCCTGGGGATAGACCGACTCGATGCGGTCCAGCCGGTCGGCCACCAGGTTGACGGTGCTTTCGGTCCTCTCGACGATGCCGCGGATGATCATGCCCGCCGAGTTACGGGCGACACGGCGGTAGCGCTGCCACAGTCCACCCGAGCACACGACGTTGAGCATGCCCGTCTCATCCTCCAGGTTCAGGAACGTGATGCCCGAGGCCGTGCCCGGACGCTGGCGGTGCGTGACGAGCCCGCCCACCCGCACCCGTCGTCCGTCCTCGGCCTCGCCCAGATCAGCGATGGCCAGCACTCCATCGTCGGCCAGCAGTCTCCGCACGTGTTGGATCGGATGGACATCGGGCGAGATACGCGTCGACCACAGATCAGCGACGGTCAGCTCGACCTCGCTCATACCCGGCAACGTGGGCGGCGGCGAGGCAACCGCAGTGCCCTCCAGTTGGTCGCCGCGTTCGCTGTACCCCGCATTCCACAGCGCCTGCCGCCTGCTGACGCCGAAACCGTCGAACGCCCCCGCCGTGGCCAGCGCCTCCATCTGGGCGACCGTCAGGCCGGCGCGCCGTGACACATCGGCCATGTCCCGGAACGGCCGTTCCTCGCGTGCCGCGATGACCTGACGAGCCACATCGGTGCCCACTCCTTGCACCGAGTCCAGTCCCAGTCGCACCGCGAATCGCCCGTCACGGCGATGCGCAGGCGTGGGGTCGGGCGTCCCTTCGACGAAGGGGTCGACGGCCGGCTGGTGAGGTTCTAGACAGGAATCCAATCCCGTGGAGCCCTGTTCCTGACCCGGCAGCAGCTCCAGATCGGCCTGGGCGCCCGACCACATGATGTCGGGCCGCAACACCGTGACCCCGTGTCGTCGGGCATCGCCGACCAGGGACTGCGGCGAGTAGAAGCCCATCGGCTGATTGCGCAGCAACCCGGCGAGGAACGCCCCCGGATAGTGCAGCTTGAGCCAGCTGCTGGCGTACACCAGCTTGGCGAAGCTCAAGGCATGACTCTCGGCGAATCCGAAGCTCGCGAACGACTTGATCTGCAGATAGATCGCCTGCGCCTCGTCGTCGCCGATGCCGTGCTGTCGCATGCCGTCGAACAGCTGCCGCTCGAGGGAGTCGATACGCTCGACGCCCCGTTTGGAACCCATCGCCCGGCGCAGCAGATCGGCCTCGTCATCGGTGCAGTCGCCGATCGTGACCGCCATCTGCATCAGCTGCTCCTGGAACAACGGCACCCCCAGGGTGCGTTTCAACACCGGCTCAAGCACAGGGTGCGGATACGTGACGTCCTCCGCCCCGGTGGCTCGACGGATGTAAGGGTGGACCGCGCCGCCCTGGATCGGGCCCGGCCGGATCAGCGCGATCTCGATGGCCAGGTCGTAGAACTCGCGTGGCTTCAGGCGGGGCAGCGTGCCGATCTGGGCGCGGCTCTCGACCTGGAACACTCCGATCGCATCGGCCCGACAGAGCATGTCGTAGACCGCCGGCTCCTCCGTGGGCACCGTGTGCAGCTCCCACCGCTCCCCCGTGTGCTCGGCGACGATGCGGAACGTGTGGTCGAGCGCACCGAGCATGCCCAGTCCGAGCAGGTCGAACTTGACCAGTCCCATGTGCTCGCAGGCGTCCTTGTCCCACTGCAGGACTGTGCGGTCGTCCATCCGGGCTCGCTCGATGGGCACGACTTCGCCAATGGGGCGCTCGGTCAGGATCATGCCGCCGGAGTGGATGCCCAGATGACGCGGTTTGCCCCGCAACTGACGGGCCAGCTCGACGACAGGCCCAGGGATGTCCAGCGTGGCGAGATCGGTGGTGTGCCAGCCGTCGATCTGCTTGCTCCAGGCGTCCTGCTGGCCGACCGAGTAGCCGAGCGCCTTGGCGGCGTCGCGGATCGCCGAGCGGGGCCGGTAGCTGATGACATTGGCGACCTGCGCAGCATTGTGCCGACCGTACTTTTTGTAGACCCACTGGATGACTTCCTCGCGACGGTCGGAGTCGAAGTCGACGTCGATGTCCGGCTCCTCCTCGCGCGTCGCGGCCAGGAACCGGGCGAACGGGAGATTGAACTCGATCGAGTCGATCGCGGTGATCTCCAGGGCGTAGCAGAGTGCGGAATTGGCCGACGATCCCCGACCCTGACACAGGATCCCTTCCGAACGAGCGAATTGCACGATGTCATGGACGATCACGAAGTAGCCCTCGAAACTCTTCTCCTCGATGACCGCGAGCTCGGACTCGATCCGCGCGACCGCCTCCTCGCGCCCGTGGGCATAGCGCTTCTCGATACCGGCGTAGGCCAGCTTGCGCAGGTGACTCCTCGCGGTCTCGCCTTCGGGTATCCAGTGCTGCGGCAACTCCGGCGTCGCGGCGCGCAGGCTGAACGCGACCTCGCGGGCAATCTCGGCGCTGCGGGCCACCGCACCCGGATAGCGGGCGAATCGGGCCTGCATCTCGTCCCCGGATCGCAGATGGGCCGCACCGGTGGCGGGAAGCCAGCCGTCGATCTCGGCCAGGCTGCGACGGGCCCGGATCGCAGCCATCGCAGCGGCGAGACGGTGGCCAGATGGAGCCGCGTGATGCACATTGTTGGTGGCCACGACGGCCAGCCCGTGATCGGCTGCCAGCCCAGCCAGCAGGTCGTTGGTGGCGCTGTCGGTGGGCAACCCGTGATCGGTCAGCTCGACGAACACCGAGTCGAGGCCGAACCGGGCCGTCAGCTCGTCGAGCGCGGCGGCGGCGGCGCGCGGACCACCCGCGGCGAGCGCCTGACGCACAGCACCCTTGCGGCACCCGGTCAGCACGATCCATTTCCCGCGCCCTCGTTCGGCGAGTTCGTCGAGGTCGTAGGCCGGCTTGCCCTTCTCGCCGCCACGCAGATTCGCCTCGGTGATCGCCCCGGCCAGCAGGTGATAGCCCTCGACCCCACGTGCCAGGACCAACAGGTGGGTGCCTTCGGGATCAGGAACGCCGTTCTGCGGCCCGGACAGCCCCAACGACAGCTCGGCTCCGTAGATCGTGAGCAGGTCACGCCCTTCATCGGCATGCGCCTGTGCGGCCTCGGAGAAGGCCGGCGCCCCCGCGAAGCCGTCGTGATCGGTGATCGCCAGACCGGTCAGCCCCAGCCGGATCGCCTCGGTGACCAGCTCGCCGGGGTCGCTGGCCCCGTCGAGGAACGAGTAGCTGCTGTGACAGTGCAGCTCGGCATACGGCACCACGGGCCCGTCCGGCACCTGGACCTCAGGGGCTTTGAAGGCGGGCTTCTTGCGGCTGCTGGTCGATCCATCGTGACCGTCGGGATCGGGCCTCCCCGACAACCGCCGCTCCAACTCCCGCCACGGTATGGCCGGGTTGTCCCACCCCATCAGTCGTACCGGGCCTCGGTGTGCCAGCGGCCGTTCTCGTGGATCATCAACCAGGCACTGCCGTCGACGCCGACGACCTGGAAGCGGGCGATGCGGCGGGCCGAAGTGACGTCCCACCACCGTTCATCGACCGGCCAGGGACCGGCCCAGGACGCAATGGGCAGCCACTGCGCATCCGGCACGGGCCTGAAACGGTCCGGCGATCCCGTGATCGCACCACGATCGGTGACACCGACGGGAACTCCCTCAGCACCGACGACCCACGCCTCTTGGGGTCGCTCGAACACCGTGGCAGGCGCGGGTGGCGGGATGGTCCCGGGCCACGGCTGATCGACGGCACGCGCCGCAACCGGTTGATCGCCCCATGGCACCAGCAGATGGCGGTCACGATGGCCACGCCCGCCCTGAACCTGCACCTGCAGGACCGCTTCGTGGCCGACGATTCCCTGCACCCGGGCGACACCTCGTTCGACCCGTTCGTCGGGAGCACCCCCGAACAGACTGTCGGCATGGTCGCCGATGGGCTCGACCACCTCGGGCACCAGCCGTACCGCGTCGACCGGAGCACCGATGACGGCGGCCTGCAACTGCCAGCGCACCCGGTCGACCAGGTCGTTCGCGGCGAACCACCGGGGGTGCATCCAGCGCCGGACCGAGGCCAGTTGACCGTCGGCGTCGACCTCGACCCGCACCGAAGTGCAGACCAGACCACGATCGGCCAGCCCGGTGACGAAGTTCTCGGTCGTGGTGCGCACGCTGAACGCGATCTGGTCGACCCGGTCCAGCGGCGGTTCGAGCGCGAGCGACGCGGTGAGCTCGGGCGGCACCTGACGACGGCTGACCGGCTGGGCATCAGCGCCTGAGGCCAGCCGGTGCAACAGCGCACCTTGCGTACCGAATCGCGTGTGGACATCGGCCGCCGACAGTCCGGCGAACGCGCCCAGGGTCCGCAGTCCCATGCGGTGCAACAGGCTGACCAGGTCCGGCTCTTCGAGAACATCGACGGACAGATCACACAGGAATGCCGCCGACTGTCCCGGCGGGACGACCAGACTGTCCTGCACCGTGGCCTGCCGGGCCGCCTGCTCGGCGGCGAACAAGCCGTCGGCGACGCCGACCCGCACATCCCAGACGCCCAAACGCACCAGGTGCTCGGCCAGCACAGCACCGGCTTCGACCTCGCCGCCGTAGAACCTGCTGGGCACGTGCAGCGCACACAGGCCGGGGCGCAAGGGCGCGACCCCCGGGGCGATCTGCTCGATGCCGACCAGCACCTCCTCGAACGCTCGGGCATCGGCCTCGGGACGGTGATCGCGCAGGATCAGCTCCGGACAACGCGACTGGGCGTCGCGACGGCGCATACCGCGACGCACTCCTTCGGCCCTGGCCGCCTGGGAACAGGCGAGCACCTGGCCTCCGGCCAGCACCGCGACCGGCGCCCCGGCCCGCACCCCTTCGCTACCGGCGACGACAGGCCAGTCCGGTGCCCACAGCACCAGGATGCGGCTCATCCCGCGCTCCGCAGAACCGTGGGCCCGGCCTGCTCGACGACGGGACGGATCTGCTGGTCCGGATCGGGGAACCAGAGCCGGCGCGTGCGCGCGGGTGCAGTGCCCTTCCGCACCTGGATCGTGACCCGACGAGCCTGCAGATGGCCGTACCCCTGCCCCAGCCCGACCCATTCGATGTCGGTGACACTCGTGCGCACATCCGCACGCGGCCAGTCACCGAGGCTGAGCAGCACCGATCCACGCTTGCGCAGCCGGGCCGTCAGCCTTCCTGCGTCCCGTTCACCGATCCTGCCGGGTGGTACCACCGCGACGACGCCCAGGACATCCACGAGGGCGGCCGTGACATCGAGCCAGGCCGCCTGCGGATCGGGCACCAGGACACACCGGTCGAGCCGTACACCCGTGGCCGCCAAAGCCTCGAGACCGAGTCTGCCCGTGCCGACGACGCCGCACCAGGAGCCCTCGGCTGACGGCCCGGCCATCAGCAGTCCCAACAGACTGGCCGAATCCGTGACGTACACCCCGCCGGTCTGCAGCTGCAGCAGCCCGCCGAATGCCGGATGGGTGGCGACCGGCTGCGCACCCGGTCGCCCCTCCAACCGGCGCACCCGCTCCCGCAGATCCTCGATCGTGGAAGCGGGTGCCGTCATTCACCCATGATCGAACACCTGTTCGACTCAGGTCAAGTCAGAGGTCGCGCGGGTAGGGGCGCCGGTCAAGCGGGCGGGCCGCATGTGCCGTGATAGCAAGGCCGAGGAGGAAGGCGCACCGGGGTTGTGCGGCGACCGACGAGAACGCAGCTAGCGCGGTGCATGCGGTCCGGCCGTCAGGCGATCTCCCTATCCGCGCGGCCTCTTAAACGCTCTTGCGACGGAACTCCCGGACCTCGATTGGCCCGTCGGCGCCGTGCGACTTGTCGCTGCCGTCGTGCTCGGCACCCTCCGCCGTGGCATGGTGACGTTCTTTCTTCCTCTCCAACGCCTCGCGCATCTTCTCGCGGATGTCCTGGTTGTCGGAAGCCATGATCATCTCCTCGTCGTTGCTGCCACGGTACGTGCTGGCCGCTCCCCCGGGAAAGGCCTGCGCGAATCGCGCGCGAAAAGTTGTCAGATTCCGGGCTGCGGATCCTCCTATCCATGACGCCACACAGGAGGACGAGAAGATCAGTGCACATCACCTCTGTTCCCGGACCGGATCTGGCCCTAGGGTTCGGCCATGACTCCTGCGGAGCAGGCCTCCGACGCCGACCTGGTCGCCCGGGTGCTGACCGGCGACCGCGAGGCATTCGCCACGGTCTACGACCGGTACGGTCCCCGGCTCTTCGACTTCGCCTACTCGATGACCCGACATCGCGAGGAGGCCGCCGACGCGGTGGCCGACTCGTTCGTGCTGTTCGCCGAACGACTGGGGCAGCTGCGCGATCCGGACCGGCTGCGTCCGTGGCTGTACGCCATCGTGCGGAGCGAATGCCTGCGCCGCCTCAAGGCACGCAAGCGCTTCGCCTACGACGGCGAGGAGCATCTGATCGCGATGGCTGACGACGCGATCACGCCCGATGCCGCAGCCGAGCAGGCCGCGCTACGCCAACTGGTCTGGGACGCGGCCGAAGGGCTGGCGGACCGGGATCGGGCCCTGCTCGACCTGCACCTGCGCCAGGGGCTGGAGGGCGCTGAGCTGGGTGAGGCGATGGGGGTCACGGCGGCCAACGCGTACGTCATGCTGACCCGACTGCGTTCCCAGGTCGAACGTTCCCTCGGCGCCCTGTTGATCGCTCGCATGGGCCGCGATGACTGTGAGGACCTCGACGACCTGCTGGCCGACTGGGACGGCACGTTCTCGGTGCTGATCCGCAAGCGAGTGGCGCGGCACGTCGAGACGTGCGAGATCTGCTCGGAACGCCGACGCATCATGGTCAGCCCGTGGACGCTGTTCGCCTCGGTCCCGTTGTTCGTCGCCCCGCTCTCCCTGCGCGATCGTGTGGTCGCCGACACCCAGCTCGTCTCCCACACCGTGCCCGCTTCAGGCCCCGCAAGCGTCGGGGTCGGCAGCAAGGTCGTCGTCCTGGCCGTCGCTGCCCTGATCGCGATCGCCGGGGTCACCGCATTCCTGTTGTGGCCGAGCGGCGCCTCGGACGACCCCACTCCCACGGGACCGGCGAACACCACCTCCGCACCCTCGACCACCACGCCGACACCGTCACCTGACGAACCGAGCAAGGTGCCGGCGCAGCTGGAGCTGTCGGCGACCCTCATCGATCTGGGACAGAAGGCGAACCAGGGGTCGGTGACCGTGACCAACAGTGGCGAGGCGCCTCTGAAGTTCACCACCCGGGCCGGACAGGCCTGGCTGACGGTCTCCCCCGGCAGCACCACGGTGGACGGCAGCGACTCCGTGACGCTCACCGCACAGGCCCGACGCAGTGGACTGGCCGAAGGGCCGGCGTCCGGCACGATCGACGTGGTCTGGGACGGCGGTACGGAGACCATCACGGTCCGGCTCACCCGCGAGATCGACCCGAGCGTCGGACGTCCCGGCCTGGACAGTCCCGGCGACTGCAGCGCCGGAGGCCGCAACCACGTCGTGTCGGCCACGATCACCGACACCTCAGGGGTACGGAAGGCCACGCTCTCGTGGAGCGGTCCGTCGTCCGGCAGCGGCTCGCTGTCGAGGTCGGGGAACACGTGGTCCGGTCCCATCGGCCCGTTCGCCGTCGGTGGAACGGTCCGGGTCACGATCAAGGCCACCGACACCCGCGGCAATGTCACGACCCGTACCGCGACGTTCTCCGTCGACCCCTGTCCCGGCTGATGTGGCTGTGACCTGCACCGATGCGGGTCGGTGAAAAAACTTCAGAATTTCTCTCCGGAAAGTGCAAGGTCGGCCGCGCTGGTTGCTCCTATCCACAAGCAACCACACCAACCAGCACCATCCATCAGGAGACATCATGAAGCGCACCATCACCGCCCTGCTGATCGCCGTTCCGCTGAGCCTCGGCACTGTGACCCTCACGGCCGGCGTCGCGTCGGCCGAGGTCAACGGCGAGATCGCCCTGCCCAAGCCGGCCGATCCGGACCCCAAGGGCCCGGGTGAGTTCGCCGACGCACCGAAGCCGAAGGGACCTCAGGGCCCGAAGGACAAGGCACCGGCGCCCAAGCCGAAGGGTCCCAAGGACAAGGCACCGGCTCCTGCTCCGGCACCGGCTCCCCAGCCTCAGCCGCAGGCTCAGCCGGAGTCGAAGACCCCCGTCAAGACCGATGAGGCCACCGAGCAGGTCCTGTGGAGCGCCGCATCGCTCCGGGAGAAGAACTTCCTGCCCGACGTGGAGACCGTGGCCGGCGACGCCGTCGTCGGCGCCCAAGGCATGGACCTGTCCTGGCTGCTGATCGGTGGTGCGCTGGTCACTGCGAGTGGAGCGGCATTCGCCGGACGCCGCATCGTCCGCGGCCGCAGCTGACCGGCGAAACGGCCGACGCCGCCCCACACCGTTCGGTGTGGGGCGGCGTCGTGCGTTGGATCAGCTACTGGCGAGCGGGATGCTGCCGCCGGGGATCGCGTCGAGGAGCTTGCGGGTGTAGGCCTCGCGGGGGTTGTCGAACACCTCGTTGACCGATGCCTGCTCGACGACCTTGCCCTCCTGCATGACCAGGACGTTGTCGGCGATCTGCCGCACCACCGCCAGGTCGTGGGTGATGAACAGATAGCTCAGACCCAGCTCGGCCTGCAGGTCGTTCAGCAACTCCAGGATCTGCGCCTGCACCAGCACGTCGAGCGCAGAAACCGCTTCGTCGCAGATCACGACCTCGGGGTCGAGCGCCAGCGCACGGGCGATGGCCACACGCTGCCGCTGACCACCGGACAACTCGCCCGGATAGCGCGACATCACCGTGGTGGGCAGCGACACCTTGTCCAACAGGTCGCGGACCTTGGTCTCGCGCTCCTTCTTGGTGCCGACGTCGTGGGTGCGCAGCGGCTCCTCGATGGACTGATAGATCGAGTACAACGGATCCAGCGATGCGTACGGATTCTGGAACACCGGCTGCATCTGGCGCCGGAACCGCAGCTGCAGCTTCTTGCTGCCCAGATCCTTGATGTCGACGCCGTCGAACAGCACCCGGCCCGACGTGATGGGCAGCAGGTCCAGAACCATGCGCGCCACGGTGGACTTGCCCGAACCGGACTCCCCCACGATCGCCGTCGTCGTGCCGCGCTGCAGGCCGAACGACACATCGTCGACAGCGGTGAAGTCGGTCTTCTCCCACGGCTTGGAGCCGCGCAACTGGAACACCTTGGTCAGGTTCTCGACCACCAGGATGTCGTTGCTGCCCTCACCGAACTCCTCGCCACTGCCGGCGACCTCGGCAGCCACCTCAGCGGCATGCTCCACGGCCTGGGCGCGGATCTCCGCGCGCGCCTTGACCGACGAGAGTCGCTGCGATGCGATGGACGGAGCCTTGGACACGAGTCGCTGGGTGTACGGGTGCTGCGGGTCCTGCAGGATCTCCAGCGCCGGACCCGATTCGACCACGCGACCGCGGTACATCACGACCAGGTGATCGGCACGTTCGGCGGCCAGGCCCAGATCGTGGGTGATCAGCATGACCGCGACACCAAGACTGTCGGTCAGCGTGTCCAGATGGTCCAGGATCTGCTTCTGCACCGTCACGTCCAGTGCGGATGTGGGCTCGTCGGCGATCAACAGTTTCGGTCGAGCGGCCAGCCCCATCGCGATGAGCGCACGCTGGCGCATGCCGCCGGAGAACTCGTGCGGATACTGCCGGGCCCGCCGCTCGGCATCGGGCAGTCCCGCCTCCTCGAGCAGCTCGACGACGCGGCGGTCGGCGTCAGCGCCGTGCGCGACGTCATTGGCGACCAGCGCCTCCTTGATCTGCCGGCCGACCTTCCACAGCGGGTTCAGATTCGACATCGGGTCCTGCGGGACCAGGCCGATGGACGAACCACGCAACGCCAGGATCTGATCGCGACCGGTCTTGGCGATATCGGTGCCCTCGAACAGGATCTGACCGCCCGTGACCTGACCGCTGCCCGGCAGCAGGTCGATCACGGCGTGCGCCATGGTGGACTTGCCCGAGCCGGATTCGCCCACGATCGCGATGGTCTGACCCGGATAGATCGTCAGATTCGCCTGATCGACCGCCGTCAGGTACTCCTTGCCCGCACGGAAGGCGACGGACAGGTCCTCGATCTTCAGCAGCGGCGTCTGCGCGCCCTGTGTCTCGGTCACTTCTTCCTCGCCTTCGGATCGAGAGCCTCACGGACCGCCTCACCCAACAGGATGAAGCCGAGGACCGTCATGCCCAGGGCGATCGCCGGCAGGTACATGACCTGCAGGTGCTGGCCGGAACGGACCTGGTTCTGCGCGTCCGACAGGTCGTTGCCCCACGAGACCACGTTCTGCGGCAGCCCCAGACCCAGGAAGGACAACGACGACTCGGCGACGATGAAGATGCCGAGCGTGATGGTGGTGGCGACGATGACCGGTGCCAGCGAGTTCGGCACGATATGGCGGCGCAGATTGGTCATCTTGGTAGCACCGATGGCGGTGGCGGCGTCGACGAACTCCAGGTTCTTGACCTCGAGCACGGCGCCGCGCATCTGACGAGTGATCTGCGGCCAGGCGAACAGCGCCAGCGCGACCACCACGACGAGTACCGATCCCCAGAACCCTCGATTGGGCCACGTGTTGTTGATGACCGAGATGACCACGATGCAGGCCAGCAGCAGTGGGATCGAGAAGAAGATGTCGCTGATACGGGAGATGAGCGTGTCGACGATGCCACCGTAGTAGCCGGCGATGGCACCGGTGATCATGCCCAGGAGCGCCGTGAAGATCGCCGTCAGGACGCCGACCGCGACCGAGGCGCGGGCGCCGTACACGGTGCGCGCCCACAGGTCGTAGCCCTGACGCGTGAACCCGAACGGGTGTCCGTCCCTGGCCGGCGCGAAACTGTCGTCCAGCGAGCCGCGGGTCGGATCGGCACTCGTGAACAGTGTCGGGAAGAAGATCATGACGCCGATGAACGTAATGATCGCGGCGGCCAACCAGAACAGCGGCGAGACACGCAGACGCTTCCACGCCTCCTTCCACTGGTTCTCCGGCACCGCGTCGACGTCGACGGCGTCGATCGCGCGCAATGGGGTCTCATCGATGGGAGCGACGAAGCGCTCCTGTCCTTCGCGTGGCTCAGGCATAGCGGATCCTGGGGTCGAGCACGGCGTACAGCAGATCGACGATCAGACTCATGAAGACGTAGACCATGACCATGAACGTCACGATCGCGACGACCGTCGAGGTCTCGCCCCTGATGATGGCCTGATACGCCGCATTGCCGACGCCGGGGATGTTGAAGATGGTCTCGGTGATGATGGCGCCGGCCATCAGCGATCCGAGGTTGATACCGATGTACGTGATGACCGGCACCAGGGAGTTGCGCAGCACGTGCTTGACCACGACCTGGCCTTCGGGAAGCCCTTTGGCCCGAGCGGTCCGCACGTGATCGGCGGTCAGGTTCTCGGCCACGGAGGTGCGGCACAAGCGCAGTGTGTACGCGAAGTTGGCGATCGCCAGCACGATCGCGGGCAGGATCAGCTTGCCGACGTTCCAGTCGCCGCCCACGGTCGGTGTCGTCCAGCCGAGCTTGACGCCGAACACCAACTGCATCACGAAGCCGACCACGAAGATCGGGATCGACAGCAGGATCAGCGACACGACCAGCATCGAGGAGTCGAACCACCCGTTGCGGCGTAGGCCCGCGATGGTGCCCAGTCCGATGCCCAGGATCGCATCGAAGGCCAGCGCCATGAGCGCCAGGACGACCGTCACCGGGAAGGTCTGCTGGATCAGTTCGAACACCGGCTGACCGGCGAAGGTGTTGCCGAAATCGAGAGTCACGGCGTTCTTGACGAAGTGCACCCACTGCAGGAGCAGTGGATCATCCAGGTGGTACTGCGCGGCGAGCGCATCGCGCACCTCCTGGGACACCGGCTTGTTGCCGGCCAAGTTCAGGATCGGGTCACCGGGGCGGAGCTTGAGCAGGAAGAAGATGATCAGCGTCGCGCCGAGGAAAACCGGGATGGTCTGCAGCAGTCGCTTGACGACGTACCACCACACGTGGGACCTCCCTGGGTCGTTGGAAGCATGGGTTTCACGCGGTTCCGGCCACGGTACTCCCGTGACGGACCACAGACGTGAGCGACCGGGTCACGGGCGGGCTCACGGACCGGTGACGGACCGGTGACGGACCGGAGGCAGCCCATGGGTGATGGGCTGCCTCCGGCCGTCAATCAGACAGGACTACTTGGTCAACTTGTAGTAGTCCGGCTTCTGCTTCCAGTTGAACTCGAAGCCCTTCAGGTCCTTCGAGGTCACCGCGGTGGCGTTCTGGTACCACAGCGGGATCGCGGGCAGATCCTTCATCAGAATGGCCTGCGCCTGGTTGATGAGGTCGTACCGCTCGTCACCCTGAGCGGCGGACGCCTCGGTGACCAGCTTGTCGAACTCCTTGTTGCTGTAGTCACCGTCGTTCGATCCGGCGCCGGTGGCGTAGATCGGACCCAGGTAGTTCAGCATCGACGGGTAGTCGGCCTGCCAGCCGGTACGGAACGGCGTCTGGATCGTGCGCTCGGTGACGTCCTTGCGCAGTTCGTCGAACGTCGGGTAGACCTTCGGCTCGGCCTTGATGCCCAGAACGTTCTTGATCTGGTTGGCCATCGCCTCGGAGAACTCCTTGTTGCCGGCACCGTCGTTGTTGTACGCGACGTAGAACGTGCCGTCCCACGGGCTGATCTTGTCAGCCTCGGCCCACTTGGCCTTGGCGTCGGCCTCGTTGAACTTCAGCACCTCGTTGCCGGGCACCTTGTCGGTCCAGCCGTCCAGCACCGGCGACGTGAAGTCCGATGCGGGCGTACGAGCGTTGTTGAAGATCTTCTCGGTGATCTGCGGACGGTTGATCGCCATCGAGATGGCGGCACGGCGCAACTTGCCCTCTTCGTCGTTGCCGAAGTGCTTGAGGCGCTCCGGGATCGTGAAGGACGAGAAGCTCGAGCCCGGCTCGTTGTACGCGGTGACCGAGCTGTCGTCCTCGAACGTGGTCAGCGCGCTCGGCGGGACCTGATCCAAGACGTCGAGGTTGCCCGACTGGACATCGGTGTACGCCGCGTCGGTGCCGCCGGTGTAGAACTTGAACACCAGGCCGCCGTTCTTGGCCTTGTGCACGCCCTTGTAGTCCGGGTTCGGCTCGAGCGAGATCTGCTTGTTCTTCTCCCAGCCCGAATCGGTCAGCATGTACGGCCCGTTGCCGATCGGCTTGTTGCCGTACTCATCGGTGATCTTGCCGTCGTCACCGAAGGCGACGTCCGGAACCGGGAAGTAGGCCGAGTAGCCGAGGCGCAGCGGGAAGTCCGACTCCGACTCCTTCAGGGTGATCTCGAACGTCTTGTCGTCGATGACCTTCAACCCTTCGACGGTGTCCTTGCCATCGAGCGTGTTGCCGATGTCGTCGGTGCCCTTGATCGGGTAGAAGAAGTAGTTGTTGAGCTGCTTGTTGTCCGGGTTGGCGCCGTAGTTCCACGCCTTGACGAAGGACTCTGCCGTCACATCGGAGCCGTCGGTGAACTTCCAGTCCTTGAGCTTGACGGTCCACACGGTGGAGTCGTCGTTGGGCTCGATGGACTCAGCAACCTCGTTCGTGACCGAACCGTCGGTGTTGTAGGCCACCAGGCCGGCGAACAGGTTGTCGAGCGGGTCGCCGCCGCCGACCTCGTTGGTCGCGGTGGGGATCAAGGGGTTCTGCGGGTTGGTGCCGTACACGGTGATCACCGCGTCGGTGCTGCCCCCGTCATCCCCCTTGTTGTCGTCGTCGCCTCCACCGCACGCAGCCAGGGTAAGGCTGACGGCGGAGATCAACGCCACGCCCGCAAGGCGAGTACGCCGTGTGAGTCGCATGGATTCCTCCTGTGAATCGTCGAAGTGCACGCTGAGACGCGCCCCCTATGACTACCACCGACCGGGTGGCGCGGCATAGCACCAACGGGCTATGTCACCGAATCGTCACCAAACCGGAACTCCGGGCCCCGCAGATACGACAGCGGGCGCCGTCCCGAAGGACGACGCCCGCTGTGCGGTTTCAGGACCTACAAGCAGTCAGCCCATCCGCTTTGGGCCTGACCTGCAAGCAGTCAGCCCATCCGCTTTGGGCCTGACCTGCAAGCAGTCAGCCCTTGCGCTTCTTGACCTCTTCGGTCGCCTGCGGCAGGACGGTCTTGAGGTCGCCGACGACACCGAAATCGACGAGTTCGAAAATCGGTGCCTCCTCGTCCTTGTTGACCGCGACGATCGTCTTGGACGTCTGCATACCGGCCCGGTGCTGGATGGCACCGGAGATGCCGTTGGCGACATACAGCTGTGGGGAGACGACCTTGCCGGTCTGCCCGACCTGGAAGCTGTGCGGGTACCAACCGGAGTCGACCGCGGCACGCGAGGCACCCACGGCAGCACCCAGGCTGTCGGCGAACTCCTCGACCTGTGAGAAGTCGCCACCGGTGCCACGACCACCGGAGACCACGATCGCGGCCTCGGTCAGCTCGGGACGGCCCGACGCGGCCTTCGGCGACGACGACGTGATCTTGACGGCCTTGGCGGCATCGGAGATATCGACGCTGACGGCCTCGACCGCTCCGGCGCCGGCGACCTGCTCGGGAGCAGCCGAGTTCGGCTTGACGGCGATGACCGGGGCACCCTGGGTGACCTGGGCAGCGACCGTGAAGTTGCCGGCGAACACCGACTGGGTCGTGGTGATGGCGCCACCGTCGACAGCGACGTCAACAGCATCGGTGATCAGACCCGACTGCGACTTCAAAGCGACACGAGCACCGATCTCCTTGCCCTCGGCGCTGGACGGAACCAGCACAGCAGCCGGGCTCTTGTCGGCCACCAGCTGCGCCAGGGCCTCAGCCTTGGGCGCGACCAGGTAGTCGGCGTACACGGCGTCGTCGAGTTGGTAGATCTTCTCCGCGCCGTACTCACCCAGCACACCGGTATCAGCAGCGCCGAACACGACCGCAGACCGCTCACCGATACGACGAGCGATGGTCAGCAACTCCAGCGACGGCTTGGTGACCTTGCCGTCAGGGGCATCGATCAGAACGAGAACTTCACTCATGAATCTTCAATCCCCTTCTCAGACGAACTTCTTGGAGGCCAGGAACTCGACCAACTTGGCGCCACCGTCACCCTCGTCGGTGACGATCTCACCGGCGGTACGGGGCGGACGCGGCGTGAACGAGTCGACCTTGGTCCAGGCGTTGTCCAAGCCGACCTCGCCGGCGTCGACACCCAGATCGGCCAACGTCCAGGACTCGACGTCCTTCTTCTTGGCCGCCATGATGCCCTTGAACGACGGGTAACGCGCCTCGCCGGTCTGGTCGGTGACCGACACGACCAACTTGCCACTGGCCTCGATCTGCTGCGTGGCGGTATCACCATCACGCACGATCTTGACCGTGTCGCCATCGACCGACACCTCGTTGGCGTACGTCACGGCCGGCAGACCCAGCCGCTCGGCGACCAGCGTCGGGACAACACCCAGACCACCATCGGTCGAGGCCATACCGAAGAACACCAGGTCGTAGTCGCCGACCTTCTCGATCGCCTTGGCCAGAATCGCCGACGTGGCGAACGCATCCGAACCATGGATCGCGTCATCCTCGACATGGATACCCGAATCGGCGCCCATCTGCAGCGCCTTACGCACCGCATCAGCGGCATCGGCCGGGCCGACGGTCAGGACGACAACTTCGCCCTCACCATTCTCGACGACCTGCAACGCCTGCTCGACCGCATACTCGTCAAGCTCGGACAGCAGACCATCGACACCCTCACGGTCAACGGTGTTATCGGCGCTGAAGGTGCGGTTCGCCGTAGCGTCCGGCACATACTTCACAGCGACAACGATCTTGGTCACAAGGACCCTCCTGTGAATCCGGGGCACGATGTCGGAATCAGACACCGTGGCAGTCACAATGACTGGCTGCGAGAGTCCACTCTTCCACGTGACACGTCTTACGGGTTAGGCGGACCTACTCAGCCGATGTTACCCAGACGTATCGCCAGGTTGCGACCGAATGGCGGCATGGAATGGGTCACATCTCACCGGTCGTCGTCGCGCGATGCCACCGCCAATGGCAGCAGAACACCGACGGCCAGGTACAGCATCGACGCGATTCCTCGACTCAGCAGCCGTTCTTTGTCGGCCGCGTTGTCGCCGGAGAAATCGACCAGACCGGTCAACGGCCCGTCCAATACGTCGCACACCGACGAGATGGCTCCCACGATCGCGTTGTCGGTATCGGCCGAGACCGCCGCCAGCAGCGCACCGATGGCCAGGACGACCGAGGCGACCAACGCCAGCATCGCGATGCCCAGAACGATCGTGGGCCACGGGAAGCGCTTTCTCGAATGCTGTTCCTCGTCATCGGTGTCGGCCAGGGACGGTGGTGCCACCACGATGTCGTCATCGGTGATCCGCTCGGCACGTGCAGCGGCACGCGCCTCGGCCTTCTCTTGCTTGGCTCGGGCCTTCGCCTCGGCCTTCTCCAAGCGCTCACGGCGCTTGGCCTCGGCCTGGTCGGCCTTGCGCCGTTCGGACTCCTCCTTCGCGACCACACTCGGGATCAGGGCCGTAGCGCCGGGCGCCTCGTCATCGGAGTCGGCGCCATCCTCAGCAGCGGTGGACTCCCCGGTCTCCTGCGTGCTGTCAGCGGCCGGCTCGGTGGTGATCTCGGTCGATTCACCGGCCTCGTCGGTCGGCAGTTCGTCCGATGATTCCGATTCGGCGGCCTCGGGCGTTCCGACCGCGTTCGGTGTGCTCGTACGTTCGGTGCGCCGTTGCTCGGACTTCTCCCTCCGGCGAGCCTTGGCGGCGGCTCTGGCCGCCTTCGGGTCGAGGGGTGACTCGCTGGCAGCGGCCACAACTGCGACCGATTCGGCGGTCTCGCTGGCCGGGTCGTCGTGTGCGTCAGCAGCCTTGCGCTGTGCTGCCTCCTCGCGAGCACGACGTCGTTCCTCACGCCGGCGTACGCGCGCCTCGCGCTTGGCTTGACGCGCCGCGGCACGGTCAGCCTTCAACTGCTCGCGCTGGGTGGCCCGTTCATCGGCAGGTGTGGGCTCGGACTCGACCGGCTCAGCTGCCACATCAGCGGACACCGGCGCATCATCGGGTACCGCATCATCGGGCGTGCGTTCGATTGCATCGGCCGCCGCGGCCACCGCTCCTGCCGTCACCACCCCGGGGAGCAGGGTGGGATGGCGACTCGACTTCGCCAGTTCTTCCAGCAACTGGCGGCCCGACTGCTTGGCAGTCAGACTGATGTCGTCAGCGTCGGCGGACGACTCTTTTTTTGGCCTGGGGGGCGAGCGCCCCGGACTCGTCACTCACCTCCTCGGGCACGGTTGACGAGTCTGATGCCGGTTGTTCGTCGACGAACTCGTCGACGGCCGGAGCCGGAACCGCGAACGGCGTCTCTTTGGCCGACTGGTTGGCGACCACGATGTGGGTCTGGGCCACACGGTCGGCCTCGGCCTCAGCAGCGGCGATCCACTCCAATGCGGTGCGCTCGGCCTCGGCCAGCTTCTCCTCGGCTGCCTGGCGCGCTGCAGCGACAGCCTGCTGCATGCGTTCCTGCGCCTCACGCTTGGTGTCGTCGCTGATGCGCTTGGACTCGGCCTGGGCGAATTCGACCCGCTCACGCGCATCGGCCTCGGCCTGCTCGGCGATGCGCTTGGCCTCCGCCTCGGCGGCCGCCACACGTTCACTCGCCGCCTTCTCGGCCTCGGCGATCCGCCGTTCGGCCTCCAGACGCGCGGCCTCGGTGTCCTCCTGCAACTTCTTCTCAGCCGCGGCCCGCTCGGCCTCGGCAACCTTGGCAGCCTCGGCGGCCTCGGCAGCCACGCGCTCGGCCTCGGCCTGAGCCAACCGCACCTTCTCTTCGGCGATCCGCTCGGCCTCGGTGTGCTTGCGCTGCGCCTCGTCGCGTTCGGCCTCGGCATCGGCGATCAACTTCTGCGCCTTGGCGTTGGCCTCCTCGACGTGCACGTGGGCCTCGTCGCGTTCTTGGGCGAGTTTGGCGGCAGCTTCCTCGTGACGCTGCTGCGCCTCGGCGGCCATCCGGTCGGCCTCGGCCCGTGCCGCGACGAGCTTCTCCTCGGCCGCCCGTTCTGCATCGGCGAGTTTGACGGCCACGGCAACCCGCTCGGCCGCCGTCTCCTGAGCGAACTTCTCGGCCTCGGACTTGGCTGCGGCGATATGTCCGGCCGCCGATTCCTCGGCCTCCCGGACCACCCTCTCGGACTCGGCCTTCACCTCGGCCAGACGGGCGTTGGCCTCCTCGCGTTCCTTGGCCAGTTGCTGCTGTGCCGCCTCGCGATCGGCCGCAGCCTTGGCTGCCACCTGCTCGGCCTCGGCCTGTGCCGCGGCCACATGCTCGGCCGCCTTCGCCTGCGCCTCATCGATGACACGCTGGGACTCGGCCTTGACCTCGGCCAGACGCGCATCGGCTTCTTCGCGCTCTTTGGCCAGCAGCGCCAGCGCGGCTTCGCGATCGGCAGCGGCCTTGGCGGCGACCTGCTCGGCCTCCTGGCGTGCGGCGTCGACCCGACGTTGCGCGTCTTCCTCGGCCGCGGCCAGGCGCTGCGCAGCGACCGCCTGCGCCTCGGTGTCAGCCGCCTTCAACCTCTCCTCGGAGAGCCTCTGCGCCTCGGCGGCCGACTCCTCGGCCAACTGTCGTGCCTTGGCCTCGGCCTCGGAGATACGGCCTTGAGCTTCCTCGTCAGCAGCCTTCTTGGCGGCCGCCACACGCTCATCGGCCTGTCGCTGCAGTTCGGCGATCCGTGCCGCCGCGGCCGCGCGTTCACGCTCGATGTCCTCCTGGACGCGATCGGCTTCGGCCTGCGCGGCGCTGACGCGCTGCGCAGCGGCCTCTTCGGCTGCCTTGAGCTTCTGCTGGGTGATCTCGCGCTGCTGAGCCTCCTCGGCCGACAGTCGCTGCGTGACCTCCTCGCGCTCGCGCGCCGCCTCCGCCATCAGACGAGCGGCCTCGGCGCGCGCCGCGGCGACCCGCTGTTGCGCGGCAGCGCTGGCCGCGGCGAGCTTCTCAGCGAACGAACCGGTCGACGCAGCGGCCTCGGGTGCAGGTGCTTCGGACGCCGTGGGTTCTGACTCGGGCTCGAACGACACCGGAATCGCTTCCGCGACCGGTTCGAGTTCTGGTTCTGGTTCTGGTTCTGGCTCAGGAGCCGGATCTTCCAGACCAGCCGATGCGTCCAGGCCACTCAGCGTCGTCTCGGCCGGGTGCTCCGGTTCCGGCTCCGGCTCCGGCACGATCGTGGTGTCTTCCTCCGCGTCCTCGGGCTGAACAGGCTCTGGGGCGGCTTCGGTCTCATCGGCCGGCTCCTCGGCGACATTCTCCTCAGTCGCGGGAGCCTCATCGACGACAGGACTCGGCTCGGCCACCGGCTGATCGGCCTCCGGCGCTTCCTCGTCAGCCGCCTCCTCGAACGGATGGAACTCGCGGGTCTCCTCCAGCGCCTCGTCCACGGCCGAATGCTCAGCCGGCGTCTCCTCGGTCGCCTCGGTGGCGGACCTGCGGGCCTCGGCCAGCTTCTCGGCCAACGTCTTCTCGGCGGGTGCCGACTCGTCAGCCTCGGACACCTCGCGCTGTTCACCTCGACCACGGCCGCGCGCGGCGGCACGGTCCCGGCGGCGACGCTCCGCGGCCTCGAGCCGTGCGGCCTTCGCGGCAGCTCGGCGCTCGCGCGGCGACATCGGCTGGGAGGATCCTGTGTCCTGGGACGCAGCCTTGTCAGGAGTGTCGACGACACGCCCCGATGTTTCGGCCGGGGTAGGAACCGAGTCCTCCACATCCTCGGCAGCCTGCTTCAGCGGGTCGACCTTGGTGGGCTCGTCCACGGTCCGGGCATCGCCGGATCCGCTCGACTGTTCCTCCGTCTCACGGATGACCTCCGCGGCGGCCTTCAACGGATCAAAGCGCCGCGATTCCGACGCATTGGACTGACCGTCCGTCATGACTCCCCTAACACCGGCTGTTGTCCGGCCAGTATGCCTCATGTGATGGGTGTTGCCTGTGGGAAACAACGAGAGACACGCGACCGCGTAACGGATGATCCTTCATGTCGTGAGATCAGCGACCCGTGAAGGTCGCCTTCCCCGGGCCGTTCTCGACGAACGACTCCATTCCCACCGTCTGATCATCGGTGGCGAACAGCCCGGCGAACTCGGCCCGTTCGATCTCCAGACCGGTGTTGAGATCGACCTCGATCCCCCGGTCTACCGCCACTTTCGCGGCTCTGAGCGCGAGCGCCGGCCCGTTGACGAACTGCGTCGCCCATTCGACGGCCTTGGCGTACACGTCCGCGGCTGGATGGAGTTGGTCGACCAGGCCGATCTGAAGCGCTTCCTGAGCCGAGACGAACCGACCCGAGTAGATCAGCTCCTTGGCCCTGGCCGGTCCGACCAGCCGTGTGAGACGTTGCGTGCCTCCGGCACCCGGAATGATGCCCAACAGGATCTCGGGCTGACCGAGCTTGGCGTCGTCGGCGGCGAACCGCACATCGGTGGCCAACGCCACTTCGCAGCCACCACCGAGGGCGAAACCGGTGATGGCACTGACGGTGGGCTTGCCGATCGCGGCGAGCGCCTTGGTGAAGTCCTGCAACAGATGCGAGTGCCGCACCATGTCCTGATACGACATGGCCGCCATCTCCTTGATGTCGGCGCCGGCGGCGAAGACCCGCTCACCGCCGTAGACGACGACAGCGGCGACGTCATCGCGCTGATCGGCTTCGAGCGCGACCTCGATGATCTCGCGCTGCATCTGCGCGTCGAGTGCGTTCATCTTCGGTCGATCCAACCGGATCGTGCCGACGCCGTCGGCAACCTCCAGTTGTGCCAGCTCGCCCATCACTACCTCGTCTCACCTCGGTCGCCGCGCAGTCCGCCGGCTGCTCCCGCCGAGCATATAGAGGAGGAGCGATCAGCCCGCGATGCGGTCGGTCAGGACGACGAACGTGAAGAAGCCGATACCCAGGAGCATCCCGATATGACCCAGGATCGACAGAGCCGGACCGTCGGCCCAGCTGTCGTCCTTGGCGTCGTCGGCGTGCGAACCACTCGCGGCGCCGGGAAGCCAGCGCAGCAGGATCAGTAACCCCAGCAGGACCACGATCCACCACAACGCCAGCGAGACCAGGCCGAGCGGCTTCGACGGCGACGACAAATAGTAGGACCACACCCCCAAGGCGGCGACGCCGAAGACGGTATGTCCGGTCACGATCCCCTGAGGAATCGCCGCGTGACCTGTACGCGACGCGGAAGCCTTCATCCGCATCCAGGTCAACAGCACGACGACGGCCGCCAGCGCCGTGAGCATCCACAGCACGTTGTCCAATTCCATCTGCGCATCCTGGCACAAGCCGGGCGCGCGCTGCAGCCGTCAGGAGGCGGGCTGGCAGGATGAACACCATGTCGCGGACCCCGCAACCGCCCCTGACCGACGGTGACCTGTCGCTGGAACCCACTTCGGGTCAAGGCAGCACGGTCGGCGAGTTCATCGGATTCTCGGTGACACGAGACGGTGACCGCATCGGCACCCTGGCGTTCCGCCACGAGGACCGGGGCGTCCTGTCGGTGCGCTGGAACGTGGGAGCCGAAGCCCTCGGGCTCGCGATCCGGGTGCTACGCATGGCCGTGACGCACGCGTTCACGACGCTCGGAGCCCATCGGCTCGAGGCCCGCGTGCCGGTCGACCGCACCGACGACATTCGCGCGGCGTCGATCTGCGGCCTGCGACGCGAAGGCATCATTCGAACTGCCGGGGACGCTGCCGACCGAGTGCTGCTCGCACGGCTGGTCGATGACGCGTCGTTGAACAGCCGTGACGCGTTCATCGCGATCCTGAACGCCGGGCTGCCCACCAAGCGGACCATCGGTCAGGGCGTGTGGCGCGACTCCGCGGGCCGCGTCCTGCTGTGCGAGCTGACCTACAAGCAGGAATGGGATCTGCCGGGCGGGGTCATCGAGGTCGGCGAGGCTCCCGCTGCCGGCCTGGTCCGCGAACTCCAGGAGGAGCTGGGAGTGACGGTCGACATCCAAGGTCTGTTGACCGTCAACTGGCTACCGGCCTGGCGCGGGTGGGACGACGCCTGTGTCTTCGTGTTCGACCTCGGCGTGGCCGACGACGACATCATCACGCGGATGACCCTGCAGGAGACCGAGATCAAGAACGTCCACTGGTGCGACGCCCGGACCCTGCACGAACGCGCCACCGCCGCGACCACGGAACTGCTCGATGCCTTGGCGGAGGCACCGCTACCTCCCTATCGCGAGGCTCCCCGATTCCCGGAGTGACTCACTCCTCGTCAGGAGCGGGCGGGTCGTCCTCGACCGACTGGCCGTCGAAACCGAGTTCGCCCTGCACGACGCCGCCGTACTGTCCGATCGCTCGCGGTGCGGCCATGCCACCAGGAATGTGAAGCAGGATCTGGTGGTAGTAGTTCAGATTGCCGCTCGACCCCTGGATGCCGTCCTCAAGCAGCGCTTGCTGAGGTGAACCCTCCGGCCAGGTGATCTTGCGGGTCGTCGGAACGATGTACTGGTCCTTGCGGAGCAGGGTGACGAAGGCCAGGGCACCGCCGTCGGAGGTTCGCAGCACGTAGCGGACCTTCTCGGCCGCCCAGGTCTGTGAGAACGTGACGCCGTCGAGGGCCGCATTCGTCGCGGCGACGTCGGCCATCTGACGAACGAAGGCGTCCTCGGTGATCCCGGCGCTGGACGCCTGGTCCGGATCCGTCAACACCCGCGCGTACGCATCGGCCGCTTCCTGGGCCGACATCGCCATGCCTCGTTGGTCCGTCGCCTTGATCGCGATCGCGCGTCCGGATCCGTCGTGACGCAGATCGGGGATCTTGGTCGTGGCCAGCGCTTCCGGGCTGGCGACCAGCAACCACGGGTCGACGGCCGTGGTGCGTTCGAAGACTTGCAGCTTCTGGACGTCGCGCTCGCCGTCGCGAACCACGGCGAACAGCCAGAGCGGATACTGGGTGAACCGCGGGGTCTCGACGCGGGTGACGTCGACCGGGCCGGCCTCCTGCTCACCAGTTCGGTTCAGCTTCTGCGCCACGGCGAACGAGCCGGTGTCGATCGCGAGCACGGGCCCGGTTTCGACGGTCGACAGCGGCTTCGGGTCGAGCAGCTCGATCGCCGCGTTGCGGATCTCTCGGTAGTCCTCGTAGATCGCTGCGACCTGCCCCTTGGTGGCCGCGACCTTGTCGATCGCGCCGTCGCCACGCTGGTGCGGAATGGCGCAACCGGCCAGGCCGAGAGCGAGCGCAGCGGCCGTCAGGACAACTGTGGGGCGCCTCATCGCTCATCGCCTTCCTCGTCATCGACGATCTCGTATTCGTCACCCAGGTCGGCCAGTTCGGCCTCGCTCAGTTCGTGCTCGACCCCGTCGTCGTCGACCCAGAAGTATTGCGGCTCCGGCTCTGGTTCCGGTTCCGGTTCGGGTTCGGGTTCGGGTTCGGGTTCGATGATCTCCTCGGCCACCACATCGAACTCCCCCGAAGCGATCTGCTCCTCGGTCAACTCGTGTTCGACACCGTCGTCGTCGACGTACACGTAGACGACTTCGTCGGCCTCATCCTCGAACTCGTCGACCTCGCCGTGCTCCAGAGCCGGTTCGCCGCGCCGCAGGATACGACCCGCGAGGGCGATGCCCAGACCGCCGAGCAGCAGGCCCAGACCCTTGTAGAAGCCGCCTTTGATCCCGTACGCCAGTGTGATCTTCAGACCCGACAGATTGGACGAGCCCACCGCCACGACGGCCAGGGAGACCGGCTCGTCAGGCAGGGTCGTCGACAGACTGGCCCCGCCCAGACCGGCGGACTGCACGAGCCACCAGTCCAGCGCCGTAGGAGCACCACGCACGGTGGGCTGTTCACCGTCGACGGTGCGGAGCTTCGGCTTCCACGGCGTACCGAAGCTGGTGACCTCCACGTGCTGGACCTCGTCGACGTAGTTCGTGACGTCGACCGAGTTGCCCAGCCCGACGAACACCGGCTTCTCGGCGGGCACCTCGACCAGGACGTCGACCTTCACGTCGACCCACGTGATCGCACCGGGCGCGGTCACCAGGACCGATCCGTCGACATCGACCGCATGCGGTCCTGTGGTGCGTCGGCCGTCCGGGCCCAGCAGCACCGCCATCGCGAGACCCAGAAGAGCACACACGAGCCCGAGCACGATCAGTGCCCAGCCGCCGATGGTGCGCCTCATCGATCCCTCCACATGACGATTCGGGACCGCCGTCCCGCCCTGACCCTACTGAAGCGTGTCAGAACAGGGCGGCAGCGAGCGCGCGGCGCGCGGTGGCAACGCGTGGATCGGCGGTGCCCACCACCGTGAACAGCTCGATCAGTCGCTCACGCACGCGTTCACGCTCGTCGCCGGGGAGACGCTTGATCAGCTGGATCAGCCGGTCGAAGGCATCGTCGACGTGACCGCCTGAGACGTCGAGATCGGCGACCAGCAACTGAGCGTCGATGTCATCAGGGGCGTCGCCCGCCGCCTGGCGTGCCGTGTTCAGATCGGCACCCTGCGTACGCGACATCAGCCGGACACCGGCGAGACGCTCACCGATCTCGTCGTCGGCCGGGTACTGGGCCTTGAGCTTCTCGTACTCGGCGACGGCCGTCTCGAAGTCGCCGTCCGCGAACGCCTCGTCGGCGGCGGCGAAGCGTGGATCGTCGACCGGCTCTTCCGATTCGGGCGCATCGACCGGTGCCTCACCGGTCGGCTGGGCGCGTCCGGATATGCCGTTCTGCACCGCGATCGTGACCAGTTCGTCGAAGACCTGCCGTAGCTGTGTGTCGTCGGCGGTGCCTTGCAGCAGCGGCACCGGCTGTCCCTTCACGAGCCCGACCAGTGTGGGCACGCCCTGCACGCCGAACGCTTGGGCGATCTGAGCGTTGTCGTCGACATTGACGCGCGCCAGCAGGATCTTGCCGCCGTAGGAGTCGACGACCGCACCGACCTGGGCGTTGTAATCCGCGCTCTGCGGCGACCGCGACGACCACAGCGCGATGACGACCAGGTGGTTCAGCGATGCTTGGACGATCTCTTGGAAGTTCTGCTCGGTCACGTCGACGCCATACGACGCTCCGGCCGGGCCGGCATCACCTTGGGGTCCCGGCTGACCGCCGGCGGACTGGTTCAGGGCGGACAGATCAACAGCGCCACGGCGCGAGAAGGTCATGCCTTCACTCTAATAAGGCGCTCCCGGCCGCTAGTAGGGCATGCCCGGACGGTGATCGACGCGTCCACGCAGGCCGGCCTGTTGCACGACCCGTTGGATGGTCAGATCGCGCCCGTCGGGATCGCCGATGAACCGGATGTCGCGCAATCCCTGCGACTGCGCGGCCGATTCGAAGACGAAATGCCCGTAGCCGAGCATGCGGCCCAGCAACGGCTTCTCGACGGTGATGTCGAGGATGCGACTGATGGGCATGGTCGCGATGCGCACCGCGAACACACCACTGGCACGGAACACCCGCATGTTGGTGATGACGAAGACGTCCCGATGGTGGCGCAGCAGCAGGTACAACGCGTGCAGCGCCAGCGCGAGCCCGCCCAACATGAAGAACCAGCCGAGTTGGATCGGGCCGAACAGCACCAGGAGCCACAGCGCCACGACACCGACCAGTTCGGCACCGGCCGTCGAGTAGACGATCGGATGCTTACGCACCAGATCGATGACGTACTCGCCCTCGTCGGCGAGCAGATGGTGGTCGACCTGTTGTTCGGGCAGCCGGTCCAGCAGCCAGCGCAGCATGGCCGACCTACGAGATCAGATTGTTGACGAAGACGCCGACCTGGCTGAACCCGTCGAGCACCGCACCCGCGGCATTGCTGACCGCGTCGGCCGCCCCTTCGGGCGCGGTCAACAGGTAATAGACGCCGAACGCGACGACGAGCAGCGTGACGACCTTCTTCAGCACGATTCCATCCTGTCGTATCCGATCGCAGAATCCCGGGAGCGACGCGGCGAGTCGTTCCCGGGCCGATTCCGGCAGATTCAGCCCAGTTCGGCGATCAGGTGGTCGGCGGCGGTGAATGGATCGATCTGTCCTCCGAGCACCTGGGCGGAGAGGGCGTCGAGGTCGGATCCGCCGCTTCGTTGCTCGAAGCGGTTCTGGACCTCCGACAGCGCGAGGGCCTCGATCTCTCGACGGACGCGGGCCAGACGACGGCGTTGCAGCTCGCCTGAGGACTCCAGATGTTCGCGATGCGCCTCGATCTGCTCGACCAGATCGGCCGCGCCCTCGGACTTGGTCGCGACCGTCATGACGACCGGGGGGACCCAGGCATCCGGCGTCCGGTCCGTCATGGAGATGACGGTGCGGATCTCCCGGCGGGTTGTATTGGCGCCGTCGCGGTCGGCCTTGTTGATGACGAAGATGTCACCGATCTCCAGAATTCCGGCCTTCGCCGCCTGGATGCCATCGCCCATGCCGGGCGCGAGCAGGACCACGGAGGTGTCGGCGATGCCCGATATCTCCACCTCGGATTGGCCGACGCCGACCGTCTCGACCAGCACGACATCACAGCCCGCCGCGTCGAAGACCCGTAATGCCTGTGGGGCCGAGGCGGACAGACCGCCCAGGTGGCCACGACTGGCCATCGAGCGGATGTAGACGCCGTCGTCGGTGGCGTGATCCTGCATGCGAATGCGGTCACCCAGCAGCGCGCCGCCGGTGAACGGCGACGACGGATCGACTGCCAGCACGCCTACCCGTCGACCGGCGGCACGCAAGGCACCCACCAGGGCGGACGTCGAGGTGGACTTGCCCACGCCCGGTGACCCGGTGATGCCGACGACGTGCGCCCGTCCGGAGCTGGCCGCCAGACCCGCGCTGATCTGACGGATCTGCGGCGAGCGGTCCTCGATCAGTGAGATGAGCCGGGCGACAGCACGCGGCCGGCCCCCATCGGACACCTCCGCAATGAGAGCGGAGACGTCGTCCGAGGGCCGGCCCACGAGTCAGGCTTGGGGGACGCGCACGATCAGGGCGTCACCCTGACCGCCGCCACCACACAGGGCCGCAGCACCCACACCGCCGCCGCGACGCTTCAACTCATTGGCCAGGTGCAGCACGACGCGGGCGCCGGACATACCGACCGGGTGGCCGAGTGCGATGGCGCCACCGTTGACGTTGACGATGTCCTCGGAGATCCCCAACTGACGAGCCGACGCCATGCCCACCGCGGCGAACGCCTCGTTGAACTCGACCAGGTCCAGATCGGCGGCTGTGATGCCTTCCTTCTCCAATGCGCGAGCCGTGGAGTCGGCCGGCAGCAACTGCAGGGTCGAGTCCGGACCGGCGGTCTGACCGTGGGCGCCGATCTCGGCGAGCCACTCGATGCCGAGCTCCTCGGCCTTGGCCTTGCTCATCACGACCACAGCGGCAGCACCGTCGGAGATCTGCGAGGCCGAACCGGCGGTGATGGTGCCGTCCTTGACGACGGGTCGCAGACCGGCCAGCGACTCCACGGTCGTGTCGGCGCGCACACCTTCGTCGGCCGAGATGACGATCGGGTCACCCTTGCGCTGCGGGATCTCGACCGGAACGATCTCGTCGTCGAACAGGCCGTTCTTCTGCGCCTCGGCCGCGCGCTGGTGCGAGGCCGCCGCAACGGCGTCCTGCTCCTCGCGCGTGAACTTCTGGTTGGCTGCATTGCACCCATCGGTCAGGTTGATCATGGGCTGCTTGGTGAACTGGTCGAACAGCGCGTCGTACGCCATCGAGTCGACCAGTGCAGTGTCGCCGTACTTGAAGCCCTCACGCGACTTGGGCAACAGGTGCGGGGCGTTGGTCATGGACTCCATGCCGCCCGCCACGACGATGTCGAACTCGCCGGCGCGGATCAGCTGATCGGCCGTCGCGATGGCGTTGAGGCCCGACAGACACACCTTGTTGATCGTGATGGTCGGTACCGACATCGGGATGCCGGCACCAGTGCTGGCCATGCGGGCCGGATTCTGACCCTGACCCGCCTGGATGACCTGGCCCATGATCACGTACTCGACCTGGTCGGCGCTGACACCGGCCTTCTCGAGCGCGCCCTTGATGGCGATGGCGCCGAGATCGGCGGCCGAGAACGACTTGAGTCCGCCGAGCAGGCGGCCGATCGGGGTGCGAGCACCGGCAACGATCACGGACTGGGTCATGGACTGCTCCTTCGAAGTCAATTGCGGTCACCTTACCCGCGAGAAACATCGGTGGGCACGGGGTGTGCGATCAATCACGCCTGGGTGAGACCCCTGTGACCGAGCGTGCAGGTGTCCTAGTCTCAACACCATGTCCGAAACCTCCTCTCCCTCATCTGAGCAACTGGTACCTGAGCACCTGCTGATCGCGATCGACCACGTCGGCATCGCGGTTCCCGACCTTGATGACGCACTGGAGTTCTATGCGTCGACGTTCGGTCTGCACTCGATCCACGAGGAGGTCAACGAGGAGCAGGGCGTCCGCGAGGCGATGCTGGCCGTCGGCGACTCGGGTTCCTGCATCCAGTTGCTCGCGCCACTGAGCGACGAGTCGACCATCGCGAAGTTCCTGGCCCGCAACGGTCAGGGCATCCAGCAACTGGCCTATCGCGTGGTCGACATCGATGCCGTCTCGGCGACGCTGCGTGAACGCGGGGTGCGTCTGCTGTACGACGTGCCCAAGCGCGGCACGTCGGACAGTCGCGTCAACTTCGTCCATCCCAAGGACGCCGGTGGTGTCCTGGTCGAGCTGGTCCAGCCGGCCTCCTGAGCGCCTGAGACCACAGTCACAGCCGTTTCCCGTGGCCCCTGCGGTTACGGCTGCGTAACATCGCCCAGAACGTCTTCTTTCCTGAACGTGTTCTTCGTTCCGGACGTCTACCCGGAGGTACCCCGTGCAACAGATTCTCGACGCCATTCTCGCCGGCGACACCGCGCCTGAGGAGTTCGGCCATCTCGAGATCCCCGACCACTACACCGCAGCGACGGTGCACAAGGACGAGGTCGACATGTTCGAGGGGGTCGCATCGCGCGACAAGGACCCTCGCCAGTCACTGCACGTCGAGGACGTCGCTCTTCCCGAACTCGGTCCGGGTGAGGCCCTGGTCGCCGTCATGGCATCGGCCATCAACTACAACACCGTGTGGACCTCGATCTTCGAGCCGGTCTCCACCTTCAGCTTCCTGGAGCGCTACGGCCGGCTGTCGCCGCTGACCAAGCGTCACGATCTGCCGTACCACATCGTCGGGTCCGACCTGTCCGGCGTCGTCCTGCGCACCGGACCCGGCGTGACCAAGTGGCAGCCCGGCCAGGAGGTCGTCGCGCACTGTCTGTCGGTCGAGCTCGAAAGCGCCGACGGACACGACGACACGATGATGGACCCCGAGCAGCGCATCTGGGGCTTCGAGACCAACTTCGGCGGACTGGCACACGTTGCCCTGGTCAAGGCCAATCAGCTGCTGCCCAAGCCGGACCACCTGACGTGGGAAGAGGCTGCCTCCCCCGGACTTGTCAACGCGACCGCGTATCGCCAGCTCGTCAGCCACAACGGCGGCAATATGAAACAGGGCGACAATGTGCTGATCTGGGGCGCCTCGGGTGGCCTCGGCGGCTTCGCCACGCAGTACGCGCTCAATGGCGGCGCAAACCCGGTGTGCGTGGTCTCCAATGAAGAGAAGGCCAAGATCGTGCGCAGCATGGGCGCCGAGATGGTCATCAACCGCTCCGAAGAGGACTGGAAGTTCTGGAACGAGGACGGCACCAAGCAGAACCCCAAGGAGTGGCAGCGCCTCGGCAAGAAGATCCGTGAACTTACTGGCGGCGAGGACATCGACATCGTGTTCGAGCACCCTGGCCGCGAGACGTTCGGCGCGTCTGTCTACGTGACCCGCAAGGGCGGCACCATTACCACCTGCGCGTCCACTACGGGCTACATGCACGAGTACGACAACCGCTACCTGTGGATGAACCTCAAGCGAATCATTTCGAGTCACTTCGCGAACTACCGCGAGGCTTTCGAGGCCAATCGCCTCATCGACCAGGCCAAGATTCATCCGACCCTGTCTCGCACCTACCGCCTGGAGGATGTCGGCCAGGCGTCGTTGGACGTGCACAAGAACCTGCATCAGGGCAAGGTCGGCGTGCTGTGCCTGGCGCCCGACGAGGGCCTGGGCGTGCGCGACCAGGACAAGCGCGACCAGCACATCGACCAGATCAACCGCTTCCGCGGCATCTGACCTCGTCGACGGCTCGGGTGGTCGGTGAGTGAGGGTATGCTGACGACGGCCATCCGACCGTCCGATCACCCCTGGGAATCACATGTCTGACACCACAGCCACCCGAGCCCTCGATGCAGCCGCACGGTCCGCCGATGCGTCGTTCCCCTTGGCTCGTCGCGGTGGCTACGACAGCGATGCGGTCGACGCGTGGGCACGCACCCAGAGCTCAGAGCTGCAGCGTGCTGCCCTGGCCCTCAAGGAGGTCGAGGACGAGAACGCCAAGCTGCGTGATCTGGTCGCCAAGCTCAAGGAACGCGTCGAGGCCATCGAGCGGCCCAGCTACACCGGCCTGGGCACTCATGCCGCCCAGTTGCTGGGACTGGCCGAACAGGAGGCCGAGGACGTCCGCACCCGAGCGGTTCGCGAGGCCGAGGAACTGGTCCGCAGCGCCGAGGACGAGGCGGCCGTCGTGCGCGCCGAGGCCAAGCGCGAGGCCGAGCAGGTCCGCGCCGAGGCGATCGCCGAGATCGAGGGCAAGCGCAAGCAGTTGCTCGCCGACGCCGAGGCGCTGAACGCCGACGCCAAGGCGCATTCGGAGGATGCCCGGGCGCAGGCCGAGCGTGAAGCGGCCCAGATCAAGCTGGCTGCCGAGCAGGAGGCACAGAACCTGCGTCTGGGCGCCACTCGCGAGGTCGAGCAGGCCCGTGCCGCTGCCGACCGCGAGGTCACCGAGGCCCGCCGCGTGCTGGCGGTCGAAAAGGAGCGGCTGGCACGCGAGGCCACCGAGAACCACGAGTCGGCCACGGCGCAGACGGCCAAACTGGTCGCCGACGCCGAGGCACGGGCTGCAGCAGCCGACGAGCGCTCCCGCGACGCGATCGCTCAGGCGGCCCAGGCCCGCGAGGGCGCCGAGGCCGATTCGGCCAAGCTGGTCGAGAACGCTCAGCGTGAGGCCGAGTCGCTGCTGTCCGGCGCGCGGGCCGAGGCCGAGCACATCCGCACCACCGCGGTCACCGAGACCGAGCGTCAGACCCGCATGCTGCGCGCCGAGGTCGAGGACCTGCAGCGCAAGCGCGACGGCATCATGTCCCAGATGGGCCAGTTGCGCGACATCGTGGCCTCGTTCGCACCGGAGGCGGCTGCCGACCAGAACAACACGGAGGCAGCTGCCCCGGAAGAGGTCGCGGAGGCCGCGCCTGTCGAGGACGAGGTCGCTGCGGCCGACGAGTCCACCGACGAAGAAGCCAGCACCAAGTCGGACTGACGTTCAGGCGCCTGGCGTCACCCGTCGCCAGCAGGTCGTGTGCCAGTGGCGGCGCTCCTCCATCGCGTCCGCGCTGAGCAGCGCTTTCTGGACCGGCCACACCAGCAGATGTGCCGTCCCTCGGCGCACCAGCTGGTGACAGCCAGGGCAGCGGTACTCCTTGTCGGACGTGCCGCGCAATTCCCGGACGTTCCACTGCGTACCTGATCGCGTCTCGACACGATCGCTTGAACCGCCGCCGGGTCGCCGCGATCGGTCCGGGCGGCGGACGTGACGGCGTGGAGACACCACTCCATCGTAGGAATCAGATGCAGTAGCCGCGCACCCAGCCCGAACGGCGAGCAGTCTCGCGGACCGCCTGGTCGAATGTCAGGACGGCGATCTTGTCAGCCCCGGCGAACTGGTACAGCACCGCGTCGGTCAGCGCGGGCACTTCGCGGCAGGTACGTCCCTGTGCCTGTTGTGCGCGGATCGCAGCGTCCAACGACGTGCTCGCATCCGATGACGGTGCCAATGTAGTCGTGCCACCGGCTGACGGCACGGTCGGTTGGAGCACGCCCAGGACTGCCATGAGCGCCACGACGATCGAGGCGCCGACGAGCCGGAGGACGTGCGCGAGCGTCGCTGGCGACGTCGCCGTGCTGATCATGCCTGCTCCTACTGTCGATCCCCGTCGACTAGAGCAACGACCGACATGCACCGGGGTTATTCAACCGACTGCCGTGAGGAGAAGATCACGATTTCCTGCGTTCGCGCAGGTCAGGTCGTATGTGAACAGACTGGGTGTCAGTAAGTATGGAAGCCTTCGCCGGTCTTGCGACCCAGCTTTCCTTCGTCGACCAGACGCACCAACGTGGGGGCCGGATCCCAGTCGGCGTGACCGAACGTGTCGACCAGTTCGCGCTCGATGGCCAGCGACACGTCGTTACCCACGACGTCAAGCAGTTGGAACGGGCCCATGGGCAGGCCCGTGGCTTTCATGGCCTCGTCGATCTCGTCCAGTGAGCCTTCGCCGGCCTCGGTCAACTTGATCGCGTCGTTCAGGTACGGGAACAGCAGCGCGTTGACGATGAAGCCCGCGCGGTCGCCGCACGAAACGGGATGCTTGCCGACGGCCAGGCACAGGGCGCGCACGGTCTCGTCGACCTCGTCGGTGGTCTCGTCGGCGGTCACGACCTCGACCAGCTTCATGACGGCGGCGGGGTTGAAGAAGTGCATGCCGATGACGTCCTGCGGCCGGCTGGTTGCCGCGGCGCACGCGTTGATCGACAGCGACGACGTGGTGGTGGCCAGGATCGCTCCCGGCTTGGTGATGCGATCCAGATCGCGGAACAACTCGAGCTTGATGTCCAGGTCCTCGGCGATGGCCTCGACCACCAGGTCGACATCCGCGAGAGCCTCGCGCTCGGTCGAGCCGGTCAGCCGGCCCAGCACGTCGGACTTGCCGTCCTCGTCGAGCTTGCCGCGCGAGATGGCCTTGTCCAGGCTCTTGGTGATGGCGGCGATGACGCCATCGATCTTGTCCTGACCGCGACCGATGAACGTGACGTCGTAGCCTGCCTTGGCGAACACCTCGACGATGCCCGACGCCATCGTGCCGGTGCCCACGACGCCGACCTTCTCGACCGTGCGGCGGATCTGCGGGGCGGTCTGCTCCCCTGCCGCACCGGCCTGCGCGAAGGTGGAGCCGTCGGCAGCCTGGTCGGTCAGCACAGACACGGGCTGGTGCACGTCCTGGCCGGTCTCGGCGTACAGCTTGCCCAGACCATCGGCCACCGTGGAGGCACCGATCGCGTCGATCAGCGCCAACGGGCCGATCGGGTAGCCGCAGCCGAAGCGCATCGCGGCGTCGATATCGGGAGCTGTGGCGTAGCCCTCCTCGAACATCGTCGCGGCGTGGTTCAGGTACGGGAACAGCAGACGGCGAGCGATCTGTGCGTCGCGTCCGTCACCCGTGATCTGGTCGACGATCTCCTGCATGGCTACTCCTGAGTAGTTCCGGCGTCGTGAAAGACTAACGCGACGCCGATCGGACCGGAACAGGGAGAACATGAACCGTCGTATGACGCTCGCCACAGCAGTACTGGTGGTCGGCACGCTCACCAGCGGATGTCAGGGCGAGGCCGAACCCGCACCCACGCAGACGCCGACGGTCAACTCCCCCACACTGACGGCCGATTCGCTCGTCGGTACCTGGAACGACCCCGACGCGGACTGGACCATCCACCTCGCGGACGACGGCTCGTTCACCGAGGATCTCAAGGGACAGCAGAACTTCCGTCGCGGCACGTACCAGGTCGACGGTCAGTCGATCCGGCTCATCGGAACCGACGGCAACACCGACGAGGGCCGGATCGATTCGCGCGGCGAGGCGCTCGTGTTCGACCTCGGCACCCTGAAGCAGCAGTGATCGCATGAGAGTCGTCGTCGCACGCTGCCAGGTGGACTACGCCGGGCGTCTCACTGCACACCTGCCCATGGCCACGCGCGTCATCATGGTCAAGGCCGACGGTTCGGTGCTGATCCACTCCGACGGTGGCTCCTACAAGCCGTTGAACTGGATGAGCCCGCCGTGCACGCTCAAGGAGGGCGTCAGCGACGATCCTGATGACGATGGTGTCCTGGAATGGACCATCTCGGCCACCAAGAGCGATGACACGCTGCGCATCCGCATCGAGGAGATCATCAGCGATACGTCCTACGACCTGGGTGTCGACCCGGGCCTGCAGAAGGACGGCGTCGAGAAGCATCTGCAGGAGTTGCTGGCCGAGCACACCGCCGCTCTCGGCGACGGTATGAGCCTGGTTCGCCGCGAGTACATGACGGCCATTGGGCCGGTCGATCTGCTGTGTCGGGACGCCGGCGGCGCTTCGGTCGCGGTCGAGATCAAACGACGCGGCGAGATCGACGGGGTCGAACAACTGACCCGCTATCTGGAGCTGATGAACCGCGATCCCCAGTTGCGACCCGTGCGCGGCATCTTCGCGGCCCAGGAGATCAAGCCCCAGGCCCGGGTACTCGCCACCGACCGCGGCATCGAGTGCGTCCTGGTCAACTACGACGAGCTACGCGGCATCGACGACCCCAGCCTGCGCTTGTTCTGACGATCACTGCAACGGGACGTCGAAGACCTCGGTGCCGAGGGTGTCCCAGCGGTCGATCTCGCAGCCGTTCTGGCGGCTGAATGAGCCGTGGACCTTCTCGCCGTCGAGGACGCCCTTGATCGTGGCTGTCTGCGGACCCCCGTAGATCATGGTGCACACCTGGTCTGCCGCGACCGGATCGAAGATGGCAGTCCCGGCCCCTTGGAGCTTGTCGCACGCGGCCTCGGGGTTCGGGTGGTCGCCGCCGACCGGATCACAGGTCAACGTCATCACGTTCGCGTCGGACTCGTCGTCGACCTTGACCGAGATCGTCAGATCGGTATCCGGACCCGTGCCGGAGTCCTCCCCCGACGAGGTGGTGGAGCCGCATCCCGCCAGGGCGAGCCCGGCGAGCGCGGCAAGGAGCGGCGTAAGGCGACCGGCGATAGAGGCGCCGTTCAAGCGAGCGGATCGCAGGTGCCGTGCTGGCCAGGCCGAGGAAGGAGACGCACCGGGGTTGTGCGGCGACCGACGAGAACGCCGCCAGGACGGTGCATGCGATTCGCGAGTCAGGCGAGCTTCTCTATCGCCGGTCGCCCTATGCACCGGCGATCGGTGGAGCCGTGGGATCGCTGCCTTCGCCGGAGTCCTCGCGAGCGACCCAGTCCTCGATGCGCTCGTAGTCGTCCTTGGAGCGGGTCACGACAGCCAGAAGATCGCTCATTTTGGCGACCTCCTCGACCTGCTCCTTGATGAACCACTGCATGAACTGATCGGAGGCGAAGTCATTGTTCTCGCGCGCGATGCGGGTCAGCTCGTTGATCTGCTCGGTGACCCGCTTCTCCTGCGCCAGCGCCAGCTCGACCGGCTCGACGACGTCGGCGAAATCGGCTTGGGGCGCTTCCAGCGCGGGGATATGAGGCGTCTCGTCGCTGTCGAGCAGGTACTGCACCATCATCATGGCGTGATCGCGCTCCTCCAGCGCCTGGGCGTAGAAGAGCGCAGCCATCTGCGGCATGGTCTGCGCGTCGTAGTACGTCGCGATGGCGATGTACTGCTGGTGGGCTCCGAACTCGTGGCCGAGCTGTTCATTGAGCTTCTCGACGAATGCTGGTGCTGCCATGTGTCCCATGCTCCCATTCTGTCGTAAGGCGAGCCTCACCTGACGCTGGTATCGTGTGCTGGTGCCCAAGCCCCCGAAGAAGAAGTGCTGCAGCAGCAAGCCTGCGTGCAAGCGCTGTCCTATTCGGATGATGAAGGAAGGTCGCCTCCCCGAGGGTTACACCGTCAAGAAGCGCAAGCTGGTCAAGGTCAAGAAGAAGGACAAGAAGAAGTCCTCCGGCAAGACCAAGGTCGACCTGGCCGCCTGACGGCGGTTCGAGCGTATCGCGAACCTAGGACAGGCCGTTGGCCTTGCGGATCTCGTCGGCGATGCGGCCCATGATGTCGGTCATGCCGAAGTCCTTGGGAGTGAATACCGCGGCAATACCGGACTGCTCGAGCTTGCGGCCGTCGGAATCCGGGATGATGCCGCCGACGATGATCGGCACATCACCCAGGCCCTCCTCGACCATCAGACGCTGCACCTCGGGCACCAGCTCCATGTGCGATCCGGACAGGATCGACAGACCGACCGCATGAACGTCCTCGGCCACCGCGGCCGCGACGATCTGCGCCGGAGTCAACCGGATGCCCTGGTAGATGACCTCGAAACCGGCATCGCGGGCGCGCACAGCAATCTGCTCGGCGCCGTTGGAGTGCCCGTCCAGCCCCGGCTTGCCAACCAGGAAGCGCAGGCGGGTGCCCAACTCCTCGCCGGTCTTCTCGACCTTCTGGCGCACCGCCGTCAGCTCAGCCCCGGCCTCGGCCACGCTCGTGACACCCTGGACTCCCGTGGGTGCCCGGTACTCACCGAACACGTCACGCAATGCTCCGGACCACTCCCCGACCGTCGCACCGGCCCGGACAGCCGCCAACGTGGCTTCCATCAGGTTCGTGTCGGTCTTGGCCTCGGCCTGCAGCCGCGCCAGCGCCTCGTCCACGGCGCCCTGATCACGCTCGGCACGCCACTGCTGGACATCGGCGATCGCATTGGCCTCGGCCTCAGGATCGGCGACCATGATGGCGGCGTCGAGGTCCTCGGTCAACGGTGACGGCTCGGTCTCGACGTAGCTGTTGACGCCGACGACCTTGATGTCGCCTGATTCGATCTTGGCGCGACGCTCGGCATGCGAGCCGACGAGTGCCTGCTTCATGTAGCCGGACTCGACGGCCGCGACCGCACCGCCCATGGCCTGGATGCGGTCGATCTCGGCCTTGGCGCCCTCGACCAACTCACTGACTTTGGCCTCGATCACGTGCGAACCGTCGAAGATGTCGTCGTACTCGAGCAGATCGGACTCGAACGCCAGCACCTGCTGCAGCCGCAACGACCACTGCTGGTCCCATGGGCGCGGCAGGCCGAGTGCCTCGTTCCAGGCCGGCAACTGCACCGCGCGAGCCCGCGCGTTCTTGCTCAGCGTGACGCCCAGCATCTCCAGCACGATGCGCTGAACGTTGTTCTCCGGCTGCGCCTCGGTCAGGCCCAGCGAATTGACCTGGACGCCGTAGCGCATGCGGCGCATCTTGGGGTCCTGCACGCCGTAGCGATCACGGGTGATCTCGTCCCACAGCCGGCCGAACGCGCGCATCTTGCACATCTCTTCGATGAACCGCACGCCGGCGTTGACGAAGAACGAGATGCGGCCGACGACCTTCTCGAAGTCCTCCTCGGGCACCTGGCTGGAGTCCTTGACCGAGTCCAGCACCGCGATGGCGGTCGACAGGGCGAACGCGAGCTCCTGCGTGGGCGTCGCGCCGGCCTCCTGCAGGTGATAACTGCAGATGTTCAGCGGATTCCATTTGGGGATGTTGCTGACCGTGTACGCGATCATGTCGGTGGTCAGCCGCAGCGACGGCTCCGGGCCGAACACGTACGTGCCGCGCGACAGGTACTCCTTGATGATGTCGTTCTGGGTCGTGCCGGCCAGCTGCGACGGATCGACGCCCTGCTCCTCGGCGGCGACCTGGTACATCGCCAGCAGCCACATCGCGGTGGCGTTGATGGTCATCGAGGTGTTCATCTCGCCCAGCGGGATGTCCTGGAAGAGTCGCCGCATCGTGCCCAGGTGCGGGATCGGGACGCCGACCTTGCCGACCTCGCCGCGACTGAGCTCATGATCGGGGTCGTAGCCTGTCTGCGTCGGCAGATCGAAGGCGACGGACAGGCCTGTCTGGCCCTTGGCCAGGTTCTTGCGGTACAGCGCATTGGACTCGGCCGCGGAACTGTGGCCGGCATACGTGCGCATGACCCACGGGCGGTCCCGCTCGGGCAACTTCTCAGGCATAACTGCCAGGTTACCCCGCAGTCAGCGGCCGGGTCACCGGCTGGTGAGGGCGTTCTGTCTCACACCGATACCCTCAGAACATGGTCAATCTGACACGGATCTACACCCGGACCGGCGATGCGGGCACGACCCGCCTGGGCGACATGAGCGAGACGTCCAAGCTGGACCTGCGACTCCAGGCCTATGCCGACGTCGACGAGGCGAACGCCCAGATCGGCTTCGCCATCTCTCTGGGCACGCTCGACGACGACGTCGTGAAGGTCCTGACACACGTGCAGAACGACCTGTTCGACGTCGGCGCCGATCTGTCCACGCCGGTCGTCGAGAACCCGGAGTTCCCGCCGCTGCGGGTCGAGCCGGACTACATCGACCGCCTCGAGGCGTGGTGCGATCAGTACAACGAAGACCTGCCGAAGCTGCGGTCATTCATCCTGCGTGGGGGTACGCCGGCCGCGGCATCGGTCCACATCGCCTGCACCATCGTGCGCCGCGCCGAGCGCACGACCTGGGCGGCCATCGCCGAGCACGGCGACACCATGAACACGTTGACCGCCAAATACCTGAACCGCCTCAGCGATCTGTTGTTCATCCTCGGCCGCTACGCCAACCGCGAGGCCGGGGATGTGCTGTGGGTGCCCGGCGGTGAGCGCTTGCGCGAACCGTAAACAGGATGGCGGTGAGCGCTTGCGCGAACCGTAAACAAACTAGCGGTGAGCGGTCTTAAGACTCAGTCCCAGTCGATGGCCCGCTGGACGACGGGCTTGTTGCTGTCCCAATCGATGATCCGCGGCGTGACCGGCTTGGTGACGTCCCAGTCGATGATGCCCGGCTTGACCTTGACGATCTTGGTCTCAGTGGTCGCCGAATCGGCGTGGGCGGCCGGTGCGATGCCGATGACCGAGACCGCTGAGACGATCGCTGCGGCGGCGATGCGCTTGATGAACACGTGACACCTTCTTCTGGGGGCTGCGGCGCTCCCTCGCGCCGCCAGATGATGATTCTTCCGCTGTCCAGCCGGTCCGTCAACCGGCACGAGAACGTTCAGAGGACGTTGTTGACGCGTTGGCCCGGCGGCGAGGACTCCAACCACGACATCAGGCCGGTCAGCGCACCGGAACTGAGCGCCAACTGCCGGACCCCCAGATCGTTGTGCGTCGACACCACGACGTGATCGGCCTGCAGGACGTGCGGTTCCTTGCCGTGCGGTGAGCGGCGCCCTTCAACCGAGACGTCACCCCGGACGAACCGGTACCGCGGACGCAATGACACCGAGAACGCACGGAACCAGTGCAACTCGGCTCCGCGGTAGATGGCGAAGCCCAGGGTCCAGTGGCCGTCACCCTCGGACGCGTCGTGCCGGTTCACGCTCATGTCGAACGCCGCACCCGATCGACGGATCAGGACGCGGCGTCGCATGACGATCCAGACCACGACGACCAGCAGGACCGCCAGGATGAGCGCGAGGGAGTCCACGAACCACAACCACAGTGGCATGCGCACCCCCTCAGGCGTCAGGAGACCAGTTGTGCCTTGGCCTCGGCGAATCGCACAGCGTCCTCGTCGTCGGACTCCCTGGCGGCACTCAACTCCGCTTCGATCGTGGCCTTGTCCAACTCGTCGGCCAGCGAGATGTCCTCGCTGAGCACCGAGATGTGATCATCGGCCACCGAAAGGAAGCCGCCGCCCACCACAGCCTTGACAGCGTCGCCCCCCTCGGCCGGGTGGATCGTGACGATGCCCGGCATGAGCAGCGACAGCAGCGGAGCGTGACCCCGCAGCACGCCGAGGTCACCCTCGACGGTGCGTGCGGAGATCTCGGAGGCCTCGCCGGACCACACGACGCGGTCCGCGGCCACCAGCTCGATCTGCAAAGAGTCAGCCATGACGATCAGAGGTTCTTCTGGATGTCGGCCCACTTGGCGTCGACGTCGTCCAGACCGCCGCACATGAAGAACGCCTGCTCGGCCACGTGATCGTACTCGCCGTCACAGATCTTGGTGAACGCGTCGATGGTCTCGTCGATCGGAACCGTCGAGCCCTCGATGCCGGTGAACTGCTTGGCCACGTAGGTGTTCTGGCTCAGGAAGCGCTGGATACGACGCGCTCGGGCGACGATCGTCTTGTCCTCTTCGGACAACTCGTCGACACCGAGGATCGCGATGATGTCCTGCAACTCCTTGTTGCGCTGCAGGATGCCCTTGACCCGGTTGGCGGTGTCGTAGTGGTCCTGCGCGATGTAACGCGGATCCAGGATGCGCGACGTCGACGTCAGCGGATCCACGGCCGGGTAGATGCCCAGCGACGCGATCTCACGCGACAGCTCGGTCGTGGCGTCCAGGTGTGCGAACGTCGTGGCCGGGGCCGGGTCGGTGTAGTCGTCGGCGGGCACGTAGATGGCCTGCAGCGAGGTGATCGAGTGACCACGCGTCGACGTGATGCGCTCTTGCAGAACGCCCATCTCGTCGGCCAGCGTCGGCTGGTAGCCCACGGCCGAGGGGACGCGGCCCAGCAGGGTCGAGACCTCGGAGCCGGCCTGCGTGAAGCGGAAGATGTTGTCGATGAACAACAGCACGTCCTGCTTCTGGACGTCGCGGAAGTACTCGGCCATGGTCAGGGCCGACAGGGCGACGCGCAGGCGCGCTCCCGGCGGCTCGTCCATCTGACCGAAGACCAGCGCGACCTTGTCCAGAACGCCGGCATCCTCCATCTCGGCGATGAGGTCGTTGCCCTCACGGGTGCGCTCGCCGACACCGGCGAACACCGACACGCCGTCGTGGTCCTTGGCGACGCGGGCGATCATCTCCTGGATCAGCACGGTCTTGCCGACGCCGGCACCACCGAACAGGCCGATCTTGCCGCCCTGCACGTACGGCGTCAGCAGGTCGATGACCTTGATGCCGGTCTGGAACATCTGGGTCTTGGACTCCAGCTGATCGAACGCCGGAGCCTTGCGATGGATGCCCCACTTCTCCTTGACGTCGAGGGTCTCGCCCTCTTCCAGGTTCAGCACGGCGCCGGTGGTGTTGAACACCTTGCCCAGCGTGACGTCACCGACCGGCACCGAGATGGGGCCGCCGGTGTCGGTCACGGTGGAGCCACGGACCACACCGTCGGTGGGTCGCAGACTGATGGCGCGGACCATGCCGTCACCGATGTGCTGCGCGACCTCGAGGGTCAGCGTCTCCTTGACGCCGGCCACCTCGGTGTCGACCAGCAGCGCGTTGTAGATGTCGGGCATCTGGTCGCTGGGGAACTCGATGTCCAGCACCGGGCCGATGACGCGGGCGACGCGGCCCGTGGTGCCGCCAGCAGCGGTGGTGCCGGTCTCTTCGACAGTTGCAGTCATGTTCTCTCTCACTCCTCAGCGGAATCGGCCAGCGCGTTCGCGCCACCGACGATCTCGCTGATCTCCTGTGTGATGCCGGCCTGGCGGGCCTGGTTGGCGATTCGGGTGTACTTCTCGATGAGGTCCTGCGCGTTATCGGTCGCGGACTTCATGGCCTTCTGGCGTGCTGCAAGCTCGGATGCGGCGGCCTGCAGCATGCAGTAGTAGATGCGGCTGTGCACGTACTTGGGCAGCAGCGCGTCGAGCACCTCGTGGGCCGAGGGCTCGAACTCGTACAGCGGCAGCAGATCGTCATCGGCCGGAGCCTCGGTGCCCTCGACGACCTCGAGCGGCAGCAGCCGGATCACGTCGGGCTCCTGGACCATCATCGAGCGGAACCGGGTGAACACGATGTGCAGCTCGTCGACCGCCAAGGCCGGATCGAGCGCCTCTTCGAGGGTCTCATCGGCGTTGAACGTCTCGACCAGCGTGTTGCCGACCTCGCGAGCGTGGGCATACTCGGGCTTGTCGGAGAACCCGGTCCACGACGTGACGAACTCGCGGTTGCGGAACTTGAAGTACGCCTCCGCCTTGCGGCCCGTCAGGTAGTAGTTGACGTCCTTGCCCTCACCGCTCAACTTCTCGCCGAGCCGCTCGGCCTCCTTGAGCACCGACGAGGAGTAGGACCCGGCCAGACCACGGTCGCTGGAGATGACCAGCACCGCGGCCTTGGTGGGGTTCTCCCGCTCGGTGGTCAGCGGATGGTCGACATTGGAGAACGTCGCCACCGCCGACACCGCGCGGGTCAACTCTCGGGCGTAAGGAGCTGCCGCCGCCGCGTGCTGCTGCGCCTTGATGATGCGCGACGCAGCGATCAGCTCCATGGCGCGCGTGATCTTCTTGGTCGACTCAGTCGCCCTGATCTTCGCGCGAAGCTCGCGTACGGATGCTGCCATGTCTGGTTCAGCCTCGCTTCTGCTTGACGATCTGCTCTTGCTCGACGTCCTCGTCGGCCAGTGCCTCGAACTCCTCGTGGCCGGCCTTGATGGACTCGCCCTCGCTGGTCTGGAACTGGTCGAGGAACGCGTCGTAGGCCTGCTCGAGCGCCTGCTCGTTGTCGTCCTCGAACTTGCCCGATTCGCGGATCGCGTCGAGCACACCACCGGCGGTGCGCTTGACGTGGTCGAGGAACTCGGACTCGAAGCGGCTGATGTCCTGGACCGGGACGGCGTCGAGCTTGCCCGACGTGGCGGCCCAGATCGAGACGACCTGCTGCTCCATCGGGAACGGCGCGTACTGGCCCTGCTTGAACAGCTCCATCAGGCGCTGACCACGGGCCAACTGGGCCTTGGACGCGGCGTCCAGGTCCGAGGCGAACATCGCGAACGCCTCCATCGCGCGGTACTGCGCGAGCTCGACCTTGAGCGAACCGGTGACGGCCTTCATCGCCTTGGTCATGGCATCGCCGCCGACTCGCGACACCGAGATGCCGACGTCGACCGCGGGACGCTGGTTGGCGTTGAACAGGTCCGACTGCAAGAAGATCTGGCCGTCGGTGATCGAGATGACGTTGGTGGGGATGTACGCCGACACGTCATTGGCCTTGGTCTCGATGATGGGCAGACCTGTCATCGAGCCCGCGCCCAGGTCGTCGCTGAGCTTGGCGCAACGCTCGAGCAGACGCGAGTGCAGGTAGAAGACGTCGCCCGGGTAGGCCTCGCGACCCGGCGGGCGGCGCAACAGCAGCGACACGGCGCGATACGCCTCGGCCTGCTTGGACAGGTCGTCGAAGATGATCAGGACGTGCTTGCCCTGGTACATCCAGTGCTGGCCGATGGCCGAGCCGGTGTACGGGGCCAGGTACTTGAATCCGGCCGAATCGGACGCCGGAGCCGCCACGATGGTGGTGTACTCCAGGGCACCGGCCTCCTCGAGCGCGCCACGCACCGAGGCGATGGTGGAGCCCTTCTGACCGATGCCGACGTAGATGCAGCGGACCTGCTTCTCCGGATCGCCTGTCGCCCAGAACTCCTTCTGGTTGATGATCGTGTCGATCGCGATGGCGGTCTTGCCGGTCTGGCGGTCACCGATGATCAGCTGACGCTGGCCGCGGCCGATGGGCGTCAGGGAGTCGATCGACTTCAGGCCGGTAGCCAGCGGCTCGTGCACCGACTTGCGCTGCACCACGGTGGGGGCCTGCAACTCGAGCGCGCGGCGGCCGTCGGTGGCGATATCGCCCAGGCCGTCGATGGCGTTGCCGAGGGGGTCGACGACGCGGCCGAGGTAGCCGTCGCCGACGGGGACCGAGAGGACCTCACCGGTGCGGCGGACCGTCTGGCCCTCCTCGATGCCGGCGAAGTCACCCAGCACGACGACGCCGATCTCGCGGACGTCGAGGTTCAGGGCGAGGCCGAGCGTGCCGTCCTCGAACTCGAGGAGCTCGTTGGCCATCGCCGACGGCAGACCCTCGACACGGGCGATGCCGTCAGCAGCCTCCGACACCACGCCGACCTCTTCGGTCTTGGCAGCGTCGGGCTTGTACTCGGAGACGAACTTCTGCAGCGCGCCGCGGATGTCGTCCGGGCTGATCGCGAGATCGGCCATGGTGTGTGCCTGCCTTCTGTAAGGGTGGTGTTTCAGCCTGCGAGCTGCCGGCGGGCGGTCTCGAGGCGGTTGGACATGGTGCCGTCGACGACCTCGTCACCGACGGAGACGGCGATGCCTCCGACGACCGAGGGATCGACGACGATGTT
>Ga0164243_10001009_pt1 | contig 48910 bp, 49 predicted proteins | sample OricompcompostOP_FD_108781 | JGI IMG/M metagenome (GOLD analysis project Ga0164243, IMG submission 108781) | Organic Plus compost microbial communities from Emeryville, California, USA - Original compost - Organic plus compost (OP) | ecosystem: Engineered > Solid waste > Mixed feedstock >... | reverse complement strand
TCGTGCAGTCCGGCCCGCCCGCCGAGGTCGCCCGCCGGCCCCGTACCGACTACGTGGCCCGGCTCGTCGGCCTCAACCTGTACCGGGGGAGCGCCGGGTCCGACGGCGTACGGCTGGGTACGGGCGGCGGCCCGGTGTTCGCGGTGGCCGACCGGCTGGACGGCGACGTGTTCGTGGCGTTCCCGCCCAGCGCCGTCGCCCTGTACCGCGCCCGCCCGGACGGCAGCCCGCGCAACGTGTGGCCCGCGACGGTGGACGGCGTGGAGCAGCACGGCGACCTGATCCGCGTGCGCCTCGACGGCGCGCTCCCGGCGGCCGCGGACGTCACCGCGGCCGCCGCGGCCGAGCTGGACCTGGCCCCCGGCCAGGAGGTCTGGGCCAGCGTGAAGGCCACCGAGGCGCATGCGTACCCGGCCTAGCGGCCGGTTGCCCCGATCCGCTTCCCCTCCTGCGGAGGCGGTGGCACGGTGGATCGGGGTCGTCACGTACGGGTGGGTAACTTCTTACGGCACGGGGAGGCCACCGTGAACGGTGCCGCGGCGCACGAGCTGACCGAACCACTGCGTCCGTACCTCGAGGTCGCGGCGGAGGACATCTTCCAGGAGATCCGTGACCTCGTCCCCGAGTACGACCGCTCCCCGGACAGCCGGTACGCGCGGCGCATGCGGTGGACGATCGCGGAGAGCGTCCGGCAGTTCGTCGACGCCATGGAGACGTCCGCACCCGACTGGGACGTGCTGACCGGCATCTACGCCGACATCGGCCGGTACGAGGCCCGCGCCGGGCGCAGCCTCGACGGGCTGCAGACGGCCATCCGGGTCAGCGGCCAGGTCGCGTGCCGCCGGTTCATCCGGGAGGCGCACCGGCTCGGCTGGTCGCTGCAGACGCTCGGCACGATCACCGAGTCGCTGTTCGGGTACCTGGAGCGCATCGTCGGCGCCGCGTCGCAGGGCTGGGCCGAGGTCAACGAGCGGATGGCCACCGAGCGGGAACGGCACCGCGAGCGGCTGCGCGACCTGCTCGTCGCCGAACCGCCCGCCAGCCGGCAGGCCATCACGGAGCTGGCCCGGTCCGCGGGCTGGGAGCCGCCGCGCACCATCGCGGTCGTCGCGCTGCGGCCACCGGACGGCCCGCATCCGCCCGTGCTGCCGCCGCACCTGCTGGCCGACTGGCACGACCCCAGCCCGTACGCCGTGGTGCCCGACCCGGACGGCCTCGGCCCGGAGCGGCTCGCCGCGGCGTTCGACGGCCGCGCCGCCGCCGTCGGCCCCACGGTCGCGCTGCCCCGCGGCGGCATGTCGCTGCGCTGGGCGCGCCGCGCGCGTGACCTGGTCGACCGCGGCGTCATCACGGCCGGCGGCGTCGTGCACTGCCGCGACCACGTCCCGGCGCTGATCGTCTTCCACGGCGAGGACCTGCTGGTGACCGCCGCGCGCGACCGGCTCGCCCCGCTGATGGCGCTGCCGGCCCACCGCCGGCTGCCGCTGGCCCGCACGCTGCTCGCGTACGTGGAGAACCGCGACAACGCCGTGGCCGCCGCGGCCCACCTGATGGTGCACCCGCAGACCGTCCGGTACCGCATCCGCCGCCTTGAGGAGATCCTCGGCGACCTCGTGTACGCCCCCGAGCACCGCGTCGAGCTGGTCCTGCTGATGCGGCTCGTCGTCAGCGGACAAGGTTCCGCCCCGGAGTCGTTGTCCGGGTGAATATCCCGGAACGTGCGGCGTGCGTAGCGTCCCGGTCTCCCGACAACGGAGGCACGCATGCACGTTCATGGTTCCGGACGGCCCGCACGCGCCCTGGCCCGGCTCACGGTCGCGGCGCTCCTGCTCGGCGGGGCCGGGGTGCTCGGCACCGCGCCGGCGTCCGCGGCCACCTGCTCCGACCTCGACTTCGTCGACGCGCGCGGTACGGGTGAGCCCGGCACGCTCGGGCTCATCGTGGGCGACCCGCTGTACACCGCGCTGAAGAAGCACATCTCCGGGAAGTCGATCAGCTCCTACGCCGTCGACTACCCGGCGAGCCTGGAGCCGGGCTCCGCGTCCAAGGGGAACGCCGACCTGGTCACGCACGTCACGGACCAGGCCGCCGCCTGCCCGAACCAGAAGTTCATCCTCGGCGGGTACTCCCAGGGCGCCAACGTGGTGGACAACTCGCTGGGGATCAGCAGCGACGGCGCGCTGGTCGGCGGGAAGATCGTCGCGACGATCCCGGCCGCGATCGAGCCGCGGGTGGCCGCCGTGCTGCTGTTCGGCAACCCCATCCGCGCCATCGGCCGCAGCGTGACCGGCACGTACCAGGCCCGTACGAAGGACTACTGCGCCAACGGCGACCCCGTCTGCCAGAGCGGCGGCACCAACGTCGGCGCGCACCTGAGCTACACGCAGAACGTGGACGATGCCGCCGCGTTCGCGGCCGGCCGCGTCTGACGCCCGAACCGGAGGCCCGCCGCCGTCCCCCGCGCGGCGGGCCTCCTCGTACGGGTCAGCGGCGCCGGGCGGCGGCGGCCAGGGCGGGGGAGCGCCAGCCGGCGTCGGCCGCGTTCAGCGTGACGCCGGGCGGCACGATCTCGTCGATCCGGTCGAGCACGTCCGGGGTCAGCGTCACGTCCAGCGCGCTGAGCTGGCTCTCCACGTGCTCCATCGTGCGCGGGCCGATGATCGCCGCGGTCACCGCCGGGTGCGTGACGTTCCAGGCCAGCGCCAGCTCGATCAGGGTCAGCCCGGCCTCGTCGGCCAGCCCGGCCAGCGCGTCGGCCGCGTCCAGCTTGCGCCGGTTGCCCTCGACCGACATGTCGTACCGGTCCGGCAGGAGCACCGAGCGGCGGCTCTCCGGCACCGCGTCGTCCTTCCGGTACTTGCCGGTCAGCCACCCGCCGGCCAGCGGGCTCCAGGTGATCACGCCCATGCCGTACTTCTGGCAGGTCGGCAGCACCTCGGACTCGATGCCCCGGGCGAGGATCGAGTACGGCGGCTGCTCGCAGACGAACCGCTCGCGGCCGCGCCGCTCGGCCGTCCACTGCGCCTCGACGATCTCGTGTGCGGGGAACGTGGAGGTGCCGATGGAGCGCACCTTGCCCTGCCGGACCAGGTCGGTCAGCGCGCCCAGCGTCTCGTCGACGTCGGTCGACGGGTCCGGACGGTGCACCTGGTACAGGTCGATCCAGTCGGTGCCGAGCCGCCGCAGGCTGTTCTCCACCGCCTGCATGATCCACCGGCGCGAGTTGCCGCGCTGGTTCACGCCGTCGCCCATCGGGTTGTGGAACTTGGTGGCCAGCACGATCTCGTCCCGCTTGCCGGTCTCGGCGAGCACCCGGCCGACGATCTCCTCCGACGCGCCCTGCCCGTACATGTCGGCGGTGTCGATGAAGTTGATCCCGGCGTCGAACGCGCGGCGGGTGATCTTCAGCGATTCGTCGTAGTCGGCGCCCCACGGGCCGAACATCATCGCCCCGAGGCACAACGGGCTGACCTTCACGCCGGTACGGCCGAGGTCGCGGTACTCCATGACGTCTCCTTAAGTGGTAAGCACTACTACTGATAGCAGAACTATCCGCTATCGGCAGCTACACTATCCACGGAATCGCCGGTGTTGGCAAGAGAGGGGTGCCCGACGTGCGCATGGCCGAGCTGGTCGCGGAGACCGGGGTGCCGGCCCCGACGATCAAGTACTACCTCCGCGAGGGCCTGCTCCCCGCAGGCGAGCGCACCAGCCCCAACCAGGTGAAGTACGACCAGCGCCACGTCCGCCGCATCAAGCTCGTCCGCGCCCTGGTCGAGTCCGGCGGCCTGTCCATCGCCGCCGCCCGCGACGTCCTGGCCAAGATGGACGCCCCCGGCCACACGGAGATCGAGTCCCTGGGCAAGGTCCTGTACGCCATGTCCGCCCCCCGCGGCACCGCCGACGCGGAGTCGGCGGCAGCGGTGGACGCCCTCCTGACCCGCCGCGGCTGGAAGATCCGCCCCAACAGCCCCGCCCGCGACTCCCTCGCTGAGACCCTCTCCACCCTGACCAAAATCGGCGGCAACGACTTCACCGCCCTCCTGGACGACTACGCCAAGGCCGCGGAGACCCTCGCGAAGAAGGAGGCCCGGCTGATCCTGGACCGCGGCGAGGTGGACGCGATGGCCGAGGGAATGGTCATCGGCACGGTGGTGGCAGACGCATTGCTGTCCGCCCTCCGCCGCCTGGCCCTGGAAGCCGAGGCGGCGGAGCGTCTAGAGGCATAATCGAGGCCATGGCCGTGTTGCCGAGCCGCTTCGAGGGCCTGGAGGACACCTTGCCCGGCAGTCTGGCCGAGCTGCACGGTCCCGCGGAGGGCGTCATCCCCCTGCCGCCGCGGCTGTGGTCCGGGCTCACCGAGTTCGATCTGGCCGACTGGCGCCAGCGCCTGTCGATGTACCGGATCATCATCACCGGCGGCTCGCTGCCGCACGATGCCCGGGAGTACCTGAACGCCGATCACCTGATCGCCGACTGGCCCAACCAGCGCCGTTTCCTCGGCCCGCGCTACCGCGAGGCATGGAAGAGCCGATTCCCTGAGCTTCGTCCCCCTGAGTGCGTACGACCTAGCACCCGGTAGCGGCAATATTCCTAGCCGGCAATTGCGCCACAGGCATATATCGCTACGGTGCGCACGTGATTCACTTCGAACCGTTCCACCGCCGTGTCCTGGACGCCGCTCTCACCGGTTCGCCCGGGCCTGGGCGGATGAGATCAAGCAGCGCCGGGTCGCCGACGGGGACACCGACGCGGACTACGAGCCGGACACCACCGAAGCCCTCTACGAAGACTGAAGGAGACCCGCGTGAGCACCTGGTTCACCGAGGAGTTCAAGCGAGAGCTTCGCGATCGCGTCCCGGACAGCCTTGACGATCTGCGCGGCCCCGCGGAGGGCGTCATCGAGCTGCCGCTGCGCATCGGCCGGTGGGATCTGGCCGAATGGAAACAACGGGTCGGCCTGTATCACGAGCTGATCGTCGACTGCCGGAAAGGCGAACCCGAGCGGTACATCGACCGGGGCCACTTCGTCGAGCTCTGGCCGTACATCCGGTGTTGCGTCTGCGACGGCTACAGCTCGCCCTGGGAGGAGAAGTTCCCGGAGCTGCGCCACCGGGCCTCCATCGACACCTCGATCTACGACCCGCGCGCCGACGAGCCGTTCCGGCTGAAGACGGACTGGATGAGCTGATCCTTCGCCGGCCCCCGGACCCGCCACTCCTGCCGCCACTCGTCCGCTGACAACACCGTGAACCGGCCCTCGTACGCGTCCGCGCGGCACGGGTGGTGCACCGTCCACTCGCCCCCGCTGAGGTCCAGGTCGTGGAAGAAGCGGCCGTCCTCGAACGTGACCGCGAGGAGGCCGGACGGGGCAGGTGCGTAGTGGAGGCGGCGGTAGGAGTCGCCGTGCCAGTGGCCCAGGTCAAGGACGCCGCGTTCCTCGTACGCCAGCCCGCCCCCGTCGGGGGTGAACGTGGCCGTGCCGGTGAACGTGCCGGTCCGGCCCGCGTCGTTCAGGGTGCGGGTGATCGACCACGTGCCGGTCAGGTACCGCAGCGGGTCGGGCACCCTCATCGGGGCTCCGCGGCGTACGTGCGGCCCTTCCACGACGCGCCCTCGCCGCGGTGGTGGCGGCGGGCCGAGTCCGCGGTCATCAGGCCGTACAGGACGGCGGCGAACGGCAGGGACAGCGCCCAGGCGGGGGACAGGCGGTAGTACCGGACCATCGGCAGGTACGTCAGCGTCATCAGCGCCCACGCCACGGCGCCCTCCGCCGCGACCCGCCAGTCGCCGGACGCCGCGCCGAGCAGCAGGGCGAGCGGCGGGAGCAGGTACACGAAGAACAGCCCGAGCAGCGTGAGGACCAGCAGCACGAACGAGTGCCGGAGCTGGGTGTACGCGCTGCGGGCGATCATCCGCCACAGGTCCGCGAGCACGGGATACGGCCGTACGCTGCGTACGTGCTCGGCCAGGCCCAGCCAGATCCGCCCGCCGGTGCGCTTGACCTCCCGGGCCAGCGCGACGTCGTCGATGGTGGCGCCGTGGATGGCGTCGATGCCGCCGATGCGTTCGAGCGCCTCCATGCGGATCAGCGTGCAGCCGCCGGCCGCCGCGGCGGTGCGGGCGCGCGGGCGGGCGACCCGGGAGAACGGGTAGAGCTGGGCGAAGAAGTACACGAACGCGGGGATGACCAGCTTCTCCCAGCGCGTGACGGTACGCAGCCGGGCCATCTGGGACACCATGTCGCGGTCACCGGCCGAGGCGACCAGCGCCTGCAGCGACCCGGGCGCGTGCGCGATGTCGGCGTCGGTGAACAGTAGGTAGTCCACCTCGCCGGCCAGTTCCACGCCGTGCCGCAGCGCCCACATCTTGCCGGCCCAGCCGGGCGGCGGCTCCGGCGGCGTGCCGACCATCATCGGCAGCCCGCCGCGCTCGCCGATCCGGGCGGCGAGGTCCCCGGTGCCGTCGGTGCTGTTGTCGTCGACCACCACCACGCCCGCCGGCCCCGGGTAGTCCTGCCCCAGCAGCGTCGGCAGCGTCTCGCCGAGCACGGCCGCCTCATCGCGGGCGGGCACCACGACCGCCACCGACGGCCAGGTCTCGGGCGGCCGGTACGCGGGGAGGCGGAGCCCGGTGGACCAGAACATTCCGTGCCCGAACGTCAGGTAGATCCACACGACGGCGCACCCCACCGTCACCCAAATCAGCACGCTCACGACGGACAGCTTCCCAGGCGGGCCACGGCCGCACCACTACCGGTCCAGGCCGAGCGCGCGCCGCGCCTCGGCCTCCGCGTCGTACGCGTACAGCCAGGCGTTGTCCCGCAGCGGCGCCCGCTTGGCGAACGCGGCGTCCCGGCGGCGCTGCTCCGGCCCGTCCGGCAGATGGTTGGAATCCCGGCGGCCGTGGCTCATCTCCTGCACCCGCGACGCGCGCGGCCGGCGGATCTCCTCGTACCGCAGCAGCGCGCCGGGCACCTCGGCGGCGGACACGCCGCGCAGCGCCAGGCCCAGCACGACGGCGTCCTCGAAGGCCTGGTTGGCGCCCTGCCCGTGGTACGGCAGCATCGCGTGCGCGGCGTCGCCGAGCAGCGTCAGCCGGCCGCGGGTCCAGCGCGGCAGCGGGCTGCGGTCGTACAGCGCCCACCGCTTGGTCTCCGTGGCCGCGGCGATCAGCGCGCCGATCCGGTCGTCCCAGCCGACGAACTCCGCGGCGAGGCCCTCGACCCGGCCGTCGGCCACCCACGACTCGTCCCGCCAGTCGCCGGCCGGCACGATCGCGACGACGTTGACGAGCTTCCCGGCCGACACCGGGTAGTGCACGAAATGCCGCCCCGGCCCGAGCCACAGCGTCTGTACGGGCCGCCGCCCGAACTCCGGTACGGCGGAGGCGGGCAGCAGGCAGCGGAACGCGCAGTCGCCGGAGAACTCCGGCACGGCCGCCTCGGTGACCAGCTCGCGCAGCTGGGAGTGGATGCCGTCGGCGCCGATCACCGCGTCGTAGCGGGCGCGCTCCGGCGGCCCGCCGCCCGGCACGTACGTCAGCTCCACCCCGTCGCCGTCGTCGCGGACGCCGGTGACCCGGCAGGACAGCCGCAGCATCTCCGGCGGCACCGCGTCGGCGATCAGCCCGATCAGGTGGCCGCGGTGCGCGGTGTACATGGCCTCGCCGTACAGCCGTGCGCACAGGTCGCCCATCTCCTGGACGAACAGCACCTCGCCGGTCTCCCAGCGGCGGAACTCCCAGGCCTGCTCAAGCCGTACGGCCCGCGCCGCGAACGGCCCGGCCAGCCCGAGCCGCCGGACCAGCCGCACCGCGTTGGGCGTCATCAGGATGCCGGCGCCCGCCGCGGTGATCTCGGCGGACTGCTCGTACACGACGGCGTCCACCCCGGCGTCGCGCAGGAACAGCGCGGCGGCGAGCCCGCCGATGCCCGCGCCGACGATGGCGACCCGCGGCCGCCCCGGCCCCGGAGGCCGGTCAGCCACTGCCCTCTTCGACCCGTTCCGCGGGCCCCGCCGACTCCGCAGCGGCGGCCTCGGGCACCTCGGCGATCTGCTTGTCCCGCACCAGCCGGCCGATCTCCGCGCGCAGGTGCACGAACGCGGCGGACTCCCGCGTGGTGATCTGGTCGCGCTTGTCCGGCAGGTCGACGGTGAGGTCGGCGCGGATCGAACCGGGCGCGCGGGTGAGCACCAGCACGCGGTCGCCGACGTACACGCTCTCGTCGATGTCGTGCGTGACGAGCAGGATCGTCATGTCGTGGTCGGCGCGCACCCGCAGGACCAGGTCTTCGAGGTCCTCGCGGGTCTGCGCGTCGACGGAGCCGAACGGCTCGTCCATCAGCAGCAGCGTGGGCTTGTACGCCAGCGCGCGGGCGATCGACGCCCGCTGCTGCATGCCGCCGGACAGCTGCCACGGGTACTTGCCGGCGCTACCCTCAAGTCCGACGGACACCAGCGCCTGCTCGGCCGCCTCGGCCCGCTGCCCGCGGTTCATGCCGCGCCGGCGCAGCGGCAGCGACACGTTGTCCCGTACGGACAGCCACGGGAACAACGAGCGGCTGTAGTCCTGGAAGACCACGGCCAGGCCGTCCGGGACGGACTTCACCGGCTCGTCGTTCAGCGAGACGCTGCCCTCGGTCGGCTTGATCAGCCCGGCGAGGGACCGCAGGAGCGTGGACTTGCCGCAGCCGGACGGGCCGACGATGCTGACGAGTTGCCCCTGGGTCACCTCGAAGCTCACGTCGCTGATCGCGACGTGACGTCCCGGCCCGTGGCCGTACGTGTGACCGACGTTTTCTACCTTGAGCACGGATCAATCCCTCTAGAGCGGCTCATTTTGACGAGACCCCCGGTACCAGCGGAGCGATCGCCGCTCGACCACCAGGAACAGCGTGTTCAGCAGGTAGCCGAGCACGCCGAGGATGACGATGTAGCCCCACATTGCCGGGAGCTGGAAGGTGCGCTGCGCGTTGACGAGATCCTCCCCGATCCCCTCGCCGCCGCCCATGAGCTCGGCGATGACCATGAGGATCAGCGCGATCGACACGCTCACCCGCAGCCCGGCGAAGATCTTCGGCGCGGACGCCGGGAGGATGAGGTGGAACATCCGGGAGAACCGGCCGAGACCGAACACCCGCGCGGTGTCGAGCTGGAGCGGGTCCACCGACGCGGCGCCGTCCATGGTGTTCAGCAGGACGGGCCACACCACGCCGAACGCGATCGTGACGACCTCGAGCGTGGTGCCGAGGTGGAACACGACGAGGAACAGCGGGATCAGCGTCGGCGGCGGCACGGCCCGGCCGAGTTGCAGCACCGGGTCGACGTACTGCCGGAGCGGGCGGAACCGCCCGAGCGCCAGGCCGAGGACGACGCCGGCCGCCGCCGCGATCGCCCACCCCGTGGCCAGCTTGGCCAGGCTGGGCACCAGGCTGTGCAGGGCCTCCTCGGTGAGGAACGCGTGCGCCGGCGGCCCGGAGAACCACAGGGTCTGGAGCTGCGGCAGGAACACCGACGGCGGCGGGAAGTACGGCTGCTCGACCTGCCGGGTGACGACCTCCCAGAGGGCCAGCGCCGCGACGAGCACGGCGACCTGCAGGCCGAGCCGGCGGAGCCGCGGCACTCCGCGCCGTACCGTGACGCGGCGGACCGCCGGACGCTCGGTTACGGCGGTCATGCCGTCACCTCGGAGTCCTGGTCGGGCACGACGTTCCTTCCGGTAGCACGCGGAACGAGCCTAGGCTATGTGGCCGCGGACATGTCCCTTTCGACCGGCTCCGATGATTCCGTCACAACCGGTGAATACGCCACGTGCCTTCCATTCACCGGAACGGCCGGCTACTTGACGAGAAGCGGGCCGACGTCGAGCGGCTTCGACAGCAGACCGGAGGTGCGCATCAGGTCCGGCACCCGCTGCAGCGTCGCCTGGTCGGTGGTGGTCGGGAAGTCGCCGATGGCGATCGCGTTCGCGGTCTTCGCGTCGATCTTGGTATACGTGGGCAGGGCCTTCGCGACGACCTTCGGGTCGGCGGCCATGCCCGCCGCCTTCTGGTAGGCGCGCTGGAAGGCCGCGACCGTTTTCGGGTTCTTCTTCACGAAGTCGTTCGTGGCGAACACGCCGCTGAGCGGGAAGCTCTTGGTCGGGCCGGTGCAGGAGTCGACGACCTTACGGGCGTGCAGCCCGGCCTTCTGCGCGGTGGCGAACGGCTCGACGGCGGAGGTCGCGTCGACCTGGCCGCGCTGCAGCGCCGCGGCCATGTCCGGGAATGGCACCTGCACGTACTTCACCGCGCCCGCCTTGATCTTCTGGTCGCGCAGAACGGCGTCGAGCAGCATCGACTGCACGTTGTTCGTGATATTGACGGCGACCTTCTTCCCGGGCAGGTCCTTGACGCTTTTCACCGGGGACTTCGGCGCGGCCAGAATCGGCAGGACGTTCGGGGCGCAGTGGAAACCGTCGGCGACGATGCGCAGGTCGATCGCGCCTTTCGCCTTGGCCTGCAGGAATGACACGTAGTTTCCGCCCGCATCCAGATCGATACTGCCGCGCAGCAGGCCCGGGATGGCCTGCGTGCTCTGGGTCAGCGTGGTCACGTTGACGTCCAGGCCCTCGGCCTTGAAGAGGCCCTTGTCGCGGGCGATGTAGAGCGGCGCGTCGTCGACCACGGCGAGCCCGGCCACATTGATCTTGGTCTTTTCCAGACCGTTCGCCGAGGAACCGGATTGGTCGGAGCCGCCGCCGCACGCGGAGAGCAGCAGGGATGAAACGGCGGCGGCCGCGATGGCGATGTAAGAAAGGCGCATGAATGTCTCCCGGTAATCGGCGAACCGTGAGAGTAGCCCAGAACATTACCCCCGGGCCAGGAAGAATTCGCTGAATGAAAAGCTCGGGGAAAACGCGGGTGGGGCCGGGATTTCCGGCCCCACCGGATGCGTACTCAGGCCTCGGCGGTCTGCTCGTGGAACCACCGGAAGGCGCTCTTCTCCGCACGTACGAGGATCGCGTTGATGGCCAGCCCGATCACGCCGGCCCACAGCGCGCCGGCGAGGATCACGTCGGTGTGCCCGGACGCCGCCTGCGACTTCAGCAGGAACACGCCGATCCCGCTGGCCCCGCCGGACAGCAGCTCCGCGCTGATCACCACGACGATGCCGATCGACGCGGCCACCCGCACGCCGGTGGCGATGAACGGCGCCGCGCTCGGCAGCGCCACCCGCCACAGCAGGGCCACCGGCCCGAAGCCGAAGCTGCGCAAGGTCTCCTTCGCCAGCGGGTCGACGTCCTGCAACGCGTACACGGTGTTGATCAGGATCGGCCACAGCGAGGCGTAGAAGACCAGCGAGCCGGTGGTCAGCCAGTCGCCGATCGGGCTGAACAGCGTGATCGCGAGCGGGATGAGCGCCACCGACGGGATCGGCCGGAGGAACTCCACGAGCGTACGCGTCGCGGCGTTCACGCCCGGTAGCGCGCCGAGCAGCACGCCGACGGGCACCGCCACGATGACGGCCGCGAGCAGGCCGCCGGCCCACGACCGCAGGGTCGTGCCGACCCCGCCGAGGAACTCGGGGTCGACCGCGAGCCCGGCGGCCCGCCGGACCACCGCGAACACGGACGGGACCAGCTGCGGGTCGAGCAGCCCGCTGACCGAGACCAGCTCGGCCAGCAGGGCGATGACGACGATGCCGATGGCACCGCGGATGACGGCCGGGGTGAGGTAGCGGCTCATCTCACAGCATCGGGGAGACGTCGTAGTGCTGCTTCAAGAAGCCGTACTGGGTCATCAGGTCGGCCACCTTCTGGGTGCGGGCCTTGTCGACGTCGGTGGGGAAGGTCGCGATCTTGATGGCGTCGGCGGTCTTCTTGTCGACCTTGCTGTACGTCGGGAGGGTCTCCCGTACCAGCTTGTCGTCCTTGGCCACCATGCTCTGGGCCTCGGTGATCGCCTTGGTGAAGGCGGCGGTCGTCTTGGGGTTGTCCTCGGAGAACTTCTTCGTCGTGACGTAGGAGCCGATCGGGAACTTCGCGGTCGGGCCGGTCCCGGTGTCCAGGACGAGCTTCCCGCCGCCCTCCTTGATCTGCGTGACGAACGGCTCGACGGTCCAGGCGGCGTCCACGCTCTTGGTCTTCAGCGCGTTCGCCATCTGCGGGAAGTCGACCTCGCTGAACTGGTCCGGGCTGGCCGCGACGCCGTTGGCCTTCAGGCCCGCGGTGACCAGCAGCTCACCCACGTTGGACTTGGTGTTCAGCGCGATCTTCTTGCCCTTGAGGTCGGCGGGCTTCTTGATCGGCGAGCCCTTGGGCACGAGCACGCCGGAGGTGTCCGGTTCGAGCTGGTAGGCGTCGCAGAGGACCTTCAGCGGCGCCGTACCGGACTGCGTGGCCTGGATGCCCGACACGTAGTTGGTGATCGAGAAGTCCAGGCCGCCCGCGGCCAGCTTGGGGATGGCGGTGGCGCCGCCGGACTGGATCTGGATGTTGACGTTGAGGCCCTGCTTCTTGAACAGGCCCTTGTCCTTGGCCACCCACAGCGCCACGAAGTCCACGACCGGCAGCGCGCCGACCGTGACCGTGCTCTTCTCCAGTCCGTTGGCCCCGGTGCCGCCCGAGTCCGATCCTCCGCAGCCCGCCGCGGCCACGAGGGCGGTGAACGCCGTTAATGACGCGAGCACGCGGCTACGGAGCAGACCGGCAAAGTACGTCGACATCGGGCCTCCTGGGGTCCGTGGAACGGATTGCCGGAGAGTATTGCGAGAACCGGTGTTCCGTCCACGGTCGGATTCCGCGCACCGGAATCCTCGGGCCCAGGAGCCGCCGTTTATTCGCCCGCGTGCGAGGACGCGCGCTGCCAGCCGAGCAGGACGCGTTCCACCATGAGCAGGAGCACGTTCAGGACGTAACCGAGGATGCCCAGCATCACGATCACCGCCCACATGACCGGCATGTTGAAGCTGGTCTGCGCATTGGTCATCTGGTAGCCGATGCCGTTGTCCGCGCCGACGAGCTCGGAGAACACCATGAGGATCAGCGACAGCGACAGCGACAGGCGCAGCCCGGCGAACATCTTCGGCATGGCGCCCGGAATGATCACGGTGAACAGCGTGCGGACGCGGGAGAGCCGGAAGACCCGGGCCGTCTCCAGGTGCAGCGGGTCGACGGCGCGCGCCCCGTCCGTGGTGTTCACCAGGATCGGCCAGACCGTGCCGAAGACGATCGTCGCGACCTCCATCTGCGTGCCGATCTTGAAGATCACGATGAAGACGGCGATGAGCGTGGGCGGCGGAATGGCCCGGAAGAACTGCATCAGCGGGTCGAGGTAGTCATACACCCGCGGCGAGCGGCCGAGCGCGAGGCCGCCCACGATGCCGATCACCGCCGCGATGGCCAGGCCGAGCAGCATCCGGCCCAGGCTGGGCAGCAGGTCGGCGAACGCCCCCGGCGAGAGGAAAAGGTGCGCGGGCGGCCCGGAGAACCACAGCTGCCCGAGCGAGGAGATGATCTCGCTGGGCGGCGGGAAGAACGGGTCGTCGGCGGAGGTCGCCGCGAGCTCCCAGACGACGACGCAGACGATGAACACGGCCCAGCGCAGCAGGAACCGGCTCAGCGGCGCCCTGGCCTTCCGGGCGGCGGCCGCGCCGGCGGCGCGGGTCGACCCGCCCGAGGACGGGGGAGCGGTGGTGGTGGTCATGTGACGGCCCCCGTCTTCGCGCGGTGCCAGGCGAACATCCGGCGGTCGACGGACACGAACAGCCAGTTCAGCAGCAGGCCGATGATCCCGGCCCAGAACGTGCAGGCCAGTACGGTGACCGCGCTGTGCGCGCCGGTCCGCGCCTCGGAGATGTACATCCCGAGCCCGCTGCCGATGCCGCTCAGCATCTCGACGCTGATGGCCAGGATGAGCGCGACGGCGGACGCCAGCCGGATGCCGGTGGCGATGAACGGCGCGGCGCTGGGCAGGTCCACCCGCCACAGCACGGACAGCCGGCTGAAACCGAAGGTGCGCAGGGTCTCCCGGGCCACCTTGTCGGTCTCGGCCATGCCGTAGATCGTGTTGAACAGCACCGGCCACAGGGCGGCGTACACGATCATCGTGGCCTTCATCTCCAGGCCGCTGCCGAGCACGAGGCCGGCGAGCGGGATGAGCGCCACGGACGGGATCGGCCGGAGGAACTCCACGATCGCCCCGGCGGCGACGTTGACGCCCGGCACGCTGCCGAGCAGCAGCCCGAGCGGCACGCCGATGACGGTGGCGATGATCAGGCCGACGGCCCACGCGGCGATCGTCGCGCCGACGGAGGACAGGAAGTGCGGTTCGGCGAGTTGCCCCGCCGCGCGCATCAAGATCGTGGACGCGGGGGGAAGGGAGTCGCGGCTCACCAAGCCGGCACGTCCCAGGGCCTCGAAGGCCAGCAGGAAGACGACCAGCCCGGTGAGCCCGCGCGCGATCCGGCCTGCGCGTGTGCGGCGCGGGCGAGCAGGTTCACTCGGAGCGGACATGCGGGGAAGTTACACCTAGGCGGGAGGAGGGATGGTTAACCGGCGGTTACTGGACGACGAGGTCGCTGACGTTCAGCGGGCTCTTCAGGATGCCGGCGGACTTCATCAGGTCGGCGACCCGCTGGAGCCGCTCGGCCTTGGTGGAGGTCGGGTAGCTGCCGATGGTGATCACGGCGGCCGTCTTCTTGTCGATCTTGGTGTACGTCGGCAGGACGTCCTCGACCACCTTGCGGTCCGCGGCCATCGCCTGCGCCGCCTTGATCGCGCGCTGGAACGCCGCCACCGTCTTCGGGTTCTTCTGGACGAACTGGTCCGTCGCCATGTACCCGGACAGCGGCTCCTTCTCCGTCGGGCCGCTGCAGGTGTCGATCACCTTGTGCGCGCCGAGCTCCTTGGAGGCGGCCGAGGCGAACGGCTCGACCATGATGGCCGCGTCGACCTGGCCCTTCTGAAGAGCCGCGGTCATCTCGGGGAACGGCACCTGAACGTAGTGCACCGTCGAGGGGTCCACGTTGTTGGACTTCAGCACCGCGTTGGCCGACATGCCGAGCACGGAGTTCGTCAGGTTGACGGCGACCTTCTTGCCCTTGAGGTCTTCGGGGTCCTTGATGTCGGACTTGTTGGTGAGGAGCGGGATCACGTCCTTGTCGCACTGGTAGCCCTCGGCCACCACCCGCAGATCGAACGTGTTGGCGGCCTTCGCCTGGAAGAAGGAGACGTAGTTACCGCCGGCGCTGAGGTCGACGTCGCCCCGGAGCATCGACGGGATCGCCTGCGTGCTCTGGGTCAGCGTCTTGATGTTGACGTTGAGGCCTTCCTTCTTGAACAGGCCCTTCTGCTTCGCGATGTACAAGGCGGCGTCGTCGACGACGGCCAGACCGGCGACGTTCAGCGTGGACTTCTCCAGCCCGTTCGCCGAGGTGCTTTCGTCTGATCCGCCGCCGCAGGAGCTCAGCGGGAGTGCTATGGCCAGGCCGGCCGCGCCGAAGACCAAAGCGCGTCCGACACGAGGATGACGCATGCTGCTCCTATCTCAAGTTGTCCACACCACGCACCAGGTCGTGCTCGGTCGGCAAAATGCCGCCAGCGTCCTCGACGCGCGGCGGGAGATGCAGTGATGATCGGCGGGAGATTACCGCACGTGGCCCCAAGATGCCATGAAATGGTAAGCGCTCGGCGAATCGCGAACGATGTGACTCATCGTGAGTCCATGTCCGATTTTCATCGAGCGTGTGTCGGCTCAAGATCAAGATCAAGTTGTGTGGTCAGCTCCGCACCGTACGTGATGGTAGGCGCCGGGCGTCAAGGCGTGATCACGTCCATTTCTAGAACATATTTTCGTATTTGTGCTGTGAAATGCGGTGGTGTATGTTCGGTAACGATTCCTTCCAGTGGTTACCCTCCGTCTTAGGCGGGCCGCCTGGTGAGAACGACGGCGTTCGTGTATCAGGGTGTCGATGTCATGGCGTGTCGATGGCAGGTGGGGGACACTGTGGGCGGGTCGATGCGAGCGTCGCATTGGGCGGCATCTGCGCGGGAAAGTGCAGGTCGCGTCCTCTTTGAGAAATCGGCGTTGTTTGTATAACTTGTTCGACTGGCTGCGGCGCCGGACAAGGACTGCAATGATCGAGTCCGGACCGATGCCTCAAATCGGGCATTGGGATCGATCGCAGTTGAATCCGGGGGATGGTCGAGCGGCGGCAGCTCACCCGGCGATACCCCCGCTAACCTGCGAGTTCGGCCGTTACGGGCGAAGGGTGCGAGCATCAGTGCGGAATGGACCGACGGAGGTCGACCGCGACACCGCTCCGGCGGAGTCGCGACCGGCCGGCGCCAACGGGAGTAGTGGCGCTGCGCCCAGACCAGCCCGGACGGGCGGCGTGTTCTCGCTGCGTAACTGGCGGGTGCGCAGCCGGCTGATCGCGGTCATCGCGATCCCGCTGGCCGCCGCCGTCATCCTGGGCGGCCTCCGGATCACCACCTCCCTGCAGTCCACCCAGGAGTTCCAGCGGGTCGAGAAGCTCGCCGACCTCGGCTCCAACATCACGAAGCTGGTGGCCGGGCTCTCCGACGAGCAGGACCTCACCGCCGGCTTCATCGCGGCCGGCCGTCCGGCCTCCGGGCAGACGCGCGTCAAGCAGGCGTACACCCGGGTCGACAACCTGGCCGACGTCGTCCGCGGCCAGGCGAGCGAGATCAACGCGGACTACGGAACGTTCGCCGACGCGCGCGCCCGCACCGTCGTCAACCGGCTGAACGAGCTGCCGAACCTGCGCGACTTCGCCATCCACTCGAAGGTCCCCGCGCTCACCGCGATCCAGAAGTACAACGAGTCGATCAACGACTTCCTCGCGATGAACGACACCATCGCGCAGGGCGGCAACGACCAGCAGCTCTCCGAGGACGTCCGTACGCTCGGTGCCCTGTCCCGGGTCAAGGCCGAGGCGTCCGTACAGCGCGGCGTGCTCTACGGCGCGCTGACCGCCGGGCACTTCAACCCCGGCGAGTCCGACGAGCTGCGGGACGCCAAGTCCGGTCAGGACAGCGAGCTCCTCGTCTTCCAGTCCTCGGCCACCCCGGCGCAGCGGCAGTCCTACGACGACAACGTCACCGGTGCGCAGGTCGACCGCTCCCAGGACCTGCTGAACCGCGCGCTGTCCGCCGGAGACAAGACCGGCCACCTGCGGATCGCCGGTACCAGCAAGGCCGACGGCGCCCGCGCCTGGTACACCGCGATGTCCGGCACGGTCCAGCGCATGCGCAACGTCGAGTCGAGCCTGATGAACTCGATCACCACGCGCGCGCACGACCTGCGCAGCTCCGAGCAGACCAGCTCCCTCATCGAGGGCATCGTCGGCATCCTGCTGCTGCTGGTCGTCCTCCTCATCACCGTCGCGATGGCCCGGTCGATGACCCTCCCGCTGCGCCGGCTGCGCGAGGGCGCGCTGGCCGTCGCCAAACGCGACCTGCCGGACATGGTCGAGACGCTGCGCAACTCCGAACCCGGCACGGTCGACACGTCCGTACGTCCCATCGACGTCGCCTCGACCGACGAGATCGGGCAGGTGGCCCGCTCGTTCGACGAGGTCCACCGCGAGGCGGTGCGGCTGGCGGCCGACGAGGCCATGTTGCGCGGCAACGTCAACGCGATGTTCGTGAACCTGTCCCGGCGCAGCCAGTCGCTCATCGAGCGGCAGCTCCGCCTGATCGACGGCCTGGAGCAGGGCGAGCAGGACAGCGAGCGGCTCGGCAGCCTGTTCAAGCTGGACCACCTGGCCACCCGCATGCGGCGCAACGGTGAGAACCTGCTGGTCCTCGCCGGGCAGGACGCGCCGCGCCGGTGGAGCCAGCCGGTGCCGCTCGTGGACGTGCTGCGCGCGTCCCTCTCCGAGGTTGAGCAGTACGAGCGCGTGCAGCTGCAGGTGCAGCCCGGCTTCGCGGTCGTCGGCCAGGCCGTCAACGACATCGTGCACCTGGTGGCCGAGCTGGTGGAGAACGCCACGACGTTCTCCCCGCAGGACACCCAGGTGTCGCTGAACGCGCAGCCGCTCTCGGGCGGCGGCGTGATGCTGGACATCACCGACAACGGAATCGGCATGCCTCCCGAGGAGTGCGCCGAGGTCAACCGCCGGCTCGCCGAGCCGCCCGTGGTCGACGTCTCGGTCTCCCGGCGCATGGGCCTGTTCGTGGTCGGCCGCCTGGCCACCCGGCACGGCATCCGTGTCCAGCTTCGTCCCGCGGCTTCGGGCGGTCTCACCGTCCTGGCGCTGCTGCCCGACAGCATCGTCACCCGTTCGGTCTCCGGCGGGCCCGGCCGTCCCGGCCGCGATCTCGACAGCCAGCTCGCCGCGGCGGGCCTGGCGACCACCGGACCCGTGCCGGAGAGCCCACCCGTGGGCTTCCCGGGCATGGCGAACGGCACCGTTCCGGGCGGCGGCCAGTCGTACGCGGATCCGGCCGCCGACGACATCCCGGCGCTCGGGTCCGGGCCCGCTCCGGCCGGCTCCGGGCCGGCGGACTACGCCAGCGGGCCGTATCCCACGCAGGACCACACCAGCGGGCCGTACCCCACGCAGAGCGACTCCGCCGAGCGTGGTGGCGACCGGTTCTCCGAGGCGACGGGTCCGTTCCGCGCGCAGGAACTCCCGCACGGCATCGGCAGCGGGCTCGGCACGGGGGCCGGCCCGCAGGCGGAGGACTCCGGGCAGCACGGAATCCCCCACCTCAACGGCTCGTCGTCCGCCGGCTACGCGCCGATGGACGCCGTACGCCCGCCGGAGCCGCGCTTCGACCAGGCACCCCAGGCGCCGGCCGACCCGGCGCCGTCCGGCCACGCGCCTGTCAATCACGCGTCCGAACCGGCGGGGGACTCCGGCGGGGGCGACACCGGGGATTGGCCGGTCATGCGGACCGGCCCCGACTCGGGTGCGTTCCCGGTCGTGTCCGACCGCAATTCGGCCAACACCGAGGAGCGATCCCCGATCTTTGACGCGATCGAGTCCGAATGGTTCCGCCGCAGCGGGTCCCGGCCCAGCAGCAGCGGCAACGCGGGGGAGAACGGCGGCGCGTCGCGTACGACGGCGTCCGTGGCCGGGTCCGGCTCGGACTCCGACAGCGGTGCCTGGCGTTCGCCGGGTGACGAGGGCTGGCAGGCCGCCGCGGCGGCCAGCACGCCCACGTCAGGCGGCACGACGACGGCGGGTCTGCCCAAGCGCGTACCGCGGGCCAACCTGGTCCCCGGTGCGGCGGGCTCGCGCCGGCCGGCCCCCAGCGGCCCGGCCGGTGGTGGTCCGACGCCTCCCACGCCCGTTCCGGCCGCACCGCGCTCCGCGGACGCGGTCCGTAGCAGGATGTCGAGTTTCCAGCAGGGTGTCCGGAACGCCCGAGCCGCCGCGCGCGACGAGGGCCCGGAGGATGAGACGTGAGTACCGCTCCGGTGCTCACCATCGGATAAGAACGGAGACCGTGCGGGAGATGACTCCCCCCACTCAAGACCTCAACTGGCTGATCACCAACTTCGTCGAGCGCGTTCCCGGCGTGGCGCACGCGGTGGTCGTGTCCTCCGACGGGTTGCCGTTGGCGATCTCCCAGGGCTTCCCGGCGGACCGTGCCGACCAGCTCGCCGCGGTCGCGTCCGGCCTCACCAGCCTCACGGCGGGGGCCGCCCGCGTCTTCGAGGGCGGCGCCGTCACGCAAACCGTCGTGGAGATGGAGCGCGGCCTGCTCCTCGTCATGGCGATCAGCGATGGTTCCTGCCTGTCCGTGCTCGCGGCCTCGAACTGCGATATGGGGCTCGTCGCCTACGAGATGACGCTGCTGGTCGAGCGGGCCGGCCGGGTGCTCACCCCGGCTCTGCGCGCCGAGCTGCAAGCGTCCATGCGAGGCGGCGAGACGCCGTGAACGCGGGCGGAGGCTGGGGGCTTCCGCCCGCGGGCGGTGGCCCCGATCCGCTTGGGGCCCCGCAGTTCCGGCCCCCGGATCCAGGGGGCCGTTCCCTGGAACCCGACCCCAGGTCGCCGTATCCCGGCATGGCAGCGCCCCAGCGGCAGGGCGGCGCTCAGCCGGGTGGTGACCACGAGGAGTCGAGCTCGCTGGTGCGCCCGTACGCGATCACCGGCGGCCGTACCCAGCCCCGCTACCAGTTGCCGATCGAGGCTCTGGTCTCAACCACCGCCTACGCGCACGGCGACCTCACTAGGCTGACGCCGGAATGCATGGCGATCGTCGACCTCTGTGGCGACTGGCGATCCGTGGCCGAGATCTCCGCCCTCCTGCGGATTCCGCTCGGCGTGGCCCGGATCATCGTGGCGGACATGGCCGAACAGGGCCTGGTCCGGATCCACCAGCCGGCCGCCGACGAAGGCGCCGACCTCAACCTGCTCGAAAGGGTGCTCAGTGGACTTCGCAAGCTCTGATCCCGTCTCAGGCCCGCCTCAGGGTCCCGGAGCGGGAGCTCGGGCGGGCGCCTCGTCGAAGATGACCTCGGTGAAGATCGTCGTCGCCGGTGGATTCGGGGTCGGGAAGACGACCCTGGTCGGTTCGGTGTCGGAGATCGTGCCGCTCACCACCGAGGCCGTGATGACCATGGCCAGCGAGGGCGTCGACGACCTGGCCAAGGTCCCGGACAAGACCACGACCACGGTCGCGATGGACTTCGGCCGGGTCTCGCTGGACAGCGACCTCATCCTGTACCTGTTCGGTACGCCCGGTCAGCACCGCTTCTGGTTCATGTGGGACGATCTGGTCAAGGGTGCGATCGGCGCGGTCGTGCTGGTCGACACCCGCCGGCTCGAGGACTCCTTCCCGGCCATCGACTACTTCGAGGAGTCCGGGCTGCCGTTCATCGTCGGCATCAACGGCTTCGACGGCCAGTTCCCGCACACCGGTGAGCAGGTCCGCGAGGCGCTGTCCGTACCGGACAACGTGCCGATCGTGATGTGCGACGCCCGGAACCGCGAGTCGACGAAGGCCACGCTGATCACCCTGGTGCAGCACGCGCTGGCCACCCGCGCGGCGCAGCAGCAGGCCCAGCAGGCGATGGGGTCCCGGCCGTACTGACCAGTCGGCGGAACGTGAAGGGGCGTTGAGTGAGCATGTCCGGCCGCATGGCGGACCGGTTCCTGGATCTGCTGCGCGACGAGGGCGTCGACCGCGTGTTCGGCAATCCGGGGACCACCGAGGTTCCGATGATCGAGGCGCTCAGCGGTGCGCGTGACCTGACGTACACGCTGGGCGTCCAGGAACACGCGGTCGTGGCGATGGCCGACGGGCACGCGCGGACCACCGGGCGCCCGTCGTTCGTCAACCTGCACGCCGCCGGCGGCCTGTCCAACGGGCTGATCGGCATGCTCAACGCCCTCCGCTCGCGCACCCCGATGGTGGTCACCGCCGGGCAGCAGGACCAGCGGCACCTCGCGTACGGGCCGATGCTGTCCGGTGACCTCGTCGGCCTGGCCCGCTCGGCGGCGAAGTCCGCGGAGCAGGTGCACCGCGCGGCGGACCTGCCGATCGTCATGCGGCGCGCGTTCGCGCTGGCCCGCACCGCCCCGGCCGGGCCGGTGTTCGTGTCCATCCCGAGCGACCTGTTCGCCGAGGACGCCCCGGCGGCGCCCGTACATACCGACGCGCCCGGGCTCGGCGTCGCCGACGGCGTGGACCGGGCGGCCGCGGTGCTCGCCGCGGCGGAGCGCCCGGCGATCATCGCCGGTGACCGGGTCGGGCAGGGCGGCGCGGTCGCCGAGCTGATGGCGCTGGCCGAGACGCTGGGCGCGGTCGTCGTGCCGCAGCCGATGTTCGACGCGGTCAACGCCGACAGCGAGCATCCGCTGACCGCCCCGATGCCGCCGCCGCTGCACGCGAAGGTGCGCGAGGCGCTGGCCGGCCACGACGTGGTGCTGGTGGCGGGCGCGACGATCCGCCCGCACGGCTACACGCCGGGCTCGCCGCTACCGGACGGCGTCCGCGTCGTGCAGATCGACACCGACGCGTCCGAGATCGGCCGCAACGTGCCCGCCGAGGTGGGCCTGCTCGGCGAGCTGGCGCCGACGCTGGCCGCGCTGGACGACGCGCTGCGCGGTACCGGACCGGCCGCCGTACGGCTGGCCGCCCGCGCCGCCGAGCGCGCCGCGGAGATCGGCGCCCGGCAGACCGCCGACCGCGACGCCTGGCGCGCCGCCGCGCGCGCGGCCGACTCCGGCTCGGACACGCAGCTGCACCCGCTGGCCGCCGCGCAGCTCGTGGCCGACGCCCTCCCGGAGGGCACGACCGCGGTCGAGGAGGCCATCACGACGGGCAAGCTGCTGCGCCGCGCGCTGCGCATGCGCCGCCCGGGCGACTTCCACCACACGGTGGGCGGCGGCCTCGGCTGGGGCATCGGCACGGCCGTGGGCGCGCGCCTGGCCCGGGCGGACCGCCCGGTGGTGGCGCTGCTCGGCGACGGCTCGGCGATGTTCGGCGTGCAGGGCCTGTGGAGCGCGGCGCACTACGGCACGCCGGTGACGTTCGTGGTGTTCAACAACGCCGAGTACCGCTCGCCGCGCCAGGACGGTCCGGGCATCGACCCGGAGAAGCTGGTCGGCGTGGACCTCACCGACCCGTCCATCGACTGGCCGCACATCGCGGCGGGCTTCGGCATCGACGCGGTCCGCGTCACCCGCGCCGAGGACGTCGCGCCGGCGATGGCCGACGCCACGTCCGCGCAGAGCCCGGTCCTGGTCGAGATCCCGATCCTCGGGTTCGTGTCCGAGCGGGCGCACGCCGCGGGCTGAGCGGCTACGGCCGGGCCGGCGCCAGCCGGGCCATGAGGGCGTCGGGCATGGTGTAGCTGCCGACGTGCTGGAGGATCACCTCGTCCGCGCCGTCGGCGGCCAGGCGGTCGATCTGGCCGCGTACGTGCTCCTCGTCGCCCACGAAGCCGAACCGCTCGGCGAACCGCCGGACCGCCTCGTCGCCGATGTACGGGCGGACCGCGTCCACGGCGGCGTCCCAGTCCTCGGCGTGGATGAGGTCGGGGTACACGTCGAAGCCGTCCGCGGGCAGGTCGCCGACCTCGACGCCCTCGGCGGCCAGGGCCCTCCGGCCGCCGTCGGTGGCGATCTGCGCGGCCATCGGGCCGAGGACCGCCGCGTCCCGCGCGGGGTCGTCGGTCAGGTGGCAGTGCCCGGAGACGGCCAGCGTGAGGTCGTCCAGCGTACGGCCGGCCGCGCGGGCCCCCTCGGCGACGAGGCCGCGGGCCCGCTCGAACCCGCTGCGCGACGTGCCGGACAGCAGGATGACGCCGTCCGCGACGGCCCCGGCCAGCGCCAGGTTGCGCGGCCCGGTGGCGGACAGGAAGAGCGGCACCCGGCCGGGCGCGTCGCGCAGCCCGATCGGGCCGGCCCCGAGGTCCACCTGCTCGCCGTTCAGCAGCGCCCGGAGCTGGACGATCCCGGACTCCAGGGCCTTGGTCCGGGTCGGGGACAGGCCCAGCGGGCGGACCGAGCTGTTGCCCGCGCCGATGCCGACGACGAGCCGCCCGGGCGCGAGCTCGGCCACCGTACGGATGGCGCCGGCGGTCACGCTGAGGTGGCGGGCCTCCAGGTTGGTCACCATCACGCCGAGGCGGACGTGCTCGGTGCGCACCGCCGCCACCGCCAGCGTCGCCCACACGTCGCGCCACAGCAGCTGGGAGTCGGGCATCCACACGTCGAAGCCGTACTTCTCGGCCCGCTGCACGACCTCGGCGACCTCGGTGGCGGGGGCGCACGGTGGCACGCGGATCCCGAGACGGGGGGTGTGAGACGCATTCGGATCTGGCATGCGGGCTCCCTCTGCTCGGCGGCGCGGAGAGCCTATCTCGGTCGCGGTCCGGTGGCCGCGCCCGCCCGGGGTGATGAGAACATGTGGTCTAGACAACTTGGGTGTGGGTGGGCCGGAGGAGGCACCGTGGACGGACAAGTCGTCGCGCTCGACGTGGGCGGCACACGCATCAAGACGGCGCTGATCAGCCACGATGGCACGCCACGGCGCGTCGAGACCGTGCCGACCGACCGCGGCCGCGGCCCGGAGGCCGTCGTCGGGCACGTCCTGGACGTGGCCGCGCGGCGGTGCGACGAGGAGGCCGCGGAGGGCCGTCCGCCGCATGCCGTGGGCCTGACCCTGCCCGGCATCGTCAACGAGCCGGCCGGTGTCGCCGAGTACTCCGCGAACGTCGGCTGGCGCGACGTGCCCATCGGCGACCTGCTGGCGCGGCGGCTCGGGGTGCCGGCCGCGCTGTGCCACGACGTGCGCGCCGCCGGGCTCGCCGAGGCCCGGCTGGGCGCCGGTACCGAACAGGGCGCGGCGCCGTCGTTCGTGTTCGTCGCGATCGGCACCGGCATCGGCGGCGTGCTGATGATCGACGGCCGGGCGCACACCGGCGCGCACCACCGTGCCGGTGAGATCGGCCACGTCGTGGTCGCGCCGGACGGCCCGCCCTGCGGCTGCGGCGCGCGCGGCTGCGTGGAGGCGCTGGCCTCGGCGCGGGCGGTGGAGCGCCGGTACGCCCGCCGCTCCGGCGTCACCGGCGTGGACGCCGCGGGCGTGGCCGCCCGGGTGGCCGAGGGCGACCCGCTGGCCGCCGAGGTGTGGGCGGACGCCGTACAGGCGCTCGCCCGCGGCCTGCTGACCTGCGTGACGCTGGTCGACCCCGGCCTGGTGGTGCTCGGCGGCGGGCTGTCCGCGGCGGGCGCCACGCTGCTCGAACCGCTGGCCGCCGCCCTGGCCGAGCGGGTCCGGTTCCAGGTGCCGCCGCGCCTGGAGATCACCCGGCTGGGCGAGCTGGCCGGATGCCAGGGCGCCGGGCTGGCCGCCTGGGACCTGGTGACCGGCCGCGGCGGATCCAGTACCGGCGCCGGCCCGGGCGGAACGGCGGCGGTCGCGTGAGCGCGCCGGAGCGGGACGCGGTGACCTGGACCGGCGCCCGGCTGGTCCTGCCCGACCGGGTCATCGAGGACGGCTGGCTGCGGATCGCCGGCGGCCGCATCGACGCGCTCGGCACCGCCACCGACCCGGTGCCCGCCGGTCCGGTACGTGACCTGGCCGGCCGGTACGTCACGCCGGGCTTCGTGGACATCCACGTGCACGGCGGCGGCGGCGCGTCGTTCACCACCGGCGACCTGGACGAGGCCCGGGTCGCCGCCAAGTTCCACCTCGGCCACGGCACCACGACGTGCCTGGCCAGCCTGGTCACCGCGCCCCCGGAGGAGCTGGCCCGCAACGCGGACGCGCTCGGCGGGCTGGTGGACGACGGCCTGATCGCCGGCGTGCACCTGGAGGGCCCGTTCCTGTCCGCGAAGCGCTGTGGCGCCCAGGACCCGCGGTACCTCCGGGCGCCGGACAAGGACGCGCTGGAGACCGTGCTGCGCCCGGAGCACGTCCGGATGGTCACGATCGCGCCCGAGCTTGACGGCGCGCTCGACGCCGTACGGCGGGTGGCCGGCGGCGGCGCGATCGCCGCGGTCGGCCACACCGACGCCAGCTACGCGCAGACCACCGCGGCGTTCGACGCGGGCGCCACGGTGGCCACCCACCTGTTCAACGGCATGCGCGGCCTGCACCACCGCGACCCGGGCCCGGTCGGCGCCGCGCTGAACGACGCGCGGGTCACCGTCGAGCTGATCAACGACGGCATCCACCTGCACCCGGCCGTCGTCGACCTGGTGATGCGCGCGGGCGCCGGGGAGAAGACGTTCGTGACCGACGCGATGGGCGCCGCCGGCATGGGCGACGGCGCGTACCGGCTGGGCTCGATGGACGTGCGGGTGCGCGACGGCGTGGCCCGGCTGACCGACGGCGACGCGATCGCGGGCAGCACGCTGACCATGGACGCGGCCGTGCGCAACGCGGTACACGCGTCCGGCCTGCCGCTGCCCGTCGCGGTGGCCACCGCGGCCTCGGTGCCCGCCCGGGTGCTCGGCCTGGACGGCGAGATCGGCGCGCTGCGCCCCGGCCTGCGCGCCGACCTGCTCGTCCTGGACGCCGACCTGACCGTCGAGGAGGTCTACCGGGCGGGCGCGCCGGCGACCTGACCGGCCCGGGTCGTGGCGGCGACGCGGCCGAGCGCCTCCAGCATCGCCGCCACGGCCGGGACCGTACGCGAGTCCGGCCACACCACCGCGGACACGAACCGCCGCGGCTCCGGGGCCACCCGTACCGCGACCGTGCCCGGGTTCTGGCAGGCCGACAGCACCAGGCCGGGCACCAGCGCGACGCCGAGCCCGGCCGCCACCAGGCTCTGCACGGCCACGCCGTCGTCGGTGGCGAACGCGATGTCCGGCTCGAACCCGAACCCGCCGCACAGCCGCAGCAGGTTGCCGCGGCACCGCTCGCACCCGGCGATCCACGGCTCACCGGCCAGCTCGCAGATCTTCACCGACGTACGCCCGCAGAGCGGGTGCGCGTCCGGCAGTACGGCGTACAGCGGGTCGTCGAGCAGCGGGATCTCGGCCAGCTCGCCGTCCGGCCCCTCGCCGCCCTCGCCGTAGGCGAAGGTCAGCGCGATGTCGGCCTCGCCGCCGCGCAGTGCCCGCATGGCCTCCGGCGGCTCGGCCTCGGTGAGCGACACCCGGATGCCCGGGTGCGCGGTGGTGAGCCGGGCGATGGCGGCCGGCACGAGCGTGGCGCTGCCGCTCGGGAACGCGATCAGCCGTACCCGCCCGGCCCGCAGCCCGGCGATCCCGGCCAGCTCGTCCTCGGCGGCGGCCACGCTGGTCAAGATGCCCTCGGCCCGGCGGACCAGCGCCTCGCCGGCCTCGGTCAGCCGCATCCGCCGCCCGACCCGGGTGACCAGCGGCGTACCGGCCTCCCGCTCCAGCGCGCGCATCTGCTGGCTGATCGCCGGCTGGGTGTACCCGAGGGCGCGCGCGGCCGCGGAGTACGAGCCGGACTGGGCGATCTCGCAGAGCAGGCGGAGGTGGCGCAGCTCGAACATGCTCGAACTATAAGCACGACTTTGAGGCGATGTCGAAAATCGTCATTCGACTTTTCTGTAAGCCGTCGCGACGATGGGAGAGGGAGGTCGCCATGTCGCATACCAGCACGTCAACCACGCTCGACCAGCTGATCGCCGCGATCCGCGGCACGCTGCGCCCGGGAATGCCCGAGGCCGAGGCGGCCGACGCCGTCGCCGGCTGTCTGCGCGCGCACCTGCCCGGCCCGGACGTCCTCACGCCGGAGCAGCGGCTCGGCGACCCGGACCGGTACGTCCAGCACATCCTGCACGTGGAGCCCGGCGGCGCGTTCTCCGTGGTCGCCCTGGTGTGGCGGCCCGGCCAGACGACGCCGATCCACGACCACGTGTCCTGGTGCGTCGTCGGCGTCCTGCACGGCACGGAGTACGAGGAGATCTTCGCCACCGACGGCACGGTCCTGCGGCCGGTCAGCACGTCGGTCAACGCCACCGGCGACGTCTGCGGCTTCGCCCCGCCCGGCGACATCCACCGGGTGCGCAACACCGGCACCGACGTGGCCGTGTCGCTGCACGTGTACGGGGCGAACATCGCCGAGCTCGGCAACAGCGTCCGGCGGGCGTACGACCTGCCGGTCGCCGGTCGCGGCTAGGCCCGGTCCCGCCGGCAGTACAGGAACTGCTGCACCTCCGGCGGCGCGGACGCCGACGCCGGCGCGTACCGCACCGACCGCCGCTCCTCCACCGCGAACCCGGCGCCGGCGACCAGCTCCGCCAGCGCGTCCGCCGGGTACCCGCTGACCCGGATCGTCTCGCCCACGAACGGGATCGGCGTGTCGTCGAGGTCGGCCTCCACCATGCCGAGCAGCAGGTACCCGTCGGGCGCCACGGCCTCGTGCAGGACGCCGAGCGCCCGCGGTATGTCCGCGCGCCGCAGCATGAGCAGCGAGAAGAACGCGGTCGCCGCGTCGAACATCCCCGGGTCGATCGGCACCTCGAGGACGTCGGCCACGGTGAACTCGGCCTCCGGGACGTTGCGCCGGGCCAGCTTGACCATCACCGGTGAGATGTCGACGCCGGACACCGCGTGCCCCGCCGCGGCCAGCCGCCGCGCCGTCGGCACGCCGGTGCCGCAGCCGACGTCCAGCACCCGCGCCCCGGAGGGCAGCCGGGGCAGCAGCCACTCGACCGCCTCGACCTGGCCCTCCTTGTGCGGGAACGCCTCGTCGTACCGCTCGCCGATCCCGTCGAACGCCCGCGCCTGCGCTTGCGTACGTTCGGCCAGACTCAACGCCGCTCCTCGACCGCCACGTCGTCGTGCAGGAAGCACAGGTGCCCGGCCAGCTTCGCGGCGTCCTCGAGCGGCCGCGGGTAGGACCACGCCACGTCGGCGGGCCCGCCGCGCAGCGACCAGTACTCCGACGTCCCCTTGTACGGGCACACCGTCACCGTCGAGCTGCGCTCCAGCAGGTCGGTCCGTACGTCCTCGGCCGGGATGTAGAGCCGGTTCGGCAGTCCGGTCTCCGACACCACGGTCGGCCGGTCGGTCTCCGCGAGCGTCACCGCCTGCCCGTCCACCGTGCCGGTCACCGTGACGTGCCGCCGGGCGCGCCGCGCGTCCACCCGGTGATACGGGTCACGCAGGTGCCCGTGGATCTCCTCGTCCTCGTCGTACCAGGTGTCCATCGCGCCGAAGTACACCGCGGCGTACCCCTTCAGGTAGGCCGCGCCGGGCAGCGGCTCGGGATAGGCCCACACGGCGTTCTCCGCCACGCGGCCGCCCGCTCGCACCGTCCAGTACGCGGCGTCGCCCTTGAACGGGCAGTGCGTCTTGTGGTCGGTGGGCTCGAGCAGATCCGTCCGCAGATCCTCCATCGGCACGTACAGCGCCGGCAGCAGCCCCGTCTCGTCGAGCAGCCGCCCGCGCTCGCTGTCGAGCACGGTCACGCCGCCGAGCTCGGCCCGTACGCGGCGCGGGAAGTCGTGGAAGTAGAGCTTGTGCGCGGGGCCGTCGATGGTGTAATTCACATCACCGGGCGCCTGCCCGGACAGCGGCCCTCCGCCGAGTGTGAGCGACATGTCGTCCTCCTGCCATCGGGCGTTCGCCGTTCCCAACCGGCACGCGTTCGCGGTTCTTCCCGGATCATGCCGTGCGCCGGGCATTCCGCGCAGAGGGTAAGCTCGATCTGCCTGTTGCGCCGCGACTCGTACCGCCGGCGCCGTACGGCCATCGCGGGCCAGACCGCCCGCCCCGCAAGAAGGTTCCTCCCGAGTCGGACGAACCTTGCCGTTCTTCCGACCCGGAAGGTCTTTGCGTGCCCAACGCCGCCCTGCCCGAATCCACGCTGCCCGAATCCGACCTGCCCACCGATCCCGAGGTGGGCTTCGCCGACCTGGGGCTGCCCAAGCCGCTGGTGAGCGCGCTCGCCCGGAAGGGCATCGACAAGCCGTTCGCCATCCAGGAGGCGTGCATCCCGGACGCGCTGGCCGGCCGCGACGTCCTCGGCCGCGGCCAGACCGGATCGGGCAAGACGCTCGCCTTCGGCCTGCCGATGATGGCCCGCGTCGCCGGCGGCCCGGCCCGGCCGAAGAAGCCGCGCGGTCTGGTGATCGTGCCCACCCGCGAGCTGGCCATGCAGGTGCGCGACGCCCTCGAGCCGCTCGGCCGCGGGCTGTCCATCCGCATGAAGACCGTCGTCGGCGGCACGTCCATGCCGAAGCAGATCCAGGCGCTGCGGCGTGGCGTCGAGGTGCTCGTCGCCACGCCGGGCCGGCTGCTCGACCTGATCAACCGGGACGCCTGCGCGCTCGACGACGTGGCCGTCACGATCGTCGACGAGGCCGACCTGATGGCCGACATGGGCTTCCTGCCCGACCTGTCGAAGATCCTCGACCAGATCCCGGCCGGCCAGCGGATGCTGTTCTCGGCCACCCTGGACGCCGACGTGGACCAGGTGGTGAACGCGTACCTGACCGACCCGGTCACGCACGCGCTGGCCCCGGCGTCCGCCTCCGTGGACACCATGGAGCACCACCTGCTGATGGTCGCGCCCAAGGACAAGCTCCCGGTCACCGCGGCGATCGCCAACCGCAACGGCCGCACCATCCTGTTCGTCCGCACCAAGCACGCCGCGGACCGGCTCACCGGCCAGCTCAACGGCGTCGGCGTACGAGCCGGGGCGCTGCACGGCGGCAAGACCCAGGCCATGCGCACCCGCACCCTCGCCGAGTTCCGCGAGGGCCGGATCAGCGCGCTGGTCGCCACCGACGTGGCCGCGCGCGGCATCCACGTGGACGGCGTCACCCTGGTGCTGCACGTCGACCCGCCGATCGACCACAAGGACTACCTGCACCGGGCCGGCCGTACGGCGCGGGCCGGCGAGACCGGCACGGTCTGCACGCTGGCGCTGCCGCACCAGGTACGGCCGACCGGCCGGATGGCGCAGCGCGCCGGGGTGCACCTGAACCGGGTGAAGGTCACCGCGGACGACGCCGACCTGGCCCGGCTGACCGGCGCGGCGGAGCCGAGCGGCGTGCCCGTACCGCCCCCGGGCCGGGAGCGCCCGTCCGGCGGGCACCGGCCGCACGGCGCCGGCAAGGGCGGCGGCCGTCCGGGGCACCGGCGCGGCCGCCCCGGCCCCGACGCCCGCGGCCCGCGGCAGCACCGCGGCCGCGACACCCGTCCGGTCCGCAAGCAGGAGCGCTGACCGGCCTCAGTGCGCCACGGTGGTGAGCAGCACCACCGCGTCCTCCAGGGCGGCCAGCGAATGACGCTGGTGCGGGATGGTGACCAGCGTCCCGGCGCCCAGCTCCGAGGCGTCCTCCCCGGCGGCCAGCCGTACCTTGCCGCGCAGTACGAACAGGCTGGCCGCCGGCGGCGCGTTGTGCTCGGAGAGCTCGTTGCCGGCGGTCAGCGCGATCAGCGTCTGCCGCAGGGCTCCGTCGTGCACGGCCGTGTACGCGCTGCGCCCGCTGTTGGCGTCACGCGCCTGCGTCAGCTGCTCCTCGGCTCGCACCGTCACGTTCGTCATCGAGGCTCCCGGGCGTAGGGACACGTGATCACGCCGATTCGTACCCAACGTCCATCGCGCGTATCAGGGTCGGGTAAGGGGTTTCCCCGATTGCCCGCCCGCCGCGTCTCGGCGATGCTGGAGGCGTACGGGAGAGGGTGGGAGGAGAGGCATGCGGCAGACGTCGTACCCCCGATCACGCGGCAGCGTCGACCCGGCCGTGCTGCGCGTCTCGCACGCCGACCGTGACCTCGTGGTCGACCGGCTGAAGACCGCGTACAGCGAGGGCCGCCTGGACAAGGACGAGTTCGACGAGCGGCTGGACTCCGCGCTGACCGCCCGCACCCGCGGCGACCTCGACCGCCTGCTGCACGACGTCGCCGACCTCGCGCCGCGGCCCGTCGAGCGCCCCGTCGTCGGCACCGCGCGGCCGTTCCCGACCGGCGAGGAGCGCGTGTGGGCCATGCTTTCCCACTGGCTCGGCCTGGCCACCTGGGTGATCGGCCCCGGCATCATCGCGGCCACCAAGGGCCGCCAGTCCGCGTTCGTGCGCGCGCAGGCCATCGAGGCGCTGAACTTCCAGATCACCTGGACGCTGGCGATGATCGCCATGCCGCTGATCGCGGTCCTCACGCTCGGCGTCGGCGTCCTGCTCTTCGGCGCGGTGCCGATCATGATCATCATCGCCGGGTTCGTCGCACTGGCCGGGACCGCGATGCGGTATCCACTGTGCCTGCGCCTTATCAAGCGCTGAGCTTCTCGCTACCGTGAGTCCGGCCGGTACACGTGCGACCGGACGGAGGATCCGTGAGTTACGTCGGCAAACGGCGCCGCAGGCGTCACACGGACACGATCGAGACGGTCGGCGAGCTGATCGCCGCGCTCCAGGCGTACGACCCGGACACGGAGATCCGGTTGGCGATGCAGCCGCGCTGGCCGATGGAGCACCTGCTCGGCGAGGTGATCGACACGGGTGAGGTCGTCTGGCTCGGCGACGGCGGCCAGATCGGGCAGCTTCCGGAGAACGCCGTCACGGAGTTCGGCTGGCGCTGAGCCCGGCCGCGCCCAGCGCGCGGCCCTGCGGGTAGGCCCGCATGGTCGCCGGCGGCGGCTCGACCCGGCCGCTGCGCAGTACGGTCAGCTCGCCGGTCGCCGCGGCCTCCGGCGCGGGCTCGGCGCCGATCCGGCGCAGCGCCTGCGCGGCGACGGCGGTGGCCGAGCCGAACAGCGCGGCCGGTACGTACCGGCGGATCACGTCGGCGATCAGCTCGTAGTGCGTGCAGCCGAGCACCAGGCCGCGTACGCCGTCCGGGGTGCGCCGGGCCGCGTCCGCCACCGCGGCCTCCACGCGGGTCAGGTCGCCGGCGTCCACCGCGTCGGCCAGGCCCGGGCAGGCGACCTCCGCGACCGGCACACCGCCGGCGTAGGCGTCGATCAGCCCCCGCTGGTACGCGCTGCCGGTCGTCGCGGGGGTGGCCCAGATCGCCACCGGCCCGCCGGACGCCGCCGCCGGCTTGATCGCCGGCACCGTGCCCACCACCGGCACCCTCGGCTCCAGCTCGGCGCGCAGCCGGTCCAGCGCGTGCACCGACGCGGTGTTGCACGCCACGATCAGGGCGTCCGGGCGGTACGCGAGGGCGGCGGTCGCGATGGACAGCGCGCGGCCGGTGACGTCCTCGGGCGTGCGCGGGCCCCACGGCATCCCGTCCGGATCGGTGGTCAACACCAGGTCCGCATCCGGCCGCAGGTCGCGCAGCGCCGCGGCCGCGGCCAGCAACCCGACACCGGAGTCCAGCAGCGCAATCCGCATGCGATCACCTTACGGGGCACGCCGACCCGTACGGCCGGATTCCGACCTGACACCGGGTGCCGCTTCGCATGTGCCAATCGATATTGTTGCCCGGTGTACTCGGGGGTACGAGCCTCGGGGGAAATGTCGGAGCCGGAGGTTAGGTTTGGTGGCCGTGACCGCATCGCCGCTCAGCGCGCACGAAGCCGCCGTCGAGGAGCTCCGCCGGGCGTACGACGCGCTCCCGGCCGGCGCCCCCGTCCGGCTGGCCAAGCCGACCAGCAACCTCTTCCGCTTCCGCGACCCCACGGGCGCACCCGGGCTCGACGTCTCGGCCTTCAACCGGGTGCTGAGCGTCGACGCCGACGCCCGTACCGCCGAGGTCCAGGGCATGACGACGTACGAGGACCTCGTCGCCGCCACCCTGCCGCACGGCCTGATGCCGATGGTCGTGCCGCAGCTGAAGACGATCACGCTGGGCGGCGCGGTCACCGGCCTGGGCATCGAGTCCTCGTCGTTCCGCAACGGCCTGCCGCACGAGTCCGTCATCGAGATGCAGATCCTCACCGGCGACGGCCAGATCGTGGTGGCCGACCGCGAGGGCCCGCACCGCGACCTGTTCCACGGCTTCCCGAACTCCTACGGCACGCTCGGGTACTCCCTGCGGCTGAAGATCGAGCTTGAGCCGGTGAAGCCGTACGTCCGGCTGCGCCACGTCCGGTTCCGCGACGAGGCCGCGTGCATGGCCGCGATCGCCGAGGTGTGCGCGTCCGCGACCTACGACGGCGAGCCGGTCGACTTCGTCGACGGCGTGGCCTTCGAGCCCGGCGAGCTGTACGTCACGCTCGCCGACTTCACCGACACCGCGCCCTGGGTCAGCGACTACACCGGCCAGCGGATCTTCTACCGCTCGCTGCAGCACCACCGCGTCGACTACCTGACCGTGCACGACTACCTCTGGCGGTGGGACACCGACTGGTTCTGGTGCTCGCGCGCGCTCGGCGTGCAGCAGCCGCTGGTCCGCGCGCTGTGGCCGCGGCGGTACCAGCGCTCCGACGTCTACCGCCGGCTCGTCGCGCTCGACCACCATCGCGGGCTGACCGCCCGGATCGACCGGCTGCGCGGCGCGCCCCCGCTGGAGAAGGTGATCCAGGACATCGAGGTGTCCGTGGACCGGGGCGCGGAGTTCCTCTCGTTCTTCCACCGGGACATCGGCATGCGCCCGGTGTGGATGTGCCCGCTGCGGCTGCGCCGTCCCGGCGGCGCCGCGCCCACGGAGTGGCCGTTGTACCCGCTGGACCCGGAGACGCTGTACGTCAACTTCGGGTTCTGGGGCACGGTCCCGCGCGCCGGCGGCGAGCCGGACGGGCACTTCAACCGGCTCGTCGAGCGCGAGGTGTCGCGGCTCGGTGGGCACAAGTCGCTGTACTCCACGGCCTTCTACTCCGAAGACGAGTTCTGGTCGCTGTACAACGGCCCGGCGTACGACGCAGTGAAGAAGCGGTATGACGCGGACGGGCGGCTTCTGAACCTCTACGACAAGACCGTGCGAAGCCGTTAGGCAGCCGGGGGAAGGGGATGGGATCATGCGGCTAGCGGAGATCTTCGAACGCGTGGCGGGGCCGGACGCCCCGGTGGAGTTCCGCGCGTACGACGGAAGCCGGGCCGGCCGGATCGGCTCGGAGATCGTGGTCGAGGTGCGCTCCCCGGTCGCCGTGGCCTACCTGGCCCAGGCGCCCGGCGCGCTCGGCCTCGCCCGGGCGTACGTCTCCGGGCACATCGAGCTGACCGGCGACATGTACACGGCGCTGTCCCGGATGTCGCAGATGACGCTTGGCGACATCTCGTGGCCGGACCGCCTCAAGATCATCAAGGCGCTGGGCGGCACGAAGCTGCTGGTGCGGGTGCCACCGCCGCCGCAGGAGAAGCGCATCAACAAGCTGCCGTTCAGCGGCCTGCGCCACTCCAAGGGCCGCGACGCCGAGGTGATCTCGCACCACTACGACGTCTCGAACAAGTTCTACGAGTACGTCCTCGGCCCGTCGATGGCCTACACCTGCGCGTGCTACCCGACCGAGGACGCCACGCTGGAGCAGGCGCAGTACCACAAGCACGACCTGGTGGCCCGCAAGCTGGACCTGCAGCCCGGCATGCGGCTGCTCGACGTCGGCTGCGGCTGGGGCGGCATGGTCATGCACGCGGCCGAGCACTACGGCGTCAAGGGGATCGGCGTCACGCTGTCCAAGCAGCAGGCCGAGTGGGCGCAGAAGGCCATCGCCGAGCGCGGCCTGGGCGACCTCGCCGAGGTGCGGCACATGGACTACCGCGACGTCCCGGAGAGCGGTTTCGACGCGGTCAGCTCCATCGGCCTGACCGAACACATCGGGAAGGCCAACGTCCCGTCGTACTTCCGCGCGCTGCACGCCAAGCTGCGCCCGGGCGGGCGGATGCTCAACCACTGCATCACCCGGCCGGACAACAAGCAGCGCGCCAGCTACCGCGGCGGCTTCATCAACCGCTACGTCTTCCCCGACGGCGAGCTCGAGGGCCCGGGCTGGCTGGCGAGCGAGATGAACGACGCCGGCTTCGAGATCCGGCACTCCGAGAACCTGCGCGAGCACTACGCCAAGACGCTCAGGCACTGGTGCGCGAACCTCGAGGCGAACTGGGACGCGGCCCGCGCCGAGGTGGACCGGGGCACCGCCCGCGTCTGGCGGCTGTACATGGCGGCCTGCGTGCTGGGCTTCGAGCAGAACGTCGTGCAGCTGCACCAGATCCTCGGCGTGAAGCTCGACGGCACCGCGTCGCACATGCCGCTGCGGCCGTCGTTCGAGCCGCCGGGGCCGTACCCCGAGTCGTGACCTGAACGAGGCGGGCGCGCAGGTGAGCGCGCCCGCCTCGGTGGGTAGGGGACCCTCACCGGTTGGCACGGTGGGGGAGCACAGGATGGCACGTGGACCGCGCGGATGGGTGGTGGCCGTCGCCCTGGTCGCAGGGGCCGTGGGCGTCGCGGGGTGCGGGCACGAGAACGTGTACAGCGCCGCCAGTACGAACCAGGCGCGGCAGGCGGCGCCGACCATCGCCAAGGTGCGGGCGGATCTCAAGCGGATGGGGTACGTCCTGTACGGGCCGACCAAGGTGCCGCCCGGGCCGCTGCGCGCGTTCCGCGGCATCTGGCACGCCGCGGGCGACGGCGGCGTGCAGAACGTGTTCTTCTACCGCGGTGACCGGTTCGTCGGCGTGGCGCACGACCCGAACTTCCGCTCCGCGGTGATCGGCGCGCAGAACGGCCGCAGCGTCACGGTGAAGCAGTACCTCTACCGTCCGGACGACGCGAGCTGCTGCCCGAGCGGCGGTACCCGCGACTACGTCTTCACCTGGTCCGGCGGCCGGCTGGTCTCCCGTACCACCGGCGTGCCGCACCCGGCACCGACGACGCCCCCGGCCAGGCCCAGCGCCCGGCCGTCCTAGCTAGAACGTGTTACCGTCTGGGGCCATGCGGCCCTCGGCGGAGCGCGACACGGTCAAGACGGTCCGGGCCAACGGCCTGGAGTTCGGCTACCTCGAGGCGGGTGACGGCTCGCTGGCGCTCTGCCTGCACGGCTTCCCCGACTCCGCGCACACCTGGCGGCACCTGCTGCCCGCGCTGGCCGACGCCGGCTACCACGCGGTGGCCCCGTTCCTGCGCGGCTACGCGCCCACCGAGGTACCGGCCGACGGCGCGTACCAGACCGGCGCGCTGGTCGCCGACGCGGTCGCCCTGCACGAGGCCCTGGGCGGCGACGAGCAGGCGGTGATCGTCGGCCACGACTGGGGCGCGTTCGCCACGTACGGCGCCCTGGCGCACGCGCCGGACCGCTGGCGCCGCGCGGTCACCATGGCCGTGCCGCCGCAGTCGGTGATGGTGTCCGCGTTCTTCGACTACCAGCAGCTCAAGCGGTCGTTCTACATGTTCGTGTTCCAGACGTCGCTCGCCGAGATCGCGGTCGCCGCCGACGACATGGCGTTCCTGGACGGCCTGTGGCACGACTGGTCGCCCGGCTACGCGGCGGAGCGGGACCTGGCGCACGTCAAGGACTGCCTGCGCGAGCCCGCCAACCTGGCCGCCGCGATCGGCTACTACCGCGCCATGTTCGACCAGTCCCGCCACGTGGAGGCGTACACCGAGGAGCAGCGCGCCTCCGGCCAGGCCCCCGCCCACCCGCTGCTGTACCTGCACGGCCGCGAGGACGGCTGCGTCGGCTACGACGTGGTCTCCGACGCCGGCAGCAGCCTGGGGGAGGGCGGCCACATGGAGGCGATCCCCGGCGCCGGCCACTTCCTGCACCTGGAACACCCCGAGACGGTCAACCGCCTGGTCGTGGACTGGCTGCAGGCCTGACCGCGCGGCCTAGGCCCTGTTTAAGAAGTCCGCTCGTCGTGAGCGGGTTCCAGGTGCGTGCATCGCGGGGGCGGAGGAGGGAGCCGGACCGGGTTTGTCCGTCGACCGACGACAACCCCGCGAGGCGCGTGCCTGGGACCCGCGCAGCAGAGCATGACTTCTTAAACAGGGCCTAGCGGAGCCGGACGCGGTCCACCGCCGTACGGGCCAGGCGTTGCGCGGTGGCCGTCGCCGCGGCCGGCGTCCCGGTACGCGGCCGGTACGCGACCTGGACGACCACGTTGGCGCGCCGCGCGAGCACCTTCACCGGCCCGGCCCCGGACGGCACGATCGCCACCGCCTCGTCGCCCAGCCCCGGCACCGCCCGCCGGGTCCCGCCGGCCACGTCGGCCGCCGCGGCCCGGAACCGCGACTCCGCCTGCTCGACGCCCCCGTCGTGCCCCACGGCGTAGGTGTACAGCGTGCTGCGCACCGACAGCGTCCCGTCGTTCGCGCAGATGTCGTCGTCCGGCATCCGCAGCCGCCGCTTCACCGGCGGGTGCCCGCCCGCGGACGCGATCACCGCGCACCCGTCCGGCACGCTCGTCGCCTCCATCCGCCCGGGCCACGACGGGCTGTGCCACACCGGGTCCAGCGTCACGAACGCCACGACGTACACGGCGGCCAGCGCCGCGCGGACCGCGAGTTTGCCCGCGCTCGTACGCCGCCCGCCGCGTTCCACCGTGACGCGCGCCCGCCGCGCGAGGTCGTCCGCCGCCGCGGTGAACCCCGCGTCGGCCCGGAACCGCCACCGCCGCGGCCCGCCCAGCTCCAGCCACACGTCGCCGCGGCGCACCGCGACGACCTCGGTGAGCAGCCGCCGCCGCGTCACCACCTCGGAGATCTCCGGCCACGGCAGCGTGTACGTCTTGGCCGGGTCGGCCCGGGTGACCAGCGCGTCGTCGCGGACCTCGGTGCGCCCGGACAGCGGCGGCGTCGCGAGGACGGCGAGCACGCCGGTGGCGATGCCGAAGCAGCAGCCGGGGATGATCACCCCGGTCAGCAGGAGCACCGCGGCGAGCACGCCGAGCGCGACGGCCAGCGCGGCCCCGGCCCAGGCGAGCGCCCGGAGCGAGCGTGGTGGGCGCAGCACCGGCACGCCCGGATCCCGATTCTCCATGAGAACGGACATCCTAGGGCGGATCGCGCCGCCGTACGGCCCGGTCGGTCAGCCCTGGACGATCGGCGCGTCGGCGGGCAGTCCGAAGCCGCGGCGGGCGGCCGGGGCGGGGTCGGGGAAGTCGCCGTCGGTGGCCGCGCGCAGGGCGGTGCGGGCGCCGTCGGCGGTGAACATCTTCCGTACCGACCAGGCGAACCGGGTGCCGTCACCGGGGTGCGCGACGCGGACCGGGACGTACGCGGAGCCGCGCGGCTGCAGGACCACGACCAGCGGCGAGGCGTACCCGGCGTCGATGGTCAGCCGGTCGCCGTCGCGCAGGTACTCGCCGCACTGCGCCATCACCCCGACCCGCAGATCGCCGTCGGCGCGCCGCCGGGACTCGATCGGGTCGGCGCGGCAGTACCAGCGCGCCTGCCCGGGCCGCCGCTGGGCCAGCGGGCCGTCCCAGGTCCCGGCCGCGCGGGTCGGCAGATACGCCTCGATGGCCGGTACGGAGCGCCGGGCCGCGGCGTCGAGATGCGGCCGGTGCGCGGCCCGCGAGATCGCCGAGGCGAGCACCACGCCGCCGACCAGCACCACGACCCCGGCCACACTGCCGAGGACGACCATCCGCCGCGACGCCATGGGACCTCCGATCCGCTCACCCGGTGCGGGCATTCAATCAGCTACCCACCGCCGTCCACCCGCACGCGCCGCGGAGCGTACCCAGGCCTTGACGTAAGTGGCTACTTTGGCACGATGGGTTGCTATACCCCCGGGGGAGAACCGGCGTGCCCGACGGACGGATGGTGGCGAACGTGTCCGAACAGTCCATGATCGATCCCGAGATCGGTTTCAACATCTCCGACATGGAGTTCTGGGGCCGCCCGCTCGCCGAGCGCGACGCGGCGTTCGCGCGGCTGCGCGCCCGCCCGCACCCGGCGTTCTTCACCGAGATCGACTACGGCGTGATCCCGGCCGGTTCCGGGTACTACGCGCTCACCCGCCACGCCGACGTCACCGAGGCCAGCCGGCACCCGGACGTCTTCAGCTCGGTGCCGTCCGCGGTGTCCATCCCGGACATGCCGCCGGAGTTCGCCGAGTACTTCGGCTCGCTGATCAACATGGACGACCCGCGGCACGCCAAGATCCGCCGCATCGTCTCCCGGGCGTTCACCCCGCGGATGATCCAGCGGTTCAACGACGACGTGCAGTCCGCCGCCGACCGCATCGTCGACGACCTCATCGAGCGCGGCCCCTGCGACTTCGTCTACAACGTGGCCGCCCGCCTCCCGCTGAAGTTCATCTGCGACATGATGGGCATCCCGGAGTCGCACTACGACACGGTGCTGGAGAACTCCAACGTCATCCTGGCCGGCTTCGACCCCGAGTTCCTCACCGAGGACCCGGAGGAGTCCGGCGCGCGGCTGCTGAACGCCGGCCAGGCCATGCAGGACCTGGTCCAGGACCTCGGCCGGCACCGCCGCGAGCACCCCACCGACGACCTCACGTCCGCCCTGGTCAACGCGAACGTCGACGGCGAGCAGCTGACCGACCAGGAGCTCGGCTCGTTCTTCATCATCCTGGCCGTCGCGGGCAACGAGACCACCCGCAACGCGATCAGCCACGGCCTCCGCCTGCTCACCGACAACCCCGACCAGCGGGCGCTGCTCACCTCCGACCTGGAGACGTACCTGCCCGGCGCGGTCGAGGAGATCGTCCGGTACGCCTCCCCGGTCATCTGGATGCGCCGCACGCTCACCCAGGACTACGAGATGAACGGCCACGCGTACCGGCAGGGCGACAAAGTGCTGCTGTTCTACGGCTCGGCCAACCGCGACACCGAGGTCTTCACCGACCCCGACCGCTTCGACATCACCCGCGACCCCAACCCGCACGTCGGCTTCGGCGGCCCCGGCCCGCACTACTGCCTCGGCGCGCACCTGGCCAAGCGGGAGATCACCGTGATGTTCCGCGAGCTGCTGACCCGCGTCCCGGAGATCCGCGCCACCGGCGAACCGGACCGCCTGCTGTCCAACTTCATCAACGGCATTAAGCATCTGCCCTGCGAGTTTTGAGCACCGCCGTGCCCGACGTCGGGGCGGTGCTCTGCGACATCGACGGCGTCGTACGGCACTGGCCCGCCGTCGACGCCATCGAGCACGCCCACGGGCTGCCGCCGGGCGCCCTGTTCGCGATCGCCTTCGGCCCGGACCGGCTGACCCCGGCGATCACCGGCCGGGTCACCGACGAGCAGTGGCGGACCGAGATCGCCGACGAGCTCGCGCGCGCCTGCGGATCCGCCGACACGGCGCGTGCCGTGGTGGCGGCCTGGACGGCGCTCGAGGCGCGGGTCGACGACGCGGTCGTCGCGCTGCTCACCCGGGTCCGTACGGTGGCCCGGGTGGTGCTGGTCTCCAACGCGACGACCCGGCTGGAGGCGGACCTCGCGCGGCTCGGCCTGTCCGGGCTCGCCGACGCCGTTGTCAACACCGCGCGCATCGGGTTCGCCAAGCCCGACCCGCGGGTCTACCGGCACGCGGCCGCCCGGGCGGGCGTCCCGGCCGGGCGCTGCCTGTTCGTGGACGACACCGAGGCCAACGTCGCGGCGGCCCGGGACGCGGGCATGACCGGCCTGCACTACCGCGGGTACGGCGATCTCCGGGACGCGCTGGCGGCGCTCCTGTGATAGTGAGGCGATCATGAAACTTTCCGGAACCGGGGTCTGGAGTCACCATCTGCGGTACGGCGACCCGGCCGAGGCCGCCGAGGCGGCGGCCGAGCTGGAGGAGCTGGGGTACGCGGCGCTGTGGGTGCCCGATGTCGGCGGCCCGCTGTTCGACGCGGTCGGCGCGCTGCTGACGGCGACCCGGCGTACGGTCATCGCGACCGGGATCTTGAACCTGTGGATGCACGAGCCGGCCGACGCCGCGGCGGCGCACGCGGCGCTGACCGGCGAGCACGGCGACCGCTTCCTGATGGGCATCGGCGTCAGCCACGCGCCGCTGATCGACGCGAACGAGCCCGGCCGGTACCGCAGGCCGCTGACCGCGATGACGCGGTTCCTCGACGGCCTCGACGCCGCGGACACGCCGGTGCCGGCCGGCAGCCGGGTGCTCGCCGCGCTCGGCCCGAAGATGCTCGCGCTCGCCGCCGAGCGGGCCGGCGGCGTCCACCCGTACCTCGTCACGCCCGAGCACACCCGGATCGCCCGCGAAGCCGTGGGCACCGGCCCGCTGGTCCTCCCCGAGCAGACCGTCATCCTGACCACCGACAAGGACGAGGCCCGCGCGATCGGCACCGACTGGCTGCGCGGCTACCTCAGCCTGCCCAACTACGCCAACAGCCTGCTGCGCCTCGGATTCACCCGGGACGACGTCGACGCGGTGAGCGACCGGCTCTTCGACGCCGTGGTCGCCTGGGGCGACGAGGACGCGGTACGGCGCCGGGTGGCCGAGCACCGTACGGCCGGCGCCGACCACGTCTGCGTCCAGGTGCTGACCGCGGACCAGAACGCCTTCCCGCGCGAGGAGTGGCGCCGCCTGGCCGCCGCGCTCAGCTAGGCCGCTCGACGTCCTCGACGAACCGGACGAGCGTCCGGGTGAACGTCTCCGGGAACTCCAGGCTCCACAGGTGCCCGGCGTCCGGGATCACCTGGAGCTGCGCGCCGGGGATGCCGCGCGCCACGGCCAGCGCGTTGCCGAAGTTGGCCCGGTCGTCGCCGCCGCACAGCACCAGCGTCGGCACCCGGACCTCGCGCAGCCGCGGCCGCAGGTCGATCAGCGCCATCTCCCGGTTGGCCTCGCGCAGCGTCTGCTTCCCGGCGATGCGCATGTCGTCCACGGCGGTACGGGCCACCTCGTCGCCGTACCGCGCGTACAGCCGCCGCGTGCCGGACAGCGTCGTCGACCACGGCGTCAGCGTGGTGGCGAGCCGCTGCACGCCCATGACGAAGCGCGGCGCGTGCGCGATCGCCCCGGACACCATCAGGCTCCGCACCCGGTCCGGCGCGGCGAGCGCCGCCGGGATCGCCACCGTGGCGCCCAGCGACAGCCCGCACAGGTGCACCGGCTCGTCCTGGGCGCGCAGCATGGTGACGACCCGTTCGAGGGCCCCGGCCAGCGTGAACGGCCCGGCCGCCTCGCCGTGGCCGGGGAGGTCGGGCGCCAGCATCCGGTAGCGGCCCTTGAGGTCCGCGACCTGCCGCTCCCACATCCGGTGGCTGAGGCCGAGCGCGTGCAGCAACGCGATGGTGGTCACGTCTCGTCTTTACCATCAGGGGCGGCCCCACCGCATGTCATTCCGATCGAGGTCACCGGACCGGAACGTTGCGGACGGTGCCGTCACCGGCCACGTCGACGTCCACTTTCGCCGTGCTCGCGGGCGGCGCCGGGTAGTAGACGTAGATCCGGGTGTCCTTCTCCTCCGGCAGGCTGATCTGGTACGCGCCCTCCGCGAACCCCGCCGTCCCGTCGACGAAGTCGCCCGCCCGGACCTCGTAGTAGCGGTCCTTGGTGGCCGGGTCGACCGCCGTGATGCCGCCGAAGTCCGCGCCGCGCATGGCCTTGATCGTGCCGTCGCTCATCCACCAGGCGCTGCTGGCGGCCCCGACGTCGGACAGCCCGCCGCCGAAGCTGCGCAGCGTGTACACGCCGACCATGTACGCGCCGTCCCGGTAGAACGGGTGCACGCTCAGCCGTACGCCCTCGCCGGTGAGGTTCCCCGAGTGCGCGGTGACGGTGCCGATCACCGGGCCGTCGCCGTTGTGGAAGGCGGCCGCCGCGCTCGCCGTACCGGGCGCGGGGGCGGCGCTGCTCGTCGTGGTGACCTTCGGCGTGCGGTGCTTGATCTTGTACGAGATCTCCACGCGCCGGTTCCGCGCCCGCCCGGCCGGGTTGTCGCCGCCGCCCTTCTTCGTGTTGGCGGCGATCGGGTCGGCCTCGCCCTTGCCGGTGGCCCGGTAGCGGTACGCGGAGCCGAGCTTGGCGCTGACGTACTTCTGTACGGCGGCGGCGCGCCGCTCGGACAGCTTCTGGTTGTAGGCGTCGCTGCCCTTGGAGTCGGTGAAGCCGGTGATGGTGACCGGCGGCCGGCTCGGGTCGGCGTTCTTGCGGGTCTCCTCGACCGCGGCGTCGAGCACGGCGGTGGCCTTGGCCGACAGGTTCGCCTTGTCGAACGCGAACAGCACGTCCGTCCGCAGCCCGATCTTCTGCTCGTCGCCCCCGGACGTGGTGGACCGGCTCGGCCCCTCCACGTAGTCGTGCAGGTCGACCGACTGCGACCAGATCCTCCCGCGCGGCGGCGTCACCGGGTAGAAGAACGCCTGCCCCGGCTTCGGGTCCGTCCGCGTCTGCCCCGGCACGACCGGCCGCGGCTTCCCGCCGTCCAGCACCGGGATCCCGGTCATCTCCCCGGTCGTGCCGGGCGTGAGCACGTCGATCTGCCGGGTCCCGGCGGGCAGCGCCGGGAAGTACAGCATCAGCGGATGCCGTACGCCCTCGGTGATGAACGGGTCGTTGGTGTCGCTCCCGGCGCGGGAGCCGAAGACCTTCCCGTTGTCGTCGTCCTCGCGCAGCGCGGAGTAGTACCGCCCGCCGACCGGGTCGAGCAGGGAGAACCCGGAGAAGTCCGCGTTGTCGGTGCCGCCCGACCCGAAGGTGTACGTCCCGGAGCCCGGGAACGTGTACAGGTCCACGTACAGCACGGAGTACGCCGGATACCGCTCCACCCGGTGCACGTCCCAGGCGATCCGGTTGTTCTCCACGTCGTACCAGCCGGTCCGGTAGTGCCGCCCGCCGGTCAGGTCGCCGGGCTTGGCCGACGCCGCCGACGACGGTTTCGGCGTGCCGCCGCCGTCGTCCCCTCCGGGCAGCAGGCCGCAGCCGGACGCGGCGAGGACGACGGCCAGGGCGGCCGGCACGGTGTAGCGGGCGAATGGCATTGCGGACTCCTCCGTTGCGTGACCACGCCAACATAGGAGCCTTTATTTGGAGCCACAAGTAAGTGGCCGTATCCGGACGCCCGCGCCGGGCTACCGCAGCTCGCGCTTGAGGATCTTGCCGGTGGCGGTCATCGGCAGGTCCTCGCGGAACTCCACGACGCGCGGGTACTTGTACTGCGCCATGTTCTCCCGCGCCCAGCCGACCAGCTCGTCCTCGGTGAGCGTCGCGTCCGGCGTACGGATCACGTACGCCTTGATCTCCTCGCCGTGGCTCTCGTCCGGCACGCCCACCACCGCGGCCAGGCTGACCTGCGGGTGGGTCATCAGGACCTCTTCCAGCTCACGCGGGTACACGTTGAAGCCGCCGCGGATGATCATGTCCTTGGCGCGGTCGACGATCGTGTAGTACCCGTCGGCGTCCCGCGTCGCGATGTCGCCGGTACGGAACCAGCCGTCGCGCATCACCGCGGCCGTGGCGTCCGGGCGCTTGTAGTAGCCCTTCATCACGTTGTGGCCCTTGACCGCGATCTCGCCCGGGCCCTCGCCCTCGACGGTGTTCCACTCCGCGTCGACCAGCTTCATCTGGACGCCCCAGATCGGCACGCCGATCGTGCCCGGCTTGGCCGGCCGGTCCGGGCGGTTGAACGACGCCACCGGCGCCGTCTCCGACAGGCCGTACCCCTCAAGGACGTCGAGGCCGAACTTCTCCTTCACCCCGCGCATGACCTCCAGCGGCATCGCGGACCCGCCGGACACGGTCACGTTCAGCGTCGCGGCGATCCCCTCGACGTCGTGGTCGGCGAGCTTCGGGTAACTGATCAGCGCCCAGTACATGGTGGGCACGCCGGCGAAGAACGTGACCTTCTCCCGCTCCATCAGCGCCAGCGCCTCGCCGGGCTCGAACCGGGCCTGCAGCACCATCGTGCCGTGCCGGTAGAAGGCGGTGTTCATCACCACCGTCTGCCCGAACGAGTGGAACAGCGGCAGCGTCGCGAGGAAGACGTCGTGCTCGGCCGCCTCGAACATCGAGTCCGACACGATCGCGTTCATCAGCATGTTCGCGTGCGTCAGCTCGGCGCCCTTCGGCTGGCCGGTGGTGCCGCTGGTGTAGAGGATCACCGCGGTGTCGTCGGGCGAGGCGGTGTAGGTGTCGAACGCGGCGTCCACGCCGTCCAGCGCCGCCCACAGCGTCTCCGCGCCGTCGATCGAGGACTCGGTGGCCAGCGGGGTGGCGGGCAGCGCGATGAAGTGCTCGCAGCGGTCGGCGTCGGCGAAGCCCGACCAGCCGCGCTCGCCCAGCGGCAGCTCCGGCGTGCCCTCGAAGCAGAAGAACGCCTTGGCATCGGAGTCGTCGAGGTGGTACGCGATCTCGCGCGCGGCGAGCAGCACGTTCAGCGGCACCACGGTGGCGCCGGTCTTGAGGATGCCGAAGTACACCATCGGCACGTACGGCAGGTTCGGGCAGGCCAGCGCCACCTTGTCGCCGGGGCCGACGCCGCGCGCGGTCAGCAGGTTGGCCACCTGGCCGGCGACGGTGTCGATCATCGCGTACGACAGCCGCATGTCGCCGAACACCACGGCGTCCCGCTCCGGGACCTCGCGGGCCGCGTCCTCCAGCACTACCGAGAGATTCAGCATGCCCGAATCCTGTGGGATGTACGGCGCGGACGCCAGTACCCACGCGTAACAACAGCGTATTGGCGGCGTTGAACGTGGCTTAAGTCGTGCTTAACACGTATGTGGCGAGATGTCGGAATGATCTCCCGTCATGCACACGCGTACACGACTGATGGCCGCGGCCGCCGCCGTCGCCGTCGTGGGTGCGCTCGCCACCGGATGCGGTGACAAGGAGCAGCCCGGCCGCAACGTCGCGGACCAGCGCGCGGCCAACCCCGCCCGCGCCACCCCCACCGCGACGCCGACCCCGACGAAGCACAAGAAGAAGGCGCACAAGCCGCACAAGCACAAGCGCCACCACCGGCACCACGCGCGGCGGCACCACGCGAAGCCGGCGCCGGCCGGCACGCCGAGCCGGACCGCGAAGCCGAAGCCGAGCCCGTCGTCCACGGGCATCGGCACCGCCACCGAGCGGAAGGTCGTGAAGCTGGTTAACGCGGCGCGCGCCAAGGCCGGGTGCAAGGCGCTGCGCACCGACGCCCGCCTGCGCAAGGCCGCGTACCTGCACTCACGCGACATGGGCGTGCACCACTACTTCGACCACAACAGCCAGGACGGCCGTACGCCGTGGGACCGGATCCGCGCGCAGGGCTACAACCACCCGTCCGCGGAGAACATCGCCGCCGGCCAGCTGACGCCCGCGTCGGTCATGGACGCCTGGATGCACAGCGAGGGCCACCGCGCGAACATCCTGAACTGCGACTACAAGGCCATCGGCGTCGGCGTGTGGAAGGGCGGCGGCGCGCCGATCTGGACGCAGGACTTCGGCTTCAAGTAGGCCCATCCGGGCCTCGTCCCCCGAGAAGACCGGGGTGCGGCGACCACCTTCCCCCTCGTGGTCCGCACCCCGGTCCTCTCTTATGCCTGGGCCAGCCGCTGCCGCTGGGTGCCCAGCCCGTCCACGGCCAGCTCCATCACGTCGCCGGCCTTCAGGAACGGGAACTTCCCGGACAGCGCGACGCCCTCCGGGGTGCCGGTGCAGATCACGTCGCCCGGCTCGAGCACCAGGTAGTGCGACAGGTGGTGGACGATCTCCGCCACCGAGAACACCATGTCGCGCGTGGTGGAGTCCTGCCGCGGCTCGCCGTTGACCGACGACCGCAGCCGCAGCGCCTGCGGGTCCGGCACCTCCTCGGCCGGCACCAGCCACGGGCCGAGCGGGTTGAACGTCTCGCAGCACTTGCCCTTGGACCACTGCCCGCCGGACGCCTCGATCTGGAACGCCCGCTCCGAGACGTCGTTCGCGACCAGGTAGCCGGCGACGTGGCCGAGGGCGTCGTCGGGGGAGTCCAGGTAGCGGGCGCGGCGGCCGATCACCAGCGCCAGCTCCACCTCCCAGTCGACCTTGCTCGCGCCGCGCGGGATGAGCACGTCGTCGTACGGGCCCACCACCGTGTTCGGGTGCTTGAAGAAGATCACCGGCTGGGCGGGCGGCGCGCTGCCGGACTCGGCGGCGTGCGCCGCGTAGTTCTGCCCGATGCACACGACCGCCTGCGGCCGCGCCACCGGCGCGCCCACCCGCAGGTCGTCCGCGCCGGCCACCGCGTCGAGGCGGCCGCCGTCCAGCGCCTCCCGTACCCGGGCGACGCCGCCGCCGGCGAGGAACGCCCCGTCGATATCGGCGGTGAGCGACGAGATGTCGTACACGGCGCCGTCGTCCGCACGCACCACCGGACGCTCCTGACCGGCCGGGCCGAGCCGCATGAGCTGCACGATTCCTCCTGAGTTCGCCGGGTGTCCCGTACGGATCCCACCACACGGGGGAGCCGGTTCGCTCCGGAGGGGGAGGTCCGCGCCGCCGCTCCCGCGCGAGCCTGGCGTCATGAGCGAACGACCGTGGTGGGCAGTGGCGGCACCGTACGCGGCGGCCGGCGGCGCGGTGGCCTACGGCGCCCTGCACACGTACTGGGCGCTGGGCCGGCACCCGGGCTTCGGCCCGATGCCCGCCGGGGTGGTGGCCGGCCTGTGCGCGGCCGTGGCGGTCCTCGCCCCGCTGACGGCGGCGACCGCGCGCGCCCGCGCCGGGGCGCTCCTCCGGGCCGCGGCCGTCGCCGCGGCCGCCGCGCTGGCCGTGTCGAGCTGCCTGTTCGTGCTGGACGTCGTGGCCCTGCTCTTCCCGGGCATCGGTATGCCGAGTGGCCCGGCGTCCTTCGCGGTCCGGGGATCCGGCCTGGCGGTTGCCGCCGCCCTGGCCCTGACCGCGCTGGCCGCGCACCGGACGGCGCGCGGCGCCTGCCCGTACTGCGGCCGTACGGACCGCTCGCGGCCGCACGCGGGCGTGCCGCGCTGGGCCTTCGCGGCCGCGTACGCCGCCGTGGCCGGGTGCCTCGTGCGGTTCGGGGCGCAGTACGCGATCGGGTTCGGGACCGCGCCGATCGGCCACGGCTCGCCGGGCGCCGCGGTCGCGGCGCTGGCGTTCACCGCCGCCATGCTGCTGGCCGGCACCCTGCTGCCGCTCGCCCTGGTGCACCGCTGGGGCCGGATCTTCCCGCGCTGGACGCTGTTCCTGGCCGGCCGCCGGGTGCCCCGCCCGCTGCTCGCCGTCCCCGCCTGCTTCGTCTCCGGCGGCCTGCTCGCGTACTTCGGCACGGACCTCGTCCTGCTCGCGGCCGCCGCGATCACCGGCCGCCCGGCGACGTCGCTGCCGGTCCCGGCCGCCTTCCTGTGGACGGCCGTGCCCGCGTACGTGGTCTGGGGTGCGGGCCTGGCCGTGGCGACCGCGTCGTACCTGGCGCGCACCCGCCCGGCCTGCGCCCGCTGCGGCCGCGGCCACGCCGTGGATACCGCATCCCGTACGGTCAAGGCTGCGCTATTGTAGAAATATGCGAGCCGGTCTGCTGCTCCTTACCAAGCCGCGCTGAACGAGCGACACCTCAGCGCGGCGCCCCCTTGCGACCGGGGGCTTTTCTTTTTGGAGGAAGAGGGCAACGGCAGTCGGCCGGACGATCAGCAGTCGGTGAGGACCATCGTGAGCACAACAGAGCCCGTGGCGTACGACCCGCGCGCCATCCAGGAGAAGTGGCAGGCCCGCTGGGCCGAGCTGGACCCCTTCCG
>Ga0164243_10001008_pt1 | contig 48937 bp, 48 predicted proteins | sample OricompcompostOP_FD_108781 | JGI IMG/M metagenome (GOLD analysis project Ga0164243, IMG submission 108781) | Organic Plus compost microbial communities from Emeryville, California, USA - Original compost - Organic plus compost (OP) | ecosystem: Engineered > Solid waste > Mixed feedstock >... | reverse complement strand
TCGGCGTCCGCGTCGGCATCGGCGTCCGCATCGGCATCGGCGTCCGCATCAGCATCAGCATCGGCATCGGCGTCGGCGTCCGCATCAGCATCGGCATCAGCGTCAGCGTCCGCATCGGCGTCCGCGTCGGCATCGGCGTCCGCATCGGCATCGGCGTCCGCATCAGCATCGGCATCAGCATCGGCGTCTGCATCGGCGTCAGCGTCGGCGTCCGCATCGGCGTCCGCGTCGGCATCGGCGTCCGCATCGGCATCGGCGTCCGCATCGGCATCGGCATCGGCGTCAGCGTCGGCGTCAGCATCAGCATCAGCATCGGCATCAGCGTCCGCATCAGCGTCAGCGTCCGCATCGGCGTCAGCGTCGGCATCAGCATCGGCGTCCGCATCAGCATCAGCATCGGCATCAGCATCGGCGTCAGCGTCAGCGTCAGCGTCAGCGTCCGCATCGGCGTCAGCGTCAGCGTCCGCATCGGCGTCAGCGTCAGCGTCGGCATCGGCGTCCGCATCGGCATCGGCGTCAGCGTCCGCATCAGCATCCTGCCGGTTATCGTCGCCCCCGCCCGCAAACGCAATCGCACCGCCTAGAGCCGCGAGACCTGCCAGTACACCTGCCGTTGCACCTCCGCCCGTCCCGACTGCTGCAGCAGAACCCAGGATCGCGTCGAGTGATCCAATTTCAGAGAACTGGAAGTTGGCATATCCGGGACTGTGACGCCCCCACCAGAGGCTGCCATCGTCGTTTTCCAAGACGAGTTCGCTCTCATCCCCGCTCGGACCTTGCACGAAGAAGTTCTGAATCCGGATGGTTTCGCCGGATTTCAGAGTCAGAACGAGGTCTTGTCCGTCTTTCGTGTACGATTGCACGTCTTGCGGTTGATATGGAAGCTGAACAATACTCGCTTCATCCAGCGTGACAATGCCTCCGACATCTTTCAGATCTATCACCCTGCTGGATCGATCTGCCTTGCTTACCAGTTTTGTAGCCATGATTAGCTCCTCGACTAATAGCGAGAGACTATGTTTTTGGAAAACTGCGACCTCTCGACGCAGCGAAAGTGGCATTAAGCCAAAGGATATCCCCTGGACTTGCTGCCCGAACAAACCGGCAAGCTACCGGCGCAATAGGTGCAGACAAAAAATGGCATAGCAGGATTGAAAATCTCAAACCCTCGCTTTGCTGCCTTTGACTTGTCCACATCGTGGAAAAGTAAAATTCCAATAGTTGAAATGATCTCAACATCCTCCCACTCCATTTCATGAAATGGGGTGGGAAGACCACAAAAGAATGCACGGCAGTGCGCAGCTCTCACCACCGTGCAGACACCGAAAACGAAGCACTGAATGCGGGGGGGAGGATGCTTCGATTCCCGGTAGGAAGAATTGGTAGGACGCTCCTGACACGGTCACGGCCGAAGGCGCTGGAGCAACCAGGAAATAAAGATCTCTCATGCAAGCAGCAGAGATGACCGCCATGAAAGGAGATACACTGAACGCAATCGCGACGACCGCCACAATCCGAGGCGCGCTCCTATCAATCACCACTTTGAAGATGCCAAAGACGACTAGCGTGGACTCTGATCCATCCACACCTAAGTCAGATTTAACGTCACCCTTCAGTGACTCTAGATGAATGGGCGGGGAAAGGTAGTGAGATGGCCTCGCCCCTGCGTTCAGCAGATCCCGCTGGAACAGATGAGCATGTGACGCTTGCAGCGCACTAAGAACATTGCCTTCACTTATGCCATCTATTCGCAGCGCATCAACGTTGCTCATCCGGCAACCCCACACCGCCTCACCGATCATTCCCGACTCTCCTGAAATTTGGATATTTCTCCAACATTTCCGGACGAAGACTCGGATTTTATTTTATATTTGCACTATGTAGTCAAATAATTACCAATTTCTAAACAAAAAATTATTATTTTGTTAACCAAAGCCAAGGTCATTCAAAGATATAATTATCTACTAGATCTATAAGTTTGGATCTAGATATCGATCGTTTAATACTTGCAATAAGTCTGTTAATTTTTCGCAAATACAAATGCACGCCAGATGTCTTTGGCAGGTAATTATCCCCTTCGGGCATTTAGCCACTGAAACGACCCAATATGTTGAGGGTGGGTTAGGTATCTAATGGGCGTGACTCAAGATGAGGGCGAGCGTTTAGCAGCCACTATCCTCGCGATAGCCAATTTCACATTCAGGCGAACGACTATGCATGGCGACCTTGGCGCTGATTGACGTGCTCCCCAAAGTTCCTCCACTCATAAGTAGAGTCCGGGGTTGTCATGGTGCCCATCCGGGCGGGGTTGCACAAGCCGCCTGGCAGCATCGGCGGGCGTCAGCCCGCCTATCCCGCTATGCGGTCGCACATGGTTGTAATCGTCGCGCGAGTTCCTCAGCACCGATCGCGCATGGCTGAGCGATGCGAACAGTGTTTCATTGAGGCATTCGTCGCGTAAGCGACCATTAAAGCTCTCCACATAGCCGTTCTGCTGCGGCTTGCCGGGCGCGATGTAATGCCACTTGATGCGGTGGTCTTGGGTCCATCGCAGGATCGCCAGGCTCGTAAGCTCAGTGCCGTTATCGCTGACGATCATGAGAGGTTTGCCGCGCGCTGCGATGATCGCGTCAAGCTCTCAGCCGACACGGGCGCCTGACAGCGACGTATCCGCCACCAGCGCCAGGCACTCGCGCGTAAAGTCATCGACCACGGCAAGCATGCGGAACCGACGGCCGCAGGCCAGTGTGTCGTTGACGAAGTCGAGGCTCCAGCGCTGGTTGGGCGCCTGCGGCAGCGTCATCGGCGCTCGCGTGCCCATGGCTCGTTTGCGACCGCGTCGTCGCCGCACACGCAGGTTCTCCTCTCGATACAACCGCAGCAGCTTCTTGTGGTTCATGACGATGCCTTCACGCGCCAACATGATCCCGAGCCGCCGATAGCCGAACCGACGTCGTTCCAGCGCGATCTCGCGAAGCCGCGACCGAAGGTCGCCATCATCCGATCGTCGATGCGCATAGCGCATCGACGTCCGATCCACGGCAAGGATGGAGCATGCCCGACGCTCGCTGATCGCGAAAAGCTGTCGAACATGCTCGACCGCCTTGCGCTGAGCGACAGGCTTCACCAGTTTTTTGAGGTCACTTCCTTCAGCACAGCATTATCGAGCATCGCTTCGGCCAGGAGCTTCTTCAGCTTCGCGTTCTCGTCTTCCAGCACCTTCAGCTTGCGCGCCTGCGATACGTCCATGCCGCCATAGGTCGCCTTCCACTTGTAGAACGTCGCGCTGCTCACGCCGTGCTTGCGGCACACGTCCGCCGTCGCCGCTCCAGCCTCCTGCTCACGCAGAACCGCTATGACCTGCTCCCCGGTAAACCTGTTCTTCTTCACGTCGCACTCCTTCTCGAAGTGGACTCTACATCAAACTGGAGGAATTTCCGGGGAGCACGTCATAGTGAATCGGTGACTTAAAATCGAGCTGACGCAATTCGGATGGTCGAATTCCGAATTTTTTCCGAAACAGGTTGGAGAAGTGGGAAAGATTGCTGAAGCCCATGGTCTCGGCGATCTCGGTGATGGTCCTGTGCCGATGATGGGACGCCGCGATCATCTGATAGCAGCGTTCCAACCGACGGTGCCAGACCCACTCGAAAACGGAATGGCCGCTGCCCTTGAAGAGATGGTGCAGATAGCTCAGCGATATATCGTTGCTCCCGGCGATCCGGGCAGGTGTCAGCGCCGGGTTGTCAAGATTTCTTTCGATGAACGCCTTGATGGACCGCAATCTCGCCTGCTGGATCGAACGATCGGGAACTTCAGCGCAACCATCGTCCAAGGCCAAGGCAATGACATCAATCACCTGTTCGCCCAAGCTAGCCTTGGTCCCTTCATCTAGGCCCGGCCCTTCAAGCACCAGTTGGCGACAGAATTCGGCTGCTATCCGGCCTATCCCGCCTCCAGTCAATGCGAGCCTACCGGCATTGGGCAAATGCCCAGATCTAAAGCGTTCTGCGAAGCGCTCACACGGTAGTTCAAGCATCACTGCCTGGAATCTGTCCGGCACTATCAGGTCGAAAGGCTCAGACATCCGGTAGAAGCTCAAAGCTCCAGAATGAGTATTGGATGTTACGCCGGACTGGACCACGCTCATGGCGCCATCAGTTATGAGCAGTATGTGAACGTCGTCAGTATCCTGTTTCGCGAGATGTTTACGGCGCCGACTAGCGACTCCTGCACCACCGATGTCTTGAGTGAGCCTTACGGCTCCAAACTGGGTTTCTCTTACCCGAAGATAATGGTCGAGGGGGTTATCCGTCGCAACGTCGACCTGGAAATGAAGATCACAAATCTGCTCTTGCCACGCGCGAAAACGATCTTCTCTCGGCAATAGCGTCGAGTCAAAAATAGTTTTCATTTCCTCTCATCCCGAAAGGTAAGCCGGTACATCTAATAGACTGATTTTTATATTTATATATAGCACGACTGACTCAAAATGCTTAATAATCTCTTACACCTCTCGCAATCCGGCGGCAACCAAGGCCGCGAGGTCCGAAATCACGAAATAGCTCTGGTCGGACCCCGCCTGGCTATCCACGCACACAACTTTCCGCCCACGGCGGCGGATAGGCGATGAGCTTGAACGGACTCTTGTGCAACCACATTGGATTGTCGCGACAGCTATGCCGCCCATCGCCCAGACTGCGCCGCCGTGGTCCGGGCCGTCGCGGACCTCGGTAAGCGGCTCGGCGTCACCACTGTCGCCGAGGGCGTCGAGACTCAAGAACAGTTCGAGTGCATCCGCCAGCAGGGCTGCACCGAAGTCCAAGGTTAAATATTCGGCAGGCCGGCACCGAACAACGGCCATGACGTCGGGAAAATCGAGTTGATCGCCCGCGGATCAGCAACTCCCTGACGTTCCTCCCTCCCATCGAGAACCTGCACCCGCACTTTGGCTACTTAACCGACAAAGATGGTCGGTTAGGGTCCGTGATCAATTTCCAGATTCGTCGACCTTCAATCGTCACTTCTTCGCCTTGCCAATCGACGAGAATGCACAACTTGGTACTAATGGGTAGATCTGTGTCAGCCACATATTCCAGAGCTGAATTGAGGGTCAGGCCTGCGATTTCCGGGCGATATTCGAGATCACCCTTGCACTTAAGCGCGATCACAGCAGGCGCTTTCCAGGGAATAGACTCTATCATAAAACTCCTCTTGGTACGGGTTCCCAATCAAGTCGCGCTAAAACGTCAGGGTCACGGTGATCGTATCTTCATAGGAGCCAGGAACTGTAGCCTGATCGTCGACCTTCCCATAAACCGGCAGATCGATCACCGTGTTTCCCTGGCCCGTCCCCGCACTGGTGTCGTCGTCGAGCGTGTTGCCCCATCGCTGCGTTCGCGCCGCGTCGCGGTAGAGTTCGTATGCGATGAAGTTCCCGCCAGGTCCGGCCATGCGCCGCGTCGTCCCGGCTGCATTGGCGCCATTGTCGAGCCCGACCTGCCACGCCATACCCAAGGGGCAGCGCAGGGTGATATTGGAGGTCTGGTCGAGGCCGCCTGCCAGGCTACTGACTTGACCGAAATCCATGTCGCTCGACGTGATGAGCTGGCATGATTCATCGACCTCCGCATAAACGCCACCGAACTGCAAGGAGGCGGTATGGGGGTTGGCAGTCTGGCCGGGCGGGAGACTGCAAAACTGGACCGGAATAGTATCCGTGCTGAAATAATAGCGGAACTCCGAGTTGGCCGGGTGCGACTGATAGCGGTCGGCGGACACGCTCTGTCCGGGCATCACCCTGCCATAGATAGGAAAGGTGCCGGTGCCGAATCCGCCGCTTCCGGTGGTTGGGATGGAGATCGTCCAGGTGTCCTGGGGAAGATTGGTTCCCGGAGGTCCAATCGGGCGTATGGTGGCGGGATCGAAATATAGTTGATAGGCGAGTTGATCCTGGGTGGAATCGCCTGTCATATGTCGCGGCAAGTAACCCGGCGCCGCCGGATCGTCGCCGATATAGATGCAGATGCGGACAGTGACAGTCGCATCGGGTACGACAGGATCGACCGTGCACCCGAATGTCATCGTTGAGGTCACCGGCCCCGCGCCATCGCCTGGATCGACCGTGCCGAAATCGAGCGTCGCCTGCTGCTGCACGAAGCAATTCCCGTTGGGCACCGCCTGCGCTTGCGCGGGCGGCACATAAGGCGGCCCCAGAATAAGGGCAGCGCAAAACGGCCAGCTCCATATCCGCAGGTCCCGGAGCTGGCGCCATGCCCAGCGGACAGGGTTTGATCTTGAAACGGACGTCATCGGCACACCACCTCTCCCAATTCCAGCAGCCCGGTCTTGTCGGACAGGTCCGGCAGCGTCGCCTGACATTGGGCTTGACCGGTGCTCACACTCAGCACCGCCCCGCTTACCGGGTCCTGAAGATAGACAACGCCGTCGAACCCGACCACCGTGTCCCGCGTGGCGCCGTGCTGCATAGCTTCGCCACTGACCCGCACCTCGCTGCCGGCGGGCAGCAGATCGCCCGCTGCGTCGCGCAAGACCAGGTGGACCGACAGAATTCGCCGCATGGGGAACTTCACCAGCGTCCCGCTGCGCGTCGCAGGTACGGCTTCCACACGGGTTCGCGCCACCTGCATGTCGACGGGCAGGTCCAGCGTGTCGATCGACACCAGGTTGCGCTGGTAGGCGTTGAGCCGGTTGAGCAGCAGGATGCCATCGGCATCGGTGCGGCCCACCACCCTGTTCTCCAACCGGACCGGCACGCCTTCGACGCCGTCGGTCGACACCATGGCGAACGCATCGTCGACACGGCGCATCGCGCGAACATGGCCATCCATCAGGACGAGCGAGCCCGACGCGCTGCCATAGATCGAGGGTCGGCCATTGCCTTCATACTGGCTGACCCCGGCGGTCCATTGCCCGGCCTGGGTCAGCCGGGTGATTTCCGCCTGACCGCTGGTCACATCCCCGGTCACAGCCTGAGCCCGCCATCCCCAGCCGCCAAGGTCGGTATGTACGAAGCGCCGCGCTTCCACCGCCAAGCTCTCGCTGTCGCGCGACCGGCGTGCGCTGACTGACGTGCGGGTATATCGGCCGAACGGAATGGACAGGTGCAAATAGACACTCGGCTCCTTCTCACGGAAATCCTGATAGGCGTTCACGCTCAGCATGACAGTGTCGAATATCTGCTTCGACCAGTTCAGGGTAGCGATGCGCGAGCGCGGCGCGTTGTCACGCTTCATCTCGATGACGTTGGCGCTGAAATAGCCCAAGGACGTGCTGCCGCCGACATAGGCCTGCAATATCCGGCGCGGAAGAATGTTGCCCTCAAGGCTCGCGACATCGCGGAAGTCCCGCGTGCGGGCCGTGGCGCTGAACCCCAGGTTGAAGCCTGGCGAATTCCATTGGTAGGAGGCATTGACCTGTGCGCCCCGGCGTCCGTCATGTTGGCTTCCGGCTGCCGCGAGAGAAAATACCCCGCCGGTATCGCCCATGAGCCAGACGGCGCCCACGCCTCCCATCGCGAGGCTCGCTGTCCCCTCGGCATGGCCTTCGAGGGTCAGCTTGTCGGTGAGGCCGTAGCGGCTCGTCGCGCTCACCATCGGATCGCTGCGATACGAAAAGGATTTAAGGCCATAGTCCCTGCGGACATTGCCCGCTTCCACCGACCAGTCGGACAAACCTTTCTGAAGGAGTTGGGGCGCGCCGTAGAGGGAGAGATTGACGAGTTGCACCCGTCCGTTGATGTCGGTGATCGAGACTTGCGCTTGGCCGGCTCCGTTCATCGAGGGCACGCTGTCGATCTGGAACTGGCCCGGAAGAACCTGGTTGCTGGAACGGCGAACACCGTCGATGAACAGATCCACCGTCGCCGGCAGAACGCTCTCGCCAGTGAACGACATCAAGGGCGTATAGACGCGGTAGGGCTGCAAGGCGAAGTTGCGCGAAAGCCGGACGCCGCCGATCCGCGTGGGTCTCGTCCAGGGCAAGGCTCCTGTCACATTGTCTCCGACGGACAGGGTCAGCATGCGATCCGGAAAATCGAACTGCCAATTCGTATCGAGCCGGGTGTTGCGAAAGTCCGATCCCGTGCCCCGCGAATCCGAGTAGCGGCTGACCATGCTGTTGCTCAGGATGCCGAACCTGCTGAACAGCCGCATCTCGGTCCACCCGCTCAGTGTCCGGCTATGCTCGCTGTCCTGACCGTAAAGGTCATAGTTGAGCGCGAGGCCCGTAGAGCGCGCCGTCGGATCGATCACCGCCGGCTGCGGCGGCACATAGCCGAGATGGCGCCGTATGTCGGACAGCATCTCGATCGGGGCCGACAGCCTGACCTGCTCCTTGCTGACCACATATTCAGAGCGCAGGCCCGGCAGTTGGGCGAGGACGATCAGGTCATCATCGCCGGCATTTTCGCTGCCGGGCCAGCGCAGGCCGAGTTCGCGCAAGGTCTGCGCCGTGGCGGCAAGCTCTCCGTCGATCATCATGAAGAGCGCGACCCGGCCGGTTCGCACTTCATTCAGGACGACTTCGAGGTAATGGATATTCGTCGCGCCCGCTGCCGCCGTGCCGATCAGCAAGTGTTCGGCATCCGAATCCCTGTCGGCCCCCAATGCCTCGTGGGGGAGCGTGACCAGCAAGCCCAGTGCGAATGCGCTATTGGCTCGCGTGATCCAGTGACAGACTTTGCTCGTCCGGATCATCGTTAAGCTTCGCTTTCAGGGTGCCCTCCCGGAGCGCTCCGATAGTGACAGGGATCTGCCATTGCCTTTGCTGGCCCGCCAAAACATAGCCGACGAGCCCGTCGACCAGCGGGCGGCGGGTGCCGCGTGCATCGACCAGCGCCAGCCTGCTCAGGCGCAGGCGTTGGCGTCCGTTATTGGTGACGACGAGCCAATTCTTGCCGTCGCGCTCGATCACTCGCGCCGAGAATGATGCGGGATCGGTGAGGGGGGGCGGTCCGCCGCTTTTGAAGCGCGGGGTCGCGCCCGGCGGCAGCACGAAGACCGGGATGGAATAGCGCACGAGGAAGCGCAGCCCCTGGCCGCGCCTTGTGGTGGACGGCAATTCGTCGACCATGACGCGGTAGCTCAGCTCGCGTGCCGGCACGTCCCGCTTGAGGCGCATCAACCTGACCAGTTGGCGTTCTCCGGGGGCGAGGCGGAGGATGGCAGAACTGGGCACCAACTCTCCGGTCGGCGTCAACTGGTCGTCACCATCGACCTGGCTCCACTCGAAGATCCTGATCTGGACATTTACCGCCTGCGGGCCGGTGTTCGTCAGCCACAGGGCCTTCGCCTGATCCTGAACCTCGAAATCGAAGGAGATCGGCGCGACTTGCACTCCGGTTGCCAAAGCCGGAGACGAAACGAACCAACCGGCCAGAACCGCAAGGAGAGCAACCAGCAACTGCCACCAGAAGGCTCGCGGGGTTCGGCCACAAGACCCCACGGAAAGGTCCCGGCTCAATAGGTGATCGTCGCGGTGACCGTATCCGAGTAACTTCCAGGAGGATAATCGGTGGAAGGCGCAAGGCCATAAACCGGTATATCCTCGCTTACCCCGGTTCCGGTGCCGGCCAGCGTATTCGTTCCGATCTCGTCGCCCCAGAATAGGGTGTGCGCTGCGTCGCGATAGAGGCCGTAGGGAACCCGATCGGTGCCGGAGGCCATCTGGCGGTTGGTCGCGCTCGCGGGGATGCTCGAGGCATAGAGGCCCTCGTTCAGCCCGATGTTGTAGGCTGTATCGAGCGTACAGTTGACGTGCAGCGTGCCTTCGGCTTCCACATCGGTCGCAGCATTACGCGCATGGGTGCCATAATCGACGTCAGTGGCCGTGATGTCGCTGATCGAGCAGGACTCGATAATCTCGATCAGGACATTGAATGTCGTGGTGTCCGTGACCTGGGCTTGAACAGGGGATGCGACCAACACCGACATGGCTAGACATGTCGCCCCCAGTATTGTATTTTTATTAACCATAGCGTCGTCTCCTCGAATTCGAGTCGCTGAACGACTATTCACTCTCCTGATCGAGGCAATCATAGCAGTTCCGGCACGTGAACGCTGTCGTGACAGTCTAATACGGGTTAAAGGAGAGTCTTCTCGTGACCCCAATGTCCATCAAGCTTTGACAGAAAGTGGTAAAGGCAGGTGCGTAACCCGCGTATACTTTCACCATCGCGCATTCAGAATCAGCCTGTCGGGCTGGCCCCTTCCTCTGGACGTCATGATAAACCAAAGAATGTGCATCAGGCTTGAAGCATCATTGAAATGATGGATTTTCAGACTGGTACTGCGGAAACCTCGATGAATTTTGCTCTCAAATGACAATTAGCCAGTTCTCATCTTCATCATCTTGGGCGCGCCATTCTACAGACAGTGCGGAAATCCGGCATTTCTGATCGGAAGCTGGTCCCGAATGCAGAGAACTCGGCGGGGTTCGGGCCCGTGGAATGCCCGAGGAGCCAGGGTGTTTATGGAGTTGAACATGATGGGCCGAATGAAAGCAGTGGAATCCATCGACCAGGAACCCGAAGAAAAATCGGATGAGCAGTATTTCGTCTATCTGATCTCGTGCAACACGGGATCGTCGAGGCCTGTGAAAATCGGAAAGACGAATAACCTTGCTCGTCGACTCTCGAACGTCCAGACTGGATGTCCCTACAAATTCACGCATGTTTTCACCATCACGTCCATGTATCACGAGGAAGTGGTCGGGCTTGAAAAGCTCCTGCATCAGCTTCTTCCCGCGCGTCTCAGGGGCGAGTGGTACGATGGGTCGGAAGCGTTTTTCCTCGCTCTTCACGGGCTGCTCGAAAAGATCAATTCCGGCCGGTTCACGTTCGAAGAGATCGAAGCTGTGTCAGGCATGGATGAAGCGGAGATCATGTTGCACCGTCATGAATTTCATTTCGCACGGATCGATCTTCCGCTCCGCAGGGGCGTCGGGGTGCATCTGAACTCCAGAGCCGTGGAAGCGGAAGAGATTGTCGGGATTATTCTCGGGCGCATTCAGGCTGACGGCGTGCACGAGGGGACCTGATGCCGAAGAGCCGCTCTGGATCTCTGATCCCAGGAGCGTTTCCCGCCTTGACGGAATCATCTCGTTATTCCGGCTGAAACCGCCTGACAGTGCGGCGGAAGGTGGCCGTCCAAGCAGGTCTCATCTTCGTCATCTCGAGCGCGTCATGCTTCGGGCGGGCTACACTCTCATACCACGGCCTCGGGCGTCCGCGGTGTGGTCTGCTTGGCAGACTCGCCGGGGCTCAGCATGAAGCCGTCGAAGAATTCGGCCAGCGCCGCATGCGCATCGAGTGGCAGGACATGCGCGACATATTGGTCCGGCCGGACCACGACGATGCATCCCCGAGCGCGGTCGATCCCGCGCAGGTCGAATATGTCGTTGCCTGCGGCAAGCTCCGGGCAGAACATCTTCTCATAGTCGCGCAGGGCGAACTTCCCTTTCCTGGGAAGCAGCATCTCCGGCATCGCGCCGATATCGAGATCGCGATGATATTGCTGAAAGATCACCCTGAGGTCGATCACCGCATCGATGTCCGCGCCCGGGGGCGTATATCTCCGGATGGGCGATGCGGGCGACTTGTCGAGGAAATCGCACAGCTGCCGGATCGGCGCGGCCGGATCCGCCGGATCGGCCTCGGTTGCGAAGGCGAAAAGGCGCCATCTGCCGTCCGCCTCGATGACATGCCCGAGATGCATCGGCTTGGCGTCCGAGAAGCGGACCACCGGCGCCGAGTGCAGCCGCGTGCCGATCTCGAACCCGCGCGCCAGCGATTGGTGCTGCGTGTCGCCGATGAGTCTGGAGGAGGTGTAGCGCGTCGCCGTCCCGGCCGTATAGCGACCGCTCTTCACGAAATAGGCCTGCACCTCGGCCGGGTCGACGCCGTCGGGATTGTCGGGGGATTTGAGCGGCGCGCTCAGCATCGCCGCCCACTCCCGGTCGAAATCGATCAGCTGTTTCGCGATCGCCTGGCGCTCCGCCGAATAGCTGTCGAGCAGTTCCGCCGGACTGCGGCCCTGCAGCACGGCGGCCAGCTTCCAGCCCAGGTTGAAAGCATCCTGCATGGAGACGTTCATCCCCTGCCCTGCCTTCGGGCTATGGGTATGGCAGGCGTCGCCCGCGATGAAGACATGCGGCAGCCACTTGCCGACCTCGTCCGGCGGCACATCGTCTCATATCGCTATATCCCAATCCGGGTAACAAGGATTATCACATTCTGATAATCATGTGGTCTAGCCCTACCCGCCACACATCCGCTTGGATCGGCCGTCGGATGCTCGGCGGCTCTCACTCGCGGGAGCGGTCAGATGTCCAGTGTCCTCAGCCTCAGCGCATTGCCGATGACGCTGACCGAGGACAGCGCCATCGCCACGGCAGCGATGACGGGGGACAGCAGAAGCCCGAAGAGAGGATAGAGAAGCCCCGCCGCCACCGGGATGCCCGCCGCATTGTAGATGAAGGCGAAGACGAGATTCTGCCGGATGTTCCGCATCGTCGCCGCGGACAGGTGGCGCGCCCTGATAATGCCGGTCAGCTCGCCCCTCAGCAGCGTCACGCCGGCGCTCTCGATGGCCACATCCGTTCCCGAGCCCATGGCGATGCCTACGTCTGCGGCAGCCAGGGCCGGCGCGTCGTTCACGCCGTCACCGGCCATCGCCACCACGCGGCCCTCGGACTTGAGGCGCGCGACCACGGCGCTCTTCCGATCAGGCAAAACATCGGCCTCGACCTCGTCGATGCCGAGCTGCCGCGCCACTGCCTCAGCCGTGGTGCGATTGTCGCCGGTCAGCATGACGATGCGGATGCCGTCGGCATGCAGTGCCTGCAAGGCTTCGGGCGTCGTCGCCTTGATCGGATCGGCGATGGCGAAGATGCCGGCCGCGCGGCCCGCAACGCCGATATAGATCGCCGTTGCGCCGTCGCGGCGCAGGGCATCGGCCGCATCGGACAAGGGCTCGGCGTCGATGCCGTCCTCCCGCAGGAAGGCGGCATTGCCCAGCAGCACCCGCTTGCCCTCGACCGTGCCGAGCGCGCCCTTGCCGGTCGGGGAGTCAAAATCGACCACCGACGGCAGCGCGATGCCGCGCGCCTGGGCGGCTGCGACGATCGCCAGCGCAAGCGGATGCTCCGAGGCCTGCTCTACGCCGGCCGCGAGCCGCAGGATGTCCCCCTCGTCGAAGCCCGCCGCGGTGACGATCCGCGTCACCGCCGGCCGGCCTTCGGTCAGCGTGCCGGTCTTGTCCACGACGAGCGTGTCGACCTTCTCCATGCGCTCAAGCGCCTCGGCATTCCTGATGAGCACGCCCGCACCCGCGCCCTTGCCCACGCCGACCATGATCGACATCGGCGTAGCGAGGCCGAGCGCGCAGGGACAGGCGATGATGAGCACCGAGACGGCAGCGATCAGCCCATGCGCCAGGCGCGGTGCCGGCCCCCAGGCGCCCCAGGCGGCGAAGGCCAGCAGCGCGATCAGGATGACGACCGGCACGAACCAGCCCGAGACCCGGTCGGCCATGCGCTGGATCGGCGCGCGCGAGCGCTGCGCATCGGCGACCATCTGCACGATCCGCGCGAGCATCGTCTCGCGGCCGACCTTCTCGGCCCGGATGACCAGCGCGCCGGTCTGGTTGAGCGTCCCGCCAACGACAGCCTCGCCCGCAGCACGCGTGACCGGCATGGATTCGCCGGTCACCATCGATTCATCGAGCGAGGACCGGCCGTCCTCGACAACACCGTCGACCGGTACGGTCTCGCCGGGGCGGACGCGGAGCCGATCGCCGATCCCAACCTGCTCAATGGGCACATCCTCTTCAGAACCGTCCTCGCGGATGCGACGCGCCATCTTGGGTGCGAGGTCGAGCAGCGCGCGGATGGCGCCGGAGGTCCGCTCGCGCGCGCGCAATTCCAGCACCTGGCCAAGCAGCACCAGCACGGTGATGACGGCGGCCGCCTCGAAATAGACCGCGACCGTCCCGTCAGGCGCGCGGAAAGCGGCGGGGAAGAGACCGGGTGCCATCGCCGCGACGACGCTGTAGAGCCATGCGATGCCGGTGCCCATCGCGATCAGCGTGAACATGTTGAGGCTGCGATGGACCAGCGATGCCCAGGCGCGCTCGAAGAACGGCCAGCCGGCCCAGAGCACGACGGGCGTCGCCAGCGCGAACTGCACCCAGATCGAGGCTTTCCCTGGTATGAGATGATGCAGCGCCGGGAACAGGTGCGATCCCATCTCCAGCAGGAACACGGGCAAGGCGAGCGCAAGCCCGATCCAGAAGCGCCACGTCATGTCCGCAAGCTCGGGGCTGGGGCCGGTATCGGCCCCTGCCAGCAGCGGTTCCAAGGCCATGCCGCAGATCGGGCAGCTGCCCGGTCCGTCGCGTCGGATCTCGGGATGCATCGGGCAGGTCCAGATCGCGCCCACAGGCGGCGGTGCGACCGGCACCGCCTGGTGATCGTGATGCGAATGGTCCTGATGCGCCTGCTTCCGGGCATAGCCTGCGGGAAGATAGCGGGCGGGATCGGCCTCGAACTTCGCCTTGCATCCTGCCGAGCAGAACAGATAGGTCGTTCCCTCATGCTCGGCCCGGTGCCTGGCCGTCCCGGGATCGACGGTCATGCCGCAAACCGGGTCGATCGCCTGTCCGGAACGGCTCATATCCTCGCCATGGCCATGTCCGTCCGAAACGGGGCGATCATGGGAGCCATGGTGATATTCGTGCGAGACCATTTGGAAAACCTTTGCCGTGCCGGTGCCGGTTTCTTCCCCAGCGAGACGGGTTGCGTTCAGGGACGGGGTGGATAGCAATTGGGGATCTGATCCTATACCCGCAATTTCCACATATCGGAGCCCCGCCTTGAAACGCTGGAACATCGTCCTTACCGGCTATGGCAATGTCGGCCGCGCGATCGCGATGCTGCTGGATGAGCGGCGCGAGCGCTATCGGACCGTCTATGGCGCCGACGTCCGCCTCACAGGGATTCGCCGGGCCAAGGCCGCCCTGGCGAATGCGAAGGGCCTGGCGCTCGACGCCATCACCGATGAAGCCTTCGCCGCTCCTCAGCCTTTCGCGGACTTCCTGGCGCAGGCGCGGGCCGATCTGCTCATCGAGGCCGGTCCGACCGATATCCGCACAGGCGCGCCGGGCCTCGAGCATATCCGCGTAGCGCTCGCGTCAGGTCGTCATGTCATCGCCGTCTCGAAAGGCGCGCTGGTCGTGGATGGCGCCGCGCTCAAGGCGCTCGCCGAAACGCGAGGCCTGGCGCTCGAAGTGAGCGGTGCGGCGGCTGCGGCCCTCCCGACGATCGACCTGATCCGACATGCGACCGCCGGCTGCCCGGTGCTCACGGTCGAAGGCATATTGAACGCCACCAGCAATGCTCTGCTCGACATGATGATGGATGACGGGCTCGGGCTCGACGAGGCGCTGGAGCGGGCCAGGCACGCCGGCATCGCCGAGGCCGATCCGAGCCTCGACATCGACGGTTGGGACACTGCCTGCAAGATGGCGATCATCGCCACCTTCGGCCTCGACGAGCCACTGACGCTCGACCGGCTGTCGGTCGATGGTATCCGCCATGTGGAGGCGGATCAGCTGGCGCGCTGGCGCGCCGAGGGGCTGCGGCCACGTCTCGTCGGGCGGCTGGAACGCGACGGCGGGCGGCTAACCGGGAGCATCGCCCTGCGCGCCTGCCGGCCGGACAATCCCTTCGCGCTGGTCCATGGCCGCAACAAGGCGATCCGCATCGAGACGGACGGCATGGGCGAGTTGGCGGCGATGGGCGGCGGCTCCGAGCCGCGCGCCACCGCCGCGGCGGCCCTCAAGGACCTGGAGCATATCCTCGCCGCGCAGTGCTGAGCGCGCTCAGCCGGCCAGGCCGGCCTCGACCGGCGCCGGCTCGCGCACACCCGGCTGATCGTGCAGGAACACGCCTTGCCGGCGCAGCTCGGCCTGCAGCGTGCGCACGTCGAGCGCGCGCGGCTGCACGCTCGCCGCGACGGAAAGCGCTGCCGCCGCGCCTGCCGCTTGGCCGGTCAGCCAGCATTGCGGGATTTCGCGCATGAAGCCATGCGAATTGGCATCGCAGCTGATATGCCGGCCACCCGCCACCAGCCCGTCGAGCCGGCGCGGCACAAGCGCGCCATAAGGCACCGAGATCACCGGATATTTAAGCGAAACCGACGGGCTGACGCCCACCTCGTCCGGCAGCGCCACACCCTCCGCCCATTGACTGCGCACGATCCGCCCGACGCCGCTCAGCCGCCGCGTGTGGCGCACGCCGAGTTGCGGCGCGCTCTGCAGCATGTAGCAACGCTCGAAACCCGGCGCATGGTCGAGGAAGAAGTCGCAATGCGTCTGCATGAAACGGTGCGAGCGGATCTCCAGCTCGGTCTGGTCGTCGACATCGAGCGCCGAAAGGCCTGACTGGCGCGGCCCGAGGAACAGCGCGATGTCGTTGCGCCAGGAGACATAGGGCGGCTGGAAGAAGCCGAGCCGTTCGCGCCCGAGCCTGGCGAACTCGGCATATTGCTCCGGTTCGTTGGCACGGAAGGCGAGCCAGCGGTCCATGTCCACACCGCCCAGCATGAAGGCGGTGTTGGCGCTGTGATGGACGTCGCCTTCCTCGATGTCGGTCTCGAATTCGGCACCCGCGCGGGCGAAGATGTCGCCGTCGCCGGTCGCGTCGACGACCACCTTGGCGCGCAGGGCCTGCCGCCCTGCCTTGGATTCGAAGACCACGCCCTCCACCCGGCCGTCGGCGACCATCGGCAGCGCCGCCCAGCTGTGAAAGACGAGGCGCACGCCCGCCTCCAGCAGCATATCCTGGCTGATGAGCTTGAGCCGCTCGGGATCGAGCGTCGGCGACCAGTTCACGATGCCATGGGACGCGGCGGTGCGCTGGCCCCAATAGGAGGCCTTCTGCGGATCGCGCGATCCCCAGTCGGCGCGCGGAGGGCCGGCAAGGCCGGCCTTGGGCATCCGGTCGAGCACGTCGACGGCGAAGCCCTGGATGACTTGGCGGCCGGTCCAGTCGGTCATCCGGTCGATCCAGATGACGAGGCCGCCGGTCGAAAGACCGCCCAGATGATTGTAGCGCTCCATGAGCACGACGTCGGCGCCAGCCTGCGCCGCCGCCCAGGCGGCCGCGGTGCCCGCCGGCCCGCCCCCGACCACCAGCACGTCGCAACTGTGATAGACCCTGATCTCGCGCGCCGGCTCGACCCAGGTGCCGGTGCCGTTCGCGGGCGGGAGATGGCGCTCACCGGTCTCGAACAGGTCCGATGCGAGGAAGCGGTCCTCCGACCGGCGCACTTCGCGGACCTTGGGTGTCAGATCGTCGGCCATGGCATATCCTCTCGTTCCACCCGACTCGCAAGGCCGGAAAGCGCCTATATAGCAAGCTTGCTAATCATTAGAACAGGTCTAGCTATTCCTATAGCCAAATGCAGGCCGCGGCTGTAGATCGGGCGGAGGCTCGCGGCACCGATCCCGCGGAGGGGATTCTAGCACATCATGACAAGAGCGGCTCGCACCATCGATCTGGCCACGCTGCTGGAAGGTCGCCGGCTGACCGGCTTCAACTATCTGCTCATCGCCCTCTCCTGGCTCGTCACCATGTTCGACGGGCTGGACATGATGATGATGTCCTTCACCGCTCCCTATATGCAGGAGGAGCTGCATCTGGACGACATCCAGATCGGCAACACCTTTTCGGCGGGCACGCTGGGCATGGTGATCGGCGGGCTGATCTTCACCTATGTCGGCGATCGGATCGGTCGCCGCCCGACCATCATCTTCTGCACCCTCGCCTTCGGCATCCTCACCATGCTCACTGGCTTCGCGACCAGTTACCCGGCCCTGCTGGCGCTGCGCCTGCTCGACGGCCTGGCGATCGGCGGGGCGCTGCCGCTCGCCTGGGCGCTCAATGTCGAGTTCGTGCCGAACAAGCAGCGCGCGACGGTGGTCGCCTTCATCATGATGGGCTTTTCCATCGGCAGCGGTCTCGCCGCGCCGCTCACCAACTGGATCGCGCCCATCCATGGCTGGGAAGGCGTCTATTTCGCCGGCGGCTTCGGATCGCTGCTCTGCGCGCTCGCCATCGCGATCTTCCTGCCGGAATCGCCGCGCTTCCTCGTCAGCCGTGGCATCAAGCCGCATCTCGTCAGCGCGACGCTCAAGCGCGTCGATCCCACGCTCGACATCCAGCCGGATGATCACTTCATCCTGGGCGACGAGGCCCGGAAGCAGGGCAACTTCCGTTTCGGCGACCTGTTCAAGGGCAATCTGCGGCTGCTCACGCCGATCATCTGGATCGGCTACGGCGCCAGCGCGCTCGGCATCTTCTTCAAGTCGGCATTCGGTCCCACGATCCTGGAGCGCATGGACATACCGCGGGAAGTCGCCGCGAATGTCTCGGCGATCGGCGCCTTGGCGGGGGCGATCGCCGGTGTCGTCATCATGCGCCTGTCGGCGCGCTTTGGGCTCAGGTTCGCGGCCGCCTGTACCATCCTGATCGTGCCGATGGCCGTGGCGGTCGGCATGGAATGGGTGCCGTCCAATATCCTGTTGCCGGTGATCGTGGTGCAGTCCATGCTGGTCGGCGGCTGTCACACCGCCATCATCAGCCAGCTCGCGCTCTATTATCCGAGCGCGATCCGCGCCAGCGCGGGCGGCTGGGCCTCGGCGATCGGGAAGATGGGCGGCGTGATCGGCCCTCTCATCGGCGCGGCGATCCTCGCCCATGGCATTCCGGCCGTGCGGACCTATGCGATCGCGGCGATCTGCCCGCTCATCCTGTTCCTCTCCATCGTCGCCATCTCCGTGCTGATCCGCCGGCCCGAGCCCGCCGAGGCGATATCCGGCCGCGCCGCAACCGCCTGAAAGTCGCACCGCGCGAATCGGCGATTGGAGTGAGCCGCGCCATCTTGCGGCGTCTCGCCACCTGTCTCGCCGATGAACCGGATCATCGCGCCCCGCTCCTTCGTTCAGGTGAGCGCAAGCCCGGGCACCGTCCAAACGGGTCAGGAGAAATGCGATGAAAAACAGATGGATACTTGCGTTGAGCGGCCTGCTCATCATGTCCGGCACATTGTCGTCCTGCTATGAGGACGATGCGCGTCCCGGCCGCTATCGGCCCCATGATCGCCACCATCGGCACGACCGGCATGACCATCGCGATCATGACCGGCATCATGATCGCGACTGGCGCTATCGATAGGTCGATCGGAGCATTGACCCTGCCGGTTCCCATGCGTATAGCGCCCCGACCGATCGCCAGGACTGGCGATCGCTGCCTCGCAGTGCCCGAGGGGCGGAGTAGCTCAGCCGGTTAGAGCAGCGGAATCATAATCCGCGTGTCGGGGGTTCGAGTCCCTCCTCCGCTACCAGCCCTCTCGAAGTCAATGCTCCGCTGAACGCATTGCGATCGCGATCCTTCTCTGGCAAGCGCCATGGCTTGGGGATCTTGAGGGAAGGATTGCGGTCGTGCGACATTTCGATTGTCTGATCGTGGGCGGTGGCCATGCCGGTGCGCAGGCGGCCATATTGCTGCGTCAGCTCAAGTTCGAAGGCACGATCGGCCTCATCAGCGCCGAATCCGAATATCCCTATGAGCGTCCGCCCCTCTCCAAGGACTATCTGGCCGGGGAGAAGGCCTTCGAGCGGCTGCTGCTGCGTCCGGTGAGCTTCTGGAGCGACAATGGCATCGAGATGATCCTGGGCGAGCGCGTGAAGGCGATCGATCCGCAGGCGCATCAGATCATGACGACGCGCGACGAGCCGCTCGGCTATGGCAAGCTGATCTGGGCCGGCGGTGGCGTGGCACGCCCTCTCTCCTGCCCCGGCGCCGGCGCGCAGGGCCTGTTCACCGTGCGCACCCGCGCCGATGTCGACGCGCTGATGGCAGTGCTGCCGGAGGCGTCGCGCTTCGCCATCGTCGGTGGGGGCTATATCGGCCTGGAAGCCGCGGCCGTGCTCGCCAAGCTCGGCAAGCAGGTGACGCTGATCGAGGCACTCGACCGGCTGCTCGCGCGCGTCGCCGGCCCGGAGCTTTCGGACTTCTTCGCGCAGGAGCATCGCAGCCATGGCGTCGATGTCCGCCTGTCGGCGGCGGTCGAGGCGGTCGAGACCGATGCGGCCAATCGCGCGACCGGCGTGCGGCTGGCCGACGGGACGCTGATCGAAGCGGATGCGGTGATCGTCGGCATCGGCATCGTGCCGGAGACCGGGCCGCTGCTGCTCGCGGGCGCCAGCGGCGGCAATGGCGTCGATGTGGACGATTATTGCCTCACCTCCCTGCCGGACATTTATGCGATCGGCGATTGCGCGGCGCATGAGAGCCGCTTCGCCAACGGCCGGCGGCTGCGTATCGAATCGGTCCAGAACGCCAATGACCAGGCGCGCACGGCAGTGCAGCACATCCTCGGCGAGCCGGTGCCTTATGCTGCGGTGCCCTGGTTCTGGTCGAACCAATATGATCTGCGCCTGCAGACCGTGGGGCTCTCCGTCGCGCATGACGAGCGCATCGTGCGCGGCGATCCGGCATCGCGCAGCTTCTCGGTGGTTTATCTGAACCAGGGCCACGTGGTGGCGCTCGACTGCGTCAACCGCACCAAGGACTATGTGCAGGGCCGCGCGCTGGTCGTAGACGGCGCGAAGCTCGACCGCGAGCAGCTGGCGGACGCCGATCGGCCGCTCAAGGAAGTCAGCCTCGCCTAGGGGCGGCTCCATCATGTTGGGGCTCAGTGCTCCTGCTTTCGCAGGAGGGCGGGTTGGCACTAGCCGCGGAACGGATGGCGCCGGATGAGCGACCAGGCGCCGCCGCAATAGGCCCAGCTGGCGAGCGCGGCGATAGCGATCGGACGCGGGCGGATTTCATCGCGCAGCGCGGCGAGCGTCGCATGGGCCACATCGGGTCGCACCTTGTTCTGGATCGTGATGTGGAGGCGCGGAACGGACTGGTCCTGCGGCGTCAGCAAGGACGCGAAGCGCTCGGCCAGCCGTTCGCGCATGGCCAGCAAATCCGCGCTGTGCAGGGCGATCGCGACGCCTTGACCGAGCGAATAGGGCCCGACGATCGAAGCGTCGGGAGGCGGCGATTGAGCCAGCGCCGCGAGTTGTCCGGCCAATTCATCCGCCAGCGAGGGCGGCAAATGGCGGAACAGCGTGACATGGGCATGGACCCGGTTCCGCTCCGGCGGGAAATACCGAGCGCGCAGCCTATCGGCCCAACGCTGATCCGCGTGGCCGAGTTCGGCGGTGACGATGATCGGCCCGCGCGGCGTTCCATCATGGGGTGATCCATTCATCCGGCATTGCATTTATCGGCCGATCGGACATGCTGCATCCCCTGAATGACGTGGGAGGCGAGGATGACATCCACCACTTCCGTTCCGCGCTGGCCCGCCCTGCTGTTCCTCCTCTGGAACCTCCTCGGCTGCGCGATGTTCGCCATGCAGTCGATGCAGGATCTCGATGCGCTGGCCCGCACCGATCCGCTGCAGGCGCAAATCTGGCGGGCCATGCCGATCTGGGCCTGGATCGCCTATCTCGTCGCGGTGCTCGCGGGCGCGCTCGGCGCGGTGGCGCTGCTGCTGCGGAGCCGGCTGGCGATCCTCTTGTCGCTGCTGTGCGTGGTCGCCGTGCTCGTCCAGTTCAGCTACACCTTCCTGATGACCGACCTGCTTGCCCTGCGCGGCGCGGCGACGCTGATCCTGCCCGGCATCATCATCCTGATTGCGATCGCGCAGCTGCTCTATGCCCGCTCGCTGGGCGCCCGAGGCGCGCTGCGCTGAAGGCGGGTCACATCTCGCCGCGCTGGCGGCGAAGCTCATACCATTTGCGCACATTCTCGTTATGCTGCTCGAGCGTGTCCGCGAAGATATGGCCGCCCTTGCCATCGGCGACGAAATAGAGCGCGCTGGTGCGCGCCGGGCGCAGCACGGCCTCGATCGAGGAGCGCCCGGGATTGGCGATCGGTCCTTCGGGCAGGCCCACGCGCGTATAGGTGTTGTAACCGTTGACGGCCGCGATCTCGGATTGGCGGATGCGCCGGCCGAGCGGCTTGCCCTTGGTGATCGGGTAGATGATCGTCGGGTCGGCCTGCAGCATGATCCCCTGGCGGAGGCGATTGCCATAGACGCCGGCGACGAGCGGGCGCTCGGCGGGCAGCGCGGTCTCCTTCTCGACGATGCTGGCTAGGGTCAGCGCTTCCTGCGGGCTCTTCACCACCGCTTCCGGCGAACGGCGCGGCCATTGCGCGGCCATGAAGCGCGTCATGGCGGCCTGCATGCGGGCGAGCACTGCGGCCCGCGTCTCGCCCTTCTGATAGGCGTAGCTGTCGGGCATCACCGAGCCCTCCGGCGGCACCGGCACCGCGCCGGTCAGATCGCGGTTGGCCATCAGCCGCTCCTGCACGAGGATCGACGGCATGCCCTCGGGAATCGTCAGCAGATAGTTGATCGCCTTGCCGGACTGGAGGATGGCCAGGATCTCGGCATTGCTGGCGCCCTTGGGGATGCGATACTCGCCTGCCTTGATGACGCCCTGGCCGCCGAACAGGCGGGCGCGCAGCAGGAAACGATCGGTCGAGCCGATCGCGCCGGCTTTCCGCAGCGTGGCGGCCATGGTCCGCAGGCTCGCGCCTTCGGGCACGATGATGTTGGCGTCCTTCGCCAGCGGGCCGGCCGCCGTCCACCCGTTGACGAAGTCGATCGCGAACGCCGCCAGCGCCAGCGCAAGCACGGCCAGGACGAGGCAGCCGGCGCGACGCATGGCGCCGTCAGACCGCCTTCATCACCAGGCTGGCATTGGTGCCGCCGAAGCCGAAGCTGTTGTTCAGCACCGCACGGACCGGCCTTTGCTTCGCAACATGCGGCACGAGATCGACGCCGGCGCAGCTCTCGCTCGGATTGTCCAGGTTGAGCGTCGGCGGCACGATCTGGTCGCGCATCGCCAGGATGCAGAAGATGCTCTCGACCGCACCGGCACCGCCGAGCAGATGGCCGATCGCCGATTTGGTCGAGGACATGGAGAGGCCGCCGATCGCATCGCCGAACAGGCGGCGCACCGCGCCCAGTTCCAGCTCGTCGCCCAGCGGCGTCGAGGTGCCATGCGCATTCACATAGTCGATATCCTCCAGCGTCAGGCCGGACTTGCGGATCGCCATCTGCATCGAGCGGAACGCGCCGGAACCTTCGGGATGCGGCGCCGTCACATGATAGGCGTCGCCGGAGAGGCCATAGCCGACCACCTCGGCATAGATTTTCGCGCCACGCGCCTTGGCCCGCTCATATTCCTCCAGCACCACCACGCCGGCGCCCTCGCCCATGACGAAACCGTCGCGATCGCGATCATAGGGGCGGCTGGCGCGGGTCGGATCGTCACGGAAACCCGTCGAGAGCGCCCGCGCCTGGCCGAAGCCGGCGATGCCGATGGGGCAGATGGCGCTTTCCGCGCCGCCGGCCAGCATCACGTCGGCATCGTCCATGGCGATCATCCGGGCCGCGTCGCCGATCGAATGGGCGCCGGTCGAGCAAGCGGTCACCACCGCGTGATTGGGGCCCATCAGCCCATATTTGATGCTGACCTGGCCGGAGATGAGATTGATGAGCCGGCCATGCACGAAGTGCGGCGACACGCGCTTGGGGCCCTTGTGCTCCAGCACCAGCGATTCGCTCTCGATGCCCGGCAGGCCGCCGATGCCCGAGCCGATCGAGCAGCCGGCGCGCAGCCGCTCTTCCTCGCTCATCTCAAGGAGCCCGGCATCCTCCAGCGCCTGCCCGGCCGCATCGATGCCGAACACGATGAACGGATCGACCTGGCGCTGGATCTTGTGATCGACGCGCTTGTCGGCGTCGAAGCCCCAGTCATGGTCGGCCGGCTTCACCTCGCAGGCATAGTTGGTGTGGAAATCGGTCGCGTCGAACCGCGTGATGATCCCGGCGCCGGATCGCGCCGCGATGATGTTTACCCAGCTCGTTTCGACGTCGCCGCCCAATGGCGACACCATGCCCAGTCCCGTCACGACGACACGACGCATGTCACTCTCCCAATCCATGGAGCGCGGGACGGCGCCCGATCGCTCCCAAATGGAAACGGCCCTCCGACGAGCAAAGACATGCCCGCATCCGGAGAGCCGCTTCAATATGCATAAGTAGGCGAGGCTCGCGAGCCCGCAATGGCAGACCCGAGACCGGTCGCGCTTACTGCTTGCCCTCGATGAAATCGATCGCGTCCTTGACGGTTGCGATCTTCTCGGCAGCGTCGTCGGGAATCTCGACGCCGAATTCCTCCTCGAAGGCCATGACGAGCTCCACGATGTCGAGGCTGTCCGCGCCGAGATCGTCGATGAAGCTCGCGTCCTCGGTCACCTTGTCCGCCTCGACGCCGAGATGCTCGACGACGATCTTCTTCACGCGATCCGCGGTCTCACTCATGGGTGGTCCTTTTACTGATTAGATCTTCAATCCGCCTGATGCCCTAGAGCCTCGGTGACTGCGAGGCAAGTGCCTAGCGCGGGCGGTTCGGGCGGCATCATAGCCGGTCGAACTCCGCGGCAAAAAAGATCGCGTTCGCCCGGGATGCGGCGAACTCGCCGATCAGCGAAGCCGCGTCTCCGACCATCAGCGTGAGCAGGTCGGCGACGCGATCGGCCACGACGCGGCCAATCAGCCCGTTCACCACCTGCTCGGACGGTTCGCCGTCTGCAAAGGCCTGGAGATCGGCGCGATCCAGGCCTTGCAGATAGTCGTCCACGGACTGTTGCAGCGCCTGCGGCCGCACCCCTGCCGCGTCGATCTCCGGCCGGAGCCCGCTCGCCAGCGCCTCGCCGATCAGGGCGCGGGCTGCGCTTTCGACTGCCTGGTCGCTCCACCGATGGCGACGCTGGCAGGCCATGATCTTGGGTCCGATCCGCGCCTTCACCATCGCGGTCAGGTCGATGCTTTGATGGTCCTCGGACCCGTCGTCCACGGCCTGCGGCGTATCCGCACGATAGGCCTGGAACAGCGCGATGCTCAGCCGCTCGTCGAGAAGATCATGGACGCAGGCCATCTTCTGCGCTGCCATGGCCGGATGCGCCCCGGCCGTCAGCAGCGCGAAAGGCAGCGCACGGACCATCCACCATCGATATCGCATCGTTCCCTTCCCCCCACAGGTCACGCGGGCCGATGCCGGCGCGTCGATCAGATCATCGCCATGCCGCCATTCACATGCAAGGTCTGACCGGTCACATAGCCGGCTTCCCGGCTCGCCAGATAGGCGACGGCGGCGCCGATGTCCGCGCCTTCGCCAAGCATGCCGGCGGGGATGCGGCCGAGGATCGCGTCCTTCTGCGCGTCGCTCAGCGCATCGGTCATGGCCGAGCGGATGAAGCCGGGCGCCACGCAGTTGACGGTGATGCCGCGCGTCGCCAGCTCCTGCGCCAGGCTCTTGCTCATGCCGATGAGTCCCGCCTTGGAGGCGGCATAATTGGCCTGCCCCGGATTGCCGGTGACGCCGACGACGCTGGTCACCGAGACGATGCGCCCGAACCGCGCCTTCATCATCGGCCGCGCGGCCGCGCGGATCAGGCGGAAAGCGGCTTCCAGGTTGATGCGCTGGACGAGGTCCCAATCCTCATCCTTCATCCGCATGATGAGATTGTCCCGCGTGATGCCGGCATTGTTGACGAGGATGTCGAGCGTGCCGCCCAGCGCCTCCACCGCCGCCGGCACGAGGCCGTCGACCGCGGCGCCATCCCCCAGATCGCATGGCACGCACACATGATCGCCGCCCAGTCCGGCCGCGAAGGCTTCAAGCTTCTCGACATTGCTGCCCGAAAGCGCAAGCCGCGCCCCCTGCCCGGCCAGCGCCTGCGCGATCGCCGAGCCGATCCCCCCGCTCGCGCCGGTGACCAGCGCCGTCATTCCCCTCAGGTCGAACATTGTCCCGCTCCTCTGCCGATCTCAGATCCGTCCGATCAGCGCCTCGATATCGTCCATCGTGATCACGCTCGTCACCGACGCGTCCGGCGCGGTGCGCTTGATCATGGGGGCGAGTACCTTGCCGCCGAACTCGACGAATTCGGTGATCCCCGCGTCCCACATGGCGGCGATGCTCTCGCGCCAGCGCACCCGGCCCGTGACCTGCTCGACCAGCAGTTGCCGGATCGTGGCGGCGTCGGTGACCGGCGCGGCGGTCACATTGGCGTAAACCGGCAGGAAGGCGCCCGGCGAGGCGGTGTTGGCGAGCGCCTCGGCCATCGCATCGGCGGCCGGCTGCATCAGCGGGCAATGGAAGGGCGCGGACACCGGCAGCAGCACGCCGCGCTTGATCTCGAAATCCCTGACCAGGCCGATCGCGCGCTCGATCGCGCCGCGATGGCCGGAAATGACGACCTGGGTCGGGTCATTGTCGTTGGCGACGGTGCAGACCTCGCCCTCCGCCGCGGCGGCGGCCAGCGCCTCGGCCTTGGCGATGTCGGCGCCGAGCAGCGCCGCCATGGCGCCCTCGCCCACCGGCACGGCCGCCTGCATGGCCCGGCCGCGCGTCTTGAGCAGGCGCGCCGTGGTGGCGATGTCGAACGCGCCGCCCGCGTTCAGCGCGCTATATTCGCCCAGGCTGTGGCCGGCGAGCGCGTCGGCCTTGGCGCCGATCTCGATATTGCCTTCCTTCTCGAGCACGCGCAGCGTCGCCAGGGCATTGGCCATGATCGCCGGCTGGGCATTCTCGGTCAGCGTCAGGTCCGCCTCGGGCCCTTCCGTCATGAGTCGGAAGAGGCTCTGGCCGAGCGCCTCGTCGACTTCCTCGAACAACTCCCGGGCCACTGGCGAGGCAGCGGCCAGCGCGCCGCCCATACCGACCGACTGGCTGCCCTGCCCCGGGAAGATGAATGCGCGCATGGTTGCGGATCCCTGTCATTGAAAGCCCTGCGCCCTAGTCCGGGCGACCGCGCCAGGCAAGCAAAAGGGGGGGCGCGCGTCCTCGTGGCTTCCGCCGCTCTGGCACGCAGACCGCGCATCAGGAGGGTGTCGCGAGCATGGAGCACTTCGTCGCGCCGCATGCGGTCGATACGGAGCGGAGCGGATGTCCGATCGTTTCGCTCCAAGCGGCAACCATGCCGAAGGAGAGAGGATCATGAAACGGACAATCATCCTGCTGGGCGCCAGCCTGGCATTCGCCACCGGCGCGCTGGCGAACACGTTCGGCGACAAGGACGCGAACGGCGACGGCCAGATCACCAAGGCGGAATATGATGCGACCGTCACGGCCGACTGGACGAAGCTCGATGCCGATGGCAACGGCCAGGTCTCGACCCAGGAGGCCGGCGGCAAGGCTGCGACGCTGGCCAGCGCCGACACGAATGGCGACGGACAGATTTCCCAGTCCGAATTCCTCACGAAGAAGACCGACTGGTGGACGCGGGCCGATGCAGACGGCAATGGATCCGTGTCGCAGCAGGAATTCGCCGCCGCCAGCCCCGGTGACCAGGCCGGGAGCACGCGCCGGTAAATCACCGCCGGCATCGGCGTGGCATGGCCGGGCGCAGGTCCGGCCATTGTCGAGATCGAGCGCGCGAATTCATCGGGCATCGCATGTTCGCCTCCGCGGGATGCGGAACGGCTTGCTTTTGTCCGCGATTTCCGTCATAGGCCGCGCCTTCGCGGGGCGAGCCATGCTGGCCCACGCGATTTTTGTTTCGAGACGACAGCCGGAGGGGTGGTGCGCATGGGGCGCCCATCAGCAATCGGCCAAACACAGGACGCATGAACCATGCCGCTCTACGAGCATGTCTTTCTCGCGCGTCAGGACCTGGCCCAGGCCCAGGTCGATGCGCTGGCGGAGAACGCCACCAAGATCGTCGAGGCCCAGGAGGGCAAGGTGACCAAGGTGGAGAATTGGGGTCTCCGCAACCTCGCCTACAAGATCGCCAAGAACCGCAAGGCGCATTATGTGATGCTCAACATCGACGCGCCTGCGGGCACCGTCGCCGAGCTGGAGCGCCAGACGGCCATCAACGAGGACGTCATCCGCTACATGACCGTGCGCGTCGACGCGCTGGAGGGCGGCCCTTCGGTGATGATGCGTAAGAATGAGCGTGATCGCGAGCGTCGCGGCGGCGAAAGCCGCGGTGATCGTGGCGGCGAGCGGAGCGATCGCGGCCCGCGCCGCGAGCGCGACGACAGCGACGGCGAATAAGGAGACCTGACCCATGGCACGCCCGTTTTTCCGCCGCCGCAAGAGCTGCCCCTTCTCCGCGAAGGATGCGCCGAAGATCGATTACAAGGACGTCCGCCTGCTGCAGGGCTTCGTCTCCGAGCGCGGCAAGATCGTCCCCTCGCGCATCACGGCCGTCTCGGCCAAGAAGCAGCGCGAGCTCAGCCAAGCCATCAAGCGCGCCCGTCATCTGGGCCTGCTGCCCTATATCGTGAAGTAAGGAGCGCCTGACATGGAAATCATCCTGCTCGAGCGCATCGAGAAGCTGGGCGGCATCGGCGACGTCGTGACCGTCAAGGACGGCTATGCGCGCAACTATCTGCTGCCCAACAAGAAGGCGCTGCGCTCCAACAATGCCAACAAGGCGGTGTTCGAGGCCAATCGCGCCCGCATCGAGGCCGAGAATGCCGCCCGTCGCGGCGATGCGGCCAAGGCGGCCGAGACGATCGAGGGCACGCAGATCGTGCTGATCCGCCAGTCCTCGAACAGCGGCCAGCTCTATGGCTCGGTGTCAGTGCGCGACATTGTTGACGCGCTGCACGAGGCCGGCCACACCGCCGTCACCAAGGCGATGGTGGTGCTGGAGCGCCCGATCAAGACGCTCGGCCTGTTCGACGTGCGTGTCGCGCTGCACCCGGAGGTCTCGGTGACGATCCAGGCGAATGTCGCCCGCTCGCCCGAGGAAGCCGACCTGCAGAAGGACGGCGTCGACGTCATGGCTTCGATGTTCGAGCGCGAGGAAGCCGGTTTCACCGAGGACTATGATCCAAACGCCGAGCCGGGCGAGATCGCGCCTGAGCCGGCTCAGGAAACCAGGGCTGAAAGCGAGGAGGAGGCCTGATTCCAGGCTCCTTCGTGAAGCGATGGAAGACCCGCGGGCCGCAAGGTTCCGCGGGTTTTTCATCTGAACAGGACAGACCCTAAGTCGTCAGGTGGATGAAGTCCCGCGCATAGCTGCGCATATGGGCGCCGCCGTCGACGATGATCGTCTGCCCTGTCACGGCCCGCGCGCGGGCCAGGTAGAGCACGGCCTCGGCAACATCCTCGGGCACCGGCAAGGTCTCCAGCGGCGTCAGGGCGGCAAGCTGGCCGAGCTGCTCGGGCGTATAATCATAAGTTGCCAGCGTCAGGCCCGGTGACACGGCGTTGACGCGGATGGCCGGCGCCAGCGTGCGCGCGGCGATGCGGGTGAAGGCCTCCAGCCCCGCCTTGCTCAGCGTGTAGGCGAACTGGTCGCCATGCGGCTGGACCAGGCGCTGGTCGAGGATATTGACGATGGCCGCATTCTGCCCGGCCGGCCGCTCTGCCCGGGCAAAGGCCTGCGACAGCAGCACCGGCGCCGCGACATTGACCTGATGATAGGCGGCGAGGTCCGCCTCGCTCACCTCCGCCAGCCCGCCTTCCCCGAACATCGAGGCGCTGTTGACCAAGAGGTCCGGCGCACGGCCGAAATGGGCGATGACGGCGGGCATCAGCGCCTCCGCCTCTCCCGGCATCCGGAAATCCGCGACGAATCCAGCCCATGGCACACCGGTTTCAGCCAGACATTCTCGCAGCAACCGATGCGGCTCGGCGTCGAGCCGGCCATGGACAGCGAGCGCATAGCCGGCGCGGGCGAGATGCATCGCGATGCGCGCGCCGAGCCGGCGATGGCCGCCCGTCACCAGCGCGAGCGGCGGCGGCTCGCTGCTCACTTGATGCCCATCAGGCGCAGGACCTCCTCGCGGCTCTTCTCGTCGCGCTTGAACACGCCCATCATCCGGCTGGTGCGCATCACCGTGCCGTGCGTGCGCACGCCGCGGCCGGTCATGCAGCCATGGGTGGCGTCGATGACGACAGCGACGCCGAGCGGCTTCAGATTCTCCCAGATGCAGTCGGCGACCTGCGCGGTCAGCCGTTCCTGCACCTGCAGGCGGCGGGCGAAGGCTTCCAGCACGCGGGCGATCTTGGAGATGCCCACGACATAGTCGCGCGGCAGATAGGCGATATGCGCCTTGCCGGTGATCGGCGCCATATGATGCTCGCAATGCGACTGGAACGGAATGTCCTTGAGCAGCACGATCTCGTCATAGCCGCCCACCTCGTGGAAGATGCGCGAGAGATGATAGGCCGGATCCTCGCCATAGCCCTCGCAATATTCCCGCCAGGCCTTGGCGACGCGGCGCGGCGTTTCGATCAATCCCTCGCGCTCAGGGTTATCGCCCGTCCAGCGGATCAGGGTCCGGATCGCTTCGAGGACATCGGCCGGAATGCCCTCGTCCTCCTGCGCCCTGAGGTCCTCATTCTGCTGTGCGGCCATATCCACTCCCTTCGCGATTGAAGATGCGCGAACGAGCATGACGACCGCGACTCCCCTGGCAGATAGGCCGGGCGATCCGCCGATTCAACCAATGGCGACCCGAGTCGCGGCAGATCACTTGCCTTGCCTTCATGGAAGCCGGCACACGAAATGATTGCCGGATCGAATGAAAATGCCGGTCCGGCACTTGACGTTTACGTTAGTGGAAGGCCGTATCCCGGAGGAAAACCTTGCCTTCCGAACCGCCGCTTCCTTGAAAAACTCATGCGCGAGCCTTGCCGAGCAACCCCCTGCCGCTCCATATGAGGATGGATGACGAGGCGCTCGCCGCGCCCGATGCCGAGCCGCAGGAGAGCCAGCCATGGAAGCCTTCATCTACGATGCGGTGCGCACGCCGCGAGGCCGGGGGAAAACCGACGGCGCGCTGCACGAGGTGACGCCCGTCCAGCTCGCCGTTCAGGTGCTCACCGCCGTGCGCGACCGCAACGGGATCGACACGGCCGATCTGGACGATGTGATCCTCGGCTGCGTGGCGCCGGTCGGCGAGCAGGGCACGGATATCGCCCGCATGGCGGTGCTGACCGCCGGCTTCGCCGACACGGTGCCCGGCGTGCAGATCAACCGGTTCTGCGCCTCCGGGCTGGAAGCGACCAACATGGCGATCGCCAAGGTCATCAGCGGCGAGGCCGAGCTGGCGATCGGCGGCGGGGTCGAATCGATGAGCCGCGTGCCCATGGGCGCGGACGGCGGCGCCTGGGCCTCGGACCCGGCCGTCGCATATGCGACCTATTTCGCACCGCAAGGCATTGGCGCCGATGTGATCGCCACCAAGTTCGGCTTCTCGCGCGACGAGTGCGATGCCTATGCGGTGGAGAGCCAGCGGCGCGCCAAGGCGGCCTGGGACGAGGGACGGTTCGCGAAATCCATCATCCCGGTCAAGGATGTGATCGGCGAGACGCTGCTCGACCATGACGAGCATATGCGGCCGGAGACGACCATGCAGAGCCTCGGCGCGCTCAAGCCCAGCTTCGCCGCGATGGGCGAGGAGATGCCCGGCTTCGACGCGATCGCGCTCATCCGCTATCCCGAGCTGGAGCGCGTGAACCATGTCCATCATGCCGGCAACAGCTCCGGCATCGTGGACGGCGCGGCCGCCGTGCTGGTCGGCAACATGGCGATGGGCGACAAATATGGCCTCAAGCCCCGCGCGCGGATGAAAGCCATGGCGTCGATCGGATCGGAGCCGATGATCATGCTCACCGGGCCGGAGAGCATCGCCGCCAAGCTGCTCAAGCGGGCCGGCATGAGCAAGAGCGACATCGACCTGTGGGAGCTCAACGAGGCTTTCGCCAGCGTGGTGCTGCGCTACATGCAGGCGATGGAGCTCGACCATGCGCAGATCAATGTGAATGGCGGCGCCATCGCCATGGGCCATCCGCTCGGCGCGACCGGCGCGATGGTGCTCGGCACCGCGCTCGACGAGCTGGAGCGCTCGGGCAAGGGCACCGCGCTCGTCAATCTGTGCGTCGGTGCGGGCATGGGCACGGGGATCATCATCGAGCGGGTCTGATGCCCGCATCTATTTCACCGTTCGGGCTGAGCGAAGTCGAAGCCTTGGCCTGAGCGGAGCGAAGGCATCTCGCCTCCGCTCGATCTGGCCCTTCGACTTCGCTCAGGGCGAACGGAAAAGAGAGGATCTTATGGCGACGACCATCACCACCGACATCGAGAGCGACGGCATCGCGCTCCTCACCATCGACGTGCCGAACCAGTCGATGAACGTCATCACCCCGGATTTCTTCGCCGATCTGGACGAGGCGATCACCCGTATCGCAAGCGACGAAGCGATCAAGGGCGCGGTCGTCTGCTCGGGCAAGGCGAGCGGCTTCATGGCCGGCATGGACCTCAAATATCTGAGCAAGATGCTGCAGGATGCCGTGGCGGGCGGCGGGGCCGATATGGGCGCGCTGTTCGAGAGCGTGTTCCGATTGAACGCGCTGCTGCGCAGGCTGGAGACCAGCGGCAAGCCGGTGGCGGCCGCCATCGAGGGCACCTGCATGGGCGGCGGACTGGAGCTGGCGCTGGCCTGCCATCATCGCGTGCTGTCGAGCGATCCCAGGGTGACGATCGGCCTGCCGGAGATCCTCGTCGGCCTGTTCCCCGGCGGCGGTGGATCGCAGCGCCTGCCGCGCCTGATCGGCATCCAGGGCGCGCTCATGTACATGCTGCAGGGCAAGAGCTGGCGCCCGGCGGAGGCGCTGGGCATGAAAGTGGTCGATGAGCTGGCCGAGCCGGGCGGGACGGTCGAGGCGGCCAAGGCCTGGGTCAGGGCCAATCCGGGCGCGAACACCCAGCCCTGGGACGTCAAGGGCTTCAAGGTGCCGGGCGGCTCCGGCCAGTTCAACCCCGGCTTCATCCAGACGATGATGGCCGCGACGGTGATGACCACCAAGACGACGCAGCGGAACATCCATGCGCCCCATGCCCTGCTCTCGGCCGTCTATGAAGGCATCCAGCTGCCGATGGACAAGGCCATCCAGGTGGAGAGCAAATATTTCGCGCAGGTCGTCTCCGATCCGCAGGCCGGCAACATGGTGCGCACGCTGTTCGTCTCCAAGCAGGCGGCCGAGCGCGGCGCCCGGCGTCCGGCGGGCATCGAGAAGCGCCCGACAGCCAGGCTCGCCATGCTCGGCGCGGGCATGATGGGCGCGGGCATTGCCAATGTCGCGGCCCAGGCCGGCATCGAGGTGATGCTGCTGGACCGCGACCAGGCCTCGGCCGACAAGGGCAAGGCCCATGCCGAGGAGCAGATGAAAAGCCGCCTCGGTCGCGGCATGACGCCGGAGAAGATGGCGGAAGCGCTCGGCCGGATCACCCCCGTCACCGATGTGGCAGCGCTCAAGGGCTGCGATTTCGTCATCGAGGCGGTGTTCGAGGACCCGGCGATCAAGGCCGACATCACGAAGCGCGTCGAAGCGGTGCTGGGGCCGGACACGATCTTCGGCTCCAACACCTCCACACTGCCGATCACCAGCCTGGCCGAGGCCTGGAGCAAGCCGGAGAATTTCATCGGCATCCATTTCTTCTCGCCGGTCGAGAAGATGGCGCTGGTCGAGATCATCCTCGGCAAGCGGACGGGCGAGGCGGCCGTGGCCAAGGCGCTCGATTTCGTGGCGCAGATCCGCAAGACGCCGATCGTCGTCAATGATTCGCGCGGCTTCTACACCTCGCGCTGCTTCGGCACCTATGTGCAGGAAGGCACGCAGATGCTGGCCGAAGGGATCAATCCCGCGCTCATCGAGAATGTCGGCAAGCAGCTCGGCATGCCGGTGGGGCCGCTGGCGGTCTCGGACGAGGTCTCGATCGAGCTCGGCCACAAGGTGACGCTGGCGACCAAGGCGGCGCTGGGCGACGCCTATGTGCCGAGCCTCGCCGACGATGTGGCGGCGCATATGGTCGAGATCGGCCGGCTCGGGCGCAAGAACGGCAAGGGCTATTATGACTATCCGGCCGATGGCGGCAGGAAGTCGCTGTGGACAGGCCTTTCGACCGAATATCCGCTCGCGCTCCATCAGCCCTCGCCCGAGGCGGTGCGGGAGCGGCTGCTCTATCGCCAGCTCGTCGAGTGCGCGCGCTGCTTCGCGGAAGGCGTGTTGGTGACGCCGCAGGACGGCGATCTCGGCGCCATCTTCGGCTGGGGCTTCGCGCCTTATACCGGCGGTCCGTTCAGCGCGATCGACACGATCGGCGCGGCGAAGGTCGTCGAGGTGCTGGATCGGCTGGCGGCCGAGCACGGCGCGCGCTTCGCCCCGCCCGCCCAGCTGCGGGAGATGGCGTCCAGCGGCGGGCGCTATTATGCGGTAACCGCCGACAAGGCGGCTTGACTGCTGCGCCCGCCGCTCACAGGCGGGACACATCAGCTGCCGAAATGGGATGACTGCCGATGCTGACGCTCTACCTCGCGCCGGGTTCCAGCTCCATGGCGCCGCATATCGCCCTGCACGAGATCGGCGCGCCGTTCGAGATCAGGCCGCTGTCCTTCGCGCGCGGCGAGCAGCGGGAACCGGCCTATCTGGCGATCAATCCGGAAGGCAAGGTGCCGACCCTGATCGCGCAGGACATGGTCCTCACCGAAGTCGCGGCCATCCTCTTCTATCTCGCGCGGCGCTTTCCGGCCGCCGGGCTCCTGCCGGACGATCCGGCCGCCCAGGCCCGCATCCTCTCCTGGATGTCGTTCATCGCGGCGACGATCCACCCGGCCTTCATGGCCGGACGGGAACGGACCGAAGCCGCCCTCGGCCACGCCGAACGCCGATTGGACGGCCGCGACTGGGCTGAGGGCGAGCAGATGACCATCGCGGATATCCATCTGTTCCGCCTCTTCTGGCGGGTTCGCCATACCCATGACCTGTCGCTCGACGCGCTGCCATGCCTCACCGCCCATTATGACCGGATGATGGATCGGCCCGCCGTGCGAAAGACCTGCGAGGTCGAACAGGCGCTGGGTTACGAATTGCGCGGCTTGCGGCTGCGCTAGGCCGATCTCGTCTGGAACAACCTGCTCTATATAAGAACCGTTCACTAAACCTGCCAGGCCGGCAGATCGACCGTGAAGCGCGCGCCTTGCCCCGGCGCGCTGTCCACGCTGATGTCCCCATCCATCGCCCGGGCCAGCCGGCGCGAGATATAGAGGCCCAGCCCGCTCCCGCCATCGCCGCTGAGGCCGAGGCGTTCGAAGCGCTCGAAAATCCGTTCATGATCGGCCGGATCGATGCCTATGCCCTGATCCGCGACGATCGCCCGGGCGCGCCCCCCCTCCTCGTCGACACGCACCCAGATGGTGCTGTTCTCGGGCGAATGACGCACCGCATTGCCGATCAGATTGACGAAAATCTGCAGGATCCTGCGATATTCTCCCCGCGCCAGCACATGCTCCCCGAGCGCGGGCGTCTGGATGCGGACGCGGCGCGCATTGGCCCTGACGCCGAGCAGGCCGGCGGCCCTTCGCGCGAGGTCGGCAAGGTCGACTTCCTCCTGCGCGGTCACGAAACCGGGCCGCTCGATCGCCTGAAGATCGGCCAGATCGTCGATCAGCTCGAGCAGATGCCGCCCGGCGGCCGCGATGTCGGCTGCATAGTCGGCATAGTCCTGACGCAGGGGGCCTTCGAGCTGCCCGCTGATGGTGCTGGCATTGGCGATGATCCGGTCGATCGGCTGCCGCAGCGCCTGATCGAGGCGACGGCCCAGCTCCGGGCCGAGGATCGAGATCGGTCCGGGCAGCGGCTTCGGCTGGACCAGCGGCGCCACCTGCGCCTCGTCCCGCGCGGCTTCCACCCGCTCGGCACGTCCATGATAGCCCATCAGCGCGCCGTCCGTGTCGAACAGAGGCGCCCCGCTCAGACGATAGCGGACCGTCCGATCCGCGCGCAGGCGGACATATTGGTGCTGGAACGGCAGGCGCATGGCCAGCGCTTCGAGCAGCGGCATGCCCTCGTCCGCTTCATCCTCGCCGCTGTGAAGCTCGAAATAGGCGGTCAGCGGCTGGCCGGCATGCGGCGGCGCATGGTCCAGCATCGCGGCATCCGGCTCGGCCTGGCGGAATCGCAGGCGCACATCGGTCTGCCACGGCCAGCCAACTTCCTCCTCCTGCGGCGTATGCGCGGCGGGTTCCTCGCCATCGAGGCGGAGGTCGCGCGGCCGGCGTTCCTGCCAGTCGACCAGCGAGAGGGCGAGCCCGTCCGCCTCGGGCCGGAGCTGGACCCAGAGGCTGATATCGCTCGTCCCGGCCGGCAACTCGATCGCTCGCGAAATCGGAACGCGCAGCCGCTGGGCGAGGCGCACCAGGGAGGCGATCGGCAGCAGCGCGATCGGGCCGTCCGGCTGCCCGCCAGCCTGCGCCTGGAGCTCCAGCAGCGCCTGATCGGCGCGCACGATCCGCCCTTCCCTGTCGAGCAGGGCCTGGACGGGCTCGGCCACGGCGAGCGCGCTCATCGGGGCTGCTCCAGCATGGCGAGCTTGTCCGCCAGCGCGGCCGGGCCGGCCGCCCGCAACAGCCAGTCCCGCGCCTGGGATGGTTCGACCGCGCGATACGCCTCGAGGAAGCGGGCCAGGGCATCATCCCCGCCGCTGCCGACGATCAACGGCGCCATCAGCTCGGCGACCCGGAACGCGACCGCATCCTCGATGCGCATCTGGCACATGAGGGCGTAGCGACCGAGTTCAGGGCCGTCCGCCATGATATCCACGATCCTTTCGAGCGGCAGGCCGGTCTCGACTTCCGCGAGCGCAGCGAACAACAAGAGCCGGCCTTCGACAAGAGCCGCGCCGGCCAGCGCATATCGGCTCCCGGCCGGGATGCTGCGTGCGCTGCGCTGCGCCAGCGCCTGGATGCCCTGCCCTTCATCATAGCGGGCGACAAGCCGCTCGGTCGCCTGGGACAATGCCGGGATCACGCGCGGCTCGCGCGTGCCGGTTCGCCGCTCGCAGCCATGGACGAGCAGAGCGGCGACCGTCCAGGCAAGGTCATGATATTGCTCCGCCGGCACATCGGGACGCATCGGCGCATCCAGCAGCAACGGCGCGAGCCAGCGACGCTCGGCCAGTGCCAGGATGGTCAACTCGTCGGACTGGGCGGTGAGCGCGGCCGGCACGCCCGACGCGGCCCCGCGCCGCAGCAGCATCGCGCAGACCGCGCGGCGTCGCAGATAGGCGAGCTGGTCGGGCGAGAGAAGTTCGGGCACCGTCTCGATGGTCGTGCGGCAATAGCCGGGACCCAGTTCGCCGATCAGGCTCTCCACATGCGAATCGGCCAGGTGCAGCCCGATCGCGAGTTCCATGGCGTTGAGCAGGCCCGCCAGGTGAAAGCGCAGCTCGACAAGCAGCACGTCCGGCCAGCGGTCCGCCTGATCGATGCCGGATAATCGCGTCAGATCAATGTCATAACGCAAGGCATCCAGCATATGCCGCACAATGCGCGCATTGGCGCTACTGCCCCGTGCAGAGCGCCCATCACCTGGATCCATGCCGACCGTCATGCCGTCGGCCTTAGGGAAATAGCCTTAATATGACCTAAAATCTGGCGTTTTCGTCCAGCACGAAGCGCAGCGCCGCCATGATCGTCGCGAGCAGGCCGAGCAGCGCCAGCGCGATCTCCGGCCGGCCCGCCAGGAAACCGGCCAGCGTGATAAGGAGCGCGACCGGAACGGTCATGGCCGTCCATCCGCTCCAGATGTCCGTGGGCTTGCCCCGCGCGCGCCGCCAGGCCAGCAGACCGACGAGCATGAGCGGCAGCCAGGCGCCGGCAAGGGCCAGGGGCCGTGCATCGGCCAGCCGCCATCCGATGATCGCCAGCGTGACGAGGCCGGCCGCGGACACCAGCCATTGGCGCCAGTCCATGCCGCCGCTGCGCAGCGTGATGCGCGCGCCCTGCCGCGCCAGCTCGTCGATCGCCGAGGCGAGCAGCGCGGCCAGCAGCGCCAGGATCGCGTAACCGCCGACCGCCAGGACGAGGCCGAGCGCCGCGGCCGCGAGTGCGGCCCCATGCAGCCAGCCAGGCTCGACCTCGCGCCGGACAAGCTCCTGCACGATGATTCGCGAGAGGGGCGAAAGAAGGCGCCCGATCGGTCCGGTTCCCGCCATGGCGTCCAGCCGGTCCTGTTCCGCCCGCGCCTGGAGCGCCAGCCGCGCCGTGGCGGCATCATGGACGATGGCGAGATGACCATCCATCACCTGCTCCGGCGACAGCGCGATGCGCCGGGCATCGTCCTGGACGGCCCGGCGCAGCAGGGTGAGCGAGAGGTCCCAGTCGCCCAGCATGTCCAGCGTGCCGAGCACGGCATCGCCGGTCATCAGCAAGGCGCCAGCCCATCGGGTCTCGGCATCGATCCGCTCGAAGGCGCTCGTCGCCGGCGCATCGGCCACGGCAAGCAGCGCCGGCGCCTCGCTCCGCGCCAGCGATGCAAGCGAGCCGAGCGGTATGACGACATTCTCGACGATGAGGAGCAGCTGGTCTCCGGGCGCAATGCTGCGCGCAAGCGTTATCATGTCCTGGACCAGCGCCGCCTGCACACCCGTCCCGGCGCCGAGGCGATCGACCAACTGGCCGAGATCAGGCGTGGCCGCCTCGGTCAGGATGAGGATCCGCTCGGCGCCGGCGCTGATCGCGGCGCGGGCCTGGAATTCCACGAGCGGCTGTCCGCCAAGGCCGATCAGCGGCCCGGCGCGACCATCCGCCAGCCGTTCGCGCGCCGTCTCATGCGCGCTCAGAAGAGCGATGAGCGCCATCGGCGCGCCTTAAGGATTCAGGTTGAACACGGCCCCTGTGTGACAACCAGCCTCGCCAATTGCAAGCTGGTCAGTCGCGATGGCCCGTCAGCTCCCTGCTTCGACGCCGATGGCTGCGACGGACCGGCGCAGTTCCCGCACGATCGCCGGATCGCCGGGGGCGCCTTCGATCGCCCGGTCGGCGAGCTTCATCATGTCGTTGACGCCGAAGCTGGCGCACAGCCCCTTGAGCCGGAGAGCCGCCATCGTCCAGTTCGCATCGCACCGCGCCCGCGCGAGAAGGTCGATCTGGCGTTCGGCGCTCTCGAGGAACGCGCGCCGCAGATCGGCAATCAACGCAAGGTCGGAACCGACCGCCGCAGAAAGCGCTGCTTCCAATGTTCCGGGATCATATGCCATGCCAGGATTGATACCCTGCAGAATCTAAACGATAAGTAAATTTGGCGGTTCCACCCCTTCATGTTCATGATAATGACAAACCATGTCCGGTCACGAAAAATCATCAGATCCGTCCCGGGACGGGACAGGTCAGCCGGACACCGGACGCTCGGAGGATCCTGCCAAGATGAGCCAGGACTGGCTTGCCCGATTGAGGGACAGCGAATCGGGATGGGACGATCCGGCCTTTCCCGATCGACAGACCGCGCCACGCGGGCGGCGGACACGAGGCGGCAAGATGCCCGTTGCAACCGTGCCTGAGGACATCTTCATCGAAGACATGCCGGAGGCACCGCGCCGATGGCTCCGTCCCCTGACACTGAGCCTCATCGGATTGGCCGCGCTGCTCTGGCTCGGCTTCACGATCTGGTCGATCGCAGACCCTGTCGCTTCCCGGACCCTGATGCCCGCGCTCGCGACTCTGGCAAGCATGGCCGCCCCACTCGCGCTGCTGGCCGGCGCCGCAATCCTGGTGCTGCTGTGGAGCCGGACGCCGGGCGAAGCCGCGGCCCCGCGCGCGCCCGATCATGCCGACCAGCTGCGCGACGCGACGACTCGCCTGAGCGCGGCGCAGGAGCAGTTGCTCGGCAACAGCCGCGAGGTCGCCTCCGTCGCCGATCAATCGGCCAATACCATCCTCGACGCCATGCGCGCGATGCACGAGCAGGCAGCGCAGATCGCGCAGGACACCGGCGGCGCGGCCGCCACGCTGACCAGCCTCGGCGCGCAGATCGTCCAGATCACCGACGCGCTTCCGCGCCTGGAGGATCGGCTCGCGACCCTCGGCGAGACGATGAGCCGGATCAATGGCGAGCTGAGCGGCCGGCAAGAGACGCTCGACCAGCATTTGCAGGCGACCGCGCTTGTCGCGGAGGAAGCGCGGCTGCAGCTGATCGACGCGGGAACGACGATCTCGGACAAGCTCGCCGGTCTCAAGGAGAATGCCCGCCAGGCCGGCGAGGAGCTTGCCAGCCTCTCCGAACTCTCCTCCGCCCGGATCGATCTTACGCTGGATCGCGTGCGCACCGTGCTCACGGCGACGAGCCAGCAGATCGAGAGCCAGAATGCCGCGCTTGCCGATCTGGTCGAACAGAGCCGGGCGGGCATCGAGTCGACCGCGGGCCAGGCGCTCAATCAGTTCGAGTCGCATTGCCGCAAGATCGAGACCATCCTCGACGCGCTCGACGGGCGCATCGCCAGCCAGGCCGAGAAGAGCAACGGCTGGCTCGAAGGCACCGCGCGCGGCGTGACGGCGCTGGCCGGCGAGTTCAATGCCCTGGAGCAATCGGCCCTGGCCCGCACCGAGCGGCTGCAGAGCGCGATGACGCAGCTCTCCGGCGAGACGCATCGGCTGACGGACGCGCTCGCGCTCGGCCATGAACATTCGGACCAGTTGATCACGCGGGCGGAAGCCCTGCTGCTGGCCCTGGATTCGGGCGTGCGCGAGCTGGACGAGAGCCTTCCCGCAGCGATCGGCCGTGTAGAAGAGCGGCTGGGCGAGCTCTCCACCCGCATTCAGGGATCGTCGCCCCAGATCGAGGCCGTCGAGGCCGTCGCCCATGGCATCCTCAGCCGGATGCAGGAGACGGACATGCTGGCGCGTGAGCAGGTGGAGCAGCTGAGGAGCGCGCTCGAGCGCTCGCAGGGCGCGCTGGACACGCAGAAGCAGCAGATCGCCGGGCTGGCCCAGGCGGTCAGCGAAGCCAGCGAGGGCATGGCGCGGCTCGGCGAAGCGGTCGGTCCGCAAATGGTCGAAGCGCTGGCCCGCGTGCGCGAAACCGCGGACGCGGCGGCGAATCGGGCACGCGAAGCGATCATGTCGGTCATCCCGCAGAGCGTCTCGGCGCTGGGCGACGCCAGCAGCGCGGCAGTCGAACAGGCTGTCGAGAAGGGCGTGTCCGAGCAGCTCCAGCGTCTCTCGCAGGTCGCCGACGAGGCGGTCCTGGCCGCGCATCGGGCGACCGACAAGCTGACTCGCCAGATGCTCGGCCTCGCCGATGCCAGCAAGGAGCTGGAGCGCACGCTCGCCAGCAATGCCGAGCGCATCGAGGGCCAGGACCGCGACCTGATGGCCGAGCGCTCGTCACGGCTGATCGACGCGCTCAAGCAGCGCGCGCTCGATGTCGCCAAATGGCTGGAGCGCGACGTGTCGGATGCCGACTGGTCCGCCTATCTCAAGGGCGACCAGGGCCTGTTCGCGCGCCGCGCCACGCGACTGGTGAGCACTGGCGACGCCAAGCTGGTCCATGCGCTCTACAATGACGACACCGATTTCCGCGAGCATGTGAATCGCTACATCCATGATTTCGAGGCGCTTCTGCGCACTGTCCTCGCCTCGCGCGACGGCAGCGCGCTGGCGCTGACCATGATCTCCTCGGACATCGGCAAGCTCTATGTTGCGCTGGCCCAGGCCATCGAGCGGCTGCGGACGGCCTGATCGGCGCTGGAGCGAGCCAACTTCCCCTCATCTTTCCCGCGCCGGCCCGTGTCGGGCCGATCGTGCCTCCCTTGGTTGACAGAGCGCGGCCGGCCGCCCCATGAGCATGGCCATCCTTCCAGCGGCACGGCGCCGCCGCCACGGCCATGACGGTGACCCCGATGAAGCTTGCCTATCTGCTCAACGTCTACCCGCTCATCAGCACCACTTTCATCCGCCGCGAGATCGAGGCGATCGAGGCGCTGGGGCAGCCGGTCCATCGGTTCGCGCTGCGGCACTGGGACGGGGAGCTGGTCGATCCGGACGACATCGCCGACCAGAACCGGACTCACTACATCCTCACCGGCAGCAAGGCTGCGCTGGCGAAGGATGTGCTGCTCGCCATCCTGACGCATCCGCTGCGCTTCCTGGCGCTGCTACCGCTCTGGTGGCGCGTGTGGCGCAATGCCGATCGCAAGTTCGTCCAGCATGTCGCCTATCTGATCGAGGCGCTGGCCTTCTTCCGGCGCACGCGCGCGCTCGGCATCGACCATGTCCACACCCATTTCTCGACCAACGCGACGACGGTCGCGATGTTCGCGCGCAGGATGGGCGGCGCGCCCTACAGTTTCACGGTGCATGGGCCGGATGAGCTGGTGCCCGGCGAGCCGGCCGCGCTCTCGTTGCGCGAAAAGGCGCGGCACGCGGCGTTCGTCGTCGCGATCACAGGCTATTGCCGGGACCGTATCGCGCAGGAGGCGCCCGCTTCGGCCGACAAGATCCGGATCATCCCCTGCGGCATCGACATCGATGCCTTCCCATTCGATCCGGCGGCGCCGGAAAGCAATCGGGTGATCTGCATCGGCCGGCTGTGCGAGAACAAGGGACAGGTTCACATCCCGCCCGCGGTCGCCGCGGTGAAGGCGGAATTTCCGGAGCTGGTCGTCGAGCTTATCGGCGGCGGCGGCGACGAGCCGCTGATCCGCGAGGCCGTCGTGCGCCACGGCGTCGCGGATCAGGTGGTCCTGCATGGCTGGGGCACGAATGCCTATGTGCGCGAGAGCCTGGAAAAGGGCCGCGCGATGCTGCTACCGAGCTATGCCGAGGGCTTGCCGATCGGCATCATGGAAGCGCTCGCCATCGGCCGGCCGGTGCTCACGACGCGCATTGCCGGCATTCCCGAGCTGGTGGACCAGGGTTGCGGCTGGATTTTCGAGCCGGGTGACGAGGATGCCATTGCGCAGGCGTTGCGCGGCATCATGCGCGCGAGCCGGGACGAACGCGCCGCGATGGGCGCCGAGGGCCGCCGCCGGGTGGAAGCGCGGCATGACCGCCGCAAATCGGCGCAGGCGTTGATCGAGGCGTTCGCACGCGGCATCCGCAAAAGCTGATATTTCGAAGGCCGGCGGCCTCCAGCACGAAAAAGGCCGGCACAAAGGCCGGCCTCTTCCCTATCTCGCAACCGATCGCCGCTCAGGCGGCGTCCCCGGCCTTCCGCTTGGCTTCGGCAAAGACGCGGACCGGGTCTTTGCGGCCCTCGACCACATCCTTGTCGACCACCACCTCGGTCACGCCTTCCATGGTCGGCAGATCGAACATGGTGTCGAGCAGGATCGACTCGATGATCGAGCGCAGGCCGCGCGCGCCGGTCTTGCGCTCGATGGCGCGCTGGGCGATCGCGGTCAGCGCCTCGTCGGTGAAGCTCAGCTCCACATTCTCCAGCTCGAACAGCTTGCGATACTGCTTCACCAGCGCGTTCTTGGGCTCGGTCAGGATCTGCACGAGCGCGGCGATATCCAGGTCCTCCAGCGTCGCAATCACCGGCAGGCGGCCGACGAACTCGGGGATCAGGCCGAACTTGAGCAGGTCCTCCGGTTCGCTCTGCTTGAGCAGGAAGCCGGTGCGGCGCTCCTCCGGCGCGGCGACATGCGCGCCGAAGCCGATCGACTTGCCCTCCAGCCGGTCGCCGATGATCTTCTCCAGCCCCGCGAAGGCGCCGCCGCAGATGAACAGGATGTTGGTGGTGTCGACCTGCAGGAACTCCTGCTGGGGATGCTTGCGCCCACCTTGCGGTGGCACGGAGGCAGTGGTGCCTTCCATGAGCTTCAAGAGCGCCTGCTGCACCCCCTCGCCCGACACGTCGCGAGTGATGGAGGGATTCTCCGCCTTGCGGCTGATCTTGTCGATCTCGTCGATGTAGACGATACCGCGCTGCGCCTTCTCGACATTATAGTCGGAGGCCTGCAGCAGCTTGAGGATGATATTCTCGACATCCTCGCCGACGTAGCCCGCCTCGGTCAGCGTGGTCGCATCGGCCATGGTGAAGGGCACGTCGAAGGTCTTGGCAAGCGTCTGGGCGAGCAGCGTCTTGCCGCAACCGGTCGGGCCGATCAGCAGGATATTGGACTTGGCCAGCTCCACATCGCCCGCCTTGCCGCCATGGTCGAGCCGCTTGTAATGATTGTGGACCGCCACGGAGAGCACGCGCTTGGCGCGCTCCTGGCCGATCACATAGTCATTGAGCACGTCGCAGATCTGCTGCGGAGTCGGCGTGCCGCCGTCCTTGCGGCCGGCCATGCCGCCCTTGGTTTCCTCGCGGATGATGTCGTTGCAGAGTTCGACGCATTCGTCGCAGATAAACACCGTGGGTCCGGCGATCAGCTTGCGGACCTCATGCTGCGACTTGCCGCAGAACGAACAGTAGAGAGTGCTCTTGGAGTCGCTGCCCTGGAGCTTGGTCATTCAGTCACCTCAATTGGCTCAGCCTGGCCTAGCAGCAAAGAAATTAATCCCCGGTGAGTCCGGGCTGTGCCACGAGAGCCGTCCAAACACCAATATGTCCATCCTGTGACGGATAGACAACCCGTTCCGCGCCGAAGCGGGCGAGAAGACGCCCTCCCCCGTTCATGGCCGCATCCGGGGCAGGCCATGGGCGCGTCCAATGATCGCCCGCTTACTCGCCCTCGGCGACGCCCGGCCGCTTGTCATAGACCTGGTCCACCAAGCCGAACGCCTTGGCTTCGTCGGCTTCGAGGAAGGTATCGCGATCCATCGCCGCCTCGATGTCAGCCAGGGGCTTGCCGGTATATTTGACATAGAGATCGTTGAGGCGCCGGCGGATGCGCAGGATTTCCTTCGCCTGGATCTCGATGTCGCTGGCCATGCCCTGGGCGCCGCCCGAAGGCTGGTGGATCATGATCCGCGCGTTGGAGAGCGCGAAGCGCATCCCCGGCTCGCCCGCCGCGAGCAGGAAGCTGCCCATCGAAGCGGCCTGGCCGATGCAGACCGTTCCGACCTTGGGACGGATATACTGCATCGTGTCATGGATCGCCATGCCGCTCGTCACCACGCCGCCCGGCGAGTTGATATACATCCAGATGTCCTTCTTCGGATTTTCCGATTCCAGGAACAGGAGCTGGGCGACGATCAGCGAGGCCATATGGTCCTCGACCTGGCCGGTCACGAAGATGATCCGCTCCCGCAACAGGCGCGAATAGATGTCGAAGCTGCGCTCGCCGCGGTTGGACTGTTCGATGACGATGGGGACGAGAGCGGAAAGCGGGTCGATGGGCAAATCGGTCATGTGGTTCTTTCGCTTGGAGCCGGAGCTGGCGCGACGCCTACATCGGAGTTCTTGACCAAGCCTTCAAGGGAATTTGCGCGGTCCCCCTGCTTGCGCCGCCCTTCGCCCAGGACTACCTCAGGGCCGATCAACAGAAACGAGGATTGCCATGCGCGCCACTGCCGCCCTTCCCTTCCAGCTGGACGACGAACCGGAGGAAAACGAGGTCCGGCCCGCGCCGACCGCGCCGATCATGGCCAAGTTCCTGGAGGCGCGCACCGTCCTCCTGTTCGGCGGCATCGATCACAAGCTGGCCCAGTCCGTGGCGACCCAGCTCCTCTATCTGGACCATCTGAGCCACGATCCGATCAAGCTGCTCATCAATTCGCCCGGCGGCCATGTCGAATCGGGCGATACGATCCACGACATCATCAGCTTCATCGAATCACCGGTCGCGGTGATCGGCACCGGCTGGGTGGCGAGCGCGGGGACGCACATCTTCCTGGGCGCGCCCCGGGAACGCCGCTTCTGCCTGCCCAACACGCGTTTCCTCATCCATCAGCCCTCGGGCGGCGCAATGGGCCGGGCCGGCGACATCGCCATCCAGGCCGCCGAGATCGTCAAGATGCGCGAGCGCCTTGCCCGCATCATCGCCGAGGCGACCGGCCAGCCGGTGGAGCGCGTACGCGAGGATATCGACCACGATTACTGGATGAATATTGAGGAGGCCAAGGCCTATGGCATTCTCGGCACCGTCGTCCGCTCGATGAACGAGGTCAAATTCTAGGGCTTACGCCTCAGGCCAAACCAGTGCTCCTGCGAAGGCAGGAGCCCAGGGCGCATGAGCGGTTCCTGACCGCCCTGGGTGCCGCTTTCGCAGAAGCAGCAATTAAAACACGAAAATTCAGTCTACTACACCATATCGTTGAGAACGTATCTCCAACGCGGCCAGCAAGGACGGCTGCGCAAGATAGGCAAGTCGCTTCATCTCCTGCCGGCCACGCGTCACGGTGTCGAGGATGAGGCCGGTCATCACGTTGAGCCCAGCGAGGATGCCGAGGCCGACGATCGCGATCACTGTGGGGAAGCGCGGCACCAGCCCCGTCTCCCAATAGGTCATCACCACGGGGATGCCGAGCATGAAGCCCAGCAGCGCCACCAGCCCCCCGAGGATGCCGAAGAACCAGAGCGGCCGCTCGGTCCGGTAGAGCTGGATCATCATCCGCAGGATGCGCCAGCCGTCGCGGAAGGTGCTGAGCTTGGAGTGCGAGCCTTCCGGCCGGGCGGCATAGGCCGTCACGATCTCGCCCACCGGCATGCGCAGTTCGAGCGCATGGACGGACATCTCGGTCTCGATCTCGAAGCCGGATGAAATGACCGGGAAGCTCTTGGCGAAGCGCCGCGAAAAGACGCGATAGCCGGAAAGGATATCCGTGAAGCTGCGGCCGAACAACTGACGCAGCAGCCCGGTCAGCAGCCGGTTGCCCAGGCGATGGCCGCGTCGATAGGCGGCATCCACCTCCGACTTGCGGGCACCCACGACCATATCGAAATTATCGTCCAGCATCGCCGCGATCAGCACAGGCGCCGAAGCCGCGTCATAGGTCGCGTCGCCATCGGCCATCACATAGATGTCCGCATCGACATCCGCGAACATCCGCCGCACCACATGGCCCTTGCCCTGCTGCCGGACGCGCCGGACGATCGCGCCGGCAGCGCGAGCCACCTCGGCGCTGCCGTCGGTGCTGTTGTTGTCGAACACATAGATGGCGGCGCCAGGCAGCGCCGCGGCGAATTGCGCGATGGTGCCGCCAATCGCCGCCGCTTCATTGTAGCAGGGCAGCAGCACGGCGACGCGCAGCGCCTCCGGCAGCCGAGGCGGGCCGGGAAGCTGCGCGTCGGTCATGATTGCCTGCGTCAGCCTTCCGATTCGGCCGGCTTCTTCTTCGGCGCGGCCTTCTTGGCGGCCGGCTTCTTCGCGACCGGCTCGGCCTCCGCCGCCGGCTCCGCCTCAGCAGCCGGTTCCGCCTTCTTGGCGGTGGCTTTCCGGGCCGCAGGCTTCTTCGCCGGTGCTTCGTCCGTCACCGTCTCGGCAGCACCGGCCTTGCCGGCCGCCTTCTTGGCAGGCGCCTTCTTGGCCGGCTGATGGTCATGATCGTGATGGTCATGGCCACAGCCCGGACCGTGGACATGCAGCTCGCCATCCTCGCTCTCGATCGCCGCTTCCAGATCCTCGCGGGCGACCGTGCGCTCGCTGATCTCCGCCTTGTCGAACAGGAAGTCGACCACCTTGTCCTCATAGAGCGGGGCGCGCAGCTGCGCGGCGGCCATCGGATCGTTGCGGATATATTCGACGAACCGCTCGCGGTCCTGAGGCGCATATTGCTGCGCGGCCTGCGCGACGAGGCGATTCAACTCCGCCTGGCTCACCTCGACGCCATGGGCCTGGCCGATCTCGGACAGGAGCAGGCCGAGGCGCACGCGGCGCTCGGCGATGGCGCGATAATCGTCGCGGTCCTTCTCCATCTCGGCGCGGGCGGCCTCGGGATCGTCCTCATGGCTCGCCTCATGCTCGAGCTGTGCCCAGATCTGGTTGAACTCGGCTTCGACCATGCCCGGCGGCACCTCGAAATCATGGGCCGCGGCGAGCTGATCCAGCAGCTTGCGCTTCATATAGGTGCGCGTGAGGCCACCATGCTCCTGCTCGATCTGCCCCTTGAGCAGCTCGCGCAGCTTCTCCAGGCTGTCGAGGCCGAGCTGCTTGGCGAACTCGTCGTCCACCGGCTTGTCGCTCGGATGCTTCACCGCCGTGATCGAGAGATCGAAGGTCGCTTCCTTGCCGGCGAGATTGCCGACCTGATAGTCCTTGGGGAAAGTGACGTTGATCACCTTCTCCTCGCCCGCCTGCACGCCTTCGAGCTGCTCCTCGAAGCCGGGGATCAGATTGCCCGAGCCGAGCACGATCGCCATGCCGGTGCCGGTGCCGCCCTCGAACGCCACGCCGTCGACCTTGCCGACGAAATCCATCACCACCTGATCGCCGGTCTTGGCCTTGGTGCCTTCTGGCGCATCCTCGAAGCGCTGGCTCTGCCCGGCGATGCGCTCGACGGCCTCGTCGATCTGCGCGTCGCTCACCTCGACGACCAGCCGCTCCAGCTTCAGGCCCTCGATCTGCGGAGTCGGCACCACCGGCAGCACTTCGAGCGCGATCTTGATCTCGGCGTCCTTGCCCGCCTCATATTCGCCGGCCAGCTCGATGCTCGGCTGCATCGCCGGGCGGAGCTGATTGTCGGCGATCACCTTGTCGATGCCTTCGCGGATCGACTTGTCGAGCGCCTCGCGCTGCAGGGCCGGCCCGTGCATCTTGCGGACCAGATTGGCCGGCACCTTGCCCGGACGGAAGCCCGGCATGCGCATCTGTGGCGCGATCGTCTTCACCTCTTCGTCGATGCGCGCATCGATGTCCTTGGCGGTCACGGTCAGCGTGTAGGCGCGCTTGAGGCCCTCGTTCAATGTCTCGACAATCTGCATATCTCTACTCAACGCTTTCCAGGGTCAGCTGTGAATCTCTTAGGAAACCGAATGGGGCGAGGGCCGCGCAACTGGTGCGGGCGAAGGGACTCGAACCCCCACATCTTGCGATACCAGAACCTAAATCTGGCGCGTCTACCAGTTTCGCCACGCCCGCATCGGTCGCCGGTCGGCGG